>WNFY01002690.1_pt1 | contig 16785 bp, 19 predicted proteins | sample 5400091 | NCBI WGS metagenome assembly WNFY01 (sample SAMN13153364, study PRJNA577476) | soil metagenome | isolation source: 60 cm soil or saprolite under grassland replicate 1 | place: USA:California | collected 2016-06-15
TTCATCGAGAAGTGGTGCGTTGCGTAATGGAGCATGTCATAGCAGACGTAGCCAAAAACCAATCCGGCAAACACGCCAGGCGCCAGGCGCCAGAAAATCAGAAGGAAGAGACCATAAAAAAGAAACGCAAGCGGGATGCTAATGCTTGGCGGCATCACGAGCCGCCGTGCGTCGTTTGGATAATCGTGATGAACACCGTGAATAATGTAATGCAGCCGTTTCCCCAGATGGGTCTTGGGTTCGTAATGAAATATGTACCGGTGGATGAGGTACTCGATGAGCGTCCAGAGTAAAATTCCCAGCGTGAATAGGCCGGCCACAGCGAGGATCGACAATTTTTGCTGCCAGATCGACACATAAAGCATGTAGCCGACCACTGGCAGGTACAACACCAGCGGGATCGCCGGATGCACGCGCGAAAAAAACTCCATGAAATCGCTCTCGAACATTCGGACCGTTTCATTTTTATTCGAGACGTAAGGTCGCTCTGCCATAATTAAAAAGTAATCGGCCTCGCGCTTAGATCAACGCCGCTCATTCGACCGGTCGTTACGTCTGGAATCGCTGGAGAACTAACCCTTTGTTTCATTCGTTGAATCCGCGAATACAAACTGTATCGCTCGTCAAAAATGAACTGGAAAAGCAATCGAGTCCACGAGGTGTGGTACTTCAGATGATCGTAAAATTCCGGGGCCATCGCGCGCAGCTTCGGCAGATTGTTCCAGGGGATCGACGGCAAATCGTGGTGCTCGTTGTGATAGCCCATGTTCAGAGCGACGAGGTTGATCGGGCCGTAATAACTGAATGTCTCCTGGTCGAAATCGTACGTGTAATGCTCCTGAATCCAGCGTGCACCCACAGGATGCAGCCCAATCGAGAAGAAAAAGGCGAACACGAGATAAAGAAATCCGGGCCAACCGCAAAAATAAACAACTGCCGCGTCGTACGCCGCCGCGCATGCGAAATTAATAAAGAACCATCGGTCCCACATTTTGATCGCCTTCAACCGGGGCGGCCGGGTCAGTTGGAAAAACGGAAAGAGCATGAGCCAGATCGCCTTGCGATACCATTTGTTGCCCACCAGCCGCGCCTCCCAATGATTTGCCAGATCAGCGTCGTATTGGTAATCGCCCTGATGTGAATGATGCTTCAAATGATAAACGCGAAAACCCATCGCGCCGGGCGCGAGATTTGGGAGATCGGCAATGATGGCCACCATTTTGTTCCAGCTTTTGCTCCGAAGAATCAGGTTGTGGGTCGCATCGTGGATGATCACGTAATTGGCGTGATTCGCGAACGCGCCGATGCAATATGCGATGAGAAGGCTGAGCCACCAGTAACCGAATCCCAGCGTGCCCATCCAGTACGCGATCGCTGTTTGTATCGTCACGATCGAGACCGCGATCAACGCGGTCCACGGATTGCGCACCATCAACTGGCGAACTTCCGGGTGCGCTTTGATGATCGCCCGCGCCCGGCTCGGGTGCGGCTGTTCAAACTCCGACTGATAAAAAGCGGCTTGCATCGATTGTTAAACTATTAGCACAACGAACTCCGTAACCGACTTTTTTCAAGCTCTCATCGGAAGCGAGCCTGGCGCGACTCGAGATAGCCTTTATCTTTCCTGGATCTGAAGCAAAAAGAGGCAGCCCCGAAAGCGTTCGGGGCTGTCTCTTCAGGACCTAACTAACGGAGAAATCTAGAATCTCTTCTTTATGCCGACGTACCAGAACCGGCCTTTGATCGTGGCCAGCGACTCGTCGTAGCCGTTCTCGAAGCTGCCAGCCACAAACGGCGGATCTTCATCGGTCACGTTCTGTAGCCCGGCGCTGAGTGTCGTGCCGTTCAACCAGGCGCGCCATCCACAGGGATTGTACTCAGCCGTGGAGACGGGCATGACGTTTTTCTCCTTGCCATCCATCTTCACGTTCTTACCGCCATCCTTGGCAAAGCCAGGCACCTCGGCTGGTGCTGGCGGCGGCAGATTGAACGTATACGATGCGAGCAGATCGAGCGTAGTCAACGCGGACACTTTCCGCGCGCGCTGGGGAAATGGACCATTCCTTGGCTCAGCCAGGTCCGTCGCTCCTGTCAGACTGGCATTGTCGTCCTCGTATTGAGCGGTCCAGTGGACTATCGCGCCAATATCAAGGCCCTGCATCCAGGTGTCAGCCGGGCCATCATAGAAGATACTAAAATTAGCCCGATGCCATGGCAACGAACTGGTTAAAGCCAACCCCGGCGGCAGGAATGAGCCATTGATACCAAACCGGTGTGTCTCGGCGTTAGGTTGAAACTCAGCCCGGGATAGCCAGGTGCCGTTCACTGTGGTCGTCAGTCTGCCAAAATCCCCGGCACCAAAGATCGAAGAATCCAGAATATAGATCGCTTCGTAGTCGAGACCTTCGAAGATTGCGCCAGACAGGTTGTCGCTGGGATCAATCACCAGCACGACCGGCCCATTCGGCGACGAGCCATCACCGGTACCACGGAAAACCAAGGGCCCGTTCTGCTGAACACCCGGGGTCGGGGGATTACTCTCAATGATGAACTGCGCCCCGAGGGTCGATACGATGTCGCGCATATCGATATGCCACCAATCCGCGCTCAGTGTCAGGCCCTTGATCCATTTCGGGCTGTAAACAATGCCGTAGGTCCATTCATAGGCCACCTCCGGGTGCAGGTTGGGGTTTCCTAGAATGCGTTCCTCAACCTGGGGCTCAGTCTGAGGGGAAAACGGATCGGCCACGATCGGGAAGTTCTGCGAAGAAGCTGGCGTGAGTTCTGCCAGCGTCGGCGCATGGAACCCCTCGGAATAGCTGCCACGCAGGGTCACCGCGCCTATCCACTTGGGATCAAGCGGTTGCCAGCGCACAGACACCTTCGGCTTCTGCGCGTTATACCTGCTGTGCGTCGCTGGCGTAGCTGGGAACAGTCCAGAAGCTAGAACTGCTGAGGTGTTGTTGCTGTACCATTCCTCCCGCTCGGCAAAGTCCACCTCAAAGCTGTAGAACCCAGGGAAGTTCCACGTAGGACTGGTGAAAGGCACACGCACTTCCTCGTAGATTCCCCACACATCCCGGTTCACCCGGAAGCTTTGCCCATCCACCGAGCCAATCGACTGAAACGTGTTATTGAGCGCGTCACGATCGCGGGTGAATCTCGGCGCGTCGTACTCGCCGCCAATCGCAAATGACACCGGCCCGGCGGGAAGATTGAACAGGTCGCCGTTAAACGTGCCATAGTAAATTGGCAACTCATATTCGCCGGAGTTATGCAGAGTGACGTAAACGGCTTGCCTGGCCGCCGCGGTGTTCTGACCGAAAAACCCAAGGAACGGATTAAACGCCGTGCGCGGATTCGTATCCAGGAGCGCGTCCCGCAATCCAGGCTGGCTGACTTCGCCTACGGACAGGTCCTGCCCCTCGTTTCGGGAATAACGGAAACCGGCTTCCCAATTCCACGTCTTGAAATAGTTGCCAAATTCGCCCATCTCTCCGCGTAGTCCGACGTCGAAGAGTTGGTCCCAGTAAGTGAATTTTTCGCTCCTTGGGCCGGTGTCGTTGATACCGCGAAAGCGAACTCCTGTAGTCATCGGGGTTGGTACTCCATTAATAACCAGAGTCGCATCTCCAACTGTGAAGGGATTGAACGGATTCGAGATTGGCACGCTGATACCGCTGGGACTAAAGAACGCGTTAGTGCCCGGCGTCTTAAATGGATCAGGCGTAAACGGTACAGCCGCCAGGGATGAATCGAAATACGAGCGCACATATTTGAAGTCGGCGAACACTACCAGGTATTTGTCGCACAAGTCGCGCGTGAAAGAACCGTAATAAGCCTGGCGATCAGCCGGAGGCAGCGCCGGCGTGAATGCCGCGAAGTTAAAAAAGAAGTAGTCCCCATCGGGATAAGTAGCGATCGCGAAGGGATCCACATAAAATGGAGATGTGCTCGCGTTCGGAGCTGAGTGTGGCGGCGGCGTGTCCGCGCTAAAAAACAACCTTGGGATCAAGCGGCGGCCCTGCACGCGGCCAGGAAAATTCCCACTGCGCGCATCAAATCCCCCGAACGGTTTGAAATTTCCGTTGGCCGAAATGTCGCGGTCGCGGCTGAAGAGGCCGTTAAGACGCTGCCAGAAATCGGCAACGACCACGATATCGGTTTTGTCGTCACCAGTGCCGGCTTTCAACCACGCGTTCCATTCGCCCATTTCATTGGATCCTCCCAGGTTTGTGTTCCCGTAGGTGCCTCCGATCTCCAGGCCACGGAATTTGTGGAGCAAAAAGAAGTTCACCACACCAGAGATCGCGTCGGAGCCATACACAGCCGAGGCGCCATCCTTGAGAATGTCCACGTGATCGATCATCGAAAACGGAAGCAGGTTAATGTCCACGCCTGCGCTGAACCCGGCGGCGCCCAGCGAACCGTAGGCGACGCGTTTGCCATCGACCAGAACCAAAGTCTCCTTGGGCAGCAGGCCGCGCAGGTTGAACTGAATAGTGCCATCACCGCCATTGCCCATGTTCATGTTGACGGTTCCGCCCGCTTCCTGCGGGATGAATTCCTGCAGGTCGGTCGCGTTGCGGATGCCCAACTTCTCGATGTCTTGAGGTCGATACGTGTCCACCGGGTTTGGCCCGGTCTCTTCCGCCGTCGGAATGTTCGAACCGGTGACGACCACGCGTTCCACTTCCGCACTCGGCGGCGGTGCACCCGGCGGGGCAGCAGCCGGAGCCGGCAACTGAGCAAATGCGTTCGACGCAAAAATTAAAGGAAATCCGACGCTCGCTGTAAGAATAAGGCGAAGGTTTCCCAGCTTATTTAGCATATGTTTAGTCATTAGTTTCTCCATGTGGAGCGGTATAACGCAGAATGAAGTTTTCCCGTTAGGACAAAGAAACGACAATTTAAGCCATGACTTTTGACGGCTACTTGGAGTGCGGCGAGGAGCGCTTCGGCAAATGAACAGTTTTGTCTCAGTTCGACCGCGCCTGGTTGAACAAATCGCCTTTCAAGGTGTCGCGCACGCCTGGCGTGCCTCACGTTCACAAGGGTGTTTTGTGGAATGCCGCTTTGCGATACCTCTTCAAAATGAGTGCTGATCCAACCGAAGCTACTCCTGCCTGATTCGATGTTACCGAGTGATCAGAGAGAGTATCCGCAGAACGCGAATTGAGGGTATTAGTGTGAGTGCGAGGCCGATGACAACTCGGCAATAAAAGTGCCCAAATCGTGCACGACGCGATTTCGCACTCAGGCGTGCGCCAACAGTGCCTCTACACCTCTGGACCCCAGCTTCGTGAAACCATTCCCCGATGCGGATGCAAACGATCCGCGATAGGTGCTCGGCCGGATTCCGACTACTCTCTCAAATGTCCGGCTAAAAACATCTGCGCTCTTAAAACCAAGAGACGTGGCAATACTCTCAATACTATTCCGCGGAACTAGCAATCGTTCCTGCGCCTCAGCGATACGAGCACAAGCAACAAAGTCTGCTGGCGTCTTTCCGAAAGCATCCTTGAACAGACGACTGAAATTTCGCGGCGACATACATGCCCTTTGAGCGAGCGCCTCGACCGAAAGATCCTGATTCAGGTTAGACAAAATCCACGCAGGTAGATCAGCGAAGCGTTCGGACGACTCGACCTGGAACTGTAACGGCTCGGAGTATTGCTCCTGTTCTCCCGATCGTTTGACATGAACGACGAACTCGCGCGCCAGCTTCAGCGCAACCTGCCGGCCGTGATCTTCTTCGATCAGCGAGAGGGCCAGATCCAGTGCCGACGTGCCACCGGCGCAGGTATAAAACGGACCATCCTTTACGAACAAACTATTGGGAGTGACGCGGAGCTTGGGAAATCGCAGAGCAACGTCCTTAGCCAAACGCCAGTGAGTTATCACGTGTCGTCCGTCGAGCAACCCTGTCGCTGCCAGTGCGTAGATTCCACTGCCAAACGTTGCGATGCGCCTTATAGTAGGCGCGCGGCGGCTTAGCCACTTTACGACTTTCTTGCTTAGCCTCGAATGATGAATGCCACTGCCACCTGGGACGATGAGAGTATCGAGTCGCGGCGCGTCCCCAAGGTTCAGCCGTGGTTTTACACCGATGCCACACTCTGTCAGGCACGTTGCGGTGCCGACGCCAAGTGTTAGCACACGGTAGCAACGGGATTCACAACCGTCGTCGTTTTGAATCGTTGCTCGGGAAAAAACCTCGGCGGGTCCAGTCAAATCCACGGCCGTCATCTGCTCGAATACAATCAGACCAACCGTTTTTGGAATCATGGCGTGACCCGCCTCAGGCGGGTTCAGCCAAGTTCTCAATCCTGCGGTCCAGTCACAATATCCAGTCAGCGAACTTCGATAAGGCCACTTTGGGAGTCAAACTTAGCGACTGGACGCGAAATATTCTTGGGGCAGAAGGTAGCGCGAGCCTCCGGTCCGCCGCGGCGGATGAGACGCCTGCGCTACCTTTTGCCCCGCGATGGCGAAACGCTCAGTTCTTGTTTACGACTCCCTCGAGTATCGACGCACCACGAGCGCAACGGGCAGGCCGACGCAAAACATGTGAATGAGCGCTTGCGACCATCCCATCGGGCCCGTGAGTACAACCGGCGTGTGCAGATACAGGCTGCGAACCCACGAGAGAAGCGGCGCCGTACCAAAGTTATTGACTGCAAAAACCGCCAGTCCATAAAGCAGGCCCACCGGCACCGCATGCCGCAGCAGCACCGGAAAACGCCGACTCAGCGCGTAGAAAATCGCCGCCACGGTCAGCGCCATCGTGAAATGCAGCATGAGGCCGAGCGCTCCGGTTGCGAATCCGCCTTCATATGCACTACGACCCAGCAAACCGCCGGCCACGCTTTTCAGTACGCGCGCTGATGTCGCGCCGGACGCGATGCGCGAATTGATGCACGCCGCCGTGATGTCGAGCACACCACAAAGGGCGCCCGCGTATAGGATCGGTTTGAGGCCTTTCATGACAGCGGGCACCCAGGAGGCCACGCGCCCGGCGCGCTGGAATTGATCGTCAGCCAGGCACCGCCGTAATGCTTTTTCACGAACGGGCATTTTGGATTAAACCACGCTAGCACGACGTATTTGCCCTTGTATTGTGATAAGGAATGCATTTCACTTTTCGCGTCGGCGACCGAAAAATCAGGCGCGGCGCTGCACACCGGCGGCGGCTCAACCGCGTAGATGGCAGTGGTCACAAACGAAGCTATCGCGGCAAGTATGAGTTTTATTTTCATGATTGTTGAGTTGCGTTAATGGTGTCCAAGTCGCGCGATCCCCTGCTTGGCAGGCGACGAAGTTCAGTGCGCTTTGTTAGATTCATCTTTCACTCGTGTGTCTATCGCGATCCAGTTCACTTCCCAAGTCTTGCCCCCATCGTCCGAGAATGCCTGTTCAAAGCGGCACGAATCTGGAGTGATGTCCGACATAACGAATCGAACAAGGATGGCTCGGCCGTTGAGTGTTTCCTGGGCGAAAAACTCGCCGCGGCCATTTTTGAACTCGCCGATCGTGGGTGGGCTCAGGGTACCGCCCTTGCTGTTGGCAAAATTCAAACTCCACTGGTGGGATTGGGGATTGTATAGACGCAGGTTCAGACCTTCGAAGTGACCTGCTGGGCTATCGGCCACGAGCTCCACGAGATTGGCCCGGCCATTCCAAACTTTTCGGACGACGGTAGTGCCCTCATATTCGACCCATTGAGTGGAGCCAGTTAAGGGATCTATGAGGCGTCGTAGGTGAGTTTTCCAAGTGCCAATGTGGAAGTCAAAATCGTGTTGCCCATCCCGTTTCGTAGGAGAGGGCTGAAGTTTTGGTTTCGATGGGTCGGAGTTCTGCTGTGCGAGTCCCGAAAGGGGCTGCAAGATGACGACCAATGTGCACACCAAGAGGCAAGTCCAAATATGTTTCAGCGCGTTCATCACGGTCTGCTTTAATTGGTCAGACGGACGTCATCCGACTAGAATAGCGTTGTCACAAGACCCACTTGGCGCAGCATGGTAAGACCACTTTCCGACCTTTTGGGACGGCGATCGTGAAACTGGAAATGAATGGGACGCGTGAATGAACGGACTGATGCGTTCCTGTCGGGCCGATCCGCTCGGAAGCACCCAAAATGAAAGAATCCCAATAAGACTCGCCCATGTGAAGCTGGGCCTGGTATCACATTGCGTAGTCGGGACGCGATTTTATCAGGGGGGTGATAAACAAGATGGCTGGAACGATCGACGCCATTGCGCGAACATGGTTCCAAGCGGCCCACACTTTCAGATAATCGCACGCTCAATCATCGCTGTCGGATTCCGATTCAGCGAACACCACAAGCTCGCCCACCGAGCCGTTGGGAAACTTTTCTTTCACCAGAAACCGCGGAGCCTGTTTGGTGACGAACGCCTCATACGTTTCGGCACCGCTACTCTTATCAACCTGGTATGAGACTCGCACAGCCTCAAACGAACCCGCAGGGACCACAGTCGTCCCAGTTTCCCCAATTCGCACACGGATGCGTGAATTTCCGGTTCCGGGATCATAGACATGAAATAGGAATTCCTCCCCCTCGACATACTCCTTTAGCGCCATGACAGCGGCCCAGTCGATCCGTTGATCTATGGTGTCCTCAGTTACTCTCTCGTCCACTTCTCGTCTCTTGGAAGGTTCTTTCCGCGGAATTACGAATCCGGTCACGCGGTTGCCGTGGTAGGAGAGTTCAAACGCGCTGCGCGCCCTAGCGCCTTCTCCAAAACTGAGCTTTGCCGACACAGGAGCAAACGTTGCCGAAGCGACAGCCTCCCAGTATTGGCTGAAGCTCCCGGTGACAAGGTTTGAGAACACATAGTTTCCCGAATCGTCACGCGTGTGAACCCGAATCAGGGCCCGCCCCGCTTCCGCCCCATCCACTAATGTCCGGTAGGTAAATGACCCCGCCCGAAGCCTTCCTGCATCAAGGTCGGGTCGAGAACCCTGGCCACTGGCCGGCGCCGAGGCGAGACACATTAGGGCGATGAAGTTCAGCATGCGACGGGAGCAACTTGCGTAGGCTTTACTCAAAGAGGTAATCGAAGTCAGTGGATCGGGGTCCTATGTGAAGCTGAGGCTGTGATAAATCGTGGCAAGAGAATTCCTGCGATAAGGTCAACACTTCCAACCAAGTTAAAACATTCACGATTCATGCGCAGAGCGCTGCTTCAAGTAGCATCACTTGGCTCCGAATGGTGCTCATGCACGACAGTCCATTGGCCATCAATCTTGCGCAGTCCAATGGTCAAGCGGCCTTCGGTCGCTACTTTGTTTCCATTCGCATCCGTTCCACGACAATGAATCAAAGCGGTGGCAAACGCTACGTCATCGCCTGCAGTGACGTTGACCCCGCTTAGATCAAAGGCGCCACCACTTCGAATCCAATCGAAAAGTGGCAGCCAAGACTTTTTGTATGCACCGATTCCTTTCAATTGAACTGGTCCTGGGAGGTCGAACATCAATATCTCGGAGGAATGATTGGCCAGTATCCCATCGAGATTCTCGGTACGAATTGCCCTTACCCAACTTTCGATCAGCTCGCGGATCTCGGCTTCATTTTTCGATCGATCGTTGCTCACGTCTTTCTCCTTCATAGGTCAACAGAGTGTCTCAGTGTTTCGATTCACTGGCGAAACCTGGGCTTCATTGCTATTTGACGCACGCGCCAGGCTGCCCCGCCTTGGCCTCAGCGCGGTATAAATAGGTTTTTTATTCTGTCCTTTATTTGTTCAATTTCTAAAATTTTCCCCAAAAGGAAGCGCGCGCAGGGGCAATTTTCATTTTTCTCGGCGTCGCAATTCAAGATGAATAACTATCGATAATTCTTGTGCCGAATCGCGAGACTGGCTTTTAAGATCAAACGGTAAACTCTTCATTTCCGCTCTTCAGTTAACCATCGTAGACGTGAACGGCGGGTAGGATCCATGATTACCAGTTCGGGCGCGCTTCTAAGCAGGCCCGTGGCTGAAAGCGATTGTTGAGTGCTCTCTAATAGATGAGTGAAGGACTTCAGTGACGGTTCGTTTTCGACAATGCCCAACCAAACCAGATAGGGGCCATCGGTTCGAACCGGAAGCTGCGGAAAGTTATTAGGTGCATCGAGGGTGACGAGCACACCGGCCTCGCGGGCACCCGCATCCCGATACCGAACAAATGTTGACTCGGCCTGCTGGCCAAAGGCATCAACATTGCGTGCCTTGACGGCAAAAATCTGAGCAATAGCGATGCCTTGAGCGCCTTTCCTCTCTTTCACAGGGTCAACTGCAGGTAGGACCGTGATGCCCCGTTCAGGACTCAGCGGGCGAAGCAGCAAGACATTGTCGCTGTCGGTGATGAGCGAGTTGAGCGTGGCGGCGTGTTCTTTCCAAAGAGGGCCAAAGTAGAACAAGGCATTCACCTTGGCGCGATCGTCCATGTTGTGAAAAGCACGTAACCATGTGAATCGCGAATTGTTCCCACGTTCCAGGAACTGTCCGATCGCGATGGCCCCCAATTGTTGAAAGGCTTCGGGGAAATAGCTTTCAAAGTACTGGGCAAAATGCTCCCGCTCCCCCTCTCGAATAGTGTATCGACGAAATTCAACGACCTGAAAATCAGTCAAAAGCTTCGAACTCTTCATAAGACTTGCTGTGGGGACGCCCTTATCCTGGGCCCATACAAGGTAATTAATAACCAAGAGAACCAGGCATCCTGTCAAGATCCGCATGCTCGTTGCCTTCGCGTTCCGCATGTCACCCTTGTTTCGCTGCTTTACTGGGGCATCGTTCGTCTCGAGTTCTGTTGCACGTCCTCTGCATCGCAAGTCCATTCGTCCTGGACAACACTCGAAGCAGGCGAGCTTCGTCTATCACGCGCATCGCTACTCGGCGCGTGTGAATGTCATGATCCAGTTCGTTTCCCACGTCTTTCCAGCATCGAACGAATAAGCCTGCTCCCAACGTGCGGATGTCGGCGTGATATGCGACCAAATGAACCGGGTGCGGGCCGGCTTCCCGGCGATAGTGCCGTCGGAATGGAAAGTTCCAACGCCATTGTCGAAGCCGCCCTTGACCGGCGGATCGAGGGCGCCTAAAGGGTCGCGGCCGTCGATCCACCAAATTGCCCATTGCCCAGTCTTCTGATCGTATGCACGAATCGCAACACCGCGGGAAACGCCGGTTGGCTTGTTGAACGTATGGTCTTCTACGTTGGCCGAGCCGTCCATGAGCCTGCGTGTGCTGGCGGTCCCATCGAATTCCAGCCATGGTTGGTTTTCGGCTGCGCGTTTCACGCGATGATGGACACGCCATTCACCGAACAGAAAATCAAAATCGTGCGAGCCGGTGCGACTGGTTGCAGCTTGGGGCGCTGCGCTACCCACCGGCGGTGGATCAAATGCAAAAACCGCGGCGGCTGCGGCTGACCCGATAATGCTCAGTATGGTTTTTGTTTTCATGGCGGCGCGCTTTCTAAAGGGCACAACAGCTAGTTGCCTGCCTCGAGAAGTATTTCTCGGATGATCGTACGACGCGGCAAGGAAGACGTAGATTCGTTGACATACTCGTTGATATAAAGCCGGCCTGCATACGGAGAACACGCGATTCCGTTGGGGAAAGAGAGCCGCGCCTTTGCGCCCGCTCCATCCACAATCCCGCGCTTGCCATTGCCAAGGATACGCTTAACGGTTCCATCTAACCTTACTTCGTAAATTGCGTGCGATTCATGCGCGGTTACGTAGAATCGATCCTTGTTGAAGCATAAGTGCCCCAATCCCTTTTCGGATACTGTCGCGAAGGGCACGACAACACCGTTTGGATCGATCTTTAGCATCTTGTTGTCTCTGTAGTTGACGACGTAGAGATTTCCGTTGCGATCGAAGGAAATGCCGTTGGGGCAGCGAAAGAGATCGCTCTTGGCGAATGACGAAACGGTACCATCGCGCGCAATCCTGGCGATAGAATTGCCGCTGCAGTTTGCGACGTAGATATCGCCCGTGTGCCTGTTGACCGCTAGGCCGACAGGGCCGCTCAGGCCGCTGGTGACGAATGGCGTCGTTTGACCTTTTCGATCAATCCTGGTGATCGAATTGCCGTAGAAATTCGATTGCAAGAGGTTGCCCTCATTATCGATCGCGTTTCCGGACGCGCCATAGAGGCCCGACGCAAATACCCGACGCTCGCCCTCCGGCGTGATCTTCCAGACGAAATCGCCAAAATCTGCGACATAAATGTTGCCGACAAGATCGGTCGTTACACCTCCAGTGCTGTCGCCGTCAATAACACCAGTCAGCGAACGGATTTGCGTCTGCGCGCGCGCAGAAACAGCCGCAACGAGCAGCGCCAACACGAACAGTAATGCGCGCAATGTGCGACTGCGTCTAAAATAAAGAAATGCGTCCATTCAATCGCTGTTACATTGGGTTACGAATTGTGTCAACCGATGAAGACTAGTTTACAGGTTAGAATTGAGTCGCACCACTTTCGCAACCGTGACATCATCGGCGGCGATGCAGCGCTCGATTTCGTCAATACCGTCACCGGCCGCGATCAGTCGCCTCGCGACTGGCTTGACAGCTACGCACGTTTGCTTGAATGGGCGGGATTTGTGCATCTCTTGCCAAAAAGGGTACTGCGCGTACTGGGTAAGAAGGCGCAGAAGGAGACCGAGGCAGCTGCAATCGCGCTGGCGCGCGCAAAGGTTTTGCGGGAATCCCTGTTTGGGTTGGCCACCCGGATCATTTCAAGGCGCGCGCCGCCGAAAAGCGCCCTGGACCTTCTTCGCGAGCATTGGATCACTGGCATAAAAGCCCATGAGCTCCGCTTCGGCGATGGGCGTGTGCTCGTCGACCTCCGCAACGATGCACTCGACTTCGACCTGATCGCATCGATGGTCGCCTATCGGATGGTCCAACAGGTCTTGCCGTTGCCAATGGATCGACTGCGCATTTGTAAAGGGCCGAACTGTTCGTGGGTCTTCATTGACAGCTCGAAAGCCGGCCGTCGGCGTTGGTGCGACATGGCAGTCTGCGGGAACGCCGCCAAGTCGCGCCGCTTCCACGCACGTTCGCGACAGCGGCGAAGAGCTCGACGACCATAAATCCCTCGACGCTGAGGAGAAACGACATACCCCGAATCGTAGTAATTTCCGTCCTCCTCCGGATACGCAGGCTTTGATAGCCACTACTTTTGCCGTGCATGTTCCTCTGGCGAAAAGGCGCCCCGGCGACGAATGCAAGGACATAAACCGCGATAAATCCAGCCGGAAGCCTGGCTTCATCGCAGGCTGAATTTGTATGTTGCAGTTGGTCCGCCATATCTGCCGGACGTTCAAGCGCAGCAGACGTCTTTTTACGCGCCTTTGTATTTATCGTGATAACGCACCCAATCCTGCGGGGCGTCGGGGTTTTCGTCGCGACCTTTGGCAGTCAGGTCGAGGAAATTGTAGGTGGTATTCATCAGGTCAATCCCGCGCTCGTAAGACGAGTAGGTGTGGTAAATGTCGCCGTTTTTGTCGCGGTAAAACGCGCTGACACCTTCTTTTTCATCAATTTTCATTTTGTACTTGCCGTAATTGTAGGGAAGCACCCCGCTCTTGATCTGCTCGGGCGTGAACGACACGTTGAAATCAAAATTGAAATCCGTGTTGAACGAGGAAAGCCACTTGAACCGCCAGCCCATGCGCTTCTTGAACGGCTGAATTTCCGTGAGGAGCGCGCGGGAAACGACGGCGAAAGCCGTGTCGCGCTGTCCAATGTGAATGTTCACGCTGTCGAAATGGTCGGCCCAAAACGAGCAATGGGGGCAACCTTCCTTCCAGCCCGGCCCGAACATGAAGTGATAGATAATGAGCTGACTCTTGCCGCAGAATAAATCGGCGAGCGTCACCTTGCCCGTCGGCCCGTCGAAAACGTATTCCTTTTCGACTTTGACCCAAGGCAGCTTGCGACGTTGAAGGTTCAATTCGTCGCGCAGCTTCGAGAACTTTTTTTCTTTAGCCAGAAGTTTCTTGCGGGCGACAAGCCATTCTTTTTGCGAAACGACTTTGCGATCTTCGATTCCGTGGACGGTTTTGATTTTCGGCATGATGTTCTCCTTTGTTTTATTTATTTCACTGTAAGCAGGCCCGACCTCGCATAAGCCTTCGACTGCAACGCGGCGAAGGCCGGGTGGTTAGGCTTGTTAAGGTGCGGGCGGGGCTGCTGAATCTCCAACCGGAGGATACTTTTCAAATTTTGGCAACGCGGGATTCATTTGGTCCCACGGGTGCGCGTCTGATGTCCACACATCTACTTGCGGGTTGAACCAGCTCGGATCATCCAAGCTCGCAGTTCTGATCGCGACAAATTGCGGGACCGCGTCGGGCTTGACCTGAATGGGCGAGCCGCATTCAGGGCAAAAGCCCCGATGGGTCTTGCCACCCATCTGACTGGGCGAAGCATGGAAGCGTAGAGAGCCTTGCAAGAGCTTGAAAGCTTCCGTCGGCACGATGACGAAAGACGAAAACGGACCTCCGCTGGATTGCTGGCAATCTCGGCAGTGACAGTGAAGCATCATGACAGGTTCTGCTGTGGATTCGTAGCGAATCGCGCCGCAAGCGCATCCGCCTGAAAAGGGTGTGGTTATTGTGGTCATATATTATTTGTGTATTAGTTGATGATTTTCGTTCAACGATGCGACGAATGAGCGAGTCACTTCAGGATCGGCGACCGGCGCTGGAAGCGCGCGTCCGCCGAAGCTGATGATGTTGTAAATCAGTGACTCATAAAACTAAAACGCATAGCGCCGGTTCGCTGGAGCGCCTGGTCAGGTCGCACGCTCTGTCGTCTGATGAATCTCTAAATATTGTGCTTCAGTTGCTCGTGTTGATCCGGTCTCTTCTTCTTCAGGAGAGCGAGGCCCGCTGCCGTTACGCGAACCAGCGAACGACCATTCGCAGAAACCGTCTCCACGAGTCCACGATCAGTCGCATCCTCCCAGACAGGAAGCCTCGGGCATGATGTCCGCCACGCATCTATCGTCTCATGGTAGGTGCGTTCCTTCCGTCCTACCCACTCCACTAGATCGAGGATCAGATTTTCGACGGTATCGATCACAGCTGCTATAGCGGCCTAACGAGAAGGAGATCAGCTACCACTGACGGGAGCGAGTCCTATTTTCGTTTCGTACTTCATAATTCATCGTTCAGCCTTTCAGTACACCCGCCAGCGGGTTGGCTGCAGCGCTTGGTTAGATGGTTTGCGTTGTGAGAAGGGAAGACGTTGAGCAAATCGACGAGTAAAACTCAGGGCGCTTTATTAGTTTCTGTCTTCACGCGTTCGTCTATTGCGATCCAGTTTACCTCCCACGTTTTGCCCCCATCATCCGAGAATGATTGTTCAAAACGGCACGAGTCAGGTTTGATATCCGAGATGACAAAGCGGACAAGGATGGCTCGGCCATTAAATGGTTCCTGATCAAAAAACTCGCCCCGATCATTTTTGAATTCGCCGGTCGTCGCCTGGCTCATGGTGCCACCGCTGCTGCTGGCAAAATTGAGACTCCACTGGTGCGACTGTGGATTGTAGAGCCGCAGGTTTAGACCTTCGATGTGGCCTGCCGTGCCATCGACCTCGAGTTCAATCAGATTGGCGCGCCCATTCCAGATCTTCCTAACGACGCTAGTTCCCTCATATTCGACCCAAGTGTTGGAGCCACTCAGGGGGTGCTGGAGGCGCCAGAGGTGGGTTTTCCAGGTGCCAATCTCAAAGTCAAAATCGTGTCGGCCATCTCGCTCAGCGAGGACGGGTTGCGGGCCGTCGCTTGATGCTTTTGGAGTCTGCTGCGCAAATCCGCGGAGGGGTTGCAAGATGGCAATTAGGCTGCACGCGAGGAGATAAGTCCGCATATTTATGAGGGCATTCATACTGCGCCTTAGTTCACCTATCAACCCGATAGCTGTGCTGCGATTTCTTCGGGTGTGTACCACTCAGGCCTTTTCGCCCATTTGGCATGATCGAGTCTAACGAGAAGGAGCTCAGCTACTCCGAAAGCTCTCGCGAGTTGGCTGCATCGCCTGGTCAGACGGACCGCTTATTTCACACGCTCCAAAACCCTGCGCCATGTTTTGTCGTCGCCGATAATAAGATGGTCGCCGGTCAAGATGAAAGGGCGGGGTTGATCCGTCCCGATAAAACTCGGCTTCAAACTCCCCTCAACGTGATGAATGACGACATTCTTCGCAGCATCTACAGTGTATGTCCCGACGTAAGCGACATATCCGGTAAACGCCGTTTTCACTTCTTCGGCTGTGGGCTTTTCATCGTCTCCCGAAGCGAAGGGAGCACTTGGAGGAGTTTTCATAATCTGTATCATCACATGTCCTGTGTTATCGTAGACGAAGTATCCTTTCGGATTTCTTCCGTACGGATACGTCCATTCGCTATTTGGATCGTGTTCATCCTTCCGGTCTTCGAACGCCATGATTTTCCAGGTGCCGATCAACTGCTTTTGCACAGCGTCGGAAAGCAAACCAGACGTCGGCGGTTGACCGTGAGCCATGCCTAGTAGGATACGTGTCAGTATTGAAGCGGCAACAGTCAATGCCTTAGTGTTCGCATTCATTGTAGTTCCTTCGGGTCGTCTGGCATGCGTCTAACGAGAATAAGATCAGCTACGCCTTCCGGCGGCGAGGCTGACTTGGAATGAAGATAATCTAATCGTGATAAAATGTGAACACGGTACGGGAAGGCGTTAGCTGCATCGACTGGTTAGATGGTTTGCGTCCCATGTC
>WNFY01002691.1_pt1 | contig 16781 bp, 14 predicted proteins | sample 5400091 | NCBI WGS metagenome assembly WNFY01 (sample SAMN13153364, study PRJNA577476) | soil metagenome | isolation source: 60 cm soil or saprolite under grassland replicate 1 | place: USA:California | collected 2016-06-15
AAACGTCTACGGCAACGTTACGTTGCGCTTCCGCCGTTGAGGCGCCGATGTGCGGCGTCAGGAGAACGTTCGGAAGCGTGCGCAAAGGATGGTCAGCTGCCAGAGGCTCCTTTTCATAGGCATCGACGACAGCTCCCAGGAGATGCTTGCTGGCTAGTGCCTCCAATAACGCTTTTTCGTCAACGATACCGCCCCGAGCCATGTTCACCACGATCGACTGGCGCGGAAGCCGCGCAATCTCCCGCTTACCGATCATGCCCGTGGTCTCGTCAGTGAGCGGCGTGTGAAGCGTCAGAATACTGGACTGTTCGAGAAGGGTCTCGAGAGAATCTGTCTCGTGAACGCGCAGTGCTTCGAAGCGTGATTGAGCGATGTACGGATCGTATGCGATTACGTTCATTCCGAACGCCCGAGCGCGCGTCGCCACTTCTCCACCAATCCGTCCAAGCCCAACGATTCCGAGAGTCCTCCCCTTAAGCTCGGAGCCCAGTAAAGCCGATCGCTCCCACTTGCCTGCGTGCATCGAGCTATCCGCGCGCGGGATGTGTCGGAGCAGGGAAATCACCGCCCCGAAAAACAACTCCACGACTGCTATGGTGTTGCCAGCTGGCGCATTAATGACGGCAACGCCGAGAGACGTCGCCGTGTCGATGGCGATGTTGTCAACTCCGACGCCAGCTCGCCCGACGACTTTCAGTTTTCGGCCTTTCTCCAACACGTCCACAGAAATTCGTGTTGCGCTTCGACCAACAATCGCATCGTATTCGGCGATCCGAGAGAGGAGCTCGTCCCTTTGCAACGTCGGAACTTCATCCACGATGATCTGAGGCTCGGCCGAAAGGAGCGCTACACCTTCGGCGTCGATCTCATCGGTGACGAGAACGCGGTAAGTCACTGTTGGTAGGGCAAGCTCGAGCTAAATGCTGAGGGCGGGCGGAACGAACGTGCAATATCGCCCGAACTGCCTCGCAGCCACAAGCGAGGTGTTCTTCACGGCTGCATCCACGCTTTCCATGTTTCTTCGTCCGCGCCGATGACAAGCCGGTTAGCGTTCCGAACCAGCGGAAGTCGAAGCAACAGCGGCTCCTCGGAAAGCTTCTCGAGCCAGCGGTTGTCCGAAAGTTGCGCATAGCGAAGATCCAGCTCATTGAAACGTTTCGAGCCTCGATCAATCAGCGCCGACACACCAAATTTCTGCGCGAACCGGCGAAGCTCGCCAAGTGATGCAGGACGCTCCATGAGATCGACGAAGTGAGTCTTTACCCGTCGCTCCGAGAAGAAGCGAAGGGCCTTCCGTGTACCCGGACTTTTTTTGACGCCGAAGATCTGTACTTCCAACCTGGTCGTCCGCCTTTCCGCAAAGAGTGAAGCCGGCTCCAATACCTTCCGTCGATGTCACCTGAGGTAATCTATTCCCCTGCCTGGTGGATCCCTGGCGGTCATTTGCAGACGCTTTGGGGAAAGTTATTTCGGCGACAGCGCCCTGCACCGACTGTTCTCGAGCGCTGGGACACACCTGACGGAGACTTCGTCGAGTTACATCGCCTGTCGGCTAAGGCTGGAGCGCCACGAGTTCTTATACTGCACGGCCTCGAGGGTACGGTTCGCTCTCACTACGCTCAGGGGTTCCTCAACGAAGCCGCCAGACGAGGATGGGGAGCTGACCTCCTCATATTTCGCTCGTGCGGAACTGAGCTGAACCGCACTCGCCGATTTTACCATTCTGGCGAAACGACGGACACCGCGTTCGTACTCCAACGGATTGCACGGGAGTACGACACGTCGCTCCTTGGAATCGTTGGCGTTTCGCTCGGCGGCAACGTGCTGCTCAAGTTCCTGGGCGAGCGGGGCGTCGATTTACCACCTCAGCTTGCGGCGGCGGCTGCAATTTCAGTCCCCTTTGATCTCGCTCGTTCCTCGATAAGAATCAACCGTGGATTTTCACGATTCTACCAGAGGTTCTTTCTGAGCTCCTTGAGACAGAAGGCAGAAGCGAAGGCCCGCCGATTCCCAGATATCGCTCCAGCTGTTAAAATCTCCGGCCTCAGAACGCTCGAGGATTTCGATGATCTGATCACCGGTCCTCTGCACGGGTTTCAGAATGCGCAGGACTACTATCGACGGTCGAGCTCTCTCCCATTTCTCAAAGACATTAGGCTCGAAACGCTACTATTGAGCGCCACCGATGATCCCATGCTCCCGCCCGACGTTCTCGATGAAGTTCGAGACGTTGCTGGACGGAATCCGTATCTTCACCTGGAATTCTTAGCACGCGGCGGCCATGCTGGCTTCATTGCTGGCTCTTGGCCGTGGAGTCCCTTTTATTATGCGGAATATCGTGTTGGCGAATTCCTCGCCGCGCAGTTCAAACGTGCTATCACGTCTCGCCAACTAGCCAAACACGGGAGTCGGTAGATTATGCGTCTTCAACCGGCAGTATTCAGACTCGGGGTGATCCTCTCACTCGGTGGCATGGCGTGCACCAGTAACAAAGTGGTTCCAGCAACCGATACGCACACGGACCATGGCGTGCCGTCTTCGTCGCCTGGAGTAGTAACTGCATCCGACAATCGAGGACTGCCGCCGGATGCATCGGGCGCGCTCACACGCTTGAGTGCTTCACCTCGACATTCAGAGTGGGCGATTATACATACCGGTGATGGGGATAGTCTACGCGTCTGGGTAGTGTATCCCGAACGAAGCTCCAAGGCTCCAGTAGTTGTAGTCGTACACGAGATTTTCGGACTGTCATCGTGGATCCGTGGCGTTGCTGATCAGCTCGCCGCCGACGGTTTCATTGCAATCGCGCCAGATCTGTTGACGATGAAAAATCTTCCCGACGGTCCCGACAGCGTCGTTGCACCTCTAGCTCAAACCGCCATCAGAACTCTCGACCCCACTTGGGTTCAAAAGCAACTTGACGCGGTTGCACGGTACGGAATGTCTATCCCCGCAGCACGGAAGAAATACGGAATAGTCGGTTTTTGTTGGGGTGGGGGAGTGTCCTTCGCACACGCGGTACACTCGCCGAGCCTTGGCGCATCAGTCGTTTACTATGGCGTGTCTCCGAAGACGACTGATCTTCCTTCCGTTCGCGCGCCAGTGCTGGGCCTCTACGGCGGGAACGACGCTCGCGTAGACGCTACGATTCCACCAGCGGATTCCGCCCTTCGAGCTCTGGGGCGTATCTACGTGCCCACCATTTACACCGGTGCAGGCCACGGATTTCTACGCCAGCAGACTGGAATGGACAGCGCCAACATGGCGGCTACTCGGCAGGCATGGCCAGCTACAATTGCCTGGTTCAGGAAGTATCTGGGATCTTGAGCGACGCTCAAGTCAGCATCGCTCCGCGAACGCGCGATCAAAGCCCGTGACAACTCTTCCCGTAATCTTCCTCGCCGCCTTCATCGCTGGTCTGATGTTGGCGGTGTTCGCAATGCTTCACGGTGTCGAGCACACGCGGCCAAATCGCACTCGTGCGCCGTCACCGTTTTTCAATCTTCCCGCCATAGCGGCTTTCGCCATCGGCTTTGGTGCGGTCGGGTACCCGCTTGCATCACGCACGCGACTCCCAGTATGGATCATACTGGCCATCGCGATAGCATCCGGCGCCCTTGCAATCAGCGGAATGATCACTCTTCTTGCGCGGTGGGCGCTCCGTGGTGTGGTCACATCTTCAACGGACGAGCAGCAGGAGATCCAGGGGCAGCTCGCGGTCGTCACACAGACGATTGCTCCTCACACAACGGGAGAAATCTCTTATGAGCATCTTGGCGCTAAGGTCAAATTTCCCGCACGGGCCTTGAGCGCAAAGCCGTTAGTCGCAGGTGCGGAAGTCGTAATCGACCGAATCGAAGAAGGTGTAGCGTTTGTGGAAGAGTGGTCAGTCGTCGAACAGCGCCTCTAAGTCCCTCTACCTCTCAGTCCGCGCGCGTAGAGCGACAGCCAGTCTGGCCAGTTGCCACTCAGCTCAAAAAACTCGTCGAAATAAATCAGACCACTCGCTTCTAGATCCTCAACTAGCTCTGGGAGTATATCATCCAACGGAAGCGGCCCGAGCGCAATTAGTCCATCCTCGACCCGGAATTCTTCATCGGTGAGATTGTATCGCTCATCAATGGCTTTTCTGGTCAGCCCGCTACGCTCGAATGCGGTCTGGCGGATTAGAACTATCACACGATCGTGGGGCAGCTCAAGAGGCATGAATTAGGTTCGATAAGAGACTAACTAAGCGATATCCTTCGCCTTATCTTAAATGTATGACGGGACCGCAGAACTTTGAAACCGAATTCGATGTTGTCGTCATAGGCGCTGGCCACGCAGGAACTGAGGCGGCGGTTGCTGCCGCGCGCCTTGGTGCCCGAGTGGGCTTGATCACCAGTGCTCTCGAAATGATCGGGCAGATGTCCTGCAATCCAGCGATCGGGGGAGTTGCGAAGGGAACCGTAGTTCGCGAAGTCGATGCCCTGGGCGGAATCATGGCAAGGGCAACCGATCTGGCGATGATCCAGTTCCGAATGCTGAACCGCAGCAAGGGGCCAGCTGTCTGGGCACCGCGCGCACAATGCGATCGCGGACTTTACCGCCGGGCGGTTAGATCGCTTCTCGAAACCCAGGCAAATCTGCAAACCGTGCAGGGAACTGTTGCCCGGCTTGTCCTCTCGACCGATGAGCGACGAGTGCTTGGCGTGGAGACCCTCGAAGGCAGAAGTTTCGGGGCAAAAAGCGTCGTGATCACTACAGGCACCTTTCTGCGCGGGCGAATCCATATCGGTACCGAGACTCGCATGTCCGGTGGACGAGCCGGCGAAACCGCAACTACACACCTCGCCGAGCAACTCGAGCAAGCGGGTCTAACCGTAGCTCGCTTCAAGACAGGAACGCCACCACGCATTGATGGTCGCTCCGTCGATTATTCAGCGTTGGAGATCCAGCAGAGCGAGATCGAACAGTTCGATTATTCGTGGTCGCACTTTTGGAGCGAGAAGCGTCGGACTAGTTCCACTACACGGCATCCAATTCAACTGCCCTGCTGGATCACGTATCTCGACGCTGAAGGCAAGAGAATCATCAAGGAAAACATCGGGAAGTCGGCGATGTACGGCGGCGCGATCTCGTCTCGTGGGCCACGCTACTGCCCCTCAGTCGAAGACAAGATCGTAAAGTTTCCTGATGCGGAGCGGCACCAGCTGTTCCTCGAACCAGAGGGACACGATACATCGGAGCTCTACGTCAACGGCTTGTCTACTTCGCTCCCGGCCGAAGTGCAGCTCGAGGTTCTGCGCTCCGTTCGCGGGCTCGCTCAAGTCAGAATGAATCGAGCAGGTTACGCGATCGAATACGACTATTATCCGCCAACTCAGCTCGATCCTTCGCTGCAGGTCAAGGGAATGCCGGGTCTATTCTTCGCCGGACAGATCAATGGTACTACCGGCTACGAGGAAGCTGCAGGCCAAGGTGTAGTTGCCGGAATGAACGCTGCACTCTCACTGCAGCGGAAACAGCCTGTCGTGCTCGGCCGAGAAACATCGTACATCGGGGTCCTGATCGACGATCTCGTCACACGCGGAGTAGACGAACCTTACCGGCTTTTTACGTCGCGATCTGAGTTCAGACTCACAGTGCGCCAGGATAACGCGCTCAGGCGCCTCGGTCCTACCGGCATGCGACTTGGCATTTACTCAGAGACGGAAGAAGCAGCGATTAAGACGCGCCTCGAGCAGGAAGACTCCGCACTCCGTCTGGCTGATACGACCAGCATTCGCCCTGATCAGGCTGCGCCTGTTCTTTCGGCTGTCGGTAGTGCCCCGCTTTCGCATTCGGCAAGAATAGCCGAAGTAGCAAAGCGTCAGGACATTCTACTCGAAAAACTTTTCCAGGCAGTGGGATTAGCAGCAGATTTCAGCGCGGAGGCGCTGGTCACAGCAGATCTCGAAATCAAGTACGCGGGCTATTTCGAGCGCGAGAGAGCACAGGCCGAGCGGATGCGACGGATGGGCGACTTTTCTCTGGATCCCGAACTCGAATACAGCGACATGCGCTCACTGTCGTTCGAGGCACGCCAGAAACTCGCCAGTCTGCAGCCTCGTTCACTCGCCCAAGCTTCACGAATTCCGGGTGTGAGTCCCAGTGATTTGCAGAATCTCGTTATCGAGGTCGAGCGTCGTCGCCGCTTGGCAGCTACACGGTGAGTGTGAGCTGAGTCGAGCTCCACTCAATCAACAAGACTGCTGCAGCAATGAGAACACCGCCGATCAGCGTTGCCGCGCTGAACTGATTCCCGAGGACCAGCACGGCGAGCATCGCAGTGAAGAAGGGCTCGACAGTCGCAATGATCGCCGTTCTCACTGGTCCCAGTACCGACAGGCCTTTGATAAGGGATGAGAATGCAATCACGGTTGATACGAACGCCAGCAAAAGAATATTCATCCAGACTGGAATTGACCGGGGAATAAATAGTTCACTCGCGAACAGCGTTGCGATCACGAACGAGATTGCCGCTCCGGTTATCAGCAGAATCGTGGCAAGAAGTGCAGGCACGCCTTCCTGCACCTGGCCGAGCACCGGCAAATACGCCGAGTAGAGCAAGGCAGAAGCGAGCGCCAGAATTACACCAATCGGATTAAGCTTCCCTGTCGGTGCACCGACCATAATAGTCACACCGGCGAGAGCCAGCACAAGCGCGATAATGCGCGCGGGCGTTAATCGTTCCGTTCTTCGTATTGCCGCCAACAGTGCAACCCACGCTGGATAAGTGTAAAACAAGAAAGCCAGCGGCCCGACGGATATGTACTCGAGCGCGTGAAGACTCAAGTAGGTAATCAGCGCCTGACCGAATCCGCCTATCAACATCAGCTGAACGATTCGCTGTCTGCCAATCGTGCGTAATTGGGCCGCACTCACACTGGCACCGAGAAGTACTACGGCCAACACATATCGCCAGGCCATCGCCGTCAAGAGAGGAGTACCGGCACGTGTTGTCAAAACAGTCAGCACGGAAATGGATCCGAAGCTGAACGCCGATACAATGATCATCAGCGTGGCACGTCCGACCGAAGCTTCTGGCGATTTCATCGCGCGAATGTAGCGCTAGCCAATATTCAGGGCCACATTTCGACGTTAACCTTCGCTCAGTATCAGCCGCAGATCGAATGACCTCGTCGACAGTTGTGCAGCCCTCTACGTCCGCTACGTCAGCGGCACAGGAAGAATTTCGGGACCTTGGCTTTGGTACTGAGGTCGCGAGAGGCACGCGCCGGCGGCTGCTGAATCGCGATGGAAGCTTCAATGTAGTTCGCGATGCGCTCGATCCACTTTCGTCGCTTAGTCTCTACCACTGGCTGCTGACGATCTCGTGGCCGAGGTTTCTCGCTTTTATTACCGGCTCCTACATCATCGTCAACATCTTCTTCGCTCTTGCATTTCTGCTGTTGGGCCCGGATGCGCTTCAATCGAGTACAGGGAATTTCGCGGCAAACCCATTTTACAGAGCTTTTTTTTTCAGCGTCGACACGTTCGCGACAATCGGTTACGGCAACATTATCCCTGTCGGCGTTGCTGCGAACACGTTGGTTACGATCGAGGCTTTGCTCAACATCGTCGGAGTCGCGCTTGCCACCGGAGTGATTTTTGCCCGATTCTCACGACCCTCGGCAAGAATTATCTATAGCCGCAACGCCATTGTCGCACCCTACCGCGACAAGACTGCGTTGGAGTTCAGAATCGCCAACGCGAGAAGCAGTCAACTGATCGAGGTACAGGTCCAGGCGATTCTGACCAAGCTCGAACGGGTTGGGGACTCAACGGTGCGCAAATTCTATGACCTGAGCCTGGAACGAAATCGCGTGGTGTTTTTCCCACTGAGCTGGACGGTGGTGCATCCAATTGATGCGAGCAGTCCGATGTGGGGTCTGACACATACGGATCTCCTAAAGGCTGAGGCCGAGCTATTGGTTCTTCTTATCGGAACCGACGAAACTGTCTCCCAGAGCGTGCATTCGAGGTCTTCGTATCAAGCGAGCGAGATCGTCTGGGACGCAAAATTCTCGAATATGTTCATGCGGACGGAGGCTGAAGGAATCATCGGAATGAATCTCAGCCGAATCCACGAGATTGAACCTGTACGTTCGACATGACTCAACTTGTGCAAGTGACCGCAATTTGAACGTCTCTCCTCCAGTACTCACCTAGCGGGAGCTTATGAAAACCCAAATTTGGTTGGTCGTGGCTATTTTAGGGCCACTAACCGCACAGGCACAAGACAGTCCGGCGCCAATTCCCGGCATTCCACAGATTGCAGTTACCGGACGTGGCGAGGTCAAAGTCTCTCCAGACAGAGCGACTATTCAGGTAAGCGTCCAAACGCGCGCCGCTACTGCCGCTGCAGCCGCCACAGAAAACGCCACTAAGCAACAATCAGTTTTGTCAGCACTCCGGGCGCTGGGCTTGGGAAACGACCAGCTTTCCACAATCAATTACAACGTCTATCCCGAGCAGCGTTATGAACAAGGCAAGGAGCCAACAATCATTGCCTACAACGTGACGAACACGATTCTCGTCGATGTCCGGAAGTTGAGCCAGGTTGGTCCAGTGATCGACGCCGCGTTGTCTCACGGAGCGAACATGATTACCTCGCTTCAGTTTTACGCCTCGAATACCGAGGTCGCTCGGAGAGGTGCAATCGCCACGGCGATAGAAAAGGCTCGCGCGGATGCCGACGCCGCAGCCCGCGCTGCTCATGGGTCGCTTGGCACTCTTCTCGAGATCAGCATCGGCCCCTACTCGCCTCCCCCACCGCGCCCAATGATGATGGCTCGAGGAGCTGTCCTCGACACTGTTCAACTCCAAACTCCAATCAATCCCGGTGAAGAGACACTTTCAGTTGAAGTCAGCACGCGATGGCGGTTTATTCCCGGGCAGTAGGCGATTTCCACGTGGAACGTCATAAAAGGAGGTTCCACGTGGAAACGCCTCCCCGCGGTGAGTAGATTAGGCCGTTATCCTCACCAATGACGTGGCCCGAATAATCGCAATCGCAAATCAAAAGGGCGGTGTGGGCAAAACAACCACCGCTGTAAATCTCGCAGCCAGTCTCGCCGCAGCAGAGCAACGCACGCTCTTGATCGACGCCGATCCACAAGGGAACGCCACCAGTGGAGTGGGACTCCAAAAGGAAACGATTCCTCTGACTCTCTACGACGTGCTCGTCGGAAATTCCGATCTCCGATCTTCGCGCCAAGCTTCCATTCAGTTTGAGAAACTGGATGTCGTTGGTGCGACTCCAGATCTCGCAGCCGCTGAAGTCGAGCTCGTAGATAAGGCTGACCGCGATCGCGTTATGCGCGGAGCAGTGGAGTTGCTGCAGGAAGATTATGACTTCGTCATTATCGACTGTCCGCCGTCGCTCGGGCTTATCACAATCAACATGCTCGTAGCGGCCGATGCTCTGCTCATTCCCCTTCAGTGCGAGTACTACGCACTCGAAGGTCTCTCACAGCTCCTGAATACCGTACACCGTGTCCAGCACAGTGCCAATAAAAAGCTTGGCATCGACGGTGTTCTGCTCACCATGTACGACTCCCGTCTCAACCTCTCGAGACAGGTTGCTGACGACGCGAGAGAATACTTTGGGCCCAAAGTCTTCCGAAACGTCGTACCCAGAAATGTCCGGCTGGCAGAGGCACCCAGCTTCGGAAAACCCATCATTCTTTACGACATCGCATCAGTCGGTGCACAGGCCTACATGAATGTCGCAAAGGAGCTGATCGAACGAACTGCGGAAGGAGACGATGGTGCCCAGTGAAAAGACCCCACGCCGGTTAGGCAGAGGACTCGAAGCGCTACTCGGCAGTGCGACCGGACTCACGTCAAGCGATGAAGGGGCGCTCAAATCCATCCCAATCGCCCAAATTTGTCGGAATCCATTTCAGCCTCGCCACGAGTTCAATGCCGAGGAGCTCACGGAATTAGAGGAGAGCCTCAAAGCGAGTGGTCTTCTTCAGCCAATAACAGTACGTCGGCGGACGGGGAAAGATGGCTTCGAGCTGATCGCCGGCGAGCGTCGTTTACGCGCCGCCGCAAACCTCGGCTGGAGAGAGATACCCGCAATCATCAAAGAAATCGACGACAAGACAATTCTTACCCTGGCGCTAATTGAAAATCTGCAGCGCACCGACCTGAACCCAATCGAGGAAGGGGAAGGCTACCACAAGCTTTCTCACGAGTTTGGTCTGACTCAGCAACAGATCGCAGACACCGTCGGGAAGGACCGAAGCACGATCACGAACATGGTGCGCCTTCTCCAGCTACCAGCAATCGTGCGAGAGCTGCTCCAGCATGGCCAGCTCACGATGGGGCATGCCAAGGTCCTCCTGGGTCTCGAAGATCCGGAGGAGATCACGAGCCTCGCCCACGAAGTCGCGAAGGAGGGCCTCACAGTACGTGAGATTGAGAGCCGGCTCCGCGGTGCCAGTACCCATCGCGGCAAAAAGACCGGACGTCCAAGAGCCGTCGATCGACAATCCCCTGAGGCAAAGAGAATCGAAGAACGGTTACGTCGATTTCTTCAAACGGAGGCAGCGATCAAAGTCGGCACGAAAAACCGGGGAACTTTGACAATCCACTTTTATTCAGCTGACGACCTTGAACGCCTGCTGGAGCTCATGCGAGTTCCTGACTAATCAACATAGTTATTCACCTGAGGTGTAACTCGTTGTCACTTAGGGATTTAGTCGATAGTGAAAAGCCTGGAGCAGTTGGTTCTCCACACAAAAGTGTATAGACTTGATGACAACTATTCGTGAGCTGGCCAATTACGCCGATGAGCTCTTAGACACGAAATCCACACCCGATTATCCTGGCGCGTTAAATGGTCTTCAGCTGGAGAACCAATCGGAAATCAAAGCAGTTGCTGCAGCCGTGGATTTTTCGACCCGCGCCATAAAGGGCGCCATTTCGAACAATGCCAACTTGCTGCTGGTTCACCATGGAATGTTTTGGGGTGTTCCGAGTCCGTTCATCGGTCCTTCATACCGCCGATTAAGACTTCTGATGGAGCACGATATTGCCGTCTATTCGTCGCATTTACCCCTCGATCGACATCCAGCATTCGGTAACAACGTGCTGCTCGCAAGAGAATTGGGACTCAAGCCCAGTGGGGCATTCGCCGCATACAAAGAAATGTTCATTGGGGTGAGCGGGGAAAGCGACGTAGAAACCAGCTTGCTTGCCGAGCGAGCGCAAAAATTCGCAAAGAATTACGGAAGCGAACTACGCACAACTGAAATCCCAGAACACCGACGAACGAAGCGATGGGCAATTTGCACCGGCGCCGGCGTATCAGCTGAAACGCTCAAGGAGGCACAAGAAAAGAACATCGACACGCTTATTGTCGGCGAGGGACCGCATTGGACTGCCGTTCACGCTGAGGAGACTGAACTCGCGATTATTTACGCAGGACACTACGCGACCGAGACGCTCGGGGTTCGCGCATTAGCCGATCATCTGGGAAAGAGGTACAGCATTCCCTCCGTCTTCATCAGCGCGCCGACTGGGCTTTAATCCTGCTCACTCAGCTGCACATTCAGCAGTCCGTGTACGCGCTTCTCCAGGTAGCACGCCACCGGCTATCAGCTATACGCTCGATCAGCCCAAGCTTGCTTGCATCATCATACTCAATGTTGACGACAATAGCGGGACGTTTCGCTGCACCGATCTGCACCATAGTTAGAACTTCAGTCGCTTGAGTGGATTCCTCAGCACCTGCTGTCCTGCTGTAATATCCGACATTGTACTTACCCGTCGTGGATGCTGCTTTTTCGCCGACGATCAAAATGTGCTCGAGCCTTGGATTCGCTTCCTCATTTACGCTGCGAACGACATCCGCGACTACTATGTCTACGGAATCCAGTCGAAATGTGAACGCCGAGCGCACTCTAAAGGGAAGTCCTCTGAAGGTTGGATCCACTGCGACGGGTAGGGTCGCAGCCGTCCGCGCCAGAGACGCGGCGAGTGCAGCCGAATCGGTACTCGACATTCCTTCGATCGAGTCCACCTTGATCGCACTGACGTGCCCGCTTGCAAACCCAACTCGCCAGTTCGCATGCGCCGATCGCAACCTTGCTAGAGGCCAGGAATGACACTCTTCGTTTGTGTCAGCCGGTGGAAGCGCCAATGCTGAGACCGACGATTCCACCTTTCCGCCTCTTCCAAAGAGATCGAACGTAAGGCCTGAGATTGGCGGGACAATCCGCTCAAAGGATGCGATCGTGCTGTCAGTTGCTTCGGGGAAGACAACGTCAACGGTGTCGCCAGTGCTTCCGGTGAAAGCAATCATCACGGGTCCTGCGTCAGCATTCCAATTCGTGTTGCCAGCAGGACCCAGAGAGTAAACGGGAGGCAGCGATTTGCCCCCAGAATCAGCTCCGCCCGATCCTTTCTCTCGGCAGGCAACCAGGCCGACAATCACAAGCGGGAACCACGCATTCGTCGGGCAGCACTTCATGGCGGTAATTTGTCGGCGAGTTGTTACAGCGTCGAGTACGTATTGGATGCTACGTCACCATACGTATTTGAGCACCACACCTGACGGTGTAGAGTACAAGCACGAGCACCATGAGGAGTCAACAATGAGACCAGCGACAATAAGCGCACTCAGCAACGAGGACCAGATCTCGGACGCCGTTCTCAGTGTCACTCCGACTGGCGACTTTAATCCGCCACTCGCGCCTTTCAGAGAGCGTCTCAGTTGGGCGCTCTACGATTTCGCGAATACGGTATTCTCGATGAACATCGCCACGCTCTACTTTGCTGCGTGGCTGGTAGCAGATTTGGGCCACTCGAATACGCTCTACGCAACAGTGAACGGAATTGCATCTGCGCTCGTTGTGTTGTCGATCCCGGTTTTCGGAGCAATCTCCGATGCGACCCAGCGACGGAAACCATGGGTTGTTGGCTTCACACTGATTGCATGTGTATCGACAGTCGCAATGGCAATCCTTGGTCAGACAGGCCTCCCGCTCATCGGAGAAGGGGTAACAGTTCCCGGGACACGTCAGCTACTGTCACCCGGCATTGCTCTCTTTGGTGTGCTCGCAGCTTTTACCATTGCGAACTACGCGTACCAGGGCGCGCAGCCGTTCTATAACGCGATGATGCCGGAACTCGTTCCAGTTGACCATCGCGGCCGACTTTCTGGTATGGGCGCGGCGTTAGGCTACGTCGGTTCAATAACCGGTGTTCTGCTGACCTTTCCGTTTTTCACCGGTGCAGTGCCGATCCTCGGAACGATTCCGGACCGGGTTATCGGCTTTCTCAGGAGCACAGTTCCATTCACGACACACGGCGGCCGAGTTTCCACTTTTGTACCGACTGCCTTCCTCTTCCTTCTTTTCTCGCTGCCGCTCTTTCTCTTCTGTCGAGATCACAACGCACTTTACGGAAAGAGACGAGTCGCGTGGCGCGAGGCATTCAGGGATGTTCGCCAAACACTCGACGAGGCGAAGAGATATCCCGGAACGATGAGGTTCATCCTCACATCGTTCCTGTACCAGGATGCGATGGGGACGATCATTGCGAACATGGCACTATACGCAATCTTCGCGATGGGGTTCGTAAAGGGCTCTGAGGCAACGCTGTTCGTGATCCTCACGGTACCCGCGGTCATCGGTGCCTATGGCATCGGCAAGCTCGTTGACCGCTTCGGACCGAAACGAACCCTTTCGTGGGTTCTGGTCAGTTGGATCGTACTGCTCTTCTCCATGATCGTCGCTCCATCCAGAACTGTTTTCTGGATCGTAGGAGCTTGCATTGGTCTTATCTATGGGGGCGTTTCGACGGCGGAGCGTCCACTTCTGCTTAGTCTGGTCCCCGACGTCGAAGCAGGGCGTTTCTTCAGCCTCATGGTTCTCTCATCACGAGCTGCCGCGGTGGTAGGTCCATTCGTTTGGGCGCTCGCAGTCGACGGCCTTACACCATTAGTGGGAACGGGTTTCGCCTACCGAGCCGGTGTGATGACGGTTGCAGTCGGAATGGCGCTCGCCCTTTGGATGTTGCGTCGCGTTCCCGACAACTTTGCTACAACAGTCCGCGCACAGTGATCTACAATCTGCTGAAATGGATCGCGGGAATCGCGCTTCACTGGTTCTACCGAGATATCCGCGTCGTCGGGAGCGAGAAAATTCCCGCTGATGTTCCACTCATCATTGCAGTGAACCACCAAAACGCTCTCGTTGACTCACTAATCGTTGGGTGGGTTGTTCCTCGCAGAATTACGATGACGGCTAAGGCCACGCTAGCCGAGAACCCGTTGATCTCATTGCTGTTCAGAATGCTGGGGGTCGTACCGCTACGAAGAGCGAGCGACGAGATCCGGAAAGCAGGCCAAGTTTCGGTCGATCATTCACGCAATACCGGAGCCTTTCGAGAGATTCTGAACGTCCTCAATCGAAACGGCTCCGTACTAATCTTCCCTGAAGGAAAGAGTCACAACGAAATCGGTCTCGAGCCACTCAAGACGGGACTCGCCAGGCTCGCCCTAAAGGCGCGCGATGACTGTTCAATCAAAGGAGTGACTATTCTTCCACTTGGTCTAGTGTTCGAGGATAAGGGTGCACCGGGAACGATCGTTGGTGCACATGTTGGAGAGCCGATAAAGATGGATTCCTGGCCTAGCAGCGATCACGTTGCCCTCATCGAAGAGGTTTCCAGGAGGCTTCGGCGCGTGTCGGAGGAGGCAGGACTGCCGACATCGACTGAGAAATCCGTTACTCAGACGGAAAAACCATGGCGTGAGAAGCTCATTGCTGTAGCCGCAGCGTGGGGCCGCCTCACCCACAAGCTCCCGATTAGGACCGCACGACGCATTGCAGTCAAGCGCAGCGTCGACGCTGATCAGCCCGCAATGCTCACGATAACGTTCGGAACGGGGCTGGTACTGCTAACCTACATCATCCATCTCACGATCGTGGGCACGCTCGTTCATTCCTTCTGGATCAGTGCACTCTATCTCGCAGGTTTGGTCACCGGAGCGTACTGGGCAGCCTTCGAGCAGCATCCGCGCAGTGGCCAGAATCAAAGCTTCGTCTCCAGCCAGTTCGGGCCGACACCCAGATCCACAACGAGGGGAACGGATAGCTGAGCGGCATGCTCCATCTCGTATTTCACCAGCTCTTGCACCTGTTCCATTTCATCGGGAGATACCTCAAAGACGAGCTCATCATGCACCTGCAGCAGCATCTTACTCTGAAGCCCCTTGTCCCTGAGCGCGCCATCGATTCTAATCATTGCGATCTTGATCAGATCAGCTGCTGACCCCTGGATTGGCGAGTTGGCAGCAGTTCGCTCACCAAATGCACGGATGTTGAAGTTACGTTCACGGAGCTCTGGGATATAACGCCGGCGCCCAAAGATCGTTTGCACATATCCATGCTCGCGCGCAAATGCAACCATTGCGTCGAGATAGTGCCGCACGCCCTGGAACCGCTGGAAATAACGAGCGATGAATTCCTTTGCCTCTGCGTGCTCGATGCCAAGCTGCCTGGAAAGGGCATTGGCACCTTGCCCATAAATCGTAGCGAAGTTGATCGTCTTGGCGCGACTGCGCATTGTGCTGGTTACTTCTGACAGCGGCACATCAAAGATGAGTGCTGCTGTCTGGCGATGGATGTCGCCGCCGGCTTGGAAGGCTTCCACGAATGCAGGATCTCTCGACAGGTGAGCGAGGAGACGGAGCTCGATCTGCGAATAATCCGCCGCCAGTAGCTGCCAACCCTTGCGCGGGATGAATCCGCGCCTAATGTCGCGACCGAGCTTTCTACGAATCGGAATGTTCTGAAGATTCGGATCACTCGACGACAGACGGCCTGTTGATGCGACGGTCTGATTGAAAGAAGTATGCAGCCGCCCTGTTTTCGGATTGACCAAGCGCGGTAAGGCATCGAGATAAGTGTTCTCGAGCTTCGATAGCTCCCGGTATTCGATGAGCAGCGTCGGCAGCGCATGACCTTCTTCTGCCAGCTCAGTAAGAACGCTGACATCCGTCGACGGACCGGTACTTGTTCTCTTCAGGACCGGCAGATTCAGCCGGTCAAAAAGTATCTCGCGTAGCTGTAGGTTAGAGTTGATATTGAATTCTGCCCCTGCTACTTCGTAGATCTGCTTCTCGACCGATTCGCGGTCGGCCCGAAAACGCTGTTTGAGCGAAGCAAACCACGGCAGGTCGATTGTAACACCAGTCCACTCCATCTCCGCCAACACATTGATCAGAGGGATCTCGACGCCATCTAACAAACGCATCAGCTCATGTGACTCGAGTTGGGGCTCGAAGATCTTGCGAAGGCGGAGCGTCATGTCTGCATCTTCGCACGAGTAATTACGAGCAGCTTCGACGGGGCACTCGTCGAAAGGGATGGCCGAGCGACCCTTACCACATAGGTCGGCATACGACGTCATGGTATGATCGAGAAACTCGAGGGCCAGTACATCGAGGCCGTGAGATCGACGGCCTGGATCAAGTACGTAGCTCGCTAGCATTGTATCGAAATCCAACCCGGCGAGCTCTACGCCCAGACAACGCAAGAGCAGGACATCAAATTTTGCATTCTGAGCTGTTTTCCTCACCGACGGATCTTCGAGAAGATCCCTGAGCGGCTGCATCTCTGGTGAGTCGAGCGGCGGAAGATTACGGACGTGGATCGGCCTGCTTTCCCGGAGCATCCTAGCAGCGATGCTCGTCGCATCACCATTGGTCTTTCTCTTTCTCGCCGGCGGCTCCGCGACTA
>WNFY01002696.1_pt1 | contig 16770 bp, 13 predicted proteins | sample 5400091 | NCBI WGS metagenome assembly WNFY01 (sample SAMN13153364, study PRJNA577476) | soil metagenome | isolation source: 60 cm soil or saprolite under grassland replicate 1 | place: USA:California | collected 2016-06-15
GGCTGCCACCGGGCGCCTCCACCGTGGAGGTCACCCTCACCCCCCACCACGGCGGCACCACCGTGACGATCGTGCACGCCGGCCTGCCCGCGCCCGAGGACCGCCAGCACCGCCTGGGCTGGCCGCACTTCCTGGAGCGACTCGTGCTGGCCGCCACCGGTGGCGACCCCGGCCCCGACCCCTGGGCCGATGGGCCTCCAGCCACACCGCCCGCCACCAGCCCACACCCGACGATTTCAGAGCGCCGAACACCCGCTGAATGAGTTGCCGGTGGTCGACGACCTCTGATTCGGAGCTGCGCACCGAGCGCTGCCAGGTCACCGATCCGGTGACCGACCTCGGCCAGCTTTCCTGGGTCCCGTGTCAATCTGGGCGAGGCCCGTTCGTAGTTGGGTGAGAGGCGGTACGGCCCATCAGAAGGAGAACCACCATGACCAGATACCTGTTGTCGGTCCACAGCGTTGCCGGCGAGGTCCGCGAGCCGATGACCGACGAGGAGATGCAGCAGTCCTACCAGCAGCTCGACATCCTCGAGGAGGAGATGAAGTCGGCAGGCGCCTGGGTCTTCTCCGGCCGCCTGCACGAACCCGACACCGCCACCGTCGTGCGTATGTCCGGCGGCGAGGTGGTGACCACCGACGGCCCCTTCGCGGAGTCCAAGGAACACCTCGGCGGCTTCTACATCATCCAGGCCACCGACCTCGACGCCGCGCTCGCCTGGGCGTCGAAGGTCACCGCAGCCATCAAGGTGCCGATCGAGGTCCGTCCGTTCGCGGAAACCAAGGCCTGACAGCGTGGGCGACGGCGACGCCACACCCAGGCTCGACGAGGCCGAGGTCGGCCGGATCTTCCGCCAGGAGTCCGGCCGATCGGTGGCCGCCCTGATCCGCGTCTTCGGTGACATCGACGTCGCCGAGGATGCGGTCCAGGAGGCGTTCGCCGTGGCCCTGCGCAAGTGGCCGGGCGACGGCCTGCCGCCCAACCCGGGCGGCTGGATCACCACGACCGCCCGCAACCGTGCCCTCGACCACCTGCGCCGCGCGTCGCGTGGACGGGAGTTGCTCAGCGAGGTGGCGCTGCTGTCGCCCGGAAACGACGATCCCGGCATGCCCGAGGAGGTGGGGCCTGTGCAGGACGACCGGCTTCGCCTCATCTTCACCTGCTGCCACCCGGCACTGTCCACGGAAGCGCAGGTGGCGCTCACCCTGCGACTGCTCGGCGGCCTGTCGACCAAGGAGGTCGCAAGATCCTTCCTGGTGGCCGAACCGACGATGGCGCACCGTCTCTTCCGTGCCAAGCGCAAGATCAAGGCGGCCCGGATCCCCTACCGCGTGCCGGAGGCTCACGAGCTGCCCGAGCGCCTGCGCCCCGTGCTGGCCGTCGTCTACCTCATCTACAACGCCGGGCTGACCAGCCCAGCCGAACCGGGTCTGTGCGCGGAGGCGATCCGGCTGGCACGGGTCCTGGCCACGCTCATGCCCGACGAGCCAGAGGTGGCCGGCCTACTGGCGCTGTTGCTCCTGGTCGAGTCCCGTCGCGCGTCGCGACTGCGGCCCGACGGCTCGCTGGTGCTGCTCGGCGAGCAGGACCGCACACAATGGGATCGGGCCTTGATCGAGGAGGGCCAGGCGATCGTCCGCCGGTTCCTTCGCCGCAACCAACCCGGTGCCTACCAGCTCCAGGCCGCCATCAACGCCGTGCATGCGGACGCCCCGACAGTCGAGCAGACCGACTGGTCGCAGATCGTCGCCCTGTACGACCACTTGCTCGCGGTCGCTCCCACGCCGGTCGTGGCCCTCAACCGCGCCATCGCCATCGGCGAGGTGCAGGGCCCCGCTGCCGCGCTGGCTCTGGTGGACGAGTTGGACCTGGACAACTACCACCCGTTCCACGCCACGCGAGCCGATCTGCTTCGGCGGCTGGGCAGGAACAGCGAGGCCGCGGCCGCCTACGAGCGTGCGGCCGCCATGGCGCCGACGGACGCCGAGCGGGACTTCCTCAGGCTCGGTGGCCGAGCTTCGCGCTGAGCGAACCGGCCACAGCCCCACCGGATGCGGCGTCACACCCAGCAGGTGGACCCGACGGGTCGCCTATTCACGACGATCAGCACGTACAGCCGCCGCAGCAACACCGTGTCCACCGTGAAGAAGTCCACGGCCAGCACGGCCCGGTCAGCCCAGTCGGTCCGAGGACGACCGACGTGGCGACAGCCTCTGCCGTCACTCGGCGCGGCCTAACGTGGGCGGAGCGAAGGTGGAGCGATGACGTTGATTGCCAGATGCAACAATGCCCTTCGTCGGCGTGGCCTTGGAGGCCGTGCGGACGGTTCCATGCCCAGCCATCAACCGCTGGACCGCCTCGAGTTGCGGGTCGTGGCGGTCGCCGACTAGCTTGCTCTTGTTTGGCACGCGCATCCGCCGACCAGGGCACGACCCGGTCTTTCGCTGGAGGCCTCGCGATGAGCGCTGACAACCCGCCCCTCCGAGACGAGGACATCGCCACCTCCCAGGGTGGCTCCACCGGCCCGCAGACCGGCGACACCATCGACGAGACCGATCGCGCCGGCGGTGACGCGGACGGCACCGACCGCGCGGATGGCGTGGACGGCACCGACGTCTCCGACAGCGGTTCTGGTGGTGATGACGCCGACGGGACGGACGCTGACGGCACCGACGCTGACGGGTCCGACGCGGATGGGACCGATGTCTCCGACAGCGGTCTTGGCGGCGATGCCGACGGCACCGACCGGTAGCGCGCTGCGCCGTTGCGTCGGCGATCCGGACAGGTTCGTCCACGAGCAGTGGACCCGCACCCCTTTGCACCGGAGGCGAGGGAGTCCGGACGGTTTCGCGGATCTGTTCAGCATCGCCGACGTCGATCACCTGGTGGCTGGCGCGTCCCTTCGCATTCCGGCCCTGCGCATGGTGAAGGATGGGGCGCAGCTGCCACCGGAGCGCTACAGCAAGTCCGGCCGGGTCGGATCGAAACCGCTCACCGACCTGGTCGACGCGGGCAAGGTCTACCGCCACTTCGCCGACGGCGCCACGATCGTGCTGCAGAGCCTGCACCGCTATTGGCTGCCCCTGACCCGCTTCTGCCGTGACCTGGAACTCACCCTGACCCACCCGGTGCAGGTCAACGCCTACATCACCCCGCAGTCCTCGCGCGGGCTCGGGCTGCACGCCGACGACCACGACGTGTTCGTGCTGCAGGTCCATGGCCGCAAACGCTGGGAGGTCTACCAACCCGGTCCCGGCCACGACCCGAAGGTCCCCGGTGAACGCCTGCTCGACGTCACCTTGGACCCCGGCGACTGCCTCTATGTGCCGCTCGGCTTTCCGCATGCGGTCTGGACCGAGCAGTCCGCCTCCGCGCATCTGACCGTCGGCATCCTGACCTACAAGTGGCACGAGCTGCTGCGCGACGCGGTGCTGCAACTGCTCGACGACCCGCCCTTCGGTCAGGCACTCCCGGCCGGGTTCGCCGACGACCCAGGAGGGATCGTGTCCGCGGTGGCCGAGCAGCTCGGCGAGGTGCAGCGCCGCCTGGGCAAGCTCGACCCCGCGCAGCTCGCCGAGACGGCGGCACAACGGTTCTGGTCGTCGCGCCCGCCGATCCTCACCGGGCAGCTGCAATATCTCCTCGCGCTCGACTCGGTGTCGGACGCGACCGTGGTCCGGCGGCGGACCGGGTCGGTCTGCCGGCTGCAACACGACAGCCGTGGCCGGCCCGTGCTCGACCTGGGCGACCGGCGAGTTACGTTTCCCGCTTGGGTCGAGCCGGCGCTGCAGACGCTGCTGCGGCGTGAGCGGTTCGCCGTCGCCGATCTTGCCGGTGCACTCGACCCCCAGAGCCGGCTCGTCCTGGTCCGGAGGCTGATCCGGGAGGGCCTCCTGGAGCTCGACGTCGTTGCCTGAGGGGACCTGCAGCGCGGTTTCCCGCGCGCTGGGTGAGCCGCTGTTCGCCACCGCCTCGCGCGTGCGTGCCTGGGTGCTTATCGAGCAGCCCGGCCCGTGGGGCCGGGAGCCGCTCGTCGAGAGCCGCCTCGACCCCGCCTTGGGCAGGGCGCTGCACGAGCGGGCGAAGGCGATCGGTGTCCGCGTGCTGCTCGTCCGCCGTCCGGGACGGGCGCTGCCCGGCCCCCGCCATGCGTTCCTCGCCCATACCGGCAGGCAGGCGCGCTGGCTCGAGGAACTCCGTCAGGAGGATCCGGGTGAGCTGCTCAGCTTGGACTGGACGCGGTTGCGGGCGGGAGAGCCGCCAGGCTATGGCGCCCCGGTCGCCAGGCCGCTCTATCTTGCCTGCACCAACGGCCGTCACGACCAGTGCTGCGCGACCTGGGGCCGGCCGCTGGCCCAGACGCTCGTCGGCGTGGTGGGCGACCGCGTCTGGGAGTGCTCGCACATTGGGGGCGACCGATTCGCCGGCAACCTCGTCTGCCTGCCCGAGGGGATCTACTACGGCAGGCTCGGCCCCGCCGAAACGCCGCGGATCGTGGCGCTGCACGAGCGTGGTCGCCTCGACCTCGAGCATTACCGCGGGCGCTGCTGCTACCCGCCCGCGGTGCAGGCCGCCGAGCATTTCCTGCGCGGCGAGCAGGATCTGACCGGCCTTGATGACGTCGTGGCAGAGTGGCGGCAGGCCAGTCCTGGCGGCGCGGTCGCCGTGCGGTTCGCCACCGAAGCCGGCGGCCGCTGGCTGGTGCGCCTACAGGTCGCACCCGCCGACCCTGAGCGTCCGCTCACCTGTCAAGCCACGTGGTGGTCCCGGCCGCCCGCCTATCACCTGGTCGACCTCGCCCGGCTCTCGTAGGACTCTGCGTGGTCGCAAGTTGGGAAGTCGCCAGAGCGCGGCTCCAATAGCACGTCACCCTGTGATTGGTGATGCTTTTGCCTCTTCAATTCCATTGGCAGCCATTCGATCAAGCGTGTCAATCAGTACCTGCGTATCGAGGTAAGCGTGGATGCTCACAACCTTGCCCCAACGCATCCGAATCACGTGCACCCCCAAGTTCACGTAGTCGTTCCCGTCGGCGGGAGTGGCGCGATCAGTCCACTCAACGACAACGGTGGTATCCCAGGGGCCACCAGATACCGCGATTGAATGCACGTCGAACCGCAGATTCGGAAACAGCCGGTACAGACGTTCGAACCAGTGGCGCATTGTCGTGGTGCTTGTGCGCGTACCGCCCAGGGAATGCTCGCCGGCAAAACGGTGCTCGATTGTGGTTCCGACATCAGAAAGAGCGTACTCGTAGTCACCCTTGTCGAGCCGTTCAAAGACCGAGATGATGCGCTTTTTGACAATTCTATGGTACATGAGCACCTCGCAATCGGAACATCAATGCCTATTGAGCGGCGCGGGGCGAGAACCAAACCGTAGGCCGCCATTGTCTCTCCGCGTCCGCCTCGACCACAGTCCCGCATCGGGGCGCCGTCGAAGCGCTGCGAGAGATCTACTACGACCTCCCGCCGTCGACGCAATCCCCCGCTTGTTCCATTGGCTGCTGCCTCCTGCCGGTGCGGTGGAGTCCTGCGGAGGTATCCGGTTCGGTCAGCCTGGTCGGTCGACCCGGATCGGATGGCCCGTGCCTTCACGGTGCCTCCCCTTCCTCACTGCAGCTCGTGTCGCTGCTTTGGCTCTCCGACGGGCTCCAATGCTGGAGCGGCGGCCATGCCTGGCTCGCCGTCGGGCTGTGGTCCTTCGACCCGAATCTGGGGCAGCCATTCCAGCCACCTGGGCAGGTACCAGTTCCGCTTCCCGAGGAGCTCCATCGCGGCGGGGACCAGGACCGAGCGGACGATCGTGGCGTCGATCAGCACCGCCGCCCCAAGGCCGAACCCCATCTCTTGCAGGAACACCAGCCGGCCCGAGGCGAACCCCCCGAACACGGCCACCATGATCAGCGCCGCGCCGGTGATGATGCCGCCGGTGGTGCGCAGACCGAACGACACCGCGCCGCGGTTGTCGCCGGTTTGGTCGTAGCGCTCCCGGATGCGGCTGAGCAGGAACACCTGGTAGTCCATGGACAGCCCGAACAGCACCGAGAACAGGAACAGTGGCAGCCATGCCTCAATGGTCTCCACCTGCTGGAACCCGAAGATCCCCGTCGCGACACCGTGCTGGAACACCAGAATCAGCAGGCCGTAGGCGGCGCCGGTCGACAGCAGGTTCAACAGGACCCCCAGCAGCGGGATCACCACCGAGCGGAACACCATCATCAGCAGTAGGAACGATAGCCCCAGCACGAACGCGAACACGATCGGGGTGTACCGGGCCGTGAGATCGAAGAAGTCCACCGCGCCGGCGGTCGGCCCTCCCACCAGGACCCGGGCGTCGACGCCGGAGAACACAGCCGGGATGGTGTCGGCCCGCAGCTGCCGGATGGCGGCGAAGGCGTCCTCGCCGTTGGGATCGCCCGATACCGGGACCGAGACCAGCGCCAGGTTCCCGGCCGCGTTGACCTGCATCGTGCTCGGGCCGAAGGCCCTGTCGGTGGCCAGCGTCCGCTGGAGTCCCACGATGGCCTGCTGGACGGGCCCGGTCCTGACCGGGCCGTCCACCACGATCTGCGCCGGCTGGGTCAGCCCACCGGAGAAGTCCCTGGCCAGCACGGTGAACGCCTGCTTGGACTGGACGTCGTCCGGATAGGTGCTGACGCCGGAGAACCCGGTCTTGATGCCGAGCAGCGGGACGGCCGCAGCCAGCAGGAGGCCCGCGCCGAGCCCCAGGCTGATGGCGGGTCGCGCCATGACCCGGTGGGCCGTGCCGGCCCAGAAGCCGGTGGTGTGCTCCACGTCTTGCTTGCGTCGGCGAACAAACGGCACGCGCAGCGCGTTCACCCGGTCCCCCATTACGCTGAGGAGTGCGGGGAGCAGAGTGAGCGAGGCAAGCACGGCGACCAGGACGACCGAGATGGCGCCGGCGGCCAGACTCCGGAAGACGAGGTTGGGGATGAGCAGCATCCCGACCAGGGCCAGCACAACGGTCACCCCCGAAAAGAACACCGCCCGGTTGGCCGTGGCGCCCGCGGCGGTGATCGCATCGAGCTTCTCGTAGCCTCGGACGCGCTCCTCCCGGTAGCGGGACACGATGAACAGCGAATAGTCGATGCCCACCGCCAAGCCCATCATGGCGAGCATGTTGGTGACGAAGAACGAGAAGTCGAACACCAGGCCAAGCAGCGACACCAGCCCGAGGGCGATCACGATCGAGGCGATGCCAAGCACGAGCGGGACGACGGCGGCGACCAGCGTGCCCAGCACCAGGATGAGGACGATCAGGGCAAAGACGATCCCCACGGTCTCACCGTGGGCCAGGTCGCCCTCGGCGATCGTGTTGGTGTCCTGGTCCGCCGTGGCCTCGCCGGCCACCAGCACGCTGAACTGGTCCGGATGCCGCGCGTGCAGCGTCACCCCCAACAGCCGGTCGATGTTGTCGGCCGCGTCGTCCAGTGACCCGGCCATGGTCACCGGTATCAGCGTGGCGTGCCGGTCGGCCGAGACGAGCTGAGGGTTCCTGGTCTCGAACACGTCAGCCGACTGGCTCACCACGCCTGGTCCAAGCGCCCGGATCTGGCGGTGGAGCTCCCCCACGTAGCCCCGAAACGCCGGGTGGTTTGTCGTGAGCGACGCCGACCGCACGATGACGATCTCGGTGGAGTGCCGGGGCCCGCTCAGCCGCTGCTCGAGCAGCGTCTGCGCCTGGTCGGACTCCGGGTTGTTCGCGGACCGGGTCTGGGTGGTGAGCGCGCCGCCAAGTAGGCGGGACGTGAGCAGGCCACCGATGACCAGCAACACCAGCCACCCGCCGATCACCCGCCACGGGTGACGGGCGCTGCCTCGTGCGATGGACTGCGCGGATAGCCCCACGATCTAGCCCCTTCCCTGAGCTCTGCTCTCAGGAGACCCTGCCCGGGTATCGCCAGTTCGCCTCTTTGGTCTCTCCCGCCGAGCCGGCAGTGCCGGCGCTACGGTCCTGGCGTGACGGCTGCCTGCTCGCCCAGGCCGCCAGCACCGCGACCGGTCGGGCGCAGCGGCTGCACGAAGGCGTCCCCGGCCTGGGCCCGGGTTCCGGCCCGGACCCGGGTTCCGGCCCGGACCCGAGGTCCGGAGCCACTGGCTGCTGCGTCCGCATGGCATCGCTTTCTCGAGCTGGGTCCACTGCAGTACTCTGCTGAGAAGGGTACGTTACATGTTCGACTATTCACAGTGAGAATAGCAGGTGAGTATGGGATCCCTGCCGACCACGGCGTTCGCCGTCCTGGGCCTGCTGTCACTGCGTGACACGTCGGGGTACGAGCTGGCCGCGTTCGCCGACGAGTCCCTGGCCTACTTCTGGCCGATGCACCGCAGCCTGGTCTACCGGGAGCTGCGGCAGCTGGAGGACGGCGGCTACGTTGCGGGCACTGCGGTGGCCCAGGACCGCGTCCCCGACAAACGGGTCTACCGGTTGACCGAGCGGGGCCGGGCCGCGCTCGACGAATGGCTGGCGACGCCTGGCTTCCAGCCACCGCGGGTGCGCAGCGAGTTCCTGGTCAAGTTCTTCTTCGCCCGCCGGCTCGGCCATCAACAGCGCTGGGCGCTGCTGCGCGAGTACCGGGCCGCGGTCGAGCTGGACCTGGCTGACCTGCAGGCCACGGCGGACCGGCTCAAGGATCAACCCGAGGCGGCCTTCTGGCATCTGGCGGCGCTGCACGGAGTGCGCACCCGCCAGGCGCTGCTGCAGTGGATCGCCGACGTGGAGCAGGCGCTGGCGGCCATACCCGGCACCGCCGAGGCGCCAGAGGAGGTCGACCGGTGACCGGTGACCGGTGACCGGTGCCGTCGTCTTCATCAGCGGGTGAGCCGGCGCCCGATCCAGACGCGCTCCCACGCGTACCTCTGAGGCTGAGGACGCGATCGTTCGGTGACGAGCCAGCGCGCGCTCCCGATGCGCAAGGAAAGGGAACGGAAGGGGAGGCAAGGAAGTCTGAAATGGTCGAGGAGTGCGGATCCTGCTATCGAGTGCGGAGCACCACAGCATGACCCGCGACGGTCGGGGCGATGGCGACGCTGGGCCAGTCGGTGACGGCTTGACGGGTCAGCAGCGCCGCGCTGGGTGATGGCGCTCGCAGCCGCGATGGTCGCGCCGGCGATGAACACGGCGGCCTATGGGTGGTCGCGGTGGCCGCGCCCCAGGCTTGCCCCTGCTGTGCCCCTCATGCCCCTTCCGTGCCCTGCCGAGGGCTCGTCTGGGGTCAACCTCATCTCTGTGGTCACCGCCAAGGGCGCGCTGCGGTTTGCGGCCTACGACGGCAACCTGAACGCGCCTACCTTCATCGACTTTTGCCGCCGGCTGCTGCACGACACGCCAGGTCCGGTGCTTCTGGTCCTGGATGGCCATCCGGTGCACCGCTCCAACGGGGTACTCGCCGGAGCTGAACCCCGACGAGTGGGTGTGGAAGAACATCAAGCACGACCGGATCGGCCGCGCCGGTGTCAACGACGTGGACGACCTCAAAGCCAAGGCGCTGGCGGCGCTGCACCAGCTGCAAAAGCTCCCGCATCTGGTCCAGAGCTTCTTCCGGGACCCAAACCTTCGTTACATCACCGCCTGAACAGTCCACTTACTTACATCCTCCTTGGTAGAGAACGTCCACTGCCCGATGCGCTTGGCAGTGACCAGCCCGGCCCGCACCATTGCATCTGCCGCGAGCATGCCCGACCACGCACACTGGAGTGCGGAGGCCGCCCCGACCCTGCCGGCACGCCGTCGGAGACCGCTGGTTCGCAGACGAGACTGACGTGAAGGTCGCCGGCGAGTGGCGCTACGCCTACCGTCCGATCGATCAGTTCGGACAGGTCGTCGGCGTGCTGTAGCGGCTGTACGTGCTGTTCGTGATCGAGGTCGCCAGCCGCCGGGTCCACATTCTGGGGTGACGGCAAACCCGACGGGAGGGTGGGGTCACGCAGCAGGCTCGGAACCTCCTCATGGACCTGGCGGACCGCGTGGCGCAGTTCAGGTTCCTCATCCCGCGACCCAGGTCGCATGACGTGGATGAGTTTTCGGCACCCACACCCACGACCGACTTTCTGGCACCGACACGTGCTGGCCGGACTCGCGCGGTGGCAGCCGATCCACGCGGTGATCTGCCTCGCCACGGGTGTTGCGCCTGCTCGTCACCGGTCGGCTCGGGCCAGAGGACCGGTCTGTTGGGCGAGGGTGGTTCTTCTAGCGGGTTGGAGCCTTGCGGCGAGTCCGGTGTGGCGTTGTCCGGCGTCGGTGGTGCGGACTGCTTTGGCGAGGGCACGGCGGCTGCCGACCAGCACCACGAGGCGGCGGGCGCGGGTGACGGCCGTGTAGAGCAAGTTGCGCTGCAGCATGAGCCAGGCGCTGGTGGTCACCGGGACGACGATGCAGGGGTACTCGCTGCCCTGGGCGCGGTGGACGGTCATCGCGTAGGCGTGGGTCAGCTCGTCCAACTCGTCGAAGCCGTAGGGGACCTCTTCGTCGTCGTCCATGCGTACCCGCAGCTCCCCATCCTCCAAGGACAGGGCGGTGACCACGCCCACCGATCCGTTGAACACCCCGGCCGCGCCCTTGTCGTAGTTGTTGCGCAGCTGCATCACCTTGTCACCGACCCGGAAGCTGCGGCCGCCGTGGCGCCGCTCGGGTCGCCGTGGGTCGGGTGGTGTGAGGGCTTGCTGGAGGCGTTCGTTGAGCACGGCGGCGCCCGCGGGGCCTCGGTGCATGGGGCACAGCACCTGGACGTGAGCGTGGGGGTCCAGGCCGAAGCGGCGCGGGAGGCGGCGGGCGACGACGTCCACGACCAGGTCGGGGACGCGCTGGGGGTCGTCTTCGGTGAACCAGAAGAAGTCGTCCAGGCCTGACAGGACCGGGTGTCGGCCGTGGTTGATGCGGTGCGCGTTGGTGACCACGCCGCTGTCCTGCGCCTGCCGGAAGATGGTGGTCAGCCGCACGCTGGGGATGGTGCCGGCATCCAGCAGGTCGCGCAGGACTTGACCAGCGCCGACGCTTGGGAGCTGGTCGACGTCGCCGACCAGCAGCAGGTGCGTGCCGGACGGAACGGCCTTGACGAGCTTGTTGGCCAGCAGCACGTCCAGCATGGAGGCTTCGTCGACCACGATCAGGTCGGCGTCCAGCGGCCGGTCACGGTCGTAGGAGGCCTCGCCCCCAGGGCGCAGCTCCAGCAGGCGGTGGAGTGTGACCGCGTCGGTGCCGGTCAGCTCGGCCAGCCGCTTGGCGGCCCGGCCGGTGGGAGCGGCGAGCAGGACCTTGGCGTGCTTGACCCTGGCCAGCTCGACCACCGTGCGGACGGTGAAGCTCTTGCCGCAGCCGGGGCCGCCGGTGAGCACGGCCACCCGCTCGGTAAGGGCCGCGCGGACCGCCGCCTGCTGCTCGCCGGCGAGCTGCGCGCCGGTGCGGCGTTGATGCCAGTCGAAGACCGCTGCCCAGTCGACGCCGGCGAACGCCGGCAGGCGATCTGCCCCTGCGGGCGAGTCGAGCAGCCGCCGCAGCCCGGTCGCCAGGGCGGTCTCGGCGCGGTGGAATGGGAGCAGGTACACGGCCGCGCCGTCGAGGTCACCGCTGGGATCGGCGTGGGGATCCGGGATGGGCGCGCGCTCGCGGATCACGCCCTGGTCGGTGACCAGCTCGTCCAGGCAGGGGCCGACCAGGCTCTGATCCACCTCGAGCAGTCGTGCGGCCTCGGTGATCAGCCCACCCTGCGGCAGGTAGCAGTGGCCGGCGTCGGCCGCCTCGGACAAGGCGAATTGCAGGCCTGCCTTGACGCGGTCGGGGCTGTCGTGGGGGATGCCGGTCTGCCGGGCGATGGTGTCGGCGGTCCTGAAGCCAATTCCCCAGACATCGGTGGCCAGCCGATAGGGGTCTTCGGCGACGACGTGGATCGAGTCGTCCCCATAGGTCTTGTAGATCCGCACCGCCAGCGAGGTGGACACGCCGACGCCTTGGAGGAAGACCATCACGTCCTTGATGGCCTTCTGCTGCTCCCATGCCGCGCCGATCGCCGCGGCGCGCTTGGGTCCAAGGCCGTGGACCTCGCGGAGGCGGTCGGGTGTCTCCTCGATCACCCGCAGGGTGTCCAGGCCGAGATGGTCGACGATGCGCTCGGCGGTCTTGGGGCCGATCCCTTTGATCAGGCCGGAGCCGAGGTAGCGGCGGATGCCCTGGATGCTGGCGGGCAGGGCGCTGGTCCACTCGCGAACCTCGAACTGGCGGCCGTACTGCGGGTGGCTGGTCCAGCGGCCACGCAGCCGCAGGCTCTCACCCGGCTGGGCGCCACCCAGGGTGCCGACCACGGTGACCAGGTCCGCCGAGCGCGGGGTCACCACCCGGGCGATCATGTAGCCGGTCTGCTCGTTGACGAAGGTGACCCGCTCCAGCACCGCCTCAAGGCTTGCCAGCGGCACGGTGTCCGCAGCCGGCGTGCCCGCCGCCGACGCTGCACGGCGGCCCGCCTGGCCAGGCGGTGGGGTGACGGTCACCTGTGCTCCCTTCCCCGGGTGTCTTGCGAGCAACTCCCTCTGCGCGTCGTGCGCACGCGCGCCCGCGGTCGGCCGCTCCGCCGCGACGGCAATAGCATCGGTGTCGTCGCGCCTGGATAGTCTGCACCGTGCCACCGACGCCGTGCGGTCACCGATGCCTCGGTGCCCAGCGGCTCGCGGAGCCATCGTCGCAGCGAGCGGCGGTTGGGTCGGCGTGCTCGTGGTGTTACCCATGCGCTCGGAGCGCCGGGAGCCCCGCCGCTCCGGGAGATCCGCGCTCATCAGGGCATCAGTTGTCACGGCGCGCATCGACACGGGAAAGGCCATACGCATGGGCAAGACTTGCGGCTGCGGCTATCTCAGCAGCGCAGGCCAAGGAAAGGACACGCAGCTCAGGACCCACGGCCGACGTACTGGCACCCAGAGGCCGCTGAGTCCTGGAATCTGTGCCACGCCGCCGTTCTTGGCGAGCGGGCGTGAACATGGGCGGCGAGTCAGGGCCGGTCAGGACGACCCACCGGGTCCGGAGTCCTCGGGACGGGGCACGATCTTCTTGATGACCTTGGCCGGCACGCCCCCCACAATGGCTTGGTCGGGCACGTCCTTGGTCACCACCGAGTTGGCGGCCACGACACAGCGGTTCCCGATGTTGACGCCTGCCATCACGGCGACCTTGTACCCGATGAGGGTGTTCGACCCGATGTGGACCGGGTCGGGGATCCGTCCGCTGTGCGGGAACGGGACTGAGAAGTCGTCGTAGGCGTGGCGGTGGGTCTCGATGACCACGCCGGCAGCGACCATCGCGTGATCGCCGATGGTGAGCGCCGCTCGGTCGTCCAGCATCACGTCTCGGTTCAGGAACACGCCGTCGCCCAGCTCGATGTTGCGGCCGGAGTTGAACAGGACGTTGTGGTGGATGACCACATCCTCCCCACACCGCTTGAAGACACGCTTGGCCAGGATGCGGCGGAGCCTGATGGCGAAGTCCTGCAGCATGGCGGCGGGTGTCCGGTCGAACATCCGCCAGAACATGACGTAGTACAGATCGGACTCCAGCGCCATCTCGCGGTCCCGCCCGCGGAAGGGGTCGAGGGGAAGCTCGAATCGACCCGTGTTCAAGAAGTCGTCGACCAACTTCGAGACATTGCCGAAGAACTGGGACCCCTGCTCTGGCAGGCGGTCGGTCCTGACCAGCTCTTCGAACTCCGTGAGGAGTTCCGTCTCCGCGTTCCAGCTCATGCGTCTCCCCACCCTGTCCGACCCGAGACCGAGGTGCTCACCGATGGTCGAGCCGTCGCGCGAGCCCGCCGGACCTCCCGAGTCTTTCTCGCGATTGTCGAGACATACTGGGTGATCACCCACGTCCGACCCGCCAGGCGGCCAAAGGGGGCGGCCATCTTGGACCAGCCAGGGGGGTACGCCTTCCGCACTGGGACCTCCACGACCCTCAGGCCGTGGATGGCCGCCTCGAATAGCGCCTCCAGCTCGCTCTGGTAGTGGTCCCCCTCCAGTCGGATGGCTTGGAGCGCCTGGGGGGAGAAGCACCGGTAGCCGCAGCACGGATCGGTATAGGTGCGGCCGAGCGTCGCCCGCAACACCGCGATGAGGACCTTCCGCACCAGATACCTGTTGAGCGGGGTGGGGCCCCGGGACGGGTCTGACGAAAACCGGCTGCCGGTCGCCAGTGCGCACTCCCCGACCATCACCGGCCAGACCAGTCGCTCCAGGTCGGCCGGGTCGTGCTGGCCGTCAGCGTCCATCGTGACCAGACAGGACAGATCCAGTTCCATGGCCCGGGCGAAGCCAGCCCGGAGGGCGGCCCCCTTGCCCCGGTGGTTCGGGAGCTGGACCAGCACGGTTCCGTGGTCGAGCGCGATTGCCTCCGTCCCGTCGGTCGAGCCGTCGCTCACCACGATGACCCGAACAGGCACGCCGAACAGGCAGGCCGGGATACACGGGAGAAGGGTTCGGAGTCTGTCAGCCTCATTGAAGGCAGGGACGACCACCGCGATCACGCTCGCACCTCCTCACAGCGCGGCGCGGGCGCCGCTTCGCCGCAATCCTAGCTCTTCTCGGTCCGACAGCTCCTGGCATCGACGCCGGCGAGCAGACGCAGTGTCAGAGGTTTGACTTGTGCGCCCTTCGGCGCTGGATGCGAACAGCCGACGGGCGGACCTCTCATCACGCTTGGCCGCGCCTACTCCCGCGGACTCTGCACACGTGATCCCAAGAAGTGCTTCTCCAGGCCGACGTGAGGTGACCGAATAACTGGCACCTACAGGTGTGGGAAATGCGTTCACGCGTCCCCATGCCCTGGCTTGGCGCAACGCAACAGCGCCGAGATGGGTCGCTGGGCGGTCGATGGCGTGCCGTCGGACTGCGTCGCTGGCGGGCCCAGTGGGGAGTTCGGGCACACCGGCCACTTCGCAGTGACGTTCGCCGGGCTGCTCGCGCTGCCGCTTACCCTGCCACCGTGCGCATCAGCGCCTTGGACCGGCGTGTCCCTGGCCGGTCATAGCGCCACCGTCGCCAATCGTCCCCCGTGTCACGAGCTTGGAAGGCACTTCCAACGGGGAGAGTTGATGCTACATGACGACTGGTCGTTGTCATGTAGCTACCGGTACCAGCGGATGATCTCGCGGGCCTTGTCCTGCGCGTGCTGCCTGATCTGCTCCGCGATCGCCTCCCGCGCCTGCGGGGTGGGCGCGCTCAGCAGCCGCTGCGCGTTGTCCCACGCAAGCTCCCTCCACGCAAAGATGTCGCGGTCGGCGGTCAGCGGGACTGTCTCCGAGAACAGGCCAGGGCACAGGTCCCGCTGGATCTCGGGGTAGGCGGCCGGGTAGGCGCGGAACGCGAGCACGTCGTCCACGTGCTTGTGGTCCGGGTACAGGTAGCGCGGGCCCACCGCCTCGATCATGAACGCCAGATCGTTGTTCACGTGGGCGTTGATGCCCAGGTACAGCATCTGGGTGCAGTTGAGCCGCTCGGGCTCGGTGCGGAACGCGATGCGCCACGCGGGGTCGACGTCGCCCGCGTCGCCGCGCTTCCAGGTCTGGTAGGCGTCGAGGTAGTAGTTCGCGAAGGTGGGGATGACCACCTGGTCCCAGAACTGCGGGTCGGAGAACTCGCCAGCGTCGTTGGCGTCCCGCATTGCCTCGGTGGTGCGGAGGTAGAGCAGCGCGAAGGGCTTGTTCTGCGTCTCCAGCGCGGGGTCCTGGTAGTGCGCCGTCAGCTGCTCGATGGTGTGCGCCGTGTTGTGGTCGGCTCGTGCCGGCGACACCACCAAGAGCGCCGCCAGTATGGCGAGCGCGACGATGGTTGTGATCCTGCGCAACATCGGGGTCCTCCTTACGGCGGACGGAGCCGATGATTGTCCCATTCGCCGGTGTCACGGAGCCAGCCGGTTGTACTCATTGGTGGTCGTTCGGCTGAACCTGTCAGTGCCAAGCATCTCAGCTATGGTGAGGCGCTGGTATCCGAATGGTTCGTGTCGAAGGGCGGCACAAACCCTACGTACACGCGACCCCTGGGAGACCTGGCTGATCGCGGCGTGATTGACCCATCCTGCGCTGCGCTACCCCGCAACTACTCCCGCGACTACTCCCGGAACTAGTCCCGGGAAGGCCGGCCCTATGGGCGTCCTCCACATGACGCTGGCGTAGAAGCGGGCCAGGGAGCAAGTCCCACACCCACACGCTCCCTCGGAGGCCTCAAAACGAGCGGACCGTCAGCGTCCCGTGGTCGGTCATGTCGCGGGCTCCGTGGGCGTCGGACGCGCGACACAACCCAGGAGCGCCATCAGCATCCCGGCGCCCACCCCGCTCACCAGCCCCGGCAGGCTCTCCTCCACTGGCACGCCTCCGATGTGAGCGATCACGTGGCATCGCCGCCCTTCGAGTCGGTGCGCAGCGGTCGGTCCCGTTCGCGCTGCACTCGGGTGAGGCGGTCGAACGCGACGGCGATTTCTACGGCCCGGCCGTCAACCGGACGGCGCGGCTACCCGCCAGGCCGGGTCAATCGGGATCCGTCCGGTGTGGTTCGTCGTGCCAGATCCACCACTGGTACGGCGGGGTCTGGGGGTAGCCCTCCGGCGAGTCCTCCCACTCCTCTTGGCGCCCGAGCGCAGTCATGTCGAGGTAGCTCCAGGTGCTCCCCATCGCCTCGTCGCCGCGGCTGTTGATGAAGTAGGTGCGGAACACGCTGTCACCGTCGCGGATGAACGCGTTCGTGCCGTGCCACTCGTCCACGCCGAAGTCGGTGTCGA
>WNFY01002699.1_pt1 | contig 16758 bp, 9 predicted proteins | sample 5400091 | NCBI WGS metagenome assembly WNFY01 (sample SAMN13153364, study PRJNA577476) | soil metagenome | isolation source: 60 cm soil or saprolite under grassland replicate 1 | place: USA:California | collected 2016-06-15
TTACATAATTACAAAGCCAAAGTAAACCATACAATACAGCGCCTAAAATGAAATACATTCCCTGCACTTTACCGCCATAAAACAAAGCAATAACTATAATGGCACCGAGATCATCAATGATTGCCAGGGCCATTAAGAATATTTTCAAACTTGTTGGCACTCTTTTACCAAACAATGAAGCAATGCCAAGAGAAAATGCGATATCAGTTGCTGTAGGAATCCCCCATCCGTGTGAAAAACCAGAACTGACATTGAAGGCCAGGAAAATTAATGCAGGCACAACCATACCCCCTAATGCAGCTCCAAAGGGTAAAATAGCTCTTTTGAAACTTGCCAGTTCGCCATTTGTCAACTCCCGTTTTATTTCCATGCCCGCAAGCAAGAAAAAGAAAGCCATTAAAAAATCATTGATCCATTTAAGTGGCGAATGGGGAAGATTCAATATTGAATTAATGTCAACATTCCAAAACGACCTATACCATCCGCCACTTGCTGAATTAGACATGAACAAAGAAAAGGCTGTGCATAAAAGCAAGAAAATCCCGATTGAGCGACTATCAGCAATAAAAAACTTCAGCGGATTGATGGCTTTTGCCACAATTCTTTTCATCGCAAAATATTTTTAGTTCTCATATTTTTTTTATCCTTGAAATTTCAATCAACGTAACCATGCACACCCATTTCCGGTATATCAAGGCCAGCTTCTTCATCAGCTGCGCTTGAACGTAAACCAATTGTAGCCTTGCATATTTTGAAAAAGATATACATCACCACAAACACAAACACAAAGCATGTCAATCCCCCAATTAGCTCAGCAAAAAATTGGCTGGCGTCTCCATAAAATAATCCTTTTACTGTTCCGGGAACACCATTCCATCCATCGCCATACGACCCATCAGCAAATAATCCTAATGAAAGCACTCCCCAGAATCCGTTTACACCATGAACAGCAATTGCTCCAACCGGATCATCAATTTTTAATTTCCTGTCAATGAAAAAATATGCCCATATCACTAGAAGGCCTGCAATAGCGCCAATTATAACGGCTGAGGTTGCAGTTACAAAAGCACATGGAGCGGTGATAGCAACTAAGCCAGCAAGCATGCCATTAGCCATCATTCCTGGATCCCATTTGTCGGTTTTGGCTTTCATGTAAAGGGCCGCAATAACAGCTCCGCTTGCGCTGGCAAGCATAGTATTTACTGCAATAACTGAAATGCGTAAATCAGTACCTGCTAATGTTGATCCTGGGTTAAAACCAAACCATCCGAAAGCTAAAATGAAACAACCCAGTAATGCCATTGGAATGTTATGACCGGGTATTGTATTCACTGTTCCATCTTTACCATACTTGCCAAGACGGGGACCAATAACAATTGCGCCGGCTAATGCGGCTACGCCTCCAACTTCATGCACAACAGAGGATCCTGCGAAATCTACATGCCCATGACCAAGATGGAACATAGCACCTAACTGTGAAAGCCATCCTGCACCCCATACCCAGTTTCCGAAAATGGGATATACAAACATTGATATGAAAAAACCAAAAACAACAAATGATTTGAATTTCCATCTCTCAGCCATTGCTCCGGTAGGAATGGTTGCAGTAGTATCCATAAACACCATCTGGAATAAAAACAGAGCAAATATTCCAACATCGTAAACCTTGCTGTTTAGGAAATAACCCGCATAACCCCATAAACCAAAATCATGTCCGAATAAATGAACTGAAAACTCATGTGTTAAGCCGGGAGTTCCCCCCAATGCTCCCACCGCGCCAACTCCGCCAAACATAAAAGCAAAACCGCAGATCCAGAAACCTAATAACCCAATTACATAAATCAAAAAATTCATGGCCATTGTATGTGCCACGTTCTTTTTTTGTGTGAAGCCGGTTTCTACCAAGGCAAAACCTGCCTGCATAAACATTACCAGGAAACCTGTAATCAATGTCCATACAATGTTGATAGAAATTTTGTTGTGTCCTGCTTGTGTGCCCACTTCTTCTAAAGTAGGTTTACCTGCAGTTGCAGCTGTTACATCATTGATAGTTCCTGTAGATCCGCCCGACGGGTCCTGACCAAATGATATGAATGGAAGAAACAGCAACAGGAGTACAACAGCAATTGAAACCAATGCCGGTATCGAAATATTAAACCTTATTTTGTTTGTATGATATGTTTTTAATTTCATAAATGAAGTTTGGTTGGTTGTTTTTTTGTAATTGTAGCTTTAATTTATTTTCATTTATTTTTCACAATAAGGTTTAAAAATGATAAGTGGCCGAAAACATTTATTTGTTGATTAAAATAGCATCCCTATTTCTAGTGACCCTCGTGTTTGTGAAGTTTTTGTTCCATCAGCGCCGAATGCCGATCCGCTTATTATGTCATTCGCTTTTACAACAGAGAACTCTGCACGTGCAAATAATCTTTTATATTGATAAGTGGGCGTTAACGTAATTGACCATGCGTTACTGCCCTGACCATACAACAGGTTGGGTGCTCCATTCTCACTGCCAGTTGATTTTATATATTCAAGGCGAAGTGGTAAAAAAAAGCTGGAGCCATCCGGATTTGAGTGTGCTGCATAATTTAAAAACAGAGCTGCACCATAAGTGCTTGCATCGTCTGTTGTGTTAAGCTCTTCCTTTTTCGGAACATTAGTATATTGCACGTATGGTTCGATAGTCCACTTACCGGAAATATGTGTGTAAATCAGATTATAAATTTGTTCATTGTTCAGGTATAGTGGCGTGGCAGAACCTGAAACTGTGGTAGTTTTTGTATTTCCCCCGCCAATAAGGGCTAGTGTATTACTGCTGTTGATTGCATAAACTGCAGAAAGCCATGCCCAGGTATATCTGTTTGAATACATACCGTCATTCCAGGATGCAGCAAGCGTTACCGGGCCCGCAGTAAAATTTGCCTGCACACCTCTGTTAACCGCATTTTCCTGATTCCAGAGCAGGCCACGCTCAATGTTCATATTCTCAAATGAAAAAGTATATTCAGCTCCTACGAGAGTAGGAAGCTTACCTGCCATAATAGCGAAATTTTTTACTGGAGCTATTTTGACAAAAGCTTGCGGCAGCACTCCATAGAATGCGTTTGTTGCTATTCCAGTCGTTTTCTCTGTATTACCAGCACGTATGTAAGGAAGGCCAAGATCAGGAAGTGAATAAGCCCCGGCTTGTACAAAAAACTGAAAGACACCTTCAACTTTCTGTATAAAGACTTGTCCATTGCTTAGGTCTACAATGGATTTTTTTTCTCCTGTAAAAACATTATTCTGCAATTTGCCGATACCACTTACTATTCCGGTTACATATATAGTACCAAAGCGGCCGAAATTATAACCAAACGGTCTTGGATTAGCTTGCAAAGGTCCAGCCATGCCTGGCGTTGTCATTGGAGAAGGTCCGGCCATAGCTGATGGTGGCATTGGCGTTGGTACAGGCAGCGTATCTGCCTTAACTGAATCACCCTGTGCATTTGCATAAATAATAGAGCTGAAAGTCAAAAGGAAAACGAAAATTTTTCGTAACATCGCAGTAGATTTTTAATTGTGAAGGGTACAGCATGTAAGTTGTTAGCGCAACTTTTATTTATGCTGTACCTTTTTTAATTGGGTTTCTTTCTCTTTGATTAAGTTGTTTTTGTTTCATCAGCAAGCTTTTCTTCCATCTTGCCGTTATTGTGAATTAATAATGTTCCCTGTAAATATTTTTCGTTATGCTGAGTTGCATCCAATCCGATCTCTTCATCTTCTGAGCTTACACGCATTGGCAATACGAAGTTGATAAATTTGAAAATGATGTATGAGACAGCAAAACTATAACCGGCGGCTATTGCCATTGCTTTTAGCTGTGTGAGGAAGAAGGCAGCATTTCCATAGAACAAACCATCATTTCCTGCAGCATTCACAGCTTTTGTGGCAAATATGCCTGTCATCAACATGCCCACCATGCCACCTATGCCATGGCAAGGAAATACATCCAACGTATCATCAAGTTTTGTATTTTTTTGTTTGATATACACAGCAACATTCGAAACAATTGCGGCTATAACTCCAACAAAAATACTTTGTGGAATAGCCACAAAACCTGCGGCGGGGGTAATAGCTACAAGACCAACTACGGCACCAATACAGAAGCCCATTACGGAAGGTTTTTTGCCGCGTAGTACATCAAAGAACATCCACGATAAACCAGCAGAAGCTGCCGCAGTATTTGTGGTAGCAAATGCAGAAACTGATAGAGCACTGGCAGCTCCAGCTGAACCCGCATTAAAACCGAACCATCCAAACCATAACAAGCCAGTACCAATTAAAACATAGGGAATATTTGCAGGCGGAATTTCTCTTTGTTCAATGTGAACCTTTCTGCGTTTAAGAACGAGCACGCCTGCCAGTGCTGCGCAACCTGCAGAAATATGAACCACAGTACCCCCGGCAAAATCCAAAGCTCCCATTTTTGCAAGAAACCCATCCGGATGCCAACTCCAATGTGCGAGCGGCGCATATACCAAAATGCTAAACAATACAATAAATAAAATAAAGGAGGTAAACCGAATTCTTTCGGCCACTGCACCCACCACAAGAGCCGGAGTAATAATTGCAAACATCAATTGGAAAAGCGAGAACAATGTTTTTGGAATTGACGTCGCTAAAACCCACGGCTCACCCGAATTAACTCCCTTGTAAAATAAGTGAGTCATCGGATTTCCAATGAATCCACCTACGTCTTCACCAAAAGCAAGACTATAACCTACAACAACCCAAAGGACACTTACGATTCCGGCAGCCACCATGCTTTTGATCATCGTCGAAATCACATTTTTTCTATGAACCATACCGCCATAAAAAAAGGCTAAGCCTGGAGTCATTAAAAATACAAGAGCTGTCGCCACAATTATCCAGGCTACGTCAGCAGAATTGTATTTGCCCGTATCAGCAAAATCGGCAACTGGTTTAATAAAACATGCAAGCACTGCGATCGTTGCTAAAACCAGGAATGGTAATACCTGCTTTAGAGTCATTTTGTTCATGCGTGGGAAAGGTTTTAAAATTAAAAATTAATTTAATATGAAATATTTCAATTGAAATTACGATTTAATGATATTAACATCTGTTAGTTTTGAAAATTATTTATCCCACTCATAACAAAATGTGGATAAACTTACAATTATTAAATACATTAAAAAAATAAGTAATTAATTTGGACGAGAGCTGGAAAATAAGTGGAGAGTATTAAGATTTACTCAGGAAAGCATTTACGGAGTTTGCACATTCTCTTCCTTCACTAATGGCCCAGACAACCAAGCTTTGACCGCGACGCATATCACCTGCCGTAAAGATTTTGGAGATATTTGTTTGATATAATTTATCTGTTGCTTTTACATTTCCGCGTTCATCCAGCTCGGTGCCAAGTTCATTTAACATGCCCTCATGTTGAGGATGTACGAAACCCATGGCTAATAAAGCTAATTCGCACGGAATTTCTCTTTCGCTCCCGGCTTTTTCTACAAATTGGGCTGGCCTGCCATCTTCACTCACTTTCCATTCAAGATCAACTATCTTCAGCGCTTTCAAATTACCATTGGCATCGCCAATAAACTCTTTTGTAGCAATTGCCCATTTCCTATCCACCCCTTCTTCATGCGAACTGGAAGTTTTTAATACCATTGGATAAGTTGGCCATGGCATAAATTCTGTTCGTGTTTTTGGTGGTTTCGGCAATAATTCAAATTGAGTTACTGATTGTGCTTTCTGCCTGTTTGAAGTGCCCACACAATCGCTGCCAGTATCACCGCCACCGATAACCACTACATTTTTTCCATTGGCTAAAATATCTTCAGAAAAAATATTGCTTTCAATATTTGCATTTGCAAACGGGTCTTTCGATGCAATGCGCTTATTCTGTTGTTTCAAAAATTGCATCGCAAAATAAACTCCTTTAAACTCACGGCCCGGGATATTCAAGTCTCTTGGTGCAGTGGAGCCACCCGCCAATATAATTGCATGATATTCTCTCAATAGATCATTGATATGAATATTTACACCAACATTTGCTTTGCACTTGAAAATAATTCCTTCTTCTTCCATTAATTTCAGCCTTCTGTCAACTACCCATTTTTCCAATTTAAAATCAGGGATGCCATAACGCAGCAAACCGCCAGCCACATCGTCTCTTTCAAAAACGGTTACATAATGGCCCGCATAATTTAGTTGCGCTGCAACAGCTAAACCCGCAGGACCTGAGCCTACAACGGCGACTTTTTTTTCAGTTCTTACATTTGGTCTTCGTGGTTTTACAAATCCCCTTTCAAATGCAATCTCTATAATATGTTTTTCGATTTCTTCGATAGCAACCGCAGGCTGATTAATAGCAAGTACACAGGCTGATTCACACGGCGCCGGGCAAATGCGGCCGGTAAATTCAGGAAAATTATTTGTTGAGTTTAAAATTTCATAAGCTTCTTTCCAGTCTTTGCGATAAACAGCATCGTTGAATTCAGGAATAATATTTCCCAATGGACATCCGTGATGACAAAAAGGAGTGCCGCAGTTCATACAACGAGCCGCCTGCTGATTAAGCTTCTCATCAGAGTATGGTTTAATAAATTCATTAAAATGCTTAAGCCTCTCCTCAACCGGTGTTTTGTCTGGAAGCTCTCTTGTAAATTCTAAAAAGCCTGTTGTTTTGCCCATTATGATAAAGTCAAAATTCAAAAGTAAAAATTCAAAAAACTTCACCCGTTCTCAATTTTCACTTTCGACTTTTTAATTTTTAATTATTGTTTTACTGTTTCTTTCAGTTTATGAGATTGTAAAGCCTTTTTATAATCCTTAGGGAATATTTTTATGAAATTCTTTAACTGGTTTTCAAAATCATCCAGGATGAATTTTGCTACCGCACTTTCTGTGTAACTGTAATGTTTCGAAATCATTTGTTGTAACGCCAGAATATCCTGATCGTCCAGTGGGTCAAGATCAATCATTTCCTGGTTACAGTTATCGGCAAACTTTCCTTTTACATCGTACACATAAGCGATACCACCGCTCATGCCTGCCGCGAAATTCATTCCTGTGTCGCCAAGCACAATTACTTTTCCACCTGTCATATATTCACAGCCATGGTCACCTACACTTTCCACGACGGCATTAACACCGGAGTTACGGACGCAAAACCGCTCACCTGCTTTTCCGCGAATGTATGCTTCACCGGATGTCGCTCCATAAAAAGCAACATTGCCAATGATAATATTCTCTTCCGGTTTGTAACTCGCCTGTTTTGGCGGATAAATAATAAGCTTTGCTCCACTTAATCCTTTTCCAAAATAATCATTGGCATCGCCTTCTAATTCAAGCGTAACACCCTTTGTATTGAATGCAGCAAAGCTTTGCCCGGCCGTGCCTGTAAATTTGAAATGGATTGTATCCTCGGGCAAACCCTCTCCCCGATATTTTTTAGTGATTTCATTAGAGAGAATTGTTCCTATTGTTCTGTCAGTATTTTTAATAGCAAATTCGTGATAAATTTTTTCTTTATTTTCTAATGCTGGTTTTGCCGCTTCAATTAATTTCCAATCCAGAACTTCTTCAAGTTCATGATCCTGCGCCTCAGAACAGTGGAGTCCAGTATACAATGAAGCAGGTTCCTTATAAAGTATGGGAGAAAGATCGAGCCTCCTGTATTTCCAATGCCACACATTTTCTCTTTGCTGAAGACTATCAACATGGCCGATCATTTCATTGACAGTTTTGAAACCAAGCTCAGCCATAATCTCCCTTAACTCCTGAACAATAAACTTGAAAAAATTTACAACATGATCGGCGTTACCGGAAAATCTTTTTCTCAATTCGGGATCTTGAGTAGCCACTCCAACCGGACAAGTATTTAAATGGCATTTGCGCATAAGAATACAACCCTCGACTACCAACGCAGCTGTTGCAATTCCCCACTCTTCAGCGCCAAGCAATGCAGCCACTGCAATATCTCTTCCTGTTTTCATTTGCCCATCAGCCTGCACCACAACGCGGCTACGTAATTTATTTCTTACAAGTGTCTGATGTGTTTCTGCCAAACCGAGTTCCCAGGGTAATCCTGCGTGACGAATAGAACTTATGGGCGATGCGCCGGTACCACCGTCGTGACCAGAAATTAAGATCACATCTGCTTTTGCTTTGGCAACACCTGCTGCAATAGTTCCTACGCCTGCCTTGCTCACCAGTTTTACATTGATTCTTGCATTCCGATTCCCATTTTTCAGATCATAAATCAATTGCGCCAAATCTTCAATAGAATAAATATCATGATGTGGTGGCGGTGAAATCAATCCAACGCCAGGAGTAGAGTGTCTTGTTTTACCGATCCATTCATCTACTTTGTGGCCGGGCAGCTGTCCCCCCTCGCCCGGCTTGGCTCCCTGGGCCATTTTAATTTGCAATTCGTCAGCTTCTGTAAGGTATAAACTGGTAACCCCAAATCTTGCACTGGCGATTTGTTTGATAGCACTGCGCATGGAATCTCCATTAGGCAATGGATCATATCTTCTTTCATCTTCACCGCCCTCACCGGTATTGCTTTTGCCTCCAAGACGATTCATTGCAATCGCTAATGTTGTATGCGCTTCCCACGAAATGGAACCAAAGCTCATGGCACCTGTGGCGAACCGTTTATAGATATTTTCCGCTGGCTCTACCTCATCGATGGAAATGGACGGACGATTTTTCTTGAATTCAAACAAGCTGCGAAGAGTACATGCTTTTTCACTTTGCTCGTTCACGAGCTTGGAGTATTTTTTAAATGTATTGTAATCATTCATTCGTGTTGAGTACTGCAACAAATGAATGGTTTGCGGATTGAATAAATGAACCTCGCCCTGTTTCTTCCATTGATAAATACCTCCTACAGGTAAGCGGTCAATTGCCGTTTCTTTTTTACTAAAGGCAACAAAATGTTTGGCTAAGATTTCCTGTGCGATTTCATCCAGACCCATTCCCTGTATACGTGAAGTAGCACCTGTAAAATATTTATCGACTACATCTTTATTCAGACCAATGATTTCAAATATTTGTGCTCCCTGGTAAGACTGCAGAGTAGAAATTCCCATCTTTGAAAAAACTTTCAGCAATCCGTCATTGATAGCCTTTATATAATTCTTCTTTAACTCTTCATCATTTAATTCTGTTTGCAATCTTCCGGTTTCTTTCATGTCACGAATAGAAGAAAGAGCAAGATAAGGGTTAATGGCTGTGGCCCCAAAGCCAATTAAGCAGGCAAAATGATGAACCTCCCAAACATCCCCTGCTTCTACAATAATGCCGACCTTACCACGTAATCCTTTGCGGATAAGATGATGGTGAACAGCTGCCGTTGCCAGTAATGAAGGAATTGTTGCATGATCAGAGTCAATCGCCCTGTCCTGTAAAATCAAAACTTCAAAACCATCTTCAACTGCATCTGTCGCATATCGGCAAAGACGATCAAGACCCGCCTGTAACGAACCTGGTTTTCCATCAGCACGGAAATAGCATTGCAATGTTTTTGCCTGGAAAATTCCTGTATCAATGCTTCTTATTTTTTCTAACTCATAATTATTTAACACAGGATGTTTCAAGGCTACCGTATGGCAGGTTAATTCATCTTCCTCCAGCATGCTGCCTATGTTTCCAACAAACGTGGCAAGGCTCATGACCAATTTCTCACGTATTGGATCAATAGGGGGGTTGGTAACCTGTGCAAATAATTGTTTAAAGTAAGAAGTCAGATGCTGCGGCTGATCACTCAGCACTGCCAATGGTGTATCACTGCCCATGGAACCTACTGGTTCTTTTCCTTCAAGAGCCATAGGAGCGATAATGGTTTCCAAATCTTCTTTTGAATAACCAAATACCTTTTGATATTTAAAAACCTGGTCATGCTCAAGATGAGTGAACATAACTCTTGGCTCTGGTAATTCATCAAGTCGTATCTTATATTTATTCAGCCATTCGGCATACGGTTTTTGCGAACAGATCTTTTGCTTCAATTCATCATCGCTGATAATTCTTCCCTGCTCCAGGTCTACTACAAACATTTTTCCTGACTGTAATCTTCCTTTTTCTTTGATCATCGAAGGATCAACGGGAAGAACGCCTGTTTCAGAAGCCATAATCACCCTATCATCAGTTGTTACACAATAGCGTGAGGGACGAAGACCGTTTCTGTCAAGCGTGGCTCCAATAACTTTTCCGTCTGTGAAAGAAATAGAAGCGGGTCCATCCCAAGGTTCCATCATTGACGCATGAAATTCATAAAAGGCTTTCTTCACGGGATCCATATTTTCATTGCCGTCCCAAGCTTCAGGAATCAGCATCATCATCACCATAGGCAATGAGCGTCCTGTAAGCGTCAACAATTCTATCATATTATCCAAACAGGCGGAGTCGCTTTGATCACCGCTGATTATTGGCAGCAACATTTCCATCTCCTGTTTTGTAAAATAAGGAGAGCTGAATCCTTGCTCACTCGTTCTTAGCCAGTTGAGATTTCCCTGGAGTGTGTTTATCTCTCCATTATGCGCAATGAAACGAAACGGTTGTGCAAGTTTCCACGATGGGAATGTATTGGTCGCAAATCTTGAATGTATAAGGCCAAATGCACTTACTACTCTTTTATTTGAAAGGTCAGGAAAATAATGACGGAGTTGTAAGCTGGTAAGCTGCCCTTTGTAAACAATTGTTTTATAAGAAAGTGATGCCACGTAAAAACCAATTGCATCTTGTTTTACCGTGTTCCGTATAGTATGCATGGCATAATTGCGAAGCACAAATAGTTTTCTCTCAAAATCATCAGGATTTGAAATATGATCAGGGCAGGCAATAAACACATGCTCAATTTCCGGCTCAACGGATAGAGCTGTGGGGCCAATTCCGTCAGCATTTACAGGTACTTTTCGATAACCAAGAATTTCAAGTCTCAATTTTTCTGCGGCACGATTAAAAATATCCCGACATTCTTCACGCAATCGTATGTCCCGCGGGAAAAAAATAGTGCCCACTCCATATCTTCCGTAGGAAGGAAGATGGAATCCGAGACGGATAGATTCATCAAAGAAAAATTCATGAGGTATTTGTATTAAAATACCAGCGCCATCACCCGTGTTAGTTTCACAGCCACAGGCACCGCGATGCTCCATGTTCTCAAGAATAGTGAGCGCATCTGCAATATGCTGATGTGATTTGTGCCCTTTTATATTGGCAACAAAGCCAATACCGCAGGAATCATGTTCAAACGAAGGATGATATAAACCGCCATTGCTCGCCATGCAAGATTTACTTTAAAGTTTAATTTATAATTGAACCGGAATTGCCTCCGGTGATATAGCAAGCAACACTTCGGAAAATACTAAACGTTTTTTATAGGAAGAGAAATTTTATTAATACTTATCCACAGACCTCATCATCCCTCGCTCCAATTGGGTTGGCGCTTTTACACCAAGTACCCAAACATTTTATCATCCTTATTAATCTCAGAAAAATCTATATGATGACTTCTCATTTTTTCCATTAGCTGCTTATAGTCCTTTTTATATTTCAATTCGATGCCTATCAATGCCGGTCCACTTTCTTTATTGGTTTTTTGCATGTATTCAAACCGTGTAATGTCATCATTTGGTCCCAACACATGATTTACAAATTCCTTTAATGCCCCCGGCCTCTGTGCAAAATTTACAAGGAAATAATGCTTCAATCCCTCATATTGCAAACTACGTTCCTTTATTTCCGGCATGCGGTCAATATCATTATTACTGCCACTTAAAATACAAACAACATTCTGTCCTTTTATCTCCTCAATATAATCATCTAAAGCCGCAATTGAAAGGGCACCGGCCGGTTCCACCACAATTGCATCCTCGTTATATAATTTTAAAATGGTAGAGCACACCCTTCCCTCGGGAACCAGGTGCATATCATCAAGAACTTCCTTACAAATAGAAAAAGTTAGATCCCCCACCCTTCTTACAGCTGCTCCATCAACAAATCGATCGATACTTTCCAAACTAACCGGATGACCAGCTTTTATAGCCTCATACATGGCAGGAGCGCCTTCGGGCTCAAGACCGATAATTTTTGTTTTGGGAGAATATGTTTTAAAATAAGATCCCACGCCAGCACTTAAGCCACCACCACCAACGGGAATAAATAGATAATCAATATCATTTTTATCTTCTAAAATTTCTAGCCCCACTGTTCCTTGCCCCTCAATGATGCGATAGTCGTCAAAGGGAGGAATAAAGGTCATGCCATTTTTCTCAGTAAATATTTTCGCTGCATCCGCACAATCATCGTACGTATCACCAACCAAACGCACTTCCACGAATTTTTCACCAAACATTTTTGTTTGATTTACTTTTTGCTTCGGAGTTATGTTTGGCATGAAAACAACTCCTTTTACATTCAATTTTTTACAACTATAGGCAAACCCTTGCGCATGATTACCCGCACTCGCACACACAACTCCTTTTTCCAATTCTTTGGAAGATAGGCTGCTCATCATGTTGTAAGCGCCACGTAGCTTATACGAACGAACCACCTGGAGGTCTTCTCTTTTCAGAAAAATATTAGATCCATACTTTCGTGAAAGATTATGATTAAACTGAAGCGGGGTTCTGTTTACAATTTCTTTCAACCGCGAAGCAGCTTCGTGAAAATGAAATGATGCCTCTTTATTTTCCGAAATCAATGTCTCCGTATTTACAAGTTTTTGCTCCATAAATTTTTTTATTCTGCTGGTTCATTTTTTAATGCCTGCTTCCTGAATGTCTCTTTTGTAGATGAAGACGCGGTCGTGGAATAAGTCTGTGCAGCCTTAGGTTGATTTTCCGGTCTCAAACTTCTCACTGCTGTGCCTGCCTGCCACAATTCACTTTCACGCAATTCTTTCAATTCCACTTCCAGTTTCTCACGATAATCAGGTCGAGAATTAGAATCAATGGAACGTTGCGACTCTTTTCCTGCTGCCACACTTTCATAGAGCTCATTAAAAACTGGCAATGTGACATCACGAAATCTTTTCCACCAATCCAATGCACCACGTTGTGCTGTTGTAGAGCAATTGGCATACATCCAATCCATTCCATTTTCAGCAACTAATGGCATCAACGATTGTGTCAGCTCTTCAACCGTTTCGTTAAATGCTTCCGACGGAGTATGTCCTTTTGCTCGCAGCACTTCGTATTGTGCCGCAAAAATTCCCTGTATCGCACCCATTAAGGTTCCTCTTTCGCCAGTAAGATCGGAATATACCTCTCTCTTAAAATCAGTTTCAAACAGATAACCGCTGCCGATAGCAATACCCAGCGCAACCACTCTTTCAAATGCTTTTCCCGTCGCGTCCTGAAATATTGCGTACGAACTGTTCAATCCCCTGCCTTGCAAAAACATTCTGCGCAACGATGTACCAGAGCCTTTCGGTGCAACTAAAAACACGTCCACACCCTTAGGCGGCACAATTCCGGTTTGATGATTGAACGTAATACCAAAACCATGTGAAAAATATAAAGCCTTGCCAGGTGTAAGATATTTTTGAACGGTTGGCCATAACTTTATTTGTGCAGCGTCGCTCAATAGGTAGCAAATAATTGTTCCCTTCTCCAAGGCTTCTTCAATTTCAAAGAGGCTCACGTCGGGAATAAAACCATCGCGAACGGCTTTGTCCCAACTCTTAGAGTTTTTTCTCTGACCAATAATCACACTAATGCCATTGTCACGTTGGTTCAGCGCCTGCCCCGGGCCCTGCACTCCATACCCGATCACGGCTACTATTTCGTTTTTTAAAACGTCTTGTGCTTTGGCAAGTGGGAACTCTTCACGAGTTACTACATTTTCTTCCACTCCGCCGAAATTTAATTTTGCCATTGTAGTGGTTTTTTTAGTTTATATTTTTTTTATAATTACCAGTTCTTGAATTTCTATTTGACTTTTCTTGCGTCACATGCCGGCGTTTGCGGCCGGCATCCCGATCAGAGACGACCAAGGCGTCGGAACATTGAGCGTCGGTGACCCTTGTGCTTCCCGTTCACCATTCAGCTCTAAATCCACAATTCTGAGATCTTCTTCGCACAGTCCTCTAAAAAATCAGCATCATCTTTATTAAACGCATTTTTTATTTCACTCTCTACATCTATCGTTCCTACTATTTGTTTACCATCCTTACCAAAGACCGGTACAACAATTTCTGATCTCGTATCAGTAAACGTCAACAAATAATCTTCATCTTTCTCAATATCATTTGCAATAACTGCTTTTCGCTGCATCACTGCTCTTCCATTTAACCCCTTATCTTTTGGAAATGATGGGATGAGAGGTTCAGATCTTCCAGCACATGAGGCAATTTGTATTTCTTTTTCTTTCACATCATACAGTCCCACCCATGAATACGCTTTCGCCAAACGAATTTTATCGGCAATCAATCTCGCCTTTTCATTGCGAGAGCTACCCGATTTCAATATGTCAACAAATGATAGTTCCATAATTCTTTTGTACGTCAAGTTTGACGGTTTACATGCTAAAAACTTTTTCGTTCTCACTTAAAAATTCATTCTCAACTACTTCTTCACTCGGCTCGCGCTTCTCAAACTCCTTTAGTTTTTCGTGAAAACCATGACTTGTTTTTATGATCGCCACTCTTGCGCTGCGAACAAATTCAATAAGTCCGTATGGCTCCAAAGCCTTGATCAATCCATCAATTTCTTCACGATGGCCGCTGGTTTCAAACACGATATAATCTGTACGGATAGCAACGGCCCTGGCCCCAAATTCGCGAAGCAATCGCTCTACTTTTACTTTTTCTGCAATTACATCAGTGGGTACTTTATACATCGCCAACTCCTGCCATACTATTTCTTCATTGGTGTTATAATAAGCTTTCAATACTTCCACCTGCTTTTCTATTTGTCGGCAAAGTTTGCGGACAACATCTTCTGTTTCATTGATGACAATCGTAAACCGATGAACGCTATCTATTTCGGATGGCGAAGTGTTCAGGCTTTCAATATTTATTTTTCTCCTTGAAAAAATGATTGCAATACGATTCAGTAAACCAATTTGGTTTTCTGTATATACCGTAATTGTATATTCCTGTTTGGTCATAAGTAAAAATTAAAAAGTTCAAAAATCAGAACGCCACCTATTTCAACCTTATCTCTGCCACACTGCATCCTTGTGGCACCATGGGAAATACATTGTTTTCTTTTCCTACCATCACTTCTATTAAATAAGGCCCATCATGATCTAACATTTCTTTTAGGGCATCTTTCAACTCTTCTCTTCTTGAAACATTGCGGCCGTCAATCTTGTACCCTTTGGCCACCTGCACAAAATCGGGGCTAGTAATATCAACAAAAGAATATCTTTTTTCATGAAATAATTGTTGCCATTGCCTCACCATTCCGAGGAAATTATTATTCAGAATAATAAGTTTCACATTCACATGGCTTTGCATAATAGTTCCAAGCTCTTGTATCGTCATCTGAAAACCGCCATCGCCAATAATTCCAATAACAGTTCTGTCAGGTGCACCAAACTTAGCGCCGATAGCTGCTGGTAACGCAAAACCCATAGTTCCCAATCCTCCTGAAGTGATATTGCTCTTTGTTTGGTTGAATTTTGCATAGCGGCAAGCTACCATCTGGTGTTGACCCACATCAGTTACTATAACCGCATCACCTTTTGTAAGTTCATTCAACAATTTTATCACTTCACCCATTGTGAGGGTTTCACTCGTTGGATTTAACTCCGGAATAATACAGGTTTCTTCTTCCTCTTTCCTAAAATCATGGAAACGCTGCATCCATTCGGGATAGGTTTTTTGTTCAATCAATTCAGTCAACAATGGAAGCGTTTCTTTGCAATCACCCCAAACAGACACTGTCGATTTTACATTTTTATCAATTTCAGCGGGATCAATATCAAGATGAATAACTTTTGCCTGCTTTGCATATTTATCCAACCGACCCGTAACACGATCGTCAAAGCGCATACCCACTGCAATCAATACATCACATTCATTTGTTAATACATTAGGGCCATAATTGCCATGCATGCCCAGCATTCCCACCGCAAGAGGATGATCAGTGGGGATCGCGCTCATCCCTAAAATGGTCCATGCAGCAGGAAGACCCCCTTTTTCAATAAATTTTTTAAATTCTTTCTCTGCCCTGCCGAGAATTACTCCCTGGCCAAAAATTACAAACGGTCTTTCAGCTGCGTTGATAAGTTTTGCTGCTTCTTCAATATATTTTTTTCTTATAATTGGTTTGGGGCGATAACTTCTTATGTGGTCTGATTTCTCGTAACCACTGTAATCAAATTTTTGCAATTGCGCATTCTTAGTAATATCAATCACAACAGGTCCGGGCCTGCCGCTTTTTGCTATGTAAAATGCTTTTGCTAACACCGAAGGGATTTCTGTTGCATCTGTTACCTGGTAGTTCCATTTTGTAATAGGGGTCGTGATGTTGATAACATCGGTTTCCTGGAAAGCATCAGTTCCTAAGAGATGCGCATATACCTGCCCGGTGATACATACAACAGGCGTACTGTCAATCATTGCACCCGCCAAACCCGTAACAAGATTTGTTGCGCCAGGGCCACTTGTTGCGAAGACCACCCCTGTTTTTCCTGAAGTTCTTGCATACCCCTGTGCGGCATGAATAGCTCCCTGCTCATGGCGAACGAGAATGTGTTTTAGTTTGTCAGCATAATCATACA
>WNFY01002700.1_pt1 | contig 16758 bp, 11 predicted proteins | sample 5400091 | NCBI WGS metagenome assembly WNFY01 (sample SAMN13153364, study PRJNA577476) | soil metagenome | isolation source: 60 cm soil or saprolite under grassland replicate 1 | place: USA:California | collected 2016-06-15
TTGATGATGCGCAACACTTCCAGACCGGCGATCTTGCCTGCGTCTTTTGTCGCGTTTCGTTGTGAGTCGTTGAAATACGCCGGCACGGTGATGACAGCCTGCGTGATTTTTTCGCCGAGCTTGGCCTCGGCGTCGGCTTTCATCTTCGACAAAATCATCGCCGAAATTTCCGGCGGCGAAAATGTCTTGCGCTGGCCGTTCACTTCCACTTGCACGTGCGCGTCACCGTTCGCCGCTTTGACGATTTTATATGGGACGCGGTGCTCTTCCTCGTGGACCTCGTCGTACTTGCGGCCCATGAATCGCTTAATTGAGAAAACGGTATTCGCCGGATTGGTTACAGCCTGACGTTTCGCAGCCTGGCCGACCAATCGCTCACCACTTTTCGTAAATGCAACCACAGAGGGCGTCGTGCGGGCGCCTTCCGAATTTTCCAAAACTACGGGGTCGCCACCCTCCATCACGGCCATGCAGGAGTTGGTGGTCCCCAAATCGATACCTAAAACTTTAGCCATAAAATTGAAATCCTTTCTGGGTCGAGACCGCCGGCGGGCGGATTCGCCGTGGCGAAAAGTCGACCAAGAAGGTCTTAAGCAAGCACCGAGCCAACTTGGCAACAGTCGGCATAAGCATTTCTTTACGAGGATGTAATGGCAAAGTAACCTTGAGCTTGCATCGGCCGACATGCGACAAATCGGCTCGACTTTTACTCCCTCACTGCAAGTTCGTGCGCCAATGCGACGCTTCCCGCGTGCGCAGGATGCTTTTTAACGCAGCTTATTGGGAGGTCGCCGGTGACTTACATGGCGCGCATGGTAGTTGATGAAAACGGCGAGTTGTTCAAAGTGCGTTAGGAGGTGGTGACCGCAATGTTGCTTTAATGAGATCCTCTGGAAGCATTCATTGCGCAACAGCGGAAACAATGGGATCCGCCTGCGATTACAGCATTTCGCAAAACGCGAGGGAATGGATAAGAAGGTTTCGGCGAATAAACTAGAGCGTGATGTCGTCAAAGCTGCCACCCAAAGCGACTTACACGACCCGGAAACAATGCCATCCGAGATTGCCTCCATTCAGAGCCCGACAAGTTCTTGCAATCTCGAGAGCTTGCCTATCTCCTCGGCTGAATCTCCGGCGCGCCCGGCGGTCGCGCCCTATCAGCATGAGCTTATGAGTCGCTCCTGGTCGTTGGTCAGTCCTTTGCTCGCGGGATTAGTCCTGACCGCGCTGCAACTGACGATGGCGGTGGGCTTGCTGGCTCCGGAAGGGCCCGCTTTCTATCGTTATTCAACGCTTATCCAGCACGATAGCTATTGGTTCATGAACATCGTCGATCACGGCTACCAAACGATTGTTCCGCCCATAAATCAAAAGATGATGGAAGTGTCCAATGTTGCATTTTTCCCCGCCTATCCTGCGATTGCCGCCTTGCTTCGCCGCGGACTCAACATCGACACCGGCAATGCGCTGCTGATCACGGCCCAACTCGCTGCCTGGGGTTTCTGGAGTTATTTCTTTCTCCTTTGCAGGCGTTGGCGCATTTCGCCGGTACTCCAAGTCTGCGGCGCGTTGTTGATTGTCGCGCATCCAGCCGCCTTTTTTCTGATTGCCGGCTACTCAGAGTCGCTTTTTCTGATGGCGTTGCTCGGCTTTATCTATTGGAGCGGCACTGAGGGTCGTGGCGCGAAAGTCTGGGCAGCGTTGCATGGTATCGTAATGTCCGCCGCACGGATTGTCGGAATTGTGTGTGCGGCTTTTCCGGTCGTGCAGGCGGTCTGCGCCAAAGGATGGAAGGGCTTGCGTGAGCCGCGAGCGTGGTTTCACCAATACGGGTCGGCCATCGGTTTTATGATTGCGGCAACGCTGGGAGCGCTCGGATTCTTTCTGTATTGCCAATTGCGCTGGGGTCGCTGGGACATTTATATGCTTACGCAAGCGGCCGGCTGGGGGATTGTTCCCGATTATTTGTCGGTGTTTAAACCATCCAGCTATCGATGGCTTATTCCGGCACTGAATAATCCAATAGAGGCAAGCCAAATGTCGATGACTTTGGGTGCCTTGCTCATTGTCGGTATCTTGCTTTGCGAATTGCTTCCACCTATTCGACGGTGGACCGGATTACCCGCGCGCGTTGGCATCTATTTCTGCGCCGCTGCGATCTATTACGTCTCAGTCAGTGGGGTGGCCTGCGTGGCTATGGAAAGCATGCTCCGCTACGAATTTTGCGTGCATGCGTTGATCGTGCTGGCGCTTTTGAATTATCTGCGCCAATTTCGCACGCCGCCGATGTTCGTGCGAGTGCTCGGCATCGCGGCAGTCGCGTTAATCAGCGCCGCCGGGTTAAGCGTACAGGGCTGGTACATCTGGAATTTCACCCGGGGCAATTGGGTTGCGTAGAATAAGATGAAAACAAAAGTCGCCATTATCGGTGCCGGACCAGCGGGTTTGACGGCGGGTTACGTCCTGTCCAAGGAAGAAGTCGACGTGATCGTCCTGGAAGCCGATCCGGTTTATGTCGGCGGGATTTCGCGCACGACTACTTACAAAGGTTTTCACTTTGACATTGGCGGACACCGTTTCTTTTCCAAATCAAAAGCCGTCGAAGACCTGTGGACCGAGATTTTGCCGGAGGACATGCTCGTGCGACCGCGTTCCTCGCGTATTTTTTACGGCGGCAAATTTTTCTCTTATCCGCTGAAACCGTTCGAAGCGCTGCTCAAACTGGGTATCTTCAAATCAATTCTCTGCATCCTTTCCTGGCTAAAGGCGCGGCTATTTCCAGTGCGGGACCCGCGCAATTTCGAAGAGTGGGTAAGCAATCAGTTCGGCAAACGACTCTTCAACACATTCTTCAAAAGCTATACCGAAAAAGTTTGGGGAATGAGCTGCAAAGAAATTTCTGCGGACTGGGCGGCGCAACGCATTAAAGGGCTTTCCCTCGGCAGCGCAATCAAGAACGCGCTCATTCCCCAACGTTACAATGGGGATCGAACGAAAGTAATTAAGACGCTCATCAATTCATTCCGCTATCCGCGCAAAGGTCCAGGCATGATGTGGGAGGCGTGTGCGGAAAAGATGAAGGCGATGGGAGGGAAACTTGAGATGGGTTGTAAAGTGACTCGTTGTTCCTACGACGAAGCGTCCGGCAGTTGGACCGTTGAATATAAAGATCAACAGGATGATCTGCAGACAATCGAAGCCGAACACGTCATCTCATCCGCACCAATGCGGGAACTGGTGTATGGATTGTTGCCGGCTGTGAGCGAACGAACGAAACGCGCGGCTCAAAGTCTCAAGTATCGCGACTTTCTAACGGTCATGCTGATCTTGAAAGACCGGCAGATGTTTGATGACAATTGGATCTACATTCACGATCCAAGCGTCAAAGTTGGACGCGTCCAAAACTTCCGTTCCTGGTCGCCGGAGATGGTGCCCGATCCCGACAAGGTGTGCTACGGCCTGGAATATTTCTGCTTCGAGCACGATGGGCTCTGGGATTCGAACAATAGCGATCTGATTGAACTCGCCAGGCGCGAGCTGATCCAGATTGGTCTGGCCAAAGAAGGCGACCTGATCGACGGCTGCGTTGTTCGCCAAAAGAAAGCGTATCCGGTTTACGACGACGATTATGCGCGGCACGTGGCCGTTATCCGTCAGGAACTGGACGATCGTTATCCGAACCTGCACCTCGTCGGACGCAACGGGATGCATAAATACAACAATCAGGATCACGCCATGATGACCGCAATGCTGTGCGTCGAAAATATTCTGGCCGACACGAAGCTTTACGATCTCTGGCAGGTCAACGGAGACGCCGAATATCATGAGGCAGGTCCTGCAGCGACTGAAGAAACCATCGGGACCGGGCTGCGGCTTGTCCCAACACGCGTTGTCGCGACTCCCGAACTCGCTCCGGAAGGGTAGCGCACTGCCTGCCCTGAGCGACAGTCGAACGGACGTCTCGCGTGTGGGTTTCGGCGTCCTGCCAAAACAGAATCTTCCTCCCGCGCCACGTTCGGCGAATTGCGCTTCGTCGTTCGCGTCCGCGATTGAGCACGGAATTAAACCGCACGCGGCGGATGCCTTGTGGCCTATGGCGTCTTGAACGTCTCGTTGCGCTCCTCGATTTTGGCGGCAGCCTTTTCCCCGACGGTAAATGCTTGAAAACCGAGGTGGACGATGAGCACCGTGACGGCCCCGCAGAGGTAGGTGATGCCGCACGCAATGAGGCTGGAGACATACGCCGAGGCGAAAAGGAATTTGCAGATCGGGACGATGACAAGAAGAAATGCGACGACAACTCCGCCGATGAGCGCGGCGAGTTGAAGCGAGGAACCATTCACGGTCGGAAGCACATGGACTTTGACCGCCGCAGCCGTGAGTAAAAGCAGGATCGGGCTGAGGATGGCCATGATCCAGCCGTTCTCGCTGCTGGTTCGCCTTGCGTCGAAGGCGGCTTCGACTTTCGGCAGCACGAACGCAAGGACGAGAATGAGGAGACCGCCGGCGATCACCCACTGAGCGGTCGTGCGGGGATGAAGCAGCGCCAGATCGAGATATTCGCGGGCGGCTCGGACGAGTTCATTGCTGGCGACATCGGGCTTCATGGAGGAATTTTCGATCTTCACGCCTGAAAGAACAAGATTTATAAAAAAACTTTGTGACATTCATGAATTGAATAAAGAGCCACGCCAACAACCATCCCAAAGCTGTAATCGGGACTCAGCAGGAACTCCTTCCACTTCTTCGCGGTGGCTTGTGACTCATTTGAGACGTGGTGAGTCTCGTCGTTCAAGACCAGTACGCGCTCGCCGTGACCCTTGAGGCTGTCGCGGATGGCCGACATCGAACACTCGTTTTCCACTGTTTGATTCGTCGTAAACCGCTACATCAAATCCTGCAAGCCCACACCCACGGTAAAAACGGCGCTCCGGCTCATTTCTTGGAGCAATAATCGGCTTCGGCAAAAACGCGTAATGCTTGAGCACATATGCTGTGATCGCGACCAGATCCTTTATGTCCTCTCCGCTGCGGGCATCGACTTCAAAAAGCTCAGACACCTTTAGGCGTATCTCTTTCATCGAATTCACGGCGAATCAGTGCAGCTCTGTCGTGGTAGGGATTAGATGGAATCGAACTCTTCGACCGGCGGACAGGAACAGAACAGATTTCTGTCCCCATAGACATTGTCGATCCGGGCGACGGCCGGCCAGAATTTGTGTTCGCGCGTCCATGGCGCTGGGAATGCGGCTTGTTCGCGCGAGTAGGGCCGATCCCACTTCTCGGAAGCGATTTGCCGCGCGGTATGCGGCGCGTTTTTCAAGGGATTGTTTTCCCGATCGACCTTTCCGCGCGCGACCGCTTCGATCTCTGCGTGGATCGAAATCATTGCGTCGCAAAAACGATCGAGCTCGTGCTTTGGCTCGCTCTCCGTTGGTTCGACCATCATCGTGCCGGCAACGGGCCAGGAAATCGTTGGCGCATGAAACCCGTAATCGATCAAACGCTTCGCAACATCCTCGACTTCGATTCCCGCGCTCTTCCACTGCCGAAGATCGAGAATGCATTCGTGCGCCACGAGTCCGCCTTTCCCTTTGAAAAGCACCGGGAAATATCGATCAAGCCGCTTTGCGATATAATTTGCGTTTAGAATCGCGACTTCGCTTGCCCGCTTCAATCCATCCGCGCCCATCATCCGGATATACATCCATGTGATGGTAAGAATACTCGCGCTGCCATAGGGCGCAGCGGCGACGGGACCGGTCGCCACGGAGTTGATAGTTGATAGTTGATAGTTGATAGAGGAAGACGCTGGCAAAAACGGCTCGAGATGTTTGGCAACGCCGATTGGTCCCACGCCGGGTCCGCCGCCGCCGTGCGGAATACAAAAGGTCTTGTGCAAATTCAGATGGCAAACGTCCGCGCCATAATCACCAGGACGGCAAAGACCGACCTGGGCATTCATGTTTGCGCCGTCCATGTAAACCTGACCGCCGTGCGCGTGCACGATATCGCAAATTTCGCGAATCGTGGTTTCGAAAACACCATGCGTTGAGGGATAGGTGACCATCAGCGCGGCGAGATCACGTGCATGCTCGTCGGCTTTGGCGCGCAGATCGGCAAGATCGATATCTCCATCTTTCAAACAGGCAACCGGTACAACCTTAAAACCGGCCATGACTGCGCTGGCTGGATTTGTTCCGTGCGCGGAAGTCGGTATGAGACACACGCTGCGATGCGTTTCACTGCGAGACGCGTGATACTCGCGGATCGCGAGCAGCCCCGCGTATTCTCCCTGCGAGCCGGCATTGGGCTGCAATGAAACTGCGTCGAACCCAGTGATTTCAGCAAGCCATTCTTCGAGCTGCCGGCAAATCTGAATGTATCCGACGGTCTGCTGGCGAGGCGCGAACGGATGCAGCTTGGAAATTTCCGGCCATGAAATAGGAAACATTTCCGCGGTAGCATTCAATTTCATCGTGCACGAGCCGAGTGGAATCATCGAAGTGGTCAGCGAAAGATCGCGCGATTCGAGCTTTTTCAGATAACGCAGCATTTCCGTCTCGGTGTCGTGCGTGTTGAAGATGGGATGGGTAAGAAAATCCAAACTGCGGATTGCGGATTGCGGAATGCGGATTGGTGGCTTGCCAAGATTGTCATCGGCAAAATCGCGGACGTGCGTGCCGCGGAAGACAGACATCAGCAGTTCGATGTCGCGTGGCGTTGTCGTTTCGTCGAATGAAATACAGACCGCGCGTGAGCCGAGCGCGCGTAAATTGCAGCCAGCTTTTTCGGCATGCTCCAAAATGAGTGCGCTGGATTCAACTTCGACCCGAATCGTGTCGAAGAAATTTTCGTCTGCGATTTTCAGACCAAGTGCACGCAGAGCGTCGGCAAACTGGCTGGTCAGGCGATGCACGCATTCCGCGATTGCGCGCAGACCGCGGGGGCCGTGATAAACCGCATACATCGATGCGATGACGGCGAGCAGAACCTGCGCCGTGCAAATATTGCTCGTTGCTTTATCACGCCGGATATGTTGCTCGCGCGTTTGCAGAGCGAGCCGATAAGCAGGCCGTCCTTCAGTATCGTGTGAAACACCGACCAAACGTCCGGGCATATAGCGTTTATATTGATCACGCGTGGCGAAATACGCTGCGTGCGGTCCACCAAACCCGAGCGGAACGCCGAAGCGCTGCGTATTACCGACCGCAACATCGGCGCCAAATTCTCCTGGGGGTTTCAATAATGTCAGCGCAAGAATATCGGCCGCGACGACAACAAGAGCGCCGGCGTTGTGCGCTTCCTTAATAAAGTCGGTGTAATCGTAAATCGCTCCCTCGGTGGCGGGATACTGGACGAGCGCGCCAAAAACCGTGTCCTCGAATTTGAAACGCAAGTAATTGTCGATCTTGATCTCGATACCAAGCGGCTTCGCGCGCGTTTGGATGACGGCGATGGTCTGCGGATGACAATTGTCGGCGACAAAAAAAGTCTTTCGATCCGGAGCGACCGCGTAACAAAGCGACATCGCCTCGGCGGCGGCTGTGGCTTCATCGAGCAATGACGCGTTAGCGATGTCGAACGCGGTCAGATCTGTAATCATTGTTTGGAAATTGAGCAGCGCTTCCAGCCGGCCTTGCGCGATTTCGGCCTGGTAAGGCGTGTAAGCGGTGTACCAGCCAGGGTTTTCGAGGATGTTTCGCTGGATAACTGGCGGCGTGATGCAGTCGTGATAACCGGCGCCGATGAATGAGCGCGCGACTTTGTTTTTCTTCGAAATCGCCCGCAGTTCGGCCAGCGCTTCAATCTCCGATTTTGCTTCCGGCAGGTTCAGCTGCCGGTCCATGCGGATATTTTTCGGGACAGCAGCATCGATCAGGCCGTCGAGATTCTCGAAACCGACTTTGCTCAACATCGCATCGATCTCTTCCTGGTTCGGACCGATGTGGCGGCGCACGAATGAATCGAATTCAGTCGTTCTTTCGCGCAATTTCATTCAAGGAGACTACGGAAGGCGAATCGCGCTTCAAGTCCGGCAGCGCGTGGTGGCCGCTATGGTGGCCGCTGCGACACATCGCGACGCGATGCTCCTATCTCGAGTCGTAGGTTTTGACGCCGTGACTTTTTAACAGCGCGCGAAGTTCAGCAAGATGTTGATGGTTTCGGGTCTCGACCGTGCAGAGAACATTGACAGCGGAGACGTCAGGGCTGGCAAAGGCGCGGTCGTGTACTACTTGCTTGATGCTCGCGCCAGTCGAAGCGATTCGTGCTGCCAAATCGGCCAGGCCACCAGGGCGGTCGCTGATGATCGCCGTAAAGCGGCCGAGGCGGCCATCTGCAACTAGGCCTCGTTCAATTACGCGACTGAGAACGTTTGGGTCGATGTTGCCGCCGCAAATTAAAAGGACCACTCGCTTGCCGGCGAGCTCTTTTAACTTTCCAGACATGCACGCAGCAAGCGGAGTGGCAGCGGCTCCTTCGACCACGCTCTTTTCCAATTCGACCAGACGCAGGATCGCCAGGGCAATCTGCTCCTCGGTCACAGTGACAGCAAGATCGACAAGCGGCTTTGCGATTTGAAATGCATTCGACCCCACCTGCGGAATGGCGAGTCCATCCGCCAGCGTTGGATGGATCGCAATTTTTGTTGGTTTTGCCGCTTTCAGCGCGGCTGAGAAGCTCGCCACATTCTCTGCTTCAACCGCGATAATTTTTGTGTTCGGTCGCAAGGTCTTGACGGCCAGAGAAACGCCCGCGATCAAACCGGCGCCGCCTACGGGAACAATCACCGCCTCAAGATCGGGGATTTGCTCGACGATTTCGAGGCCCATGGTTCCCTGCCCGGCAATGATCGCAGGATCATCGTAACCGTCGATGTAGGCGAGGCTTTTCTCCTTCGCGATCTCGTGCGCGTGCGCTTTGGCTTCGCTGAAATCTCTCCCGTGCAAGACCACTGTCGCCCCGAGCTTCTGGCAATTACTTACTTTTACTAGCGGCGCAAATTTTGGCATCACGACTGTTGCGGGACTACCAAGCAACCTGCCCTGATACGCGAGCGCCTGAGCATGATTGCCAGCGGAGGCGGCGACGACACCGCGCTTTTTTTGATCGGCAGAGAGTTGAGAGAGCGCATTACGCGCGCCGCGCTCCTTAAAACTTCCCGTGCGCTGCAAGTTGTCGAACTTGCAGAAAATTTCCATGCCCGTGATTTCGCTGAGCGCGATGGAATGCCGGCAAGGCGAATAATAAACCGCATCAGCAATGCGCTCGCGTGCCGCTTCGATATCCTGAAAAGCGACCACGAACTCAGCTCTCGATGGTTGCCTGGGCTGCCGCCAATCGAGCAATCGGAATTCGGAACGGGCTGCAGCTTACATAGTCCAGGCCGAGCCGATGACAGAATTTGACGCTGTTCGGCTCGCCACCGTGTTCGCCACAAATCCCGAGCTTGATCTTCGGCCGGCTTTTGCGCCCCAAATCGCACGTGATTTCCATCAAGCGGCCGACGCCTTCCTGATCGATCGTGGCGAATGGATTGGCACTGATAATATCGAGCTCTGCGTAGGCCGGAAGGAAACTCCCGGAGTCATCCCGGCTCATTCCGAGCGTCGTCTGTGTCAGATCGTTTGTGCCAAAACTGAAGAACTCGGCATCACGAGCAATCTGATCGGCCATCAACGCCGCGCGCGGGATTTCGATCATCGTGCCGACTAAGTATTTAAATTTTGTCCCATTTTCTCTCGCAACTTCGTCGGCGACCCGACGCACGATGTCGATCTGCAGCTTTAACTCGCGAGGGAATCCCACCAGCGGAATCATGATTTCGGGATGAACCCTGATTCCATTGGCTTGCACCTCGGCGGCCGCTTCAAAAATCGCACGTGCCTGCATTTCGGAAATTTCGGGAAAAGAGATGCCGAGTCGGCAACCGCGATGACCGAGCATGGGATTAAATTCATGCAACTCGTGCACGCGCCGTGCGATCTGCTCGACCCCAACGCCTAGTTTGTTGGCAAGTTCGTTTTGTTGCGCATGATCGGCCGGCAGAAATTCGTGCAATGGCGGATCGAGAAACCGGATCGTGGCGGGCAAACCCTTTAAGGCCGTAAAGATGCCGATGAAATCCTCCCGCTGATAGGGGAGCAATTTGGCCAGCGCCCGCGCCCGCTCGTCTTTCGTGCCGGCCAGAATCATTTCCCGCATGGCATCGATCCGATCGCCTTCAAAAAACATGTGTTCCGTGCGGCAAAGCCCTATGCCTTCGGCACCGAAAGCGACTGCGTTTACGACTTGCTCGGGGGTATCGGCATTTGTACGGACGCCAAGCGTGCGGAATTCGTCCGTCCACTTCATCAATTTCGCGTACTCCTGGTAGGTGACGCTTTTCTTCGGATCGAGCGACCGATCAACGAGCACCTGGACAATCTCAGATGGCGCCGTCGCGACTTCGCCGGCGAAAACCTCGCCCGCGGTTCCGTCGATGGAGATGTAGTCTCCTCTACTTAGCGTCGTCCCATTCGCGCTCAGGGTACGGTTTTGGTAATCGATTTGAATCCCGGTCGCGCCGCAGACGCACACTTTGCCCATTTGCCGCGCGACCAGAGCCGCGTGAGAAGAAACCCCGCCGCGTGACGTCAGAATTCCCTCCGCCGCAATCATGCCGCGTAAGTCTTCCGGCGAGGTTTCAATGCGGGCGAGCACGACTTTCTCACCTTTTTCCGCGCGCACCACGGCTTCCTCCGCGCTAAAGACAACGTGACCGCAAGCAGCGCCCGGTCCGGCGGCCAGGCCGCTTCCGATTTTTTTCGCTTCCCTGGCCGATCGCCGGTCGAAAATCGGCGCCAAAAGATGAGCGAGCGAATCGGCCGGGATGCGTCGCACCGCCTCTTTTTTAGGAATCAATTTTTCACCGACCATATCGACGGCGATCCGGACCGCAGCATGGCCAGTGCGTTTGCCATTTCGCGTCTGCAAAATGTAGAGACGGTTTTCTTCCACAGTGAACTCGAGGTCCTGCATGTCCTTGAAATGCCGTTCAAGGATGGCGCGGACTTTCATCAGTTCCTTGTGGGCCGCCGGCATTTCCTTCGCTAGATCGGCAATCGGATGGGGCGTGCGCACGCCCGCGACCACATCTTCACCCTGTGCATTGATCAAATACTCTCCATAGAAAACTTTTTCGCCGCTTGCAGGATCGCGGGTGAAGGCGACGCCGGTCGCGCTCGTTTTTCCCATGTTCCCGAATACCATCGTCTGCACGTTGACCGCCGTTCCCCAGGCGTGCGGAATCCCATATTTCCGGCGATAAACGATTGCGCGATCGTTCATCCACGAGCCGAAAACCGCGCCGATTGCACCCCAAAGTTGCTCGGTTGGATCTTGTGGAAACGATTTTCCTGTTCGTTTTTTGATCAACGCCTTGAAGCGCTTCACCAGCTCCTTCAAATCCGCGGCCGTCAATCTGACATCATGGAAATCATGCTTGCCATAACGCTGATCTTTTAGCTTTTCGATCGCACTCTCGAAAGGGTCCTCATCTTCTCCCGGGCATTTCTGCACGCTCATGACCACGTCGCCATACATTTGCAAAAAGCGCCGGTAAGAATCCCACGCGAACCGCGCGTTCTTTGCCTTTTTCGCAACAATCTCCACTACCTTGTCGTTCATCCCGAGGTTCAGGATGGTATCCATCATTCCCGGCATGGAATCGCGCGCACCCGACCGCACAGAAACGAGCAGAGGTCGCTCGCTGTCGCCTAATTTTTTCCCGACGGATTTCTCAACCCGGGCGAGCGCATCGGCTACCTGAGTTTCCAATTGAGGCGGGTAAGCGCGGTTGTGATCGTAAAAATAACTGCAAACTTCCGTCGTGATCGTGAACCCCGGGGGCACAGGCAAACCAATGCGGGTCATCTCGTGGAGGTTTGCGCCCTTGCCGCCAAGGAGCGGCTTCATGGTGCGTGATCCGTCGGCGTGACCGTCGCCAAAATAATAAACATAACGCGGCGTTTTCGTTCTCTTTCGGACAGCTATCGCCCACATCTTCGATGTCGATCCTCTTCTTGAGTGCCGAAATCTTTTTCGACTACTCGATTTTCGTTTTGTGGTCATGATTAAGATGCGCAGACAGGCGTCGGTCGATCGGGCAGATGCCCCGAGGCCAAAGTAATTTCGGCCGTCACAGCGGTCAACGCGACAAGCGAATAAAGAAAGCGGCTTGCCAAAATCGTCCGGACAGGATTGCCCGTCGATTTATAGCGGCGCGCTTCCGTTGTTGGTTAGAACTTCAGAAATTGCAGCCGTAAAATCATCGACGCCCGTACTGGGAACGATGATGCTGTTGCGGCGGCCGTGGGCTTCCTCGGTGATGCGCAAGAATTTCCCGCGATCATTCTCGCGAAGTTCCACATAGAAATGTTTGCGCTCAATCTGCAGTTCTTTCGCCTCGATGATCTTATCCATTTCCTTGAGCCGCCGACTTTACGGCAGCTGGTTTGGGGAATGGAAGAAAAATCGGCGGCTTTTGAGCACTTTTCTCGGCTGTGCGGCGTCGCCCTTTCGGGACCGAGACGCGGTCCATTATCTTCCCGCTTCTCGCGGGTTGCGACGCTGGCTGCTCACTCTACAATCTCGTGCGCGTGTTCGAACGAACGCGCTCGAGCATGCCGCCACCAACCGATCCAGGCCCCTACGAATCGCCCGATGGTCAGCGCCCGGCGATTCCCCAACCAATTGAGTTAGAGCGCCGGGCTCATGATCCGTATGGAGCTTTCCGTTTCCGCGAATTCAGTCTGTTCACAGCCGGGAATTTACTCTCGATCACCGGTCGTCTCATGCTCGCCGTGGCGGTGGAGTGGGAACTTTACGCGCGCACCCATTCTGCAACCGCACTTGGCCTCGTTGGATTAGTAATCGCTGTGCCGGTGGTTGCATTGTCGTTGCCCGCCGGCCATTTGGCAGACCGATTCAGTCGAAAACGCATTATTCTTGTTTCACAGATATTTAGCGCGCTCACGTCTTTAGCGCTGGCGCTCGTCTCATGGAAACATCTTTCCATTCCTCCGATCGCCGTATTGCGCGAAGGCAATCGCGCGCTGGCAGGGATCGCCACGATTTTCGAGCGTCATCATCCAGCATTTCATTTCGATGACGCATCTATTCCATTGATTTATCTGCTTCTATTTATCGGTGGCGTTGCGCGGACATTCAATTGGGCGGCGCGCAGCTCGTTTTTCCCCACACTGGTGTCACGCGACGCATTCGCGAACGCGGTCACGTGGAACAACAGCGTTTTTCAAATCGGATCAGTAGTCGGCCCGGCCGTCAGCGGATTGCTCGTGGCGTACGTCGGGTTCCCGTTTGTCTATCTGCTGGATGCGCTCTGCGCGTTTTCTTTTTTCTTCCTCGTTCTGCCGATCCGCCGCAGCACGCAGGTGCGAGATCAGACCGAGGCAAGCACTTGGAGAAGTCTCATCGCTGGGCTCCGATTCGTGTTCCGCAAAAAAGTGATCCTGGCAACGATCACACTGGATCTATTCGCAGTCCTGCTTGGTGGTGCGACAGCGTTACTGCCGATTTTCGCCGATCAAATCCTGCACTGCGGGCCTGTCGGTCTCGGTTGGATGCGGGCCGCACCAGCGGTTGGCGCTTTCGCGATGGCGCTAATCGTCGCCCACTTGCCGCCGATGAAACAGGCGGGCAGAACTTTGGTGTGGTGCGTCAGCGGCTTTGGAGTTGCAACGATCCTTTTCGGCTTGTCGAAGGCCTTCTGGTTGTCGCTTGGCCTGCTTTTTTTTCTTGGAGCGTTCGACAGCGTGAGCGTGATCATCCGAGGTTCGATTGTGCAACTGGTGACACCGGATGAAATGCGCGGACGCGTTTCGGCGGTTAACAATATTTTCATCGGTACATCAAATGAATTCGGAGCGCTCGAGTCAGGATTGACTGCCGCACTATTTGGTCCGGTCATTTCCGTCGTCGCGGGAGGCATCGGAACAATCCTGGTCGTGCTTGGGGTTGCCGTCCGCTGGCCACAGACCCGCAAAATTGGCGCGCTCGATAAGAATCTGCGCTGAATGTGGGCCATCTGCATCAGCCCCCGATTCTTTCGGGGTCGCAGAAACGCCCGACAAGAATTGGCGCTCAACCCTAAAACGCGCCTTGGAGCGATATCATTCCGTAAGGAGCGCCATTATCCTGGTGGTAACGGATGTTGGCACGATAAAAATCGAAGTCTCTGTAGGGCTGGTATCCGACCTCGCCGGTCAACGTCACGACAGGAGAGATTTTCCAATCGATTCCCGCGCCGGTTCGCACTTCGCTATAAGTGATCACGGCGTGATTGAGTCGCGTGTCACCCGCGTTGTCGCCGAAGTGATCGTCTACGCGGTAATTGTCTTGCTTCAGATTCCCCCCCGCATAAAGCGTTACGTCACTGTTCATCTCGAACTCCAGACGGGGAGTCGGTAGCACAGCATTGAGTACCCACTGGCGTGCCATTTTCCAGCGAACGCCGGCAGCGGGAAGAACCGGATACTTGCGCTCAATATCGACGCTCACGCCGAGAACGAGCTGTAGATTCGGGCTGAAGATGTACGTGCCGCCAGCAACGAACGGAGCGTTGAAATCGTCCGACAAATCATCAAACCCCGTATTATACACACCGGGCTGGGCTTCGACTCGGACCAGGATGGAATCCGAAAGTTGTGTGTCCAATCCGATAACCAAGTTGACCGATTGCAACGTGTTCGGCAGCGGTGCGCCGTCTGGAATACCAAATGAAAAGCGTTCCCATTCGGCGCCAAGGCGCAACACACTGGCTTTGGTCCGCGGAGTGAATACAAAATGCAGGATCGAGTCGTGCTCATCAAAATCGCGAACGCTTTTTTGAGGGTTGCGTTCAACATCGCCGCTGCCGACGTATGTTTCCTCCGCAACATATTCGCCCGAAAGAAACCAGTCCCCAAAGCTTTTCGGGTTGCTTTCCTGACCGGAGCTGAAGGCCGCGAAGCAAAAGGATGAGGCGACACAAACGGACTGAAGGAAGAATCGGCGCGACGGACTTTTCACTCGCTCAACGACTTCCACTTGTGTCACGGCGAAACAGTGTAACGGCTTTGGAGATTTGTTTCATCATAACTGATTCGGATCCGAGCCGTTCCACGCCGTGTAACGACGCCAGGGACGGCGCGGAGATCATGTCACCGCGCCAAACCAGCGTGGAAGCTTTTCCATCCACTGTCACGGGCCACATCTGGTACAACGTGAGCGCGACATAATAGCCGCCGCTCGCGTAGTAAAGCACGTCAGCAGTTTGGTAAGTCCCGCCTCCGCCTGCGCGATTGTAATCCGCTCCCAGCGTTACGACGCCGTGATCATCCACATCGAGTAACTCCCAGTAAAGTTCTGGGGTGAGCGATCCCGCGCCGCGACCAATGCTGGTAGCCCCAAGCAATCCGGAAAATTGGCGCTGGATTTTTCCTTGCTCGCGCAGCAAACCGTTTAATTCATCGCTGGCTCGAATGGCTTTGCCCGAATGATCGTAGGGTGGCTGCGCTGACGTTCCCCCGGATACAAAACTTTTCGTGCGCGAGAGCAACACATCGGTCCAAAACGTAACGACCGATGCCGGCATGGCGCCCCCTCCACCCGCGCCTCCAGCGGAAAACTTCTTTGCCTCGGCCTGACTGATTTGAAGGTCAGCGCTAAGCTTTTGAGTATCGGCTACGAAAGTGCGCACGGATCCGTTATCCGGAGCATTTTTCAATTTTTCAAAATTCGCGGCAGTTGGGCTGGATGGCAGGTCGGAGTGCAGAAAAACCTTTAGTTCGCGATGTTTGGTGGGATCCCAGCGGCGCAACGCGGCGATTAGCTGGGCCGGCGCACCGGGCGCCACATAGCAGCTTTGGACAGCGAGAAAACGAGGGTTACTCATCGGTGGCCCGTGAGCCGTTTTGACGTCGCTCTTGGCCAGCTGCGCGAGGTCCACCTTGTCGAAGACGGAAAAGGAGGCTAATTCGGAAACGGCATCAGCGTGTGCGATCATTGCTCTTCCAAAAAGGAGTGAAGATAGGATAAATGCGGTCGTAATGAGGCGTCGAGATGGTTCCATGGTTTCAAATTTCATGAGAGAAACTCGATGACGATCTGTGACAGATGGTTGCAAATTTGGGGGATCATCGCAATAAAGATTCGAGATGAACGAACCGGTAATCGTGCTCAAGGGCCTGAGCAAGAGTTTCGGCGATGTCCATGCCGTGCAAAACCTTTCCCTTACAATCGCGCCGGGAACCATCTTTGGTTTTCTGGGTCCTAATGGCGCCGGCAAAACAACCACCATGCGGATGTTGTGCGGTCTGACTCATCCGACCGGTGGCAATGCAACAATTGCAGGCACGGATGTTTGGAAAGATCGGCAACGTGTTCGGACGAAGTTCGGTTACGTTCCGCAACGCTTCAGCCTTTACCGTGATCTCACCGTGCTGGAAAACTTCCGCTTTTTCGGCGGCGCCTATGGCGTGCCGGGAGCGGAACTCGAGCGACGGATCGGGCGCTTGCTTCGGTTGAGCGACCTGGAAGAAAAAGTTAATACGGCTGCGGGAAGTCTATCCGGCGGCATGCGTCAATTACTGGCGATCGGTTGTGCGCTCGTGCACGATCCACCGCTCCTTTTTTTTGATGAACCGACAGCAGGTCTTGATCCTGTTCACCGGCAACAAATCTGGAATCTGCTCTACGATCTCAGTAACGAGGGAA
>WNFY01002703.1_pt1 | contig 16751 bp, 14 predicted proteins | sample 5400091 | NCBI WGS metagenome assembly WNFY01 (sample SAMN13153364, study PRJNA577476) | soil metagenome | isolation source: 60 cm soil or saprolite under grassland replicate 1 | place: USA:California | collected 2016-06-15
TCGGACAGCGCGATACCCAAGGCACCGAGAAGCTCGCGCGTTTCGCGCTCAGTGAAGCGCAGATCCGCCGCGCGGATCTCAGCCAGCTCGCCCGCCAGGCGCAGCTGATGAAGGCGCAGCGGGAGATCGCGCCGCGTGGCCAGGATTGCGTGCACGTGGGGGGGAAGGTTCGTCAGCAGGCGCGTGAGCTGGGCGAGAGCCTCCGGCGAGTGCAGCTCGTGGAGATCGTCGATGACCAGGATGAGGCGGCCGTGTTGGCCGGCGAGCTCTGATAGCACTCGGTCGACCATCGCCCGCCCGTTGAAGCCGGGGGTCGCTGCTGGCGGTTCCGCCCGGCTGGCGGTGTCGGAGGCATGACGGACCGCGCTGAGCAGGGCAAGCCAGAACTGCTGGGCGTCGTGCTGGTCGCGTTGCACCTGCATGACCGCGAGCCGGTGGGGCTGGCCCGGACGGTCGGCCCAGGCGCGCAGCAGCGACGTCTTCCCACTACCGGCGGGAGCCGAGAGGATCGTCACCTTCCCCGCCGCCGCGCGATCGAGAGCGGCGAGAAGATCGCCCCGGTCGATCAGCCGGGGGATTGTTGGAGCCACCTTCACAGGCCTGCCCTGGTGTCTACGCCTGACGCCCTATCGTCGGCGACACGGTCCTGGCGCCCTACCCTCTTGGCACCAGGCCAGCGTACGTGCTCGGTCGACGGCGCGCGAATGTCCACGCGCCGCCAACACGTGCCCGGCGGTCGTGGGCTCTCCCGCTTGCGCCTGACCGTGATGCGAAGGCATGAGCCGTCCGCGTGATCGATCCCGTTCTGCGGTCCCCGGTCTCGCGAATCACCATGATCCGGTGACGACCTCTCACCTGCCTGGTGGCGAGCCTGGGTCCGTCGCGAAGGCTCGCACGGCTGTATAGGGACGTGCCCAAGATTGAAGGGGGATGCGTCATGAGCGCTCACGTGGCGATCGTGGCCGGTGCGGGCGGTGCGCTTGGTCACGCGACGACGGCGACCCTCGCCGCCAGCGGCCTCACGGTGGTGGCGGTCGACCGGAACGAGCATGCGCTGCGTGAACTCCCCGACAGTGTCCGCCCCGAGGTGGCCGACACCACCGACCCCGCCGCAGCGAACAGCCTCATCGACCGGATCGCCGGCGAGGTTGGGCCCCCTGACGTGCTGGTGAACACCATCGGTGCGTTCCGCCCGGGAGACGCGCTCACCACGACTCCCGAAACGCTGCGGCTCATGATCGACGTCAACCTGGGACCCGCGCTGTGGCTGAGCCAGGCGGTAGCGCCGCACATGCAGCAGCAGGGCTCCGGTGCCATCGTGCACGTCGCCGCCCGCCCGGGGATCGAGCCAGCCGGCGGCATGGCCGCCTACAGCGCGAGCAAGGCCGCTCTCGTCCACCTGACACGCATCCTCGACGTAGAGTTCCGCCCGCACGGGATCCGGGTGAACGCGGTCGCGCCCCAACTGCTCGACACCCCCACAAACCGGGCCACGTTCCCGGAGGAGGCGATGGCGCACGCGGTCGCGCCGGAGGCGATCGCCGGCGTGATCGCATTCCTTGTCAGCGACGCCGCAGCGCCAGTCAGCGGAGCGATACTGCCGGCGTACGGCGCTTAAAGAGGCTGACGGCGGTTGCACCTGCCGCGCCGGCAAGATCGAGGTCAGCTTCGACGGTGACATCTGCATCCACGCCGCCCTGCCGACCGAGCGCCTCCGGCGAATTCAGCTCGTGGAGATCGTCGATGACCACGATGACGCGGCCGTGATGGCCTGCGAGCTCCGCTAGCACCCCTGTCGACCAAGCGCCCGCTCAGGCCAGCGCGCGTACTGTCAACGGCGCGTGAATCACCAGGATCCGGTGACGACCTCTCACCTGGCCGGGGGCAAGCCTGTAGTCCAACGCGAAGACTCGCACGGCCGCCAGGGGACGTGCCCGAGATGCAAGGGAGCTACCGTGACATCACCAGCCTCCGGCGCGAGCAGCGCCCTAGCCTTGCCCGACTACGCGCCGATTCCCCGGTCCGCGCTCGGCCCCGCCCTGAACGAGCAGGGCTACCACGTCGGACGCGTCGAGCGGAACCTCTACTGGGTCACCGACGGCACCTACCAGGCGGCGTTCCTGACCACCCGCGACGGCGTCGTGCTGTTCGACGCACCCCCGACCATCGGCCACAACCTGCAGCGGGCCGTGGACGAGATCGCCGCGGCCGAGGGCGTCAGCAACAAGGTGACGCACCTCGTCTACTCCCACCACCACGACGACCACGCCGGCGCGTCCTCACTGTTCGACCGCAACGTCGTCCGCGTCGGGCACGAGGAGACCCGGCGGCTGCTGCTGCGGGACAACGACCCGGCCCGCCCGGCGCCGGAGGTGACCTTCCAGGACCGCTACACCCTCGAGGTTGCCGGTGAGCGCGTCGAGCTCGCCTGGCACGGCCCCAACCACTCGCCGGACAACATCTTCATCCACTTCCCCGATCACGACGCCCTGATGATGATCGACGTCGTCAACGCCGGGTGGGTGCCCATCTACAACCTCAACCTCAGCGAGGACGTGCCCGGCTACATCCAGGCCCCGGCCACCGCCCTGTCCTACCCGTGGACCCACTTCATCTGCGGGCACCTCGGCCGGCTCGCCACCCGCGACGACATCGTCGTGCACCAGCAGTACATCGCCGATATCGAAGCCGGTGCGAGGGAGGCGCTTGGCACCGTCGACCCGACCCCGTACTTCGTGAAGTACGGGGAGAACGCCTGGGCTGCGGTGAGGGGCTACCTTGACGAGCTGACCGACCACGCCGCCAAGCCGGTGATCGCCAAGTACACCGGCGTGCTGGCCGCCGCCGACGTGGAGGTGTTCACCACCACCACCACGTTCATGATCCTGCAATCAATACGCCTCGACCTCGGACCCAGCTCACCGCTCCACCCCTGACCAGGACCCACCGGGGCCGGCGAGCGCTGGCCCTGGTGCCGGCCGGATGAGCGGTCGTCAGCACTGGGCGGCACCGATACCGGCGGAGTCGGTGCGCCTGCCCTGAAGGAGAAGATCACGGCGACTCCCCGTCGCGCATCACAGCGAGATCGACCTCGGCGAGTAAACGGATCGGAAGAAGGAACGCCATGACAACCGCAATTATCGGTGTCGGCCAGATCGGAAGCGGGCTGGCGCGAGATCTGGTCCGCGGCGGCGAGCGCGTCGTGCTGGCCGCACGGGACCAGTCGCACGCCCACGCCCTGGCCGGGGAGCTCGGCGACCGGGCGACCGCCGCGCCGGTCCGCGAGGCGATCGCCGACGCCGACGTGGTCGTGCTGGCGATCTGGTTGGACCAGTCCAGAGCGCTGATGCCCCAGATCGCAGACCTGCTCGAGGGCAAGGTCGTCGTGGATCCCTCGAATCCCATCGGATTCGACAAGGGCCAGGTCCACCGCACCCTCCCCGAGGGGACCTCCGCCGGGTCGGTGGTCGCCGGCCTGCTTCCCACCGGTGCACAGTTCGTGAAGGCGTTCGGGTCGCTTGGCGCCGGCTCGCTCGCGAATGACGCGAATCGCAGCCCTCGTCGCGCGGTGCTGTTCTACGCCACCGACGACGACCGCGCCGCCGACACGACCGAGCGGCTCATCACCGCCGCCGGGTTCGATCCGGTGAAGGTCGGCGGCATCAAGGACGCGGGGCGGATCGAGGGCCCCGGCGGCGACCTGCACCAGAACGGCGGTCTGAACGGCAGGCTGCTGGACGTCGACCAGGCACGCGCAGCCGTCGCCTCCGCGTGACGAAGGCTGATCACGGCCATGAGGTCGCGGTTTGGGGAGGTGGGGACGGCCGAGTGGACGCGCGTGTCGACCCGTCCGGACAACATGATGCTCGGCGGATGCCTGGCCCTGGCAGCGGGAGCCGTGGTGACGGCTGACGCATGGCCCTAGGCTGACTTGTGTGGCGACTGGCGATGTTTCGGTGCCGCCAACCCTGCCCACGGTCATCGGCGTGCGCGGGGCCCGGCACAACAACCTGCGGGATATCGACGTCGACGTGCCGCTGTGGCGGACGGTCGCGGTGGTCGGCGTGTCGGGATCGGGCAAGACGTCGCTGGCCATCGGCACGCTGTACGCCGAGGGCATGCAGCAGTTCCTGGAGAGCCTGAGCACCTACAGCCGCCGGCGGCTGACCCAGGCCCAGCGGCCGGACGTGGACCGGATCGACCACCTGCCGCCCGCGCTGGCGCTGCGGCAGCGCCCACCGATACCGGGGCCGCGCAGCACGGTCGGCACCATGTCGGAGGTGCTCAACGTGCTGCGCCTGATGATGTCGCGGCTGGGCTCCCATCTCTGCCCGAACGGCCACCGCGTCGGGCCGTCGATCGCCACACAGGGCATGGAGATCGTCTGCCCGGTGTGCGGCGCGCGCATCGAGGACCCCAGCGCCGAATCCTTCTCCTTCAACTCCTATGGCGCGTGCCCAGCCTGCCAGGGCCTGGGCGTGCGGTCCGAGGTCGACGTCGCCACCCTGGTTCCCGATCCGGGCAAGACGATCGAGGAGGGTGCGGTGCTGCCGTGGAATTCCGGCGGGCGGCGGCTGTCGATGTATGCCGCGCGCGAGCTCGGGGTCCGGCTCGACGTCCCGTACCGGTCACTGACCGAGCACGAGCGCGACATCGTGCTGCACGGTGAACCGGTTCGGCGGCGGGTGACCCTGCGCTCGGGCCGCAACGGGCGGACCGTGCAACTGTCGGTCAACTACGACAACGCCGTCGCCGCGGTGGAACGCTCGCTGCGCAGCGACAACGAGCGCACCCGCCGCCTGGTGCAGCGCTTCCTCGTCACCCGCGTCTGCTCGGTGTGCCACGGCACCCGGCTGCGGCCCGAGGCGCTGACCTCGCAGCTCGGCGGCCGCAACATCGCCGAGATCAGCGCGCTCGGCCTGGGCGAGCTGCGCGAGTTCGCGGCCAGCCTGCCCGCCGGGCTGCCCGCCGAGCTCAGCCGCATGACCACCGGTTTGCTCGCCGAGCTGAACGGCAGGCTCACGCCGCTGCTCGACGTCGGGCTCAGCTATCTGACCCTCGACCGGCCCGGCGCCTCGCTGTCGACGGGGGAGCGGCAGCGGATCGAGCTCACCTCGACGGTGCGTGCCAGCACCACGGGCATGCTCTACGTGCTGGACGAGCCGTCGGTCGGGCTGCACCCGAGCAACGTCCAGGGGCTGCGCAAGACCATCGCCGCCCTGGCCGGGAACGGCAATTCCGTGGTGGTGGTGGAGCACGAGCGGGAGCTCATCCGCTCCGCGGACTGGGTCCTCGAACTCGGCCCCGGGGCTGGCGCCATGGGCGGCGCGGTGATCGCCCAGGGCACTCCTGGCCAGCTGGAAACCGACCCGCGCTCGATCATGGGGCCGTTTCTGGCCGGCGCCGCGGCCGTGCCACGTGACCGCCCGGTCCGGGCCGGTCCCGGCGGGCCGATCGCCATCGAGATCGGCGACCTGTACAACCTGCACGACCTCGCCGCCGCCTTCCCGGTGAACCGGCTGACTGCGCTGACCGGGCCGTCCGGGGCGGGGAAGACCGCCCTCGTCCTGGACAGCCTCATCCCGGCCGCGCGGGCGCTACTGAGCGGGTCGGCACAGCCCGGGCACGTCCGCCGCCTGGACCTCGGTGGCATCCGCCAGGTCGTCCAGGTCGATGCCTCGCCGATCGGCCAGAACGCACGGTCGACACCGGCGACCTACTCCGGGGCGTTCGACCAGATCCGCCGTGTGTTCGCCGAGTCCGCGTACGCCCGGCGGCGGCGCTGGAAGCCCGGGCACTTCTCGTTCAACACCCGCGAGGGCCAGTGCCCGACCTGCCGCGGGCTCGGCCACATCGACCTCGACGTCCAGTACCTGCCCGACATCACCGTCCAGTGCCCGACCTGCCATGGCGCCCGGTTCAACGACGCCACCCTGGCCGTCCGGATCGACGGCCTGAGCATCGCCGACGTGCTCGGCCTGAGCGTGGACGACGCCCTGGAGCGGTTCGCTGACCGGGCCCCGGTCGCAGCGGCGCTGCGGCCCGTCAAAGAGGTCGGCCTGGGTTACCTGCGGCTTGGCGAGCCCACGCCGTCCCTGTCCGGCGGCGAGTCCCAGCGGCTGCGGATCGCCTCCCGGCTACGCAGCAACCAGCGCGGCGCGCTGTACGTCTTCGACGAGCCGTCCACCGGCCTGCACCCGCTCGACGTGGCCACACTGGTCGGCGTGTTCGACCGGCTGCTGGAGGCCGGGGCCACGATCATCGTCATCGACCACGACCTGGACCTGCTCGCCGCCGCCGACCACCTCATCGACATGGGCCCGGGCGGCGGCCCGGACGGCGGGCACATCGTCGCGGCGGGCACGCCCGAGGACGTCGCGCGTGTCCCGGACAGCGTGACCGGGCCGTGGCTGGCCGAGCACCTGGGCCTGCCGGATGCCCGCCAGCCCGGCGTCCTGCCTCACGGCCAGAGCAAATGAGGACGCGGGCACCGGGAGCCATCTGCGCGAACGACTTCTGCGCCAGGCTAGCCGGGCCGGCGCAGCTTCACCGAGCTGGCCACGGACCTGGACGGGATGGCCCGCGACCTCCAGTCCCGCAGCGCGTGGGGCGGACTGCGTCGCAGAGCCGGCGCATGCGCCATCTCACTGCCGGCAGGTCACTGCTCAGTGTTTGCCTGCGGTGGTGTGCCGGCCCGGTTGACCAGGTCATGGAGCTCGTGGCGGCCGGAGATGCCGAGCTTGGGATAGGAGCGGTACAGGTGCGAGGCGACCGTGCGCGGGGACAGGAACAGCCGGTCGGCGATCTCGCGGTTGGTCAGGCCGTTGCCGGCCAGGACGATGATCTCGCGTTGCTGCGGGGTCAGCTCGGCCATGGCGCCGGGGTCCCTGGGCGGGGGGCTGACGCTCACCCCGCACGCTCGCAGCTCGGCTTCGGCGCGGCGCGCCGATCCGCCGGCTTGGAGCCGCCGGAACGTCTCCAGCGCGGCGAGCAGGAGCGGCTTGGCATCGTTGATGCGGCGGCGCCTGCGCATCCATTCGGCATAGTCGAGCTGGAGCTGTGCCCGCTCGAACGCCCAGCGCTCGCCTGCGGGGTCTGACAGGGCCTTGTCGAATTGCGCGCCGGCCTCGTCTGGGCCGGCGAGCAGGCCGCGGGCCCGGGCGAGGATCTGCTCCAGCCGGGGGGACGGCGTCGCCCCCAGCTGGTCGAGCGCACGTTCGAGGACGCCGCGGCCTTCGATGCGCCGGTCGGCGCGGACCGCCGCCGCGGCCAGGTCCGCCAGGCCGAGGTAGGAGACGACCGGATGGAGCGGGCTGCCGTCCGGGCCGAACATCTGGCGGAGCTGGGCGTAGGCCACCAGGTGCGCGCCGTCGTCGAGGGCCGCGATGCCGAAGACCCGCCGCGCCCGGGCGGCGACGAGGCCGCTGTCCGCTGGGTCGATGCTGGCCAGGGCCTTGGCGGCCTGCTCGCGGGCCCCGGCGCTGTCCCCTCGCATGGCCAGCACGGTGGCCGTGATCAGCGCGGCGGAGGCGGCGACCATGTCCATCTGGTAGGCCTCGGCCAGGTCGCTGGCCTCGGCGGCGATGGTCAGCGCGCTGTCCCAGCGCCCGGTGTCGATGTGCGCCCAGCCGAGCGCTGTCAGCGAGGCGCCGCTGGAGCCGAGGATGCCGGGGGAGCGGATGCGGCGCACCGCCTCTCCGAGCAGCTCGACCGCCACCTCGGATTCGTCGAGGAGCCAGGCCGTGGCGCCGGCACCCGACAGCGCCGGTTCCTCCAGGCTTGAGCGGGCGAGACGGTGGAGGTGGGGGATGAGCTGGTCCCTGTTGCCGCACGGGTGGGTGCAGGCTTGTATCCACAGCCAGAAGGCCTCGATGTCTGGTTGTTCAACGCTGCCGCGGGATGGCAGCTGGCCCGTCGGCCCGAGGAGCCGGCTGAGGGTGCGGCTGACCATCTTGCGGTCGGCGGAGGCGCCGGACTGGTGCGCGACCGTGGCCGCCGTCGCGAGCGCGTCCCAGGCGAGCGCCGCCAGGTCAGGCGCGGCCTCCTCGGCGACGGAGAGGAGCGCCAAGAGCGCGGCCGTCCGCTGGTTCGACCAGGTCAGCGCCCAGCCCGCGGCGTTGCGGGCAGCGAGCTGGATTGCCGGGTCGGCGGTGGCCGCAATGGCTCGCGCGGCGAGATCCTGGACCCAGTCGGCCTGCCCGGTCGGGACGGCGGCCGAGGCGGCCGCCACCAGCCGCCGTGCCTGCTCCGCGCGGTCGGGGCTGAGCTCGGCGGAGCGCTCCAGGGCCAGCGCCGCGGCCGCGGCGCCGCCACGGCGCTGCGCCTCGGCCGCCGTCTCCTCGAGCAGCGCGGCAACCTGCGCGTCGGGCCGCAGCGCTGCCGCGGCCAGGTGCCAGGCTCGCCGGTCCGGCTGGTCGTTCAGCGTGCCGGCCAGCCGGCGGTGCGCCGCGGCGCGATCCGCGAACGGCGCGGCGTGGTAGACGGCGGAACGCACCAGCGGGTGGCTGAACTGCACGCCCGCCTCGTCGATCTTGATCAGGCCCTTCTCCTCGGCCGGCACCAGCGCTTTCGGGTCGAGCTCGAAGCTGCCGCCGGCGGCCGCGCCAAGGTCGGGGGCGTCGGCGACGGCGGCCAGCAGCAGAGCCGCTCGGGTCGGCTCGGGGAGGGCGTCGAGCCGATCGATGATGATGGCCGAGAGCCGATCGGTCAGCGGCAGCGGCTCGGCGTCCCAGCGCCGTCCCGCGACCGGATCGGCCGCGATCGCCCGGGCCAGTTCGATCAGCGCCATCGGGTTCCCGGCCGCCTGCACCAGCACCTGGCCGCGGGCGCGGCCACGTGGCGGCCAGGGCTGCCGGTCGAGCAGCCTGCCCACCTCCGACGAGGACAACGGCCCCAGGCGCAGCTCGGCCACGTCGCGGTCGAAGCCGGGCGGCGGTGCGCTGCCGCGCATGCCCAGCACCAGCACGACCGGCTCATCGCCGAGCCGGTGGGAGGCGAAGGCGAGCGCGTCCAGCGAGCTGGGATCCAGCCACTGGGCGTCGTCGGCAATGACGAGGACAGGGGCCTGCTCCGAGAGGTCCGACAGCAGGGTGAGCACCGCCATCCCGGTCAGCAGCCGGTCCGGCCCTACCGGGCCAGGTGCCAGGCCGAGCGCTCCCCGCAGCGCGGCGGCCTGACGGCCTGGCAGACCCGCCACGCGGTCCAGCACCGGCCGCAGTAGCCCGTGCAGCCCGGCGAACGCAAGTTGCGACTCCGACTCCCTGCCGGTGGCCGCCAGCACCCGCATGCCCGCGTGGCGCGCCCAAGTCGTCAGCTCCGCCAGCAGCGCGGTCTTGCCCATCCCTGCATCGCCGAGGACCATCAGCACCCGGCCGGCATCCGGGACCGGATCGACCAGCGCCCGGAGCGTGGCGAGCTCGGCCTCTCGCCCGACCAGTCCCTCAAGCCCCACGTGGTCCGCTGTGGTCATCCCGTCGTCCAACCCCGCCCCGGGAGCTGCTTGCCTTCCCCTCGATACTAGTCGCCTGGCCGCCGGTCACCGCCGCGGTGCGCCTTCGGAGGTGCAGTCAGGTTGCGGATACCGCCTTCCGCTCGCGCCGACGCACCCTCGGTGCGAGGACCAGTTACGTGAGGCCGCGATGTCGTTCGTCACCGTCGGGCAGGAGAACTCCGAGGCGATCCGGATCTACTATGAGGACCACGGCTCCGGCGCTCCGGTCGTCCTGGTGCACGGCTACCTGCTGGACGGCCACTCCTGGGAGAAGCAGGAAGCCGCGCTGCTCACCGCCGAATACCGCGTCATCACCTACGACCGCCGCGGCTTCGGCAACTCCAGCAAGCCGAGCGTGGGGTACGACTTCGACACCCTCGCCGCCGACCTCGAGGTGCTGCTCTCCGAGCTCAGCCTGCACGAGGTGACACTGGTCGGCTTCTGCACGGGGACCGGGGAGGTCACCCGCTACCTGGCGGTCCACGGCGCCGACCGGGTCCGCGCCGCCGCGCTGATCGCTCCGCTGCCACCCTACCTGCTCAAGACGCCCTGCAACCCGCACGGCATTCACCGCGGCGTGGTCGAGGAGCTCCTGGCCGAGATCGCCGCCGACCGGCCCGCCGCGGCCAAGACCTTCCTCGACAAGGCCTACAACATCGACCTCCTCGGCGGCAGCCACGTCAGCGACCAGGCATGGCAGAACAGCTTCCAGGCGGCCCTCCGCGCATCCGCGACCGCCGCCCGCGGCCACATCATCGCCGCGCTGGAAGACTTCCGCGGCGACCTCACGCGGATTGATGTCCCCGTCCTGGTCATCCAGGGCAGTCAGGACCGCATCCTGCCCCCCGAGGCCACCGGAGACCGGCTGCCTGGTCTGCTGGGCACTGCCCGGCATGTGGTGATACCGGACGGCCCGCACGCGATCATCTGGACCCACGCCAGCCAGGTCAACGACGCCCTCCTCGCATTCATCCGGCTGGCCCGCACCTGATCGCCGGGCGGGGAGTGCAGTCAACATGCGGATACCCCGCCGAGGCCAGGCCCACCAGCATGGCCAGCAACCGCCACTGTCCCCGGCAGGGAAGGAACCACGAGATGGATGCACGACCCAACATCGTCCTGGTCCACGGCGCATGGGCCGACGGCTCCTGCTGGAGTGCCGTCATCGAGCGCCTCCAAGCGGACGGTTACCACGTCACGGCTCCCCAGTTCCCGCTGACCGCGCTGGCCGATGACGTCGCCCGGCTGCGCCAGGTCCTGGACCTCCAGGACGGCCCCACGATCGTGGCCGGACACTCCTACGGCGGCCAGATCGTGACCGCGCTCGGCACCGACGCGCCGAACGTGGCCGGCCTGGTCTACATCGCGGCCTTCGGGCTCGACGAGGGGGAATCGCTCGGCGCGCTGCTCTCACAGGGCCCCACGCCCCCGGCCCTGGAGCACCTGTTCACCGACAAGCAGGGCTTCGGCTGGCTACCCGAGGATGACTTCGTCAAGCACTTCGCAGCCGACGTCGACCCGGTCCGGGCCAAGGTGCTGCATGCCGTCCAGCAGCCGCTCGCCGGCTCCACCTTCACCGACGTGATGGGCGTCCCGGCCTGGAAATCGCTGCCGGCCTGGTACCTGGTCGCCACCCAGGACCAGGCGATCCCGCCGGACGCCGAGCGCCAGTTCGCCACCCGCATGGGCGCGACCACCATCGAAGTCCCCTCCAGCCACCTCGCCATGGTCTCCCACCCCGACGAAGTGACCCAGCTCATCAAGACGGCGGCCGAAACCCGCGCCTCGACACCGGCCTGACCGGGGAGCGGGCAGGTGACAGCCAGTCACCAGCGGCGATGGAGCGAGTCGTTCGCGGACCCCAGCGGTGAGGGGCCCACCACTTCTATCAAGGTCCGTAGCATGCCATCCGAACGAGTGCTCGACGTGCTGGTGCGCCGCCAGGTCATCGACGGCCAACGGCCGTTCCCCAGCGTCCCGGACGGCGTCTTCGGCGCATCAGCCGGCCCGACATCGGGCCGCTGTTCAGCGGGCTCGAGGCCAGCACCTCACGGCCGCCAGCGCAATTGCGCCCTGGCACGATGCGGCCCGTCGCAGGTCGCCGACCAGCTCGACAGCGAGGTGCTCGAGCTCCTGCGTCACGTGAGCGGGTGCCGGCATCCGGAATGCTCTGAGGCTCCGCGCGCCACAGTCCCGATCTACTGAAGGAGCATCGCTATGCCCATGATCGACGTCTACGCCACGGCCGGGACATTCCCCGACAAGCACCGGCTCGCCGTCGAGATGGCGACCGCGGTGATGACCATCGAGGAGGTGCCGGACATTCCCATGTTCCGGCAGAACACCGCGGCCTTCATCCATGACCTGCCTGCCGGCAGCCTGTCCAACGTCGACGGCGAGAGCAACTACGTGCGGATCCAGGTGCTCACCAACGCAGGCGCGCTCGATCGTGGCAAGCAGCTGGCCGTGGTCGAGCGGCTGACCAACATCGCCGCGGATGCCGCCGGCGACCCCGCATTGGCCGGCCGGACGTGGGTGCTGCTCACCGAGGCGCCCGACGGAGGCTGGGGCCTCAACGGCCACGCCAACACCAATCAGGAGCTCGTGAGTGCCGCCCGGGCACAGATAGCGAGCCTGCAAGCCGGCCAGGCTGCGGACAGATGACAGAGGCGACGCTCGCTCGCGCCTCATCAGGCTCAGACAACCTTGCAGCAAAGCGTGAGCTTCCTTCGCCCGGTCAGGCCCGGCCGGCTCGTCGGCAAGGGAGGTGTCGTCCATCGCGATGGGAACTGATCGCCACCGCAGGGGCGTCGGCGCGGCCTTCAACGCCTTCGGGCTCATCCTGCTGCCCACACTGGCCTTTGTGGGGCTGGTGACCTTCGATCGGTCGGGTGCTGCAGTCGGGCATCGAGGACCACGGTGACGCGCGGCGGATCGCTCGGTTGCGTGGGTACTACTTCAAGTTCGCGCCCGAGCTGGCTGCGGATGCAGGGGCTGCGGGGCGGAGGTTGGCAGGGGGCTCCTGACGGTGGCAGGGATGGTCGGCGTGGTCACTGCGGTGCTGGCCGGGTCGGCCGCGGGGCTGCTGGCGGCCGTTCGCCTTGGTGGGCTGCAGGATCTGGTTGGAGACGTGGAACGGATCCTCGTTTGCTGCTACTCCTCCTCCTGGACCGTCCGCCACTGGGCGCTGGTCGCCTATGGCGACCTCTGACGACGCCTTCACCATTCCCCCGCCCAACTGCTCGGGCCGCCGGCGAGCAGGGTGTGCTGGACAAGGTCGTTGACGTGCTCACCTACCTCTTCGGCGAAGTCCTTGACGGTCGCAACATCCAAATGGCGGACGGCGTCCAGCGGGCCTCGGCCGGGAGTCGCGGGACTTCGCCGACTATGCGCGGGACACCGCGCCACTGGCGTGTTGGACGCTGCCCCAGAAGTCGGGTCGCGTGATCCCGGCTACTAGATGACGACTCGATACAGCGCCGGGTGGGCCCGCACATTCATGGTGATAGCCAACGGACGCCTGTTTGCCTCCCAGAAGCTGGACAAGGTGCGCGGCGCCGGGCTCCCTGGACGACGCGTTCGTGCGGCTGGTCGACTGCCCGGTTGCGTTGGCGACACGATGCCGATGGGGCTTCTAGCACCGCCCAGGGGAGCGGTGGCATGCGCTGTTGCGATCGGCAAGACTCGCACGATGACCACCGTCCCGCCGCCGACCCTGTACCACCTAACGTGCACCGTCCACACCGTGCCTTGGGGCAGGCACCGCCACTCGGGTCCAGCGAAGCAGCTGTCGTCGTGCCGGTTGGGAGAGTCGTGCGGCGAGATCGACTCGGTGGGCTGATCCATGAGTATGCGCAGGTCGCATGAGGTGACCGAATAACCGGCACCCACAGGCCGCGTCGCTGGTCGAGGAGGCGGACGCACTCGCCGAGGCGACCTACAGTCGCATCGTCCCGCCGTACGGGGCCCTCGCGCTGACCGCTTTTCGTGGCCGTGAGGGTGAGGTCACGCAATTGGTCCGAACCAGCACGCAGGACTTCATCGCGCGCGGCGAGGGGATGGGACTCACGGTGTCGCAGTGGGTGACCGCCGCACTCTATAACGGCCTGGCACGCTACGAGGATGCGTTCGCCGCGGCCGCGCAGGCGGCCGCGGATCCACATGAGCTGTGGTTCTCGACCTTTGCGGCGGTCGAGCTGATCGAAGCCGCCAGCCGCAGCGGTCGAAGCCAACGCGCCGCAGAGGCCCTTGAGTTGTTGAGCGAATCGACGCGCGCCAGCGGCACCCCGTGGGCACTGGGCGTCGAAGCGCGCTCGCGGGCACTCCTTGATCGAGGGGAAGCAGCGGAGACGCTTTACCGCGAGGCGATCGCCCGTCTGCAACCGACACGCCTGCTTGTGGACCTGGCCCGGGCTCATCTGCTCTAGGGCGAATAGCTGAGACGTCAACGCCGACGCCTGGACGCACGGAGCTGCGGGTCGCCCACGACCTGTTCTCCGACTTCGGGATGGAGGCGTTCGCCGAGCGCGCCCGGGCCGAGCTGCAGGCCACAGGCGAGCATGCCCGCAAACGGACCGTGGATACGCTCGACCAACTCACCCCGCAGGAGGCGCAGATCTCGCGTCTTGCCGCGCAAGGGCACACCAACCGAGAGATCGCCGCTCAGCTGTTCATCAGCCCAAGCACGGTCGAGTACCACCTCCGCAAGGCGTTCCGCAAGCTCGACGTGAAGTCACGCACGCAGCTCGCACACCGTATTTCGTAGTCGGGCCACTGGGGAACCGCTCGAATCCCTACGCGAAGCTCCCTAAACGGCTCCACACCCACCGCACGTTTGATACTGAGCAAGTCGACCTGAACGAGAAAGAGCCGATTTCCGGCGCTTCTGCAGATCCCTCTGGCGGACTCGAAACCGTCGACCCCCTCCTTACCATCAAGTCCCGGACTATTGCGAAGGGTTGCCCGCGGTTGCGGATTGGCTTGGTTGAGCGGTTATCGGAGCAAGTTGGTTTGCCACCGATTGCCGTGGGTTGCGTCCGCTCTGCTCCATAAATGCTCCATCCAAGTGCCGGCTTCGACGGTGCCACGTCAACGGAGTAGTCGAGCCGTGCCATTTCCACTCCCTTGGACGGATTGCGAGCTTCAACGGCTCCGGGCCGTGGCGGGGTAGTCGGTCGCGCGGAAGCACCCATGGATGTGGTCGTTGACCACGCCGACGTTCTGCATGAACGCGTACACACTCGTAGGCCCCACGAAGCGGTACCCCTGCGACTTCAACTGCTTCGCGAACGCCTCCGTCTGCGGGGTCGACTTGGGTAGGTCGGCGATGGATCGCGGTGCCCCCTTGCGGGTGATCGCGTAGGACTTCGCGAGCTCGGTCATCGCCGCGATCTTGGCGACGTCGAAGCCCCGGAATGCCTTCCGGAACGCGTCCCGTTTCCCGAATACGATCGACCAGCTCAGCCCGACCTCGAACACGCCCAGGGTGAGCGCCTCGAACATCGCAGACTCGTCGTAGGTGCGGGTACCCCAGACCTCGTCGTGGTACCGGCCGAAGGCGGTATCGCCGGCGCCGGCCCAGGCGCAGCGTGGCTTCCCGTCGTGCCCGATGATCACGTCGCTGCTCATCCGGCCCTCCAGCGTCCCGGTCCGCCCGCACCCGAGTCTCCCCGATTACCTCTGTCTCGGAGGGCACTTCGGTTTACTGGACGGCCCGCTCCGAGCTTTACTCTACGGCTCCACCCGGCACATCACATGTTCGGGGACCCGATGACGCACGCGATGGCGGCCACCGTACCGTGACAGCGGCCGACGTGGCTTCGGGTGGCGTGAATCGTTGCCCGCGCAACTCCGCAACGGGCACGGTCTACGCCATTGCCCATCGGCGTGGATTCCGGCGCAGTCTCGGCGTGTCGCAAATGTATGGCTGTGGGGCGCGGAAACTCGGATTCGCGTCGTGACCAGGGACTCCGTACCATCCGCCGATGCTCTTCCTACTCTCGTTGGTCATCCGCGTGCTTGCCCGCCTGCTCGTCCTCTCAGGCGCTGACGAGGCGACAGATCTGGAGATCCTGGTCCTCCGGCACCAACGGCGTGTACTCCGCCGCCAGGCTGGCCGACCCAGGTTCACCCCACTCGACCGGGTCCTGCTCGCACCGGCCAGCCGCGCGCTTCCCAGGCAGCGATGGACGTCACTGTTCCTGGTCACCCCCAAGACGCTGCTCCGCTGGCACCGCGAACTCGTGCGACGCAAGTGGACCTACCGGAAGGCGCACCAGCCTGGCCGGCCACCGATCGACGCCGAGGTCGTCGCACTGGTGCTGCGCATGGCCAGGGAGAACCCACGATGGGGCTGCGTCAGGATCTGCGGGGAGCTGCGCAAGCTTGGGATCCGGGTGGGCGCCACGACGATCAGGACGCTGCTGCGACGCCACGGGCTCGGCCCGGCGCCGCGGCGCTGCGGGCCGACCTGGACACAGTTCCTCAAAGCCCAGGCCGAGGGGATCGTCGCGTGTGACTTCTTCACAGTGGAGACGATCTGACTGCAGACCCTGTACGTGCTGTTCTTCATCCACCTCAGCACCAGACAGATCGTCGCCGCCGGCGTCACAGCCCCAGCCCGACTCGACCTGGGTTACCCAGCAGGCCAGGAACGCCACGATGGATCTGAACGACCGGCAGTTGTCGACCCGGTTCCTGCTCCGCGACCACGACGCCAAGTTCACTCGCGCCTTCGACAATGTATTCCGCACCGAACGCGCAGAGGTCATCCGCACGCCGATCCGGGCGCCGCGAGCGAACGCTTACGCCGAGCGATGGGTGCAGACCATCCGGGGGAGTGTCTGGACTGGACGCTGGTGCTGGGCAGGCGCCATCTGCTGCGGTTGCTGGGCGTCTACGTCCGACACTACAACCAGCAGCGACCGCACCGCGGCCTTGGGTTGCGCGTTCCCCTGCCTGGGGAGCAGCGTTCAACGGACGGCAGTGCTCACCTGGTCAGGCGTCGTGATGTGCTCGGCGGCCTCATCCACGAGTATCACGAGGTCGCAGCATGATGAATCGGGATTTCCGCGCCCCACACGCAGGTCAACGTCTGCGGATAAGGTTTCGGCACCCGCAGGTGGCCGACTGGTCGAAGGGCCCGGCTATGGTCACGGGCGAGCTGACCGGCTGGGTCCTGGCCTTGGACGTCTCCGTCCCGTGCCCCTGACCTTCCCGACCACCGGCATGCCGGCTGGCTCGGCCAGGCGCTCTACCTGCC
>WNFY01002704.1_pt1 | contig 16749 bp, 22 predicted proteins | sample 5400091 | NCBI WGS metagenome assembly WNFY01 (sample SAMN13153364, study PRJNA577476) | soil metagenome | isolation source: 60 cm soil or saprolite under grassland replicate 1 | place: USA:California | collected 2016-06-15
TCCGTGCACCGGTGAAAAGCGCAGGCGTGGTCGTCGGCCGGGTCGGCGAGATCCGTTTCGACAACGAGAGCTTCGAGGCCGTGGTGGCGCTGAACATCGACGGCCGCTATAAGTTTCCCAAGGACAGTTCGGCGAAGATCCTGACCTCGGGGCTCCTCGGCGAGCAATACATCGGCTTGACCGCCGGCGGCGATTCGGTCAACCTGAAGGGCGGCGATACCTTGAAGCTCACGCAGTCGGCGGTCGTGCTGGAGAATCTCATCGGTCAGTTCCTGTACAATAAAGCCGCCGAGGGGGAGGGCAAGAAGTAGGTATTGGAAGCCGACCGCGTGGCGATGGCCAAGAGACTGTGCGTGGAGCTGCTCCTGGCCGCAACGCTGGCGGGCTGCGCCACCACGGGGGGCAATCCGGCGGACCCCCTGGAGCCGTTCAACCGGGCGATGTTCGGTTTCAACGACGCGGTGGACCGCGCCGTGATCAAGCCGGTGGCGAAAGGCTACCGTGCCGTGGTGCCGGGAATCGTCCGTACCGGGGTTTCCAATTTCTTCTCCAACCTTGAGGATGTCTGGATTTCGGTCAACAATGTGCTGCAGGGCAAATTCCAGGACGGGTTCGAGGATTTTGGCCGCGTCTTCATCAATTCGACCCTTGGAGTGGCTGGCATTTTCGACTTTGCTTCCGACATGGGAATTCAAAAGCACAATGAGGATTTCGGGCAGACTCTGGGCCGGTGGGGCGTGGGCAGCGGCGCTTACCTGGTCCTTCCGATCCTGGGCCCTTCGACGGTCCGCGACGGCTTCGGTTTCCTGCTCGATACCAAGGCCGATCTCGTCTTTTACATCGACGGGGTTCGTGTGCATAACTCGCTCTACGTAACGCACAAGATCAGCGATCGCACCAACTTGCTCGATGCCTCGAACATGCTGGAGGAGGCCGCTCTGGACAAATATTCATTCGTGCGCGACTACTGGCTGCAGCGCCGCCGCAACCTCGTCTACGACGGCAATCCGCCGCGGGAGCCGGAAGAGCCGGACGATGAACCCACCAAATAGTCAGCTCGTATCGCCATGAAGATCTTCTTCTGCTCGCTCCTTGCATTGCTGATCCCTGTCGCGCAGGCCCAGCAGCTTGCCCCCGACGTCCTGGTGAAATCGATCACCGAGGAAGTCGTCGGCATCCTCAAGAAGGACCAGGACATTCAGGCAGGCGACACGAAAAAGGCCGCCGATCTGATGGAAAACAAGATCGTCCCGCATTTCAACTTCGTCCGCATGACCCGGATCGCCATGGGGCGCAACTGGCGGCTCGCCTCGCCGGAGCAGCAAAAGGAGCTGGTCGGCGAATTCAAGACGCTGCTGGTTCGGACCTATTCAACGGCGCTCGCCAATTACCGCGACCAGCAGATCGACTACAAGCCCCTGCGCGCCAAGCCCGAGGATACCGAGGTCACCGTGAGATCCGACGTGAAGCAATCGGGCTCATCCCAGCCGGTTTCCATCGACTACGAGATGGAAAAGACTTCCAACGGGTGGAAGGTCTACGACGTCAAGGTCGGCGGCGTGAGCTTGGTTACGACCTACCGCGACACCTTCGCCGGCGAAGTCAAGGAGCGCGGAGTGGACGGCCTGATCAAATCGCTTGCCGCAAAAAACCGCCGGCCCGAGCGCTCGAAAGCAGGCAAGACATGATCCGTCGAGAGGGAGACTCACTCATCCTCGAAGGCCCGGTGACGCTGGACACCGTACCGGGGCTGATCGGACCGGCGGAAGAGCAGTTGCGGCAGGGCGCGCGCGTGGTCGATTTCCGCAACGTGACCGAAGTCGATTCCGCTGCGGTAGCGCTTGCCCTGGAGTGGCTGCGTCGGGCCGCAGAAGGGAAGACCGGGGTGCGCCTCGCCAACTTACCCGCTGCGATGCAGAACCTCGCCAAGCTCTACGGGGTCTCCGAGCTGCTTCAGTCGGCTTCGAGCTGATCTTTCGCGCAGGCGACGCACCGGCATGCCTGCCGCGATCGAAGTTCGCGACGTCCACAAGTGCTTCGTTTCACGTCCAATCTGCTCAAGCGCGTGCACCTGTTTCTTCAGGTTGAGGCATCAGCATGGTGACGCCGGAGCAGGTTCAAAGCTACATCGAGAAAGGGCTGCAGTGCACCGAGGTGCGCGTTGCGGGTGACGGCGAGCATTTCGAGGCGCTTGTCGTGAGCGAAGCGTTCCACGGCAAAAGTCGGGTCGAGCGCCATCAGCTCGTCTATGCGGCGCTCGGGGAGCGCATGCGCGGGGAGATTCATGCGCTGTCGATGCGCACGCTCACCCCCGAAGAAGCGGCGAATGGATAAACTCATCATCCAGGGAAGCGTGCCGCTCTCTGGCGAGATCCGCGTTTCGGGCGCGAAAAATGCGGCGCTCCCTCTTATGTGCGCGGGGTTGCTCACGAGCGAGCAGCTCACGCTCTCCAACGTGCCGCACCTGAGGGACGTGAGCACCATGCTTCGGCTGCTCGCGCAGTTGGGCGTGGAAGTCTCCCTCGATGACCGCCTGGGCCTGTCCCTGAGGGCGGAGCGTCTGTCCGATCCGCTCGCCCCCTATGACCTGGTGAAGACCATGCGCGCCTCGATTCTGGTTCTCGGGCCGCTGCTGGCGCGCTGCGGCGAGGCCCGGGTGTCGCTCCCCGGAGGGTGCGCGATCGGGACGCGCCCGGTGGACTTGCACATCAAGGGGCTTGAAGCTCTAGGCGCCGAGATCTCGGTCGAGCAAGGTTACATCTCGGCGAAGGCAAAGCGGCTGAAAGGGGCCCGCATCCTGATGGATCTTGTGACCGTCACGGGGACCGAGAACCTCATGATGGCGGCCTGTCTTGCCGAGGGCACGACCACGCTCGAGAATGCCGCGCGCGAGCCCGAAGTGGTGAACCTTGCCCAATGCCTCTCGGCGATGGGCGCGAGAATCAGCGGCGCGGGAACCGACGTGATCACCATCGAAGGCGTCGCGCAACTGCGCGAAGCGACCCACCGCATCATGCCCGACCGCATCGAGACCGGGACCTTTCTCGCCGCCGCCGCGGCCACCGGCGGCCGCGTCACGCTGCACGGCACCGACGCCGGGATTCTGGAAGCGGTCCTCGAGAAACTGCGCGAAGCAGGCGTCGAGCTGCAGACCGGAAACGGAACGATCTCGCTCGCCATGCGGGGAAGACCGAAGGGCGTCAACGTCCGGACCGCTCCCTATCCGGCGTTTCCGACCGACATGCAGGCACAGTTGATGGCGCTGGATGCGATCGCGAAAGGCACCGCCGTGATCACCGAGACCATTTTCGAGAACCGGTTCATGCATGCCCTGGAAATGCAGCGCCTGGGCGCCGACATCGAGATCTCGGGAAACACGGCGATCGTGCGCGGCGTTGCGAAGCTGCAGGGCGCGACGGTCATGGCGACCGACCTGCGCGCCTCGGCGAGCCTCGTCATCGCGGGTCTCGTGGCCGAAGGCGAGACCACGGTCGATCGCATCTACCACCTCGATCGCGGTTACGAGTGCATCGAGGAGAAGCTCGCGCAGCTCGGCGCGCGCATCAAGCGGGTTCATTGAACTGCGCAGCGGCCCAGGGACGCGGGATCGTTCCGGAATTTTCGGAACATCATGAAAAATAAGGTTTTCCTTCGTGGTCTTCGCGTTCTTTTGCGGTAAAATCTTTGTTTGGCCGACTCAACCGTGATTACCCTCGCGCTCTCCAAAGGCCGGATTTTCGATGAAACACTACCGCTGCTTGCTAGAGCGGGCATCCGGGCGCTCGACAATCCCGACATCTCGCGCAAACTCATTCTGCGCACGAGCCGCCGCGACCTGCGGCTGCTCATCGTGCGTGCAGCCGATGTTCCGACTTACGTCCAGTACGGCGCGTCCGAACTCGGCATCGCAGGCAAGGACGTGTTGCTCGAGCACGGCGGCGAGGGGCTGTACCAGCCGCTCGACCTCGGCATCGCAGGGTGCCGCATGATGGTCGCGGTTCCCGAAGGCTTCGATTATGCGCTCGCCGTGCGTCAGGGCGCGCGTTTGCGCGTGGCGACCAAGTACATGCAGACCGCGCGCGAGCACTTCGCAGCCAAGGGCGTGCACGTCGATCTGATCAGGCTTTACGGCTCGATGGAGCTCGCGCCGCTCGTGGGTCTGGCCGACGCGATCGTCGATCTGGTTTCCAGCGGCGATACGCTGCGCGCCAACCACTTGCGCGCGGTCGAGGAAATCCGACCGATCAGCGCCCGCCTCATCGTCAACCAAGCGGCGCTCAAGATGAAGCGCGACGCCATCCAGCCGCTCCTCGAGCAGTTCACGAAAGCCGCGGGAAAGCATGCTTGAGATCGCCCGACTTTCGACGACGGAAGCTGGTTTCGACGCGCGTCTCAGGGAGCTGACGTCGTACGACGCCACGTTCGGCGAGGAAGTCGAGCGCAAGGTCGCGGAGATTTGCGAAAACGTGCGCAACCGTGGCGACGCCGCAGTACTGGAATACACGGCGATACACGATGGCTTGAGTAAGGAACGTCTGGCCGATCTCGAGCTGCCGCGGGCAGTGCTTGAGCAGGCGCGGGCTGGGCTTGAACGCGTGCAGCGCGATGCGCTGGAGCAAGCCGCGGCGCGCATCGGCAAGTTCCACGAGCGACAATTCGCGAAATCATGGCAATTCACCGAAGCGGACGGCACGACGCTCGGCCAGCGCGTGACGCCGCTCGACCGTGTCGGCCTGTACGTACCCGGTGGCAAGGCAGCCTATCCCTCGTCGGTCCTGATGAACGCCATCCCGGCAAAGATCGCCGGCGTCCGCGAGCTCATCATGTGCGTGCCGACACCGCGCGGCGAGCGCAACCCGCTCGTTCTCGCGGCGGCCGCGATCGCTGGCGTTGACCGCGTGTTCGCGATTGGCGGCGCTCAGGCAATCGCCGCGCTCGCCTACGGAACCAGGACGATTCCGCAGGTGGACAAGATCGTCGGCCCGGGCAACGCCTACGTGACGGCGGCCAAGCGCCGCGTGTTCGGTAGCGTGGGCATCGACATGATTTCAGGCCCGACCGAGATCCTGGTGATTTGCGACGGCTCGACCGACCCGGACTGGATCGCGATGGATCTTTTTTCGCAGGCCGAGCACCATGAGACTTCCCAAGCCATCCTCATTTCGCCCGACGGGGGATTAATCGGGCACGTGGAGGAAAGCATCGGACGATTGCTTGCAGACATGTCGCGTGCGGCAATCATCGAGAAGTCACTGCGCGGGCGGGGGGCGCTTATCAAAGTGAAAAACCTCGACGAGGCGTGCGAAATCGCCAACCGGATCGCTCCGGAACACTTGGAGCTCTCGGTTGCGAATCCGAGAAAATGGCTGAAAAAAATCCGCCACGCCGGCGCGATTTTCCTCGGGCCGTACACCTCCGAGGCCCTGGGGGATTATTGCGCCGGGCCGAACCACGTGCTTCCGACTTCGCGCACGGCGAGGTATTCCTCGCCGCTCGGCGTCTACGACTTCCAGAAGCGCTCGAGCATCATTTCGGTTTCGCGCAAAGGCGCGCAAAAGCTCGGCAGGCTCGCCATGACGCTCGCGAACGGCGAAGGATTTCAGGCGCACGCGCGCTCGGCCGAGCTCAGATTCGGAAAGACGCTCAAAGGCAAGCCGTGAGCGCCGGACCGGAAGAGGTCATCCGCGACGAGATTCGGGCGCTCGCCGCCTATCACGTCCAATCGGCGGAAGGCATGGTGAAGCTCGATGCGATGGAAAATCCGTATCGCCTGCCAGACGGGCTGCGCCGTGAGATCGGCGAAGCCGTGGCAAACGCTGAAATCAATCGCTATCCCGACCCGACCGCGCCGGCTCTGGTGAAGCGCCTGCGCCAAGTGATGGGGATCGCCCCCGAGTACGACATTGTTCTCGGCAACGGCTCGGACGAGATCATTCACATCATCGTCCAGAGCGTGGCGCGTCCGGGAGCCGTGGTGCTCGCGCCTCGGCCGTGCTTTTTCATGTTCAGCCAGTATGCGCAGTTCGCGGGACTGCGCTATGTCGGCGTGCTGCTCAACCCCGACTTCACGCTCGACACCGGCGCTTTTCTGCGCGCCTTGGCCGAGCACCGGCCTGCCGTGGTGTTCATCGACTATCCCAACAATCCGTCCGGGAATCTATTTTCGGACAAGGCCATTGCACAGATCATCGCTGCGGCGCCGGGGCTGGTGGTGATCGACGAGGCCTATCATGCCTTCGCCCGCAAGACCTTCATGACGCGGCTGGCCGAATTTCCGAATCTGGTGGTCATGCGCACTCTGTCGAAGCTTGGGCTCGCCGGCATCCGGCTCGGCTACGCCGTCGGGCGGCCGGAGTGGATTCGAGAATTCGACAAGGTGCGGCCCCCTTACAACGTCAGCATGCTGACTCACGTGGTCGCCGAGCGCGTTCTGGCGCACCATGACGTGCTCGAGGCGCAGGCGCGCAGTATCAACGCGGAGCGCGAGCGGCTTGATGGCGAGCTGCGCAAGTTCCCCGACGTAGCGGTTTTTCCGAGCGACGCGAATTTCATCCTGGTTCGCGTTCCCGACGCCCTTCGGATCTTCGAGGGCATGCGGCGCCGCGGCGTGCTCGTCAAGAACCTGCATACCGGAGTGCCGCTGCTCGATCATTGCGTCCGGCTCACCATCGGGACGCCGGCGGAGAATCGGCGATGTCTTGCCGCGTTTGCGGAAGCGCTCGCCGAGGGCTGATTTCGTGTAGGCTATCGCGCTGAACCTCACCGCAATGCCCAGCCGCGCCGCAACCGCCGACCGCAAGACCACCGAGACGCAGATCGCCCTTTCGGTCAATGTCGACGGCAGCGGACAGGCGACCCTTGCGACCGGCATTCCGTTTCTCGATCACATGCTCGACCAGGTCGCGCGCCACGCGATGCTCGATCTCGATATCCAGGCGAAAGGCGACCTGCAGATCGACGCCCACCACACGGTCGAGGACGTCGGGATCACGCTGGGCCAGGCGGTGGCACGCGCCGTCGGCGACAAGAAAGGCATTCGGCGTTACGGGCATGCCTACGTGCCGCTCGACGAGGCGCTGTCGCGCGTCGTGATCGATTTCTCCGGGCGGCCCGGTCTCGAGTACCACGTCCAGTTCAAGCGTGCGCTGATCGGCGAGTTCGACGTGGATCTGGTGCACGAATTCTTTCAGGGTTTTGCCAACCACGCGCAGGTGACGCTGCATATCGACAACCTGCGCGGGGACAACGCGCATCATCAGTGCGAAACGATGTTCAAGGCGTTCGCGCGGGCTCTGCGCATGGCGCTGGAGCCGGATCCGCGCGCCGCAGGCACCGTCCCCTCCACAAAGGGCACGCTCTAGGCTCCTTTCCGACTGACCCTGCAATGCGCGTCGCGGTTGTCGATTACGGCATGGGCAATCTCCACTCGGTTTCCAAAGCGGTGGAACACGTCGCGCCGCACGCGAATGTCGAGGTGACCTCCGATCCCGCGCACGTGGCGGGAGCCGACCGCGTCGTATTTCCGGGCCAGGGTGCGATGCCCGATTGCATGCGCGAGATGGATGCGCGTGGATTGCGTCCGGCGGTCCTCGACGCCGCCCGCAGCCGGCCGTTTCTGGGAATCTGCATCGGGCTTCAGATGCTCTTCGAGCGCAGCGACGAAGGCGGCGTGACCGGACTCGCGCTCCTCCCGGGAGCCGTGCGTTGTTTTCCCGCCGAGGTCATGGTCGACGCTGAAGGGCACAAGCTCAAGGTTCCTCACATCGGCTGGAACCGCGTGAAACAGGCCGCACCGCACCCCCTGTGGTCGGGCATCGAAGACGGCAGCCGGTTCTATTTTGTCCACAGCTACTTTCCACAGACGGGGGAGGTCGCGCTGGTACGGGGCACCACCGACTACGGCCTCCCCTTTACCTGCGCGGTGGCACGGGATAATATTTTTGCGGTACAGTTCCACCCGGAAAAAAGCGATATTGCGGGCCTGCGGCTACTCGCCAACTTCCTCAACTGGAATCCCTGAATCTTCCCATCAGCCGTCCCGGGTCGCCCGGGCCTTTGCGCTGTTCCCCGACTCAATGCTGATCATTCCGGCGCTTGACATCAAGGATGGACACTGCGTCCGTCTCAAACGGGGAAAGATGAGCGAGGCCACGGTGTTTTCGGAAGATCCGGTCGGGATGGCCAAGCATTGGAAGGCCGAAGGCGCGCGCCGGCTGCACCTCGTCGATCTGAACGGGGCGGCGGCCGGCAAGCCCAAGAACGAGAGCGTCATCCGCGCGATCCTGCAGGCGCTCGGGGATTCGCCGCCCGTGCAACTGGGCGGAGGTATCCGCGACCTTGACACGATCGAGCACTATCTCGATCTCGGGATCGGCTACATCATCATCGGGACGGCGGCCGTGAAAAACCCAGGCTTCCTGCAGGATGCGTGCACGGCTTTCTCCGGACACATCATCGTTGCGCTCGATGCCAAGGACGGCAAAGTCGCCGTCGAGGGCTGGTCCAAGATGACCGGCCACGACGTGGTGGACCTCGCCAAGAAATTCCAGGACTACGGTCTCGAGGCGATCATCTACACCGATATCGGCCGCGACGGCATGCTGACCGGAGTGAACGTCGACGCGACGCTGAAGCTCGCGAGGGAGTTGCGCGTTCCGGTGATCGCGAGCGGCGGCCTGACCAGCGTCGAAGACATCAAAGCGCTGTGCAAAATCGAATCCGAAGGCATCAACGGCGTCATTACCGGTCGCGCGATCTATCAGGGCACACTCGATTTCAAGAAGGCCCAGGCCGAAGCGGACAAACTGGGGAGGGACAAAGGGAAGACGCAGAAGTGAGGGTCGAGGGAGCTTCCCTCGGCTTGCGATCTGATCTTTCCGGATCCTCGATCTTGAGCCATGCTCGCGAAGCGCATCATTCCCTGTCTCGACGTCGACCGCGGGCGCGTCGTGAAGGGCATTAACTTCGTCGGGCTGCGCGACGCGGGCGATCCGGTCGAAATCGCGCGGCGCTACAACGAGCAGGGCGCGGACGAACTGACGTTCCTCGACATCACCGCGAGCTCGGACGAGCGCGATCTGATCCTGCACGTCGTCGAAGAGGTCGCGGCGCAGGTGTTCATTCCCCTTACCGTGGGCGGCGGCGTGCGCAAGGTGGGGGACGTAAGGCGCTTGCTCAATGCGGGGGCCGACAAGGTTTCCATCAACACCGCTGCGGTCCAGAACCCGCAGCTGGTCGCCGATGCCGCCGGTCGCTACGGCGCTCAGTGCATCGTGGTCGCGATCGACGCCAAACAGGCGAAGCCTGCGGCGAGTCCCGGGATTCGCTGGGAGGTGTTTACCCACGGCGGCCGCCGGCCGGCCGGTTTGGACGCCGTCGAATGGGCGCGTAAAATGCAAAAGCTGGGCGCGGGCGAGATCCTGCTCACGAGCATGGACCGCGACGGTACCCGCGAAGGCTTCGATCTCGCCCTCACGCGCGCCGTCGCCGAGGCGGTGGACGTCCCGGTGATCGCGAGCGGTGGCGTGGGCAAGCTCGACCATCTCGCCGAGGGCGTACTCGAAGGCCGCGCCGACGCGGTTCTCGCTGCAAGCATTTTCCATTTCGGCGAATTCACCGTGCGCGAGGCGAAGGAATACATGGCAAAGCGCGGAATCGAAGTCAGGCTTTGAAGCGGCGGACGCGATGGCAGAGGACTGGCTTGACAGAGTAAAGTGGGACGAGCACGGCCTCGTCCCCGCAATCTCCCAGGAGATTTCGACGAACAAGGTGTTGACGCTCGCCTGGATGAACCGCGAGTCGCTCGCCAAGACGGCGGCGACGGGTGAAGCGCACTACTGGTCGCGCTCGCGAATGCGCCTGTGGAAAAAGGGCGAGCAGTCCGGAAACGTGCAGACGGTCCGCGAGATCCGGCTCGACTGCGACGAAGACGTAGTGCTGCTCCGGGTGGAGCAGGGCGGCGGAATCGCCTGCCACACCGGAAGACACAGCTGCTTTTTCCAGAAGCTCGACAACGGGCGCTGGGTGACGGTGGAGCCGGTGATCAAGGACCCGAAGGAAATATACGGGCGATGAGCGACATACTCGAACGGCTGGCGGACGTGGTCGAGTCGCGCAAGGCCGGCGACCCGGAAAAGTCTTACGTGTCGCGGCTGTTCGCGCGCGGGCCCGACGCGATCCTGAAAAAGGTCGGCGAGGAAGCTACCGAGGCGGTGATGGCCGCCAAGGACGGCGACCGGCTGCGCATCGTCGGCGAAACGGCCGACCTGTGGTTTCATTGCCTGATCATGCTCGCGCAGTACGGCTTGCGGCCCGCCGACGTGCTCGCCGAGCTGCGTCGCCGCGAGGGCATTTCGGGGGTCGACGAAAAGGCCGCGCGCGCTGACAAGCGGCGTGCAAAGGCGGAGCGGAAATAGGAATGGATGCGGAAAACTGCGTCTTCTGCAAGATCGTCCGGGGAGAAATCCCCGGCCAGAAAATGTACGAGGACGCCGACATTTTCGCCTTCCATGACATCCATCCGCTCGCTCCGGTTCACTTCATGATCATCCCCAAGAAACACATCGACTCGCTCGCGGATTGCGACATGAGCCACCAGGCGATACTGGGCAAGATCCTCGCCATGGCGCCGCGCTTGGCGCGCGAGCAAGGGTCGACCGACGGGTTTCGCGTCATCATAAACACCGGACGAGTGGGCCGGCAGGAGGTGTATCATTTGCACGTCCATATCATCGGCGGCCCGGAAGCCTTGGGCCCGATGCTGAAACGCACGAAAGGGTAAGGCCATGGGTACCTGGAGCATTTGGCATTGGCTGGTGGTGCTGCTGATCGTTTTGCTCGTTTTCGGCACGAAAAAACTCCGCAATATCGGCGCCGACCTGGGCGGGGCGGTGCGCGGATTCAAGGACGGCATGAAATCCTCCGAGGACAAGCCCGCCGAGAGCGGGGCCGCGCCCCAGGTGACGGGCCGCACCATCGAGGGCGAGGTCAAGGACAAGGCCAAGACCTGAAAGGTCTCGGCCGGATCCGGATGCCGGGAGCGGTCCCGGCTTTGAGCGATTCGTTCACCCCCCGTGTTTGACGTCGGATTCTCCGAACTGATGGTGATCGCCGTCGTGGCGCTCATCGTCATCGGGCCGGAGCGGCTGCCTCGCGTGGCGCGCACCATGGGCCATTTGTTCGGCCGGCTGCAGCGCTACGTCAACGACGTCAAGGCCGACATCAACCGCGAGATCGAGCTGGACGAGCTGCGCAAGTTCAGAAGCACGGTCGAGGACGCCGCGCGCGGGTTCGAGGGCACGGTCAATACGGCCGTCGATTCGGTCCAAAGCGAGCTGTCGAAAACCGAAAGCGAGCTCACGAGAATCGAGGACACCGCCGCAGCGCCCTCGGGTGCCCCGCAGTCAGCACCCGCGGACGCGGCCTCGCAGCCGGGTGAAGTCGGCCGCGAGCCGCAGGGCGGCGCGCCCCCGCCGCCGGAAAAGACCCCCGTCTGAGCCGGCTTGAGAATGAGCACGCAGGACACCTTCATCTCCCATCTGGTCGAGCTGCGCGACCGGCTCCTGCGCGCGATCCTTGCGGTGATCGTCGTGTTCCTGTGCCTGTTTCCCTGGGCAAGAGAGCTTTACGCGCTCCTCGCCAAACCCTTGATTGCGGCGCTCCCCGCCGGCGGCCAGATGATCGCTACCGACGTGGTCGGCGTGTTTCTCGTGCCGGTCAAGGTGGCGTTTCTCGTGGCGTTCGTGATCGCGCTCCCCTATGTCCTCTACCAGGTGTGGGCGTTCGTCGCGCCGGGCCTGTATGTCCACGAAAAGCGTCTGGTGCTGCCGCTGGTGGTCGCAAGCTCGGTGCTGTTCATCGTGGGGATGTCGTTCGCGTATTTCCTGGTGTTCCCCGTGGTATTCCGGTTCATGGCGTCGATCGCTCCGGAGGGCGTCGCCTGGATGACCGATATCGACAAATACCTTTCCTTCGCGCTCACCACCTTCATGGCGTTCGGGGTGACCTTCGAGGTTCCGGTGGTGGTCATCGTCCTGGTGCGCGCGGGAGTCATTTCCATAGAAAAGCTGAAAGAAATCCGCCCCTACGTGATCGTCGGCGCATTCGTGGTCGGGGCGATATTCACGCCTCCGGACGTCATCTCCCAAGTGATGCTCGCCGTGCCGTTGTGGTTTCTCTACGAACTCGGCATCGTGTGTGCGCGCATCGTCGGACGCGCTCCCGCTGCGTCCGAAGCACCCGGGGGCGGCGACTAGCGCCGGCGACGTTGCTGCGTCGGGCGTTTGCCGACGGCGACTTGGACATCCACGTCCTTGTTGTCGCGGCGCAACCGTATCGAAGCGGGCTTCCCCGGGACGAGTGCCGCGACCAGGTTCAGCATCGCGTTTGGATCGTTGACCGGCTTGCCCTCGATCGCGACCAGGACATCACCGGGCTTCAGCCCGGCCCGTTCGGCGGGTCCACCCCGCAGCACGCCCTCGATGAGTACCCCCTTGAGGGTGCCCAGGCGCAGGGATTCGCCCATTTCCGGAGTGATCTCCCGCGCCTCGACACCGATCCACCCGCGCGTGACGCCGCCGGTCTTGATGATCTGTTCCATGACGTTCTTGGCGCTCGATGCGGGGATCGCAAAGCCGATGCCGAGCGACCCGCCTGAGCGCGAGTAGATCGCGGTGTTGATGCCGACCAGGTTTCCGGCGGTGTCGATGAGCGCCCCGCCCGAGTTGCCAGGATTGATCGCGGCGTCGGTCTGGATGAAGTTCTCGAAAGTGTTGATGCCGAGCTGGCTGCGGCCGAGGGCCGAAACGATGCCCATCGTCACGGTCTGTCCTACGCCGAACGGGTTGCCGATTGCAAGCACGACATCGCCGACGCGAAGCGCATCGGCGTCGCCGAAAGTGATCGCCGGGACCGGCCCGCCTTCGACCAGCAGGACCGCGATGTCGGTTTCCGGATCGGAACCGACGGCCTTGGCTTTCATTTTCTTGCCGTCGATGAGCGCCACCTCGATCTCGTCGGCCGCCTCGACCACGTGGTGATTGGTGAGGATGTATCCCTTGGGGCTCACGATCACGCCCGAGCCGAGGCTTGCCGCGCGCTGCGGTTCTTCCTCGAGACGGTCCCCGAAGAAATGCCGGAACAAGGGGTCGTCGAGGAACGGATGGCGCGGCGTCTTGATTTCTTTGCTGGTGAAAATGTTCACGACTGAAGGGACGGCTTTTCTCACCGCGTCGCTGTAGGAGGCCGCGCGCGCGGCAAGGCCCGATGATGAGGTGGCCTGACGCAGCTCGACCACCTGGGGTCCGGAACCGGGACGACCGAGCCACTCCGGCTTCAACGTGGTGACGACGAAAAGCACACTGATCGCAACGGTGGCCGTTTGGGCAAAGATGAGCCAGAGATTGCGCATGGATCGAGCGGGCGCTGCTTCGGCGGAGATCTTGGATGCTTGTCCGCGGCGGTTCGCCCGCGCAGGATGCGAGGCGCAACCCGGACTCCCTTGTAGCGCGATTATTGCGCAAAACGCTTGAGCGCGCCGGCTTGCCGCGACAAACGGCTGCTGGGGCGTCCTTCGCGCACGCGCCCCGTCGGGCATCCGGAGTCGATCGAGAATTCGTAATCAGAATCAATGAGTTGGACCAAAAAATTTGGTCCCGCGCGAGGCTTTCTGTATAATTTCGCTCTCTCCGACAATGCCTTTCCCATTCAGGGTTTCTCCATGAGCGATCAATCCGGGGTCAACCGCAGCCGCCGCAGCTTGGTCATCGCGAGCGCCTGCGCGGGCGGTGCAGCCGCAGTCGCGACGGCCGTTCCCTTCGCCGCTTCGATGTTGCCCTCGGAGCGCGCCGAAGCGCTCGGCGCGCCCGTCGAGGCCGACATCGGCCAGCTCAATCCGGGGGAGAAAATGACCGTCGAATGGCGCGGACAACCGGTCTGGATCCTTCATCGCACCCGGGAAATGCTGGAGGAGATCAAGCAGACCGACGGCAAAGTCGCCGACCCCAACAGCGAGCGCAAGAAAAGCGAGCTGACGCCCGAATACGCGAGGAACGAGTTCCGCTCGATCAAGCCCGAGTACCTGGTTGTAGTTGGAATTTGCTCGCACCTCGGCTGCTCTCCGCAGGACCGGCTCAAAGCGGGTCCGGAGGCGTTCGAGAGCCAGTGGACCGGAGGGTTCTATTGTCCTTGCCACGGATCGCTTTTCGACCTCGCGGGCCGGGTTTACAAGAACAAGCCCGCCCCGGACAACCTCAGGGTCCCGCCCCACACCTATCTCTCGGACAGCCGGATCCTGATCGGCGAGGACAAGAAGGGGGCATAGAGCGATGGCTGCAGCAGAAAAGCAAGCGGTGACCGGCGCGGGACCCTTCAACGGCCTGCTCACCTGGATCGATCAGCGCTTCCCGCTGGTGGAGACCTGGCGCTCGCACCTTTCCGAGTATTACGCGCCGAAAAATTTCAATTTCTGGTACTACTTCGGCTCGCTCGCGCTGTTCGTGCTGGTGATCCAGATCGTCACCGGAATCTTCCTCACCATGAACTACAAGCCGGATGCGAGCCAGGCGTTCGCCTCGGTCGAATACATCATGCGCGAGGTTCCCTGGGGCTGGTGGATCCGCTACATGCACTCGACGGGTGCCTCCTTCTTCTTCATCTGCGTGTACCTGCACATGTTCCGCGCGATGCTCTATGGCTCGTACCGCGAGCCGCGCGAGCTTCTGTGGATCTTCGGCATGCTGATATTCCTCTGCCTGATGGCCGAGGCCTTCTTCGGCTACCTGCTTCCTTGGGGTCAGATGTCCTACTGGGGCGCGCAGGTGATCGTGAACCTCTTCGACGCGATTCCCGTCATCGGACCGGACCTCGCGATCTGGATCCGCGGCGATTTCGTGGTGTCGGATGCGACGCTCAACCGCTTTTTCGCCTACCACGTGATCGCGGTGCCGCTCGCGCTCCTCGCGCTCGTTGTCGCGCACCTGCTCGCGCTGCACGAGGTCGGTTCGAGCAACCCCGATGGCGTCGAGATCAAGAACGCAAAGGACCCCAAGACCGGCAGGCCGCTCGACGGCATTCCGTTCCACCCCTACTACACCGTGAAGGACACCTTCGGCGTGGTGGTCTTTCTCATCGTTTTCTCGATGGTCGTTTTCTTCGCGCCGGATGCCGGCGGCTACTTCCTCGAGCACAACAATTTCATCCCGGCCGATCCGCTGAAGACCCCGGCGCACATCGCGCCGGTGTGGTACTTCACGCCGTACTACTCGATTCTGCGCGCGACGACCGATGAGTTCGTATTGTGGGTGCTCGCTCCAGGCGTCGTCGCATTCGCGCTTCTTCTCATTTGGAGCATGAAGAAGAACTCAACGAGGATAGCCGTCGGCCTGACCGCGATCGCGTTGCTCGCCGGCCTCTTGAATCTGGACGCAAAGGTCTGGGGCGTGGTGTTGATGGGCACCTCGGTGATGATCTTCTTTTTCCTGCCTTGGCTCGACCGGAGCCCGGTCAGGTCGATCCGCTACAAGGGGCCTATCACCAAGACGGCGCTCACCCTCTTCGTGATCGTGTTCTTCGTTCTGGGCTACCTCGGCACCGAATCCGTGACCGAGGGGCGCACGCTCGCCGCGCAAATCGGTACAGCCGTGTATTTCCTGTTCTTCTTCCTGATGCCGTGGTATTCGAAGATGGACAAATGCCTGCCTGAGCCCGGGAGGGTCACCTCGAAATGAAAGCCCTCGTAGTCCTCCTCGCGCTCGCCGCTCCGCATGCGCTCGCCGCGGAGGAACCGGTCAGGCTCGATTCGGCGCCGATCGTCCCGCGCGATGTCGCGAGCCTGCAATCGGGCGCCCGCAGCTTCGTCAACTACTGCCTGAACTGTCACTCGGCCGGGATGATGCGGTACCGCAAGCTGCTCGATCTGGGCTTGACCGAGCAGCAGGTCAAGGACAATCTGCTCTTCACGGCCGACAAGATCGGGGAGCTGATGAACGTCGCCATGACGAGGAAGGACGCGAAAGAATGGCTCGGCACGGCGCCCCCGGACCTGTCGGTGATCGCCCGCGCCCGCGGTCCTGACTGGCTGTATACATACATGCGCAGCTTCTACCGCGATCCGGAGTCGGCAACCGGATGGAACAACATGGTGTTCGAGCGCGTCGCCATGCCGCACGTGCTGTGGACGCTCTCCGGGCAACAGGTTCAGGTAGAGCGGAGGTTCAAGAACATGGAGCAGGCGGAAGCGATCGGGAGACCGCAGAAAAACGCCTGGAAAATCGATGTGCTGACTCCCGATCAGGCCGGCAAGGACGGGGAGCGCTTCATACTCAAGACGATCAGGACCGAAACGGCGGGATCGCTCTCCCAGGTCGACTACGACATCCTGGTTCGCGATCTGGTCAACTTCATGACCTGGATGTCCGAGCCCAATCAGCTCACGCGCAAGCAGGTCGGTTACGTCGTGATGCTGGTTCTTTTGGTGCTGCTCGTGCTCACGTACCTCCTCTACAAGGAGTTCTGGAAAGACGTGCACTGAGAGAAACCCGCCCAGGAGGCGCGGCGCGCTCGGCGCGCGCGCCTTTTTCATCTGTACATCGATCCGAATTCGGCGACAAGGTAAGCAAACATGATGAATCTCTACTCCGGAACCACCTGCCCGTTCTCGCAGCGCTGCCGCATCGTGCTGTACGAAAAGGGCATGGACTTTCAAATCATCGACGTGGACATGTACAACAAGCCGGAAGACATTGCGGTGAT
>WNFY01002706.1_pt1 | contig 16748 bp, 10 predicted proteins | sample 5400091 | NCBI WGS metagenome assembly WNFY01 (sample SAMN13153364, study PRJNA577476) | soil metagenome | isolation source: 60 cm soil or saprolite under grassland replicate 1 | place: USA:California | collected 2016-06-15
GAACGCTGGATTCCGGGGCATGGGGGCAGGGGAAGATGGTATCTTTGGAGTCGGCGTGCGCACGGATCCCGGTCGTATACGGGAGGGTTCCTCGGCGCTGATTCAGAGAATGACCGCTACCCGTTCCCGAAAAACTTCCATGACTGGTCCTGACCGGGCCGAGCACTCCTGCGGCCTGTACGACGGCTTCGAAGGCTACCGGACGCCTACGGATGGTCACTACCAAGAAGTCCTGACCAAGGGCCTCGTGGTTCCCGATGCCAACGTCCTGCTCAATCTCTACCGATACAACGCGCAGACCCAGGCCGATCTATTCGCCGTCTTGAAGAGACTGGGCGATCGGTTGTGGGTGCCGCACCAGGTGTTGGTGGAGTTTTGGAGGAACCGGGAGTCGGCGCTGAGGGATCCGCAAGACACCGGTGCGAACGCTGTCGACCGACTCACGGAACAACGTCAACAGTCCGTCACCGTCCTACGTACCTGGGCCAATCGGATCGCGTTCCCCGGAACGACTGTCTGAACTGCAGGAAGCCATCGAACACGGATTCGCGACTGTATCGGAGGCAATCTTGGGTCTAACCGGTACAGATGCTGCCGATCAGGCCCGGAATACGAACAACGATCCAGTCCTGAGGACTCTGGAGTCGGTGCTGCATGGACGCGTTGGCCGCCCTCTAGACGCAGAAGCGCATGCAGAAGCGCTCAAGGAAGGCCGCCGTAGGATCGTGGCAGGCCTCCCCCCCCGGCTATCAAGACAAGGGCAAGGGTGACGATCTTGCAGCTGGCGACTACTTCGTCTGGACGCAACTGCTAGAGGAGGCGACGCGGCGCCACAGCGACGTTCTGCTGATCACCGGCGACGTCAAGGAGGACTGGTGGCGAAGGGAACGCGGACAGACCCGCGGCCCACGTTTAGAGCTCGTCGACGAACTCCGTAATCGCTGTGGCGGCCGTCTGTTCATGCTACGTCCAGAGAGTCTACTTCAACATGCCAAGGACGTACTGGATGTCGCCGTCAGCGACGCGTCTGTTCAGGATGTGGAGCGCGTTGACCGTTCTCTCTCGGTAGACGAGTCGGGCGGCTGGACGCTGGAAGGCGTCCAAGAGTTGTTGGACCGCCTATCCCGGGAGGGGCAACCACAGGCGGATATCATCCGGTTCGCCGCCGAGAATGATGGGTTCGTCAGCCGGGAGAAGGTGTATGAACTTGCCGCATTCGACGAAAGTCGAATGCTGAGGGGCTTTACCCGGCCACCGAACCGGATTGCACAACAGCTAAGGGACGACGGTATCATACCAAACGGTGCGGTCGATGTCCTCACTGCTGTCTACGATCCTGCATTCAGTTATGTTCAAGCCTGCGGTTTCGAGATTCCGGAGGAGTTGATCCCGTTCGTAAAGGCGGCTACATAGCCATGTGCGGACTGCGGCCGCGTTCGCCGCCCTGGCCGTCAGGATCGAGACCACCACCGGCTGGTCAATCAAGAAGTTCGTCCGCACCGCCCGCCGCTACCGCACCATCGAGATCCAGGCCGGCCCCCACACCATCACCGCCGCCGACCCCGCGCCCGACGACTTCCACGAAGCCCTCGACAAGATCAGCAACGCCCACTCGCGTGCGCACTAGCCTGATCAAAGTCAGGTCCGACGAAGGCTGACTAGTGCGGCCATGACACCCAGGGCAGTGACGACCGAAGCAACCGCCTGAACCATGTAACGCGGCCCTCCAGCAGCCTAGGTACCCCGCCGGCGGCGATGGCCTCTCCCGGTGCGCCGAGACGCCTTCGTCCGCGCCAGGTCCCGGCCCGGCGCATGCCGACCCTACGACATGGAGGCGTCCGTCTCGTCGCCGGCTGTCGGTGTGTCGTTCGAACACCTGGCGAGGCCAGGACCCACGTAGCTAGGGTTTTCGAAGCATTCCGCTTCCACAGCAATTGCAGCGGCTGTTGGGTCGGCGAGTATGTCGCACTCCCACAGGCGCATGACTCTCCAGCCAGCCTCGGTTGCGAGGGAGTTGGCACGGGCGTCTCGCTGCTTGTTTCGGTCTAGCTTCTGGTTCCAGAGGTCCGCGTTGGGCCCCGTGAAGGTGCTCCGGCCATGCCGCTGGCAGCCGTGCCAGAAACAGCCGTCGACGAAGACCGCCAGGCGGTACCTCGGTAGCACAAGATCCGGCGTGCAGCCCGGCGCGAGACGACGATGCAGACGAAACCGTCGGCCGAGTGCATGAAGCGCGCGCCGCAGCTCCACCTCTGGGCGGGTGCTTACCTTGCGCCTGCCGCTGAGGTGGCGTCCGGCCACAGTCGACACCCATCTGTCACGTCCCCGCTCCCTGTTCGCTGCCGGGTGCATGCGCGAGTCTCCCCGATCATGGTCCGGGTCGGTGCACGATTGGCTCGTGCCGGAGCCGGTTGCGGGCCGAGCCTACGCCCGCGTGTATGGGACGAGCGGCCGCTCTGACCTGCATGCGTACCTGCTGTCCGCCGTCGCCCGTTCCGGCGGGCGGGTGCTGTACGCCAGCGGTGCGACGCGGGCTCCTGTGTATTTGGGGGTGCAGACGCCGGCGGATGAGCGGGTGGGGGTGCTGGCCTACCCGTTCCGCGCCACCCATCGCCTGATCCGGAACAGGCCCGCTGACGAGCATCGCCTGCAGGTCCGCTACGGAGCGGAGTCGACCTGGCTGGAGGAGCATCCGCTGGGCCGTGACGTCGCCAGCGTGGACACCACTGTCGTTCTCGGTGTGCACGTGGAGGCGGGCCTGCTCGTTGGTCTCGACCCGATGCTCTACGACCCTCTGCCGATGGGGATCTCGGTGGAGTTCAAGGACAGCGAGGTCGACGCGGCGCAGGCCGCGGGCTGGCATGTGTTCGAGCGCGACAACATCGCCGGCCGTCGACGGTCCATCCCACGGGCGCCCCAGGGCTTGGAGACAATCGTGTTCTTCCGCCCGGAGCGCCTTCTGGACTACGTGCGGCTCGAGCGGGAGGCGGCGGACCTTGGTCTTGACCCCGCCCTGCGCTACGCGGCCGCCGAGGCCGCTGGGTCTCGGCGGGGTGCGGCTGGGGGGTTGGTCGGCTCGTTGCACCATTTGGAGGAGCAGTTCGCGTTGACCAGCGCCGAGATCCTGGATGTGATCAGCTCCCGTAACCGCCTTGCCGTGGCCGTGCGAGGCGGTGTGGCCGAGCATCACCTGGAGCGGTCGCTGCGGGCCGACGACCGGGTCGAGCAGGTGGAGCGGTTCGACGAGGACGCCCGGCCGGACTTCGGGGTGCGGCTGAGCGACGGGCGACGACTGCTGGTGGAGTGCAAGAACTGCTCGCCTGAGCGGTACGCCAACGGCGACATCAAGGTGGAGGTGCAGAAGACCCGGGCTACCCAGGGCGACCCGGCTGGCCGACTGTACCGGCCCGACCAGTTCGACGTGGTCGCTGCCTGTTTGTTCCCACCGACCCGGCAGTGGAGGTTCGCCTTCCGGCCAACCAGCCGCCTCGTCCGCGACCGTCGGTTCCCGGACCGGCTGGCGCCGCTACATCGGGTCACCGACCAGTGGGTGTCGACCGTGGCGGACGTGCGGTAGGCCCTGCGTGGCAGCGTGAAACCGTCGGCGGGGCATGGCACATTCCTCCTTGTGCCACCGCCCGCGCAGGGGACCGCGATCTCCCTGTTCTCCGGAGCCGGCGGCCTCGACCTCGGGGTCGAGGCCGCCGGTTACCGCGTCTGCGCCGCCGTCGAGTGCGACGACGACGCAGCCGACACGATGGAGAAGAACTTCGCACAGCTGGTCTCCCCCGTCATCCGCGCGGACATCCTCGACGTGCCCACACGTCGGATCCTCGCCGCGGCAGGGCTGCGCGGACGGCAACGCCCGGAGCTGCTCATCGGCGGGCCACCGTGCACGCCGTTCAGCAAGTCGGGGTTCTGGTTGGACTGGAAGCGGGCGGGGCTCGACCCTGGCGCGAGCCTGCTGCAGGCGTACACGAGGGTGCTCGCCGAGGCCCGGCCGAGGGCGTTCCTGCTGGAGAACGTGTACGCGTTGACCTACGACAACAGGGCCAGCCGGCCCGCGTACGTGCGGCTCATGCGAGAGATCGACGACGCCGGCTACCACTGCACCGCCGGGGTGGTCAACGCTGCCGACTACGGGGTCCCCCAGGCTAGGCCCAGACTGTTCGTGGTGGGGGTACCCAAGCGGCGACCGTCGCCGCAGCTCCCCTCCCCGAGCCACCACGGGCAGTGGGAGCGGCGGGCCAGCGGAGCGGGCAGCGGCCTTCCCCATGTCACGGCCGGCGAGGCCCTGGCTGGCCTCAGCTGCGAGCCAGAACCCGAGGAGACGCTACGAGGCCAGTACGCGCGCCTGCTGCCGGAGATACCACCGGGCTCCAACTACCTGCATTTCACCGCGGAGCGGGGCCACCCCAAACCTCAGTTCCGCTGGCGGAGCCGGTACTGGTCGTTCCTGCTCAAGCTCGACCCGGCTCGCCCCTCGCCCACCATCCAGGCTCAGCCCGGGCCGAACGTGGGGCCGTTTCACTGGGAGAACCGCCGACTGCGAGTCGGGGAGATCAGGCGACTGTTCACCTTCCCTGACGACTTCGAGGTTGTGGGCAGCCGAGGGTCGGTGCAGGCACAGCTTGGCAACAGCGTCCCACCCCTGCTCGCCCAGCGGGTCGCGGCTGCTCTTGCCGCCCAGCTCTGAGGCGACCTAACTACTAACTGACTATCCCCCGCGACTGCCCGACTCCCGCGGGAAGGCCACAGGGTCACGGGCGAGCCCCAGACGCAGGAGCTATCGAACCCTTACGGACAGGGTTCCTGGCGATCCTTGCCACGCTCGGCTCCGACCGGCGGTCGCGGTGGCCATCCCGGCGCCGGACGGCGTGGACGAATCCGCCACCTATCACAGCAGCTTCCGCAGGACGACCAGCGGGAGCCGGTCCACCTCGTACAGGTCGGACATCGAGACGGTTGACATCCCAAGGTCCCGCGTGAGGGTCTCGACGGTTCGGCGCTGCTGGTCGGTGTAGCAGGTCGGCTCCCGCCGCCACAGCGGATGACCAAGGACGACGGCCTTCCCCGCTGGTCGGTTGAGCAGCACTGTTACCTCGTGGATGCTCTCGCAGGCCAACCCGCTGCCGGTGCTGCCGACGAAGCCTTCGGCGATGACGGTTCCCCGGGAGAACCACCGCTTGTGGGCCAGTCTGGCGCCGGCGGCGAGGTCGAGCATGTCCAGTGCGAGCCGCCAGTCCAGTGCGCCGTGCAGGCGCCGGTTGTCGTAGGACCGCAGGCAGTCCGGGCAGGATGCGGTGCAGGCCGCATGTGTGTGCGCCTCCCAGCGGTCGGCAAGGTCTCGGCGGGCCTCGTCGAGGACTCGTTGGAAGACAGCGGGGCTGCCCAGTTCGGCGGCGTAGCCGGCGCCGTTCTCCAGTGTGTCGGCGAGGAAGACGCGACGGGAGGGAGCTCCGTCGACCTGGATGGGCTGCAGACCCATGAGGAGCTCTTGCGGGTCGATGTCAAGGGATACCTGGCAGGCTCGCCGCAGCGCTTCGGCGAACGACCAGAACGCGGCCGGGCCAGCGGGGAGCAGGGTCCGCGCGGACAGCACGACCCCGCCGGGGACGTCCGGCCGGTCGAGGCCGACGACGAGGACGTCGGTGGTGCGCACGGCGCCGATGGCTGCTTCGCCGAGCTCTGTCCCCTGTGGAGCATCCCAGGTCCGCGGCGGGTAGAGGGACGAGTCGGGTACGACAACCGAGCCGTCTGCCAGCTCGCGGAGGGGGAACAGCCGGCCTTGGTTGTCGTTGACGAGCACGACCTGCGCCTGCTCGTAGGTCTCCAGAGTCAGCGCGGCGACCTGTTCGACGTGCTGTGGCGGGTCCGCGACGGCGAGGGCCGGCATGCCGGCCGTGGCGGCGAACTCGTTCTCGTCGTCGTAGTCCTTGGGAGGGCCGTAGGCGGTGCGGAAGCCCAGCGGCTGGTAGAGGTCGAAGCTCCGAAGGGTGCTGCCGCAGACCTGGCAGGTGCCGTTACCTGGTTGGGTGACGGTGGTGCCGCAGTCGTCGCACATGCCTAGGAGGAGGGACGAGCCGAGCGGCTTCCTTGGCCTGGCGTGTGGGCCTTTGATGTCGTAGGAGGCGAAGCCGACCACGGTGTGAAGCTGCCCGTCACGGACGACCTGAGCACCTGGTGCGAACGCGGACACGGCCATGTCCAGTGGGCGGTCGGCGATGACTGCCCTCTCGAGGTCGCGGCGGTTTCGTACTCGCTGCCCGTACAGGTCCCGGACGCGGGTGGGGAAGCCGAACATAGGCAGCACACCGGTGGAGGCCAGCAGCTCGCTGAGCTCCTCCTGGGTGGGGGAGGCACGGTCCACCGCGCGGTCGATGTCGGCGACGAGCTGGCTGCGTGCCCAGGCTGCCAGGTCATCTACGTCGGCTGGGTTCAGCCCGGTGAACGCGGTCAGCCGGCGGACAGCTTGGCCGACCTCCGGGGATCCCGCCAGCCAGGCTGCGACCTCCGCTCGTCGGCCGTGCCACTCCGCCGTGGGCCCGAAGGTGCCGTGGATGCTGGCGGCGCCCCATGCGGGCGGTGTGGTGGCGCACCGGAAGGCGCGACGCAGCAGCTCGGCGGCCAGAACCCGCTGCACGATTCGCCTGCGGCCCAGGTCGAGGAACGGCTGCGGCGGGATGTCACCTGTCATCCGCTGCGTGTTGTTGAAGTAGTAGTCGTCGTGGGTCCGGTCACGGCAGACGGTGAGGGCGTAGGAGAAGGCCTGACCGGAGCGTCCGGCACGGCCGACCCGCTGCTGGTAGTTGAACCGCTGGGGTGGCATGTTGGCCATCAGGGTGGAGCGCAGCGACCCGATGTCGACGCCGACCTCCATCGTGGTGGTGACTGAGAGGACGTCGAGCTGGCAGGTGAGGGCGTTCTCCGCCGGCTCGGGCAGCAGCACGCCTTTGAACCAGCGCTGACGTCGGCGCTGCTCCTCCAGCGGCCTGGTCTGGCCGGTCAGCTCGGCGACGGCCAGCCGGCGGGGTTCACGGTGGGACAGCCAGGCGTAGTAGTCGTCGGCCATCTCGGCGGCGGGCTCTTGCACCAGGCCGACGCCGCCGCAGCCTCGGTTGGCGCACACGTCGGCGGACGGGTGCAGGTGCCGGTAGCTGCAGGCCGGGCATTGCCAGACGTAGTTGCCTCCGCGCACGACCACGAGTGGCGAGGCCGCTGTCTGGATCTGCAGCAGCCATCCGGCGGCGGAGCGCTGAAGGAGGGCCTGCGTGACCCACAAGGTGAGCTCGTCCAGGCCGATGCCGTGGTGGTCCTGCACCCGGTCTAGGTACCTACGGACGGCGGCGGGCAACGTGTTCTGGGGCTGCGCGTACTCCGCCCCGGCGTACCTCCGGGCGACGCCAAGCAGCCGGAGGCAGGACCGGAGGATCTGCCGGGCTGTTTCGGCGCCTGCCGGCGCGCTTGTGTAGTCGATGCCGTGGGCGTCAACCCACCCCAGACCCACGGACTCGATATCCCGGCCTGCCCGGTCGAACAGGGCCTCGGCCAGGTGCACGTTGAGCGCGCTGGTGAACGCGCTCTGGGCAGCCCCGATGGCTGCTCCGGGCAGCGGGCTCCACATGCCCGGACGTGGGGGTGTGAACGCCTCGTACCACGGCGACCCGTCCGGGGTGCGGGCCATCGACGGGCCAGGCCCTCCGGGCGGGACCCCGAGCTGGACCAGCCGTTCGGTCAATGACTGCCGCAGCTCGCCCCAGGCGACGCGTTGCTCCACGGGCCCGGCAAGCTCCGCCAGCCGGGCCTGCTCGCCGCCGTCCAGCGCGACGAACCGCTCCTTCTGCACCAACGTCCATACGTCAGGGTGCAGCGCGTTGGTCTGCTCGAACAGCTGCCTCTCCGCGCTGTTGAGGGACCCGATCGCCGCGGCCGCCTTGCGCAGCACGGCCAGCACGTCCGGAGGGTTCTGCTCGAGGGTGTGCCGTATGAGTTGACGTGTGAGGTCGCGGAAGTGGTTGCGTGCCACCCCGGCGGCCGTCTTGGCTGCGTCGTCACGGCTGTCGGTGAACACGATGGTCCGGGACTCCGCCGAGTTCGTACCCATGCTGCGGACCAGCTGGGACAGGTAAAGCTGGGTGGACTGCGCGAGTCCAGAGGTGTGCGCGCGGATCGGGCTGCGCACGGTGCCCCGCCAGAAGACGTCAAGGTCGGCGTTGTAGCCCTTCTGCCCGCAGCGGGGGCAGCGGTCGGGCAGCGCGGGTGGACCGGCCGACCCGTCAGGCGGCATCCCACGTACGGTCATCCACCACCCGGTGGCGTCGCCCAGCGCCGGGCGCAGCAGCCCGAGTGCAGGGTCGAGTCTGGCCGGGGCGAACGCGAACTGCGCGGGCTTGCCGTCGGGGACCCCCCGCTGCCATGGGGCTTCCTGCAGCGGCCGGTCACCGGGCCAGTACCACATGTACTGGCCGTGCCGGCGGCGGAAGACCGGCTGCGCCGCCCGCGACGGGATCTCGACCGAGTTGGGGCCAAGGACGAACCCGCCGCCGTCCTCGGGCGTCAGGTGGTCGATCACGAAGCCGCCGAGGCTGACGTCGCCGCACTCGAAGCAGTACAGCAGCTCCAGGACCCGGGAGCCGCAGTCGGGGCAGGTGGATGCTGGTACGGGCAACAGTCGGCCAATCGTGCGGCCTTCCCGGTCGCTGGCCGGCACGCCGCGGCAGCCCTGGTTCGCGCATGCCCACAGCCCGCGCACGGTGCGGACGAACAGATGCGCCCGGAGCGGGACCGTGTCTGGGCCGGTCTCGACGGCGGCCAGCGCCTGCAGCACCATACGGGTGGCGCTGCCGCCGTCGGGCCCGTCGAACAACCGGGCTGCGACCCGGCTGAGCGGTGTGGCCCGCAGCCGGTCCTGGTGCTCGTCGTGGCAGGCCAGCGCGACCGCTCGGGACAGGTCGTGCTGCTCGGCGACGTGGCGGGGGTCGGTCGCCGTCAGCACCTTGGCCCGCTCGAGCACGATGGGCTGCCCCAGGCTCCGCGGGCGGCCTGCGGTCACGTAGAACGAGGACGCCGGGACCCCGAAGAACTGCTCCAGGTAGCGGAGGCCCTCCACCCCCTCGGTCAGCGAGGCGCTGGTGGCTACACACCGCAGCTGGGGGCTGTCAGGGCCGAGGCCTAGGCGTGCCAGCAGGGCTCGGATGACCATCGCCACCTCGCTGCCCTGGGTCCCTCGGTACAGGTGCAGCTCGTCGACGACCAGGCTCAGCATGTTCTCCTCGGATGCCGCCAGCCAGCGGGCGGTCCTGGCGAACAGCGGGTCCTCGACCTCCCGCATCAGTACGGCGTTGAGCATCGAGTAGTTGGTGACGAGGATGTCGGGAGGTGCGGCCACCATGTCCCAGCGGACAAGCATCTCGTGGGCGCGGGGGTCGGAGAACTGGGCGAGGTCTTCTTCGGAGGCGCCGGCCGTTCGCAGGGCGTCGAACTCCTCGGCCATCCGCCGCAGCTCCGCCGCCACGTCGGCGGCCTGACGGTCACGCCCACGGGGGACGCGTACCCCACCAAGCGTGATCCCGGTGTAGCGGCCGAACCACAGGGGCGTCGCCGGGCGGGCCGCGCCGATGCGGCGCACCGCCCGCCTCAGCCGGACGACCTGGTCCTCCACCAGCGCGTTGGTGGGGTAGAGGACGACCGCGCGGACCGCCGCCGGCCGGGTCTCCGGGGCCCGGCTGCGGTTCCATTCCGCCGCGGCGGCGGTGGCCCACCAGTTGTCCGCCGGCGGCTGAGGGGTCCACGAGCGTGACTCCTCGACGATGCGCAGCAGGACAGGCAGCAGGAAGCTCTCGGTCTTGCCCGACCCGGTCCCGGAGGTGACCACGACGTTGCGCCCGTCCTGGCTACCGGGACGGAACGCGTGGCGGATGGCATCGGCCTGGTGCTGACGAAGCAGCACGGGGCTCGTGTCGGGTAGGAAGGAGCCGAACAGTGCACGCCCAACCGTCTCGGCCGTCTCTGCCGAGACCCCGACCTCGGCGCAGACCTCAAGCAGATCGACGTCGGTGTCGTACGGGACCACGGGCTCAAGAAGGGGGTCGGTGAACAACCGGCCGTCTTCCTCCAGCAGCCGGCGGCGCTCGGCCATCAGACGGGCGTCGCGTAGCCAGAAGGCTGTGTCGAAGTAGCGAAGGTACGCCTGGCGTAGGTCCTGGTACAACGCGATGGGGTCGGCCACCATGAGGCCTTTCGGTGTCAGTCGGAGAGCACGGCCACGAGAAGGTCGGCGACGTCGGCGGGGACGTCCTTGTAGACAAGGCATCGACGTTCCGGTACGGGGGTTGGAAGCTGGCCGCTGCACAACACCGCCGCTCGACCGAACAGCCCCGGCAGGTCGGCTCCAAGCGGCACAGCCAGCCGCCTCGCGTCACGGTCGTATGCGACCAGAGGATGGCCGAGCCTGCGCGCTTCGAGGTGCTTGACGAGTTGGACTGTCCCCACGGCGGCCTCGCCACGGTCGAGGTCCTCGCCGGCGCGGAACACGTTTGTGGTGGACGTCGCGGACAGCAGGCGGTAGGCGCCTGCGGCCGTCGCCGACGCGACGGGCACCCACGACGCCGACGGTGGGTGGAAGCGGGTGACCTGCGGCGCTGCTGGCATCGGTATCCGCGGCAGGGCCCGCGCGACAGCGCCGAGTGGGGGCACGGCGCGCAGCAGCCGCCGCGCCGCGTCCGGGACTGGTCCGGCGACGCGGACGCCCTCGGCCGCCGCGACCGCCGCGGCACGGTCCAGACCGCTGACCACCCACGTCGGAGGCGCGTCCGCCGTCCGGCGGCAGCGCATCGTCCCGCCGAGGGCTTCGACTTGCTCACCCAGCCGCCGCCGGTCGGTCGGAGTCCAGGCTCCGGTCAGTAGGAGCGAGCCGTCGGCCAGCTCAGCGAGACGAGGGCTGGTGACGTTCCACTCCTCGGGTGCCAGCATGGTCCCGCGACGCACCTCCACGTGGCCAAGCGCCTCGAGGGCCCTGCTGAAGGAGTCGACGAAGAGCGTCGACCCCTCTACCTGGAGCGCCACCCGCTCAAGCCACCCGAAGCCGCCGCCACCAACATGAATGAGCGCGTCCAAGGCGTCGCCCCAGCCCACATCGTCGGACTCCACTGGCGGCAGGCGGTGGACGTCCACTTGGGGCACCGTGGGCGTGCGTCCGCGCGTTAGCGACCATGCGGCGATCCGGCGCTCCGAGTACCAGGCTGGGTACCGTTTCACCAGCCCGCAGGTGGTGCAGACGCCAGTTACCAGGGCCGCCCTCGGCCGGCCGTAGTAGGTCGGCAACTGGATGCGGTGCGCCCCGGTGACAATGCACGAGGCCGGGTCGGGCGTGGTCACCACGACGGGGAGCGGGCTGCTGTCCCCTGCCGGTTTCGGCGCGGTCCACCACATCGTGCGGCCGGCCCGAACAGGCACGCGGACAGACTCGTCGGCCTTCGGAGCCCAGGGTCCGTCCACAACGGGCCCGGTCTCGTTGTCCCAGACATCTGCCGTCAGGACGGTCAGCGGGCGGGAGAGGTCATGGACAAGCCGTGGCGCCGACTCCCAGCTGAATGCATCTGGCGTCTCGGAGGAGCGTAGCCGCAGCGTGGCGTGCTGCACGACCCGGCCGTTCCTGGCCAGTGACAGCTCGTAGTCGCCATCCGGGAGGTTCTGCTCGGAAAGCTCGACGACTAGTGACGGCTGCTGGCTCACCCACGACCGTGTCTTCGCACCCGCACCTTCGGCGTTGCCCAGCGGCGTCATGGTCAGTTGGAGCGTCCGCGCCTCCTGCACGACGGCGCGGACCTCGGGGGGCCGCAGACTCGACCATTTCCGTACCCGTCCTGGGAGTCTGAGCCCTCCGGCCAGGGCGAGCTGCGAGGACAGCAGCGGTACGAGTGCGTTGAGATCGCTGCGGGTAGGCTCTGCCGGAAGGCTCGCGAAGACCTGAACGTCGGTGACCACGACCCACCCCTCAGGAAGGCCGGGCAGGGAGACATGCTCTTGGAACCCGGGACGTGCAACCTGCCGGAGGCTCTGCGTGACGTCCTGGCGCAGCGCTGCGTCGTCCTTCACCAGCAGGAGGACGTCCTCACCAAGCTGCACCCGCTCGCTTTCGACGTAGGCGTTTAGCAGCTCGTCATGCCGCAGCGGCACGACCCGGCGGGGACGGCGGCTGGCCTCCTTGCCCGAGGCCGGGTCCCGGAGCTGCAGCATTCCTTGCACCAGCGAACCAGGGTCGACAGCTGCCGCACCCCGCGGACGTACCCGTCTGCCGTCGACAGGCACCATCTCCAGCTCAGGCCGACCCGGTGCGCTCAGCGCCGTAAGAGTCCGTGGTGGGATCGACGATCGGAGGTCAGCAAGAAACGACAGCTCCAGCTGGGCGCGAGGAAACCGACGCAGCAACGCCACAACCAGGATCTCCCCGACCTGCTCCACACCATCGTCATCAGGCGCACCACCGCTACCGTCCCAAAGCGACAGTTCCACCGCGGCCACCGACGCGATGCGTTCGCGTGCCGCGGGGCGCGACCACAACGACTGCATGCTCTTGCTGGCCGGACATGGGTTCTGCCGAATCCATGCCTCGATCAACGGCACCATGTCGCCAGGTGACACCTCAGAACCCGGCGGCAGCCCGAGTTGGCGGAACATCTGCGGCAGACGGCGCCGGTCTGCCGTACGGACAAGCGCCTGCGAGATCGGCAGCCCGATGTAACGGTGGCTAAGCGCATAGGCGGTTGGCAGACCATACTTGCCGTCCGCGGCTGACAACCACTCGTTGAGCGAGCTCCACAGTAGCTCGGCATGTCGCCGGTAGGCCGACTCCAGCCGATGACGCGCGGCGGCGTCCGATACCTGCAGCAACTCGCACAGCCGCGGGTAGTACGCATGTGCGGCGTGGCCAGCGTCCCCCTCCATGGCCTCCGCGGCAAGGGTGAGCACGGCAAGGAGGGCGACAGCCGGCGGGAACCCGACCTCGTCGCGTCGGTCCCGGGCAACCTTGGCCTTCGCTCGCCAGGCCCTCAACCGCTCGACGTGCTCCTGGAACACCGAATCCCCGGCCCGGTCCAGCCAAAGGGTCCCGCGCACCGCAGCGGCGAGCTGATCAACCGCCTCAGCGGCACCAACACCAACCCGGCCTGCCACCGCCGCGAGCACGTCGTCGTCCATGTCCAAGTACACGGGCCTCCCCGCGTTGTCAGACGTGAAGATCGTTTGCTGCAGCGCGTTATTCCAGGCCCGATACGCCGACCAGCTCCCGCCGACGTGCACCGATGTCCCCCTCCTGCTCGTGGCCTTCGTTACCGTAACGAGAAGCACCGACAACAAGATGCGCTCAGGTGAGAAGCGTGACGCGAGTACCGCGTTCAACCCGCCCGTTGGAAGCCGAAGACCCGACAAAACCACCTAATAGGAAATCAGGCCAGCAGCTGGTCGGCTAGGCCGCGGACCATGGTCGCTTCGACGGCCCGCCGGAAGATCGCGTAGCCGGCGACCCGGGCCCGTTCGCCGTTGTCGGCGGGGCGAGGCTGGTGCCACCGGGGCCGGGGAGGCTGAGCAGCTTCGACTTCAGATGGCAGCAGACCACCTGCACCGGCCGGGCGCCGGGCGGGTGGATCCGCACCGCCAGCGCCCCGCGGCCGGCCTGGGTGGCGCTGGTGATCGTGCCGTCGTGGCCGTTCATCCGGTACAGGTGAGAGCTGGGACGGCCAGACAGCACGCGCCCTGGCAACGCATAGCAGACCCGTGTAGGTCGTGCCGACGGTGTCGTCTGGTGCCGCTCGGAACCGTTTGTGCAGGTCACGCTGTCCGTCCTGTGCCGGGGTGTCCGCGGCGTGCCGGCCGCCGCCGGACCGTTCGTGCAGCCCTCGTGCACACCAGCGATGCCAGGCAAGCCGTGCGCAAACCCTCCGACCTCCTTCTCCCGCCGGCCTCCGGGCCCGGGCGGACTCGATCACCGGCACCCGGCCTGTGCCGACGCAGCCGCCCGGCGGCCAACCGGGGCTGACGACCGGTAGTCGCTCACGTCGTCAGGACTCCCCCGCTGGACCCGACGCTTGTCGGCCGCACGTGGCCCGCCGGCCCGGCACCCGTCTGCCCGGGACTCGGGTAGAGCACGGTGACCATAGGTAACCATACGGCCTGAGACGAGGACGTCACCTCGCCGCGACACACGATCGACTCTGCCGAGCGTCGGATTGTTGATCTCGGAGTGAGCGTTGCGTCCGGGTGCGGGATGTTCAAGCCCGCCCTGTCTTTCGAGGTCGCCCCGCACCTCGATGCGGCCGCGGCTGGGTCATGGCCTGGTACGCGTCGTCGCTGCCCGACCCGCGCCGACTGCGGAAGAGCGGCGCCGGTCAGTCCACGGTGGAGCGTCCGTGGCCCGGCGCTGCGGGGCAGGAGGACAGCGCTGTGGCCTAGCGGTCGCGTTGGGTCGATCGCGAGGCGACTGGCCGACGACGCGGAGGACCTGCTGGCGTTCGACGAGGAGGCCTCGGCCTGGGACGCGGCGCTCACCCTCGAGCCACGGCCGCACCTGTGCCTGGTAGGGAACCAGATCGAACACGCGCTGGCGGCAATCGGCGAGTTCACCGATCTGCTCAGCCCATCGCTGGTGGGCCACTCCAGCGGCGTTGCGGACCTCGCTGCTGCAGCGGCGGTCCAGTGCCGACTGGGCGACGCTGAGGTGACAGCGGTGCGTCGGGCGGGCTACGTGCACGACGTGGGGCGGGTCGCGATCCCGGCGCACATCTGGCAGAAGCCGACCGCGCTGACACCGGACGAGCGGGAGCGGGTCCGGCTGCATGCGTACTACACCGAGCGCGTCCTGGCCCGTTCGCCATTCCTGGCCCGCCTGGCGCCGACCGCGGTCTGCCACCATGAGCGGCTCGACGGCAGCGGCTACCACCGGGCGCTGACCGGCGCGGCCCTTCCATTGCCGGCGCGGATCCTGGCAGCGGCCGACGCGTACCAGGCCATGACCCAGCCTCGGCCATACCGCCCGGCACTCACCGTGGGGCAGGCGGCCGCCGCGCTCGGCGAGCAAGCCCGCAGGGGTCGGCTCGCCCCGGATGCGGTGTCCGCGGTGCTCGGCGCGGCCGGGCAGCCCGCGCCGCGGCTGTCCCGGCCGGCCGGCCTGACCCAGCGCGAGGTCGAGGTCGTCGCCATGCTGGCCCGCGGCCTACAAACCAAGCAGATCGCACACGCGCTGGGTATCTCGGTCAAGACCGCCGACCGGCACGTGCAGAACGCGTACGCCAAGATGGGCGTCTCCACCCGCGCGGCAGCCGCTCTGTTCGCCATGCAGCACGGGCTCGCGACGTGGGGAGAACTCCCGATCGTGTCCACCGGCCACGGCTCCTAGCGTCACCGGCAAGGCACCAGGTAGGTGCACCGTCGCGAGGAGACGGCCATGAGCATGGCAATCGACACCGAACGCCGCAGCCTGGACTTGGCCCCAGCACATGCCCGGCTGGTCACCGTCGCCGGCTGGGCCGGCGCCCTCGGCCCAGTCCGGTTCACCGTGGCCTTCCTGGCGCAGGACGCGGCCCGGCCCGGCGGGTACGACCCCGCCGCCGAGCCGGTCAGCGCGTTGGCAGCCGGACCGACCTGGTGGGTCCAACAACTGAACTTTGTCGTGTTTGGCCTGCTCACCCTGGTGTTCGCTGCCGGCCTCCATCTAGGCGTGCACCGGACGCGGACCGGATGGCTGGGGCCGGCGCTGTTGTTCGTCAGCGGCATCGGGCTGCTGCTGGCCGCGGCGTTCCCGCTCGCGAAGGACGCGCACGGCACCACCTACGACCCGGGCGGGCACTTCATCGCCGGGCTGCTGTTCTTCCCCACCAGCGCGGCCGCTCTCGTCGTCCTGTCGCGACGTCTACGCAGCGACCGGCGTTGGCGCAGCCTCGCGACGTACACCCGCACCACCGGCGCGGTCGCCCTCGCCAGCGTCGCCGCCATGGTCGCGCTGGTCCTGCCCGACCAAGCCCCACTGCACGCCTGGGGCGGCCTGGCCCAGCGCGCCCTGATCCTGGCCGTGCTGTTCCCGTGCCGATTCGTCCTCGGCACGCGACTGCTCCGCGAGGGCAGGGCAGCGACCGGCTAGACACTTGGTCGGGTGGCCGGGAGTGAACCCTTCCGGCCACCCGGGACGGTGCTCGCGCGTGAAGGGTTCATGTCCAGGATCCTGCCTCTGAGCAGACACGATGCGGTGGCAAGATCCGGCCGTGGTTGCTCATACGATCGTGTCCTGGCCGTCCGGTTCAGTGCCACGGCAGGATCGCATGACGCTGCGGCGCCTCACGGAGGGCGGGGCCGCTCCCTACGTCCCGGACCGCGGCCACCGCGGCGGCCAGCTGCGCTAGGTTCGTCAAGCCCGGTCCGGTCGACCTCCGCGGCCGCGCCTGGTCCGGCTACGCACCGATCCGCGCGGTCGACGTCAGCACAGCAAAGCCGAGGATCTGCCATAACGTAACGATCAACTTGCGGGGCTTGATTTGATGAGCAGCAGGAGCTGGTGGTCTACAGACCTTCAATCGCTGCGAGTGACCACGGCAAGGGTCATGCGCGCGGCCGAGATCAAGACTGCGGTCCCTTCGGCGTAGGTGGAGAGCAGCTTGCCGGACACGTCCCAGGTCGGCTCGTACATGTTCGGGAGGGGGCCCAGCGCACCGACGTCGACGTAGCGGTAGAGCAGCACGGCGCCGAGCGCGCTGGCCGCGACA
>WNFY01002707.1_pt1 | contig 16747 bp, 11 predicted proteins | sample 5400091 | NCBI WGS metagenome assembly WNFY01 (sample SAMN13153364, study PRJNA577476) | soil metagenome | isolation source: 60 cm soil or saprolite under grassland replicate 1 | place: USA:California | collected 2016-06-15
CGCTAGTAAACGACAAACTAAAGTTTATCGGACATTAGGTCTTCATCAGAACTTCAGGAATCTAAAACTCAACCTGAACGTTCGAGGCACGCTGTCATAGAACGTGCCGAAGTCCGGCGCTGCCTGGTTTTCCTGCACTTCGCGCGGGTTCCAATGATTGGTTACATTGAACACCCTGAAACCGGCTCGCCAGGGATGCGCTTTCCCCCGCAAAGACTGTGGAATCATTTTCCACTTCGGCAGTTTGATAGTGAAAGTCTTGCTCACCTGAACATCCAGCGAAAAGAAAGTTGGATAACGGCCAGCTCGATCACGAGCGCCGACAAAGTTTTGGTCCTCGTCTAACCTGGAAAAAGGAAACCCGTTGCGCCAATCCACGACTGGCGTCAAGTTCAAGCTCCACGGCAAACCGATGTCGCCCCAGAAGAGCAGTCGATTTGGCACGTCGAACGGTTGCAGCGAGTTTTGGTCAGGCCTTATCACGGGATTCCGGGCGTTCCCAAAGTAATAATTGAAATCATTCAAATCGCCAGACGCTCGTGAACGCACGTACGCCACAAAAAGATCGCGATTCTCCTGAACTCGGATTCGCGCCGCCAGTTGATACTCCCGATAGAGCGATACGCCATCCGATCGCAGCAATAACTCGCTGTCATTTGGGCTCAGTGCAATCGGATCAAGCACTGACTCGCGTCTTCCCTGGCGCTGTTCGTAGCCCGCGCGCAGCATCAGGCGCGGAGAGAGTTCGTGATCGAGTTGCACATTCCAGGCGACACTGTAAGGGCTGGGGAGATCGGCAACGGCAAAGGTATTGCGAAATAGACGAGGGCCATCGGTGATGGTTGTCCCGTTCGCAGCAAAGGCAGACAGTACGAAGCTCTGGTACTGATCAAAGACGCCGACGCTGAGCGGGATCTTGTCAAAAAAGAGACCGACGCCGCCGCGCACTACCGTCTTCTCATTGCTAAACGGCAGCAGAGCAAAGCCAAAGCGCGGTGCAAAGTTGTTGTCCTGGCCAACACCATCGTGGTCGTAGCGCAGGCCCACGTCGAAGGTTATGCGTTTCGTTAGACCCCATTTGTCCTGGACAAACGCAGCAAGTTCGCTGTTGTTGCGCGCCAGTTGGCCCGGTCCCGTAAAAGTAAGCAACTGGCTCGTGCTGCCATTGGAGCGTACGATTCGGACGGGAGTAGAAAGGTCGGAACCGTCGAACGTTGTGTGGCTGAAGTTCACTCCCATTCTGAGAGCGTGTGTGCCATGCCATTGCTGCTGTGCAAGACTATATGTTTCAAGAGCTTCGATTCGAGTGCTTTCACGATGCTGATGATCGAACCAACCACCGCTGCGATTCTGAGGATTAATAACGAACTGCTGGAGGTTGTTTCCAAATACGTCAACTCCGTATTGCTTGACGCTGAGACTGGACTGCAATAGCGAGCCATTTGTAAAAGTAGCCTGCTCGTTTCCTGCGAAGAAAAAACCTCGCTGATGCAGATTTGCGGTCGTCTGCAGCGGAGTGAACATACTCAGATTGAAGAAGTCGCGTTTCTGTGGAAAGAGTGAAAAGCTAAGGGTCAGATGGTTGCGCTCGTTTACTTTGTAATCAACTCGCGTGAAAGAATCAAAGCTTTCCAGTTTGCTGTCACGCTGGAGCGGCGGCAGGTTATACACGGGATTGCGGACGTATCGGTATTCGAAGCTTTGAAATAGAAACAACTTGTCCTTTTTCAGAGGTCCTCCGAAGGCCAACCGCGGCGTTGCGGACTCAATGCCGACAAACTTTCCATCGATCCGGCGTGGGCGCACCAACAGATTGGTCACCACGTACTTCCATTCGTCAGTTCCGGAGCGCGTTTCGATACTGGTTACGGCGCCGGCAAAACGTCCGTACTCTGCCAGGTAAGGGCTGGTGTAAACCTGCACAGTTTCGACGGCTTCCAGCGGAAGATCGATTGCCGGCGAGCCGGTGACCGGATCCGTCACATTCAGGCTGGAAACAAGCAAGCTGCTTTGCGTAACTCGTGACCCCTTCAAGTTGAGCAAACCATCAGGGCCGCGAACAACGCCCGGCAAGAGGGGCAGCGCGTCCTGGAATTTCTCGTTTATCAACGGAGCGTTTGTGAGGGTCTTTGCCGTAACCTGACCGGCGACAGAAGAATCGGTTCGGGCAGCAGCGTCAGGATCGGCCACGACCGTAACGTCCTCCTGCGGGCCTGATGGACTTAACAGAATATCCTGGTCGACTACGGCTTCAATCTGAATTGAAACTTTCTGTTCGAATTTCCGAAAGCCAGGAACGACAACCGTCAACAGATAATCACCCGCAACCAACCCACCAAATAAATAGTAGCCTTCGTCATCGCTAACAGCTTCGACGCTTTTCGGAGTCGCCGTGTTAGTCAGAGTCACGCTGACACCTGGCAGACGCTGCTTACGATCGGCCGTGACGGCGACTACCGTACCTCTTAACCGTCCACCCTCGGATTGGGCCACAAGCGTCGAACCCGAAAGCACGACGCTAAGAACTGCAATGAAAGCGACAACCCACGTCCGGTAGTAGATAGACAACGCCCTGCGATCGATGTGCATGACCTTTCTCAAATCCGGAGTGGGAGTGGCTTTCCTAGTTCTTCAAGCGTGGTCGCCTGGGCGATTTCGCTGTTGACTTACTCGAGTTCGAAATCTTACTCCCCGATTCAGACAAAGCGAAATTGGGCGAAAGATGCAAAGTCTGGAAATAGTGTTAACAAAGACCGAGCCCTGAGCAGGGCGACAGAACGCTCGACCCCGCACAAACCGCGAATCCTCCACTCAACAGCGACGAAGTCGCGGCAGAAGGTAGCCAGGGGTGAACTCGTTACGCACCGCCCCTGGATCATCACGTCAAAGAATGGCGAGCCCTCCTAAGGGCGACAGAACAACGCCTCGCTGATAAAATCCTCAACACGTTCTACGAACCTCAAACTCACGGAGGTTATCCTCATGCCTTCGACTCACCTCAGTCTGCACTACCATCTTGTTTTCAGTACCAAGAATCGCGTGCCTCTGATCGTGAAAGACTGGCGCGCAACCTTACATGTTTATCTTGGTGGGATTGTTAACGGAATCAAAGGAGTCAGAGTTTTCAGCAAGAGTATCTTGAGCTCTTAAAACTCAGCGCAATTGAATATGACGAGCGCCATGTTTGGTGAGTCGCTATGTTCTGTCGCCCTTAGGAGGGCTCGCCATTCTGGGACGATTGACCCAGGGACGGCGCGCAACGCGCTCGCCCCTGGCTACCTTCTTTCGCGCCTCCGGCGCACATTGATGGAACTGATCTCCAAACGAGTGGCCTGCGCGATCCGTAACTAATGGCCTGGCGTTTTGGGTGCGTGACCGTCGTCAGGTATCATATGGGTACTCGTCCCGCCGGGTTTTCATTCTAGGGCGGTTAATTCCAAAAGTAAGTTCTCCTTAGAATATTAGCGCTAACGCGCAGCATTGATCTCCAGGGAGCAGCGGCATAACTTGACTCCATTAGGTTTATCGCGCCGGACAAGCATCACAGAAGGTGGAACAGACCGTGGAACCAGCGCCGGTCTGTTTACCCTGGACCGCGCGCGCGCGGATTTCCAGCCCATCGAGAATACGGATGCGGAAGGTTGCGAAACGAACCTTCGATTATCGGGTGAACGTAAGGATCGCTGGTTTTCTATTTCAATCACAGCTTTGCTGCTGGTCTTGTTGTTGTCATCGCTCGGCGCTGCAGCAGAGAAGAACGTGCTATTTGTTCACACCAGTAAAAGTAATGGTCCAGCAATAATCCGTTACGACACGGTCTTTCAGGCTGCACTCACCACTGACTCAACCGAGCGGATCAACCTTTACAACGAATACACAGATCTGTGGCGCTTTACCGATGATGATTACGCACGAACGCTGCGCGATTTTTACCGGCAAAAGTATGCCGGGCAGCGTTTCGACGTGATCGTTGTGGAATCCCCTCCAGCGCTAAAGTTTCTCCTGGCGTATGGAGAAGAACTCTTTCCCGGCACCCCGGTGGTCTTTTGCGTGATTGAACAGCGGCTCATTGAAGGTTTGACCATGAAGCCAAATTTCACGGGCGTCCTGGCAGGAGCCGACGTCGGCAAGTCGCTCGACGCTGCGCTTCGCTTGCAGCCTGAGACACGCCGGGTGATCGTCGTCAGTGGTGCTTCGCCTCTTGATCAAAACTATCTAACCAGTGCACGAAGAGATTTCAAACAATTTGAGAGACAGGTTGAGTTTACTTATTTGACTGACCTGCCCATCGATGAGATTGAAAGACAAGTGTCCATGCTGCCGGAGCACAGCATTGTTTTTTACATCACTCTGTACCGCGACAGTTCAGGTCATTCTTTTCCTCCGGTGGAGTCTGCTGTCCGCATTGCGAAGGCTTCAAACGCTCCATTCTACAGCATGGCAGAGGTCTTCACAGTTGGTGGGGTAGGAGGATATGTGTGGGGCATTGAGCCTGATGCGATGGAAGCCGCGAAGATGACCCGCCAAATTCTTTCGGGAACAAGACCACAAGATTTGCCTGTTCATGTCGGCGACACGAACCGCTACATCTTCGACTGGCACCAGCTACAACGTTGGGGCATCAGCGAAAAGAGATTGCCACCGGGAAGCATTCTGCGGAATAGAGATCTCGCTTTTTGGCAGCGCTTCAAGTGGTACGTGCTTGGTGCAGTCGCGGTTACAATTGCCCAGGCTCTGCTGATCGCAGGACTTTTGGTCCAGCGGGCCAGAAGAGCGCGAGCAGAAAGAGCATTGAGAGAGCGGCTAGAATTCGAGAAGATGCTTTCCGAACTGTCCGCCAGCTTCGTGAACCTGCCGGTCGAACAGATAGATGGAACCATAGATCGCTATCTACGCGAGGTCGTAAACGTCACCGGCGTCGAGGGATGCAGCATCTTCGAGTTCTCAAGCGACTATGAAGAAGCCTCACTAACGCATCGTTTCGACGCGACTGGTCAAGCTGCCCCGTTCCCGCTAGTTAAATCTGAACAGTTTCCCTGGTATCTGAATAAACTTCACTCCGGAACCGCAGTGAAGCTGCGCGACATAATTGCCGACTTGCCTGAAGAAGCGGTGGCTGAGAGACGAGCTGCGAGCGAACACGGGATCAAATCAGTGCTTACCGTGCCTATCGCAGTCAGTCAAACTGTCACGTCGGCCATCAGCGTTTTTACCACCCACAGTTACCGTGATTGGCAAGATGAATTAGAAATGAGACTCAGGCTGGTAGGTGAGATTTTCGTGCAGGCGATGCTTCGAAAGCGCACGGAAGAAGCTTTACGAGCTAGCGAAGCTCGGGTGCGAAGGCTGATAGACTCCAACATCATGGGCGTGATCCAAACGGATGGCGCTGGAGAGGTCGTCGACGCCAACGACGCTTTTCTTGAGATGGTGGGGTACAGCCAGGAGGAACTCAAAGCCGGTAAAGTTCACTGGGCTGACATGACTCCTGCGGAATACATGGAGCTGGACGAACGCGGTATTGAAGAGGCCAAAACTCGTGGCGCGTGCACGCCTTACGAGAAGGAGTACATTCGGAAAGACGGAAGCCGAGTTCCAGTCTTCCTGGGCTACGCTCTCCTCGACGTTAGCAAAGACGATTACATCTGTTTTGTTCTCGACTTAACTCAGAACAGACTAGCCGAGGCGGCATTGCGTGAGAGTGAGGATCGTTATCGAGATCTGGTTCAGCACAGCCATGAACTGATCTGCACACACGATCTCGATGGACAGATTCTTTCCGTCAATCCCTGGGCAGCGCAAGTTTTGGGATACGAACCGGAGTTTCTAATTGGGAAGAACATCCGCGATGCCATTCCAGGAGAGTCTCACGAAGCAGTTAACGAGTACTTGCGGGTGATCAGACGCTATGGCGTTGCCAAAGGCTTGATGCAGGTCAGAACTGCAACCGGCGAGCGGCGAATCTGGGAATACGATAATACGCTCCGCACAGAAGACATTGAGACTCCCATAGTGCGCGGGATGGCCCACGACATCACGGAAAAGAAAATTGCCGATCGGGCTCTGCGTGACAGCCAGTCTCAGGTTTCCGGGATCGTCAACTCAGCCATGGATGCCATCATTTCGGTCGACGAGAACCAGCGAGTGGTTCTCTTCAACACCGCCGCCGAAAAAATGTTTCGGTGCCCAGCTATCGAAGCGATCGGGCAGCCGCTAGAGCGACTTATTCCTAATCAGTTCCGCGAAGACCACAGCGCGTATATCCGTGAGTTCGGCGAGACCGGAGTGACAAGTCGCGCTATGGCTGGAGCGCGCGCCATCTCGGGGCTGCGTTCCGACGGCGAGGAATTTCCGATCGAAGCCTCAATCTCGCAGGTCGTAGCCGGCGGGCAAAGGCTCTACACCGTGATCATGCGTGACATCTCTGAACGCAATCGGTCAGAACGGGAGTTGCGCGATGCTCTCCTGGAAGTCCAACGGCTTACGGACCAACTTCAGCAGGAAAATATTTTTCTACAAAGTGAAATTGCGCTCGAACACAACTTCCATGAGGTTGTTGGGGAAAGCGACGAAATCAAATACACCCTCTTCAAAGTCGCGCAGGTCGCTCCAACCGATTCGACCGTACTTATCCTGGGTGAGACTGGTACCGGTAAGGAACTTGTTGCTCGTGCCATTCATAGTACCGGACCCCGCAAGAACCGGCCGTTACTCAAGATCAACTGTGCGGCTTTGCCGCCCAATTTGATCGAGAGTGAGCTGTTTGGTCACGAACGCGGAGCTTTTACCGGAGCTCACGCGAGAAAGGCTGGTCGCTTTGAAGTAGCTAACGGTGCGACCTTTTTCCTCGATGAAATCGGCGAGCTTCCGCTCGATTTGCAGGCAAAGTTGTTGCGAGTTCTGCAGGAGGGCGAATTCGAGCGGGTCGGCGGCAACAAGAGCATTAAGGTCGACGTCCGGATCATCGCGGCAACCAACCGCAATCTGAAAACTGAGATTCAAAAAGGTCTCTTTCGCGAAGATCTTTGGTACCGCTTGAGCGTCTTTCCAATCACCGTTCCGCCCCTCCGGCAGCGCAAAGTCGACATCCCTCTTTTGGTAAATTACTTTGTTGACAAGTTCAACAGAAAACTTGGGAAATCTGTAACAAGCATTTCGCCCAGGGTGATGGAGGCTCTTGAAAACTACTCGTGGCCAGGCAATGTTAGGGAGCTCGCTAACGTGATCGAACGGGCGATCATTAATAGCCGGGGATCGACATTGGATTTGGCAGATCCATTGGACGATGGAACCACCTCATCGTTGGCTACGGGCAACGGCTCACAGAGTCTGATTGACGTCGAGCGCAACCACATCCTGCGGGTGCTTGAATCAGCGGATTGGAAAATTGAAGGCCAAAGCGGCGCCGCGCGGATTCTGGGATTACACCCCAGCACACTGCGCACGCGAATGATCAAGCTGCACATTCAAAGACCCCGTGTACAATCGCGTGTCGGGTGACATCACCACTCAATGCATGCTTCCAAATTAACCTGTCATTTCTACCAGTATCTCGGATCTCGGTCTTACCATAACGTGGCTAAGGTTCCAGCTACCATGTTTATTTTAAGGGCAGTGCGGGGGCATAGCGGAGACTCGAGTTTCCACAAACTATCACGTTTGCGAATTTGAAATAGTGCCCGATTCGCTGGCTCTGACCACGAAAAGAAGAGAGGTGTTGTGTCCGGCGTACGTGTTCTCTTAGCTGACGATCACCCCGCCATGCTCGACCATCTAGTGAAGCTGCTCGAACGACACTTTGATGTGGTCGGCACCGTGTGTGATGGACAGGCCCTTGTAGACGCAGTCGCCGTGACAAATCCTAACGTGATTGTCTCCGATATATCTATGCCGATTCTGAGCGGTCTCGAAGCCGTCAATCAATTGAAAGCAAAAGGCTCGACTGCAAAGATCGTTTTCTTCACAGTTCATGAGGATCCTGATTACATCTCGGCCGCCCTCGATGCAGGAGTCGATTGTTACGTCGTTAAATCAAGGTTGGCTGCCGACCTGGTAACGGCCATCAGAAAGGCACTCAAAGGCCAGCACTTTGTTTCGCCTTCTGTCAGACCCAACAGACACTTGTGATCAACTATGCCGTAGCGAACTGATTTGTTTCGCCTGTCACTCACCGCTGTCAATTCTGACAGTTTTTACACAACAATAACGCTATACGCTGAAACGGCCAACACTTGCTGTGGTGAAGCATCAAGGAATGTGGTGTAGCCTGACCGTGAGGTTCTGACTACACCAACGACCGCCCTTCTTGTGTGAGAAATAATGTGCAGCCTAGCGTCGTCGGCCACCCCCACCGCCACCGCCGAAACGACCACCCCCACCGCCACCGAAACGACCGCCGCCACCGCCGCCGTAACCGCCACCACCGCCTCCACCAGAACGCTGGAAGTTCTGAAACTGCTGGCTCTGAGCTGCGCCGCGCTGACGGTTCTGAGCCTCCTGATTCATCTCTTGCGTTGGCGCTCTTTGCTGCGCTGTGGCTGTAGAGCTACGTGCCTGTTGCTGAGCGTTGGCTCCAGTTGTTGCGGCTGAGCTGCGTGCCTGCTGTGCCTGGGCATTGGCAGAATTCCAGCCTCCGTTGTTGTAGCTTTGCCAACCGCTCCCCGTGTTCTTGTATACATTCCCATCCTTTGCTGCATACATGTCGCCGTTGGAGGTTTTCACTGCGCCGCCACTCCCATAGGCAGTATTAGCGCCCACTGCTTTGGCGCCCGATGTAGACTGAGCGCCCGCAACCGTGCCCTGGGATGTCGTAACGTGTCCCGTCTGTACAGCGTTATTTCCATTGCTCACCGTCGAAGAGCCCCATTGACCATACGCGCTGGAGTGCTGTTGCGTCTGGGCATAGGTGCCCGTGCGCGGGTTATATGCATGGGCAACACTGTTGGTCCCATAAGCAGTGGTCGCTGTTGCGCCGCGCGCATACGTCCCGGTGTACGGGTTATAAGCCTGACCAACGCTGGCGCTGCCGTATGGACCATAGGCCGTGGCGCCGCGAGCGTACGTTCCGGTGTAAGGGTTGTAAGCTGCTCCCGCTGCGGCTCCGGCGTAGGGGCCGTAGACACCGTGGGCGACGCCATAAGCTCCCGTGTAGGAGTTGTAATACGATCCATAACCATAAGTCGCCGCGTACGGGTGATAGATTGGATAGCCAACGGCCGGGTAGTACAGATAGGGCGGATAGTAATAACCAGTGCCGCCGGCGATGATGGCGCCTACCGTGGCGCCAACGATGAAACTTCCCATGTACCCGGCGGTGTAGCTCGCTTGCACATTCCCGTCGGAAGTAGTTGTCTGCGTTACGTACGTGACGTTGTAGACCGGAGAGCTTGGTGGAATCGTGTAGATCTCCTGAGGCACGGAAGGCGCTGTCTGCCATGGGCCCTGAGGCATTGTCGACATGAACCATATGCCCTGGAGGCAAAGGTAATAAACATCGCCGACTTTGATCACCTTATCAGCTGTGTTCGTGGCATAGGAGAGGGATGTTCCTTCGATTGGTTTAAATTCAGGCGAACCGGTGTAAGCGACTCTCACCTGGGCCGCGGCGCTTGCGGGATTCACCGTTACCGTAGTGGGGATCTGAGCCAGCAATACGGCATCCTTGGCCTGCTCGGTCCCCGGAACCGACACCAGCACTCGTGATGCAGGGATACTGAGAGGGATCTGCGCGAAATCGACGGGTAGATGCGTTGTCGCGTAGGTCCACGGACCCTGCAAACTGGTGCTGCTAAACCAGCGTCCAGCGGCCAGATAGAAGTACTGCTGCGTTGGGCCATAAACAAACAGATCGGCGTCCGTGTTGCTTGCGTATACGAGCTGAGTTCCCGGTATTTTGGAATATACCGGCGGTCCCTGGAAGAGGATAACCTCCGCCGGGCTGGTGCTATAGAAAACGGTTGAGGCGAAGCCACTGGCAGTTGCCGGTGGCGTGATGGCTTTCGCCAGACCCGACCATTGTGGGTCGGAGGCCAGTTTGGACATGTCTTTTGGAAGCGTGGCGGTTATTAACCAGGGGCCGTTTAGACTCGTGGACGTCAGCCACCGCTTGCCGGTAAACAAGTAGTAGTTGGACAGAGACTTGTTGAAGAACAAGGGCCAGTTCGTATTAACTACAAACTGCAGCTTCGTGTTTTTGATCTGACCAAGAACGGGCTCGCCATCTACCTGCACAAGAATCGCCGGTGAGTTACTTACGAAGATCAGGGGGGGATCGTTGCGCACCGGCACAGTAGCTGCTGTCTTGCTCTTGTCAACACTCGCTACCAGCCGGTCCAACGAGATCGTGACGGAAGAATTCGGCGGCAGGAATGTCCGCACCAACTGATCCATTTGGTAGGCGGTCGGCGCGTCAAGCGAGGGAAAGTGAGTCCCGGTAATAGTAAGATTATTAATCGAGACAGTGCGATTGTCGACAATCACATCTGTATGCGCATGAATCTCGAGCACGCCAACAGTCTGCTTGCCGCCCGCGGGTGTAAGCACAAAGGCCATGCGAAACTCGAGTTCTTTGAAGTTGGTCCAGCCATCGACTTGCGGCTGGTAGTAAACGAGTTTGCCTGCAGGATTTGTTTTTTGGCGAGGCCATCCTGGATCCTGGGCCAGACATAGACTTATGAATGTCAAAATGAGGATTGGAATTAAGATTATCTTCTTCATTGTGTTCTCCTGCTCTGCCGCTTTCCTTGATTGCGGCTCCACTATGTTTACGGTCGCGGATTTGCCATCGCGACCATTCCGCGGATCGAATCAACGACTGCGTCCCGGGGCTGATCTTCTTAGCTAGTGCCCCACAACACATTGCGCAGCGGCTCGCTGGAGATCTGAATCACACCATTAAAGGGTCGGACCAGTTCCAGGATCAGGAAGATCGCAGTCGATACCGAGAGCGCCACTATCATCACTGATAAGCGTGCGGAATACAGTGTCTGCGGGATCTCGCCGGAAGATAACTGTCAATAGTGACAGTCTAAGTGGGGCAGAACCTGACGGCTGGGGCCGGATGCTCCCGGTTTAGTCGTTGTGCGGCTTAGCCACTCCCCTAGTCTACTGCGTCATAACCAAAAAGAAGTGTCGATCCTCGAAAAAAAAACGAGGCTTTCCCGAAGAGTTATTACGTCATGCCTGACGAATCCGAACTCGCCCTGTCAAAACTGACAGCTACACCCGCCGTCCCTCAACGCATACGATTGGCCATTGATGAAACGGTGTGCCACACGCCAACCCTTGCAGGGTCTCAGCCTGCCTAAACAGGTGCTGTGTGATCCCTGGATTGCTGCGCGTTGGCCCTAGTCTCGAATGCACCGGCACCTCTGGAGTTGAAGATAATCAACCATGGGTTCTCTTAACTGAAAGAAAAAAGAACGCTATGTTACTCATTCCAAACCACAGACCACGCTCGGCGTGATGTTCATCCCGACGACTGGGCCGTCAGTGTCGCGGCTGGGCTTCGGCATCAAGTTCTAGAAAAACTGGACCATATGGATCGCGGAATTACAGCTCTGCCATTTGCCGCCAGCATGTTCGTCGGCATGCTGATTTGCCTGGAAATCGGGCGCTTTCTGGGAAGGCGGGCGCTCGCAAAGGACCCGCAATTGATGTCCACGCATAGCGCGGTGGACAGTGCGGTTTTCAGTCTTTATGGTCTGCTGCTAGCGTTTACTTTTTCCGGAGCACCCGGGCGATTGGACGTGCGGAGACAGTTGATCGCGCAGGAGGCCAATGCCATCGGCACGGCTTATTTGCGGTTGGATTTATTGTCACCCGAAACACAGCCCGCGATGCGCGAGCAATTCCGCAAGTACCTGGAGTCGCGAATCGAGATCTATCGAAAGCTTCCAGATATCGAATCGGCGAAAGCTGAACTCTCCCAGTCCGCAAAGCTGCAGACCGACATTTGGGCTCAGGCAGTGGTCGGCACTCGCTTGCCCGGCTGTCATCCCGAAGCAGGTAAACTACTTCTTCCTGCCCTGAACGAGATGATTGACATTACGACCACGCGGACGATGGCGCTCAGGATCCATCCTCCGCTGATCATCTTCGGCCTTCTGTTTTTACTGGCGCTCGTTTGCTCCCTGTTGGCCGGCTACGGAATGGCAACCAGTCAACAGCGCAGTTGGCTGCATATTCTGGCATTTACAGCGATCGCCGTAATTACGGTCTTTGTCATTCTCGAGATCGAGTATCCGCGTACGGGCTTCCTCCCCGTGGAAAACCGATACGACCAGGTGCTGGTCGACTTACGAGAAAGCATGCAGTGAGGAGAAGTAGATTGACAACGCACTCTCTTCCCGTGAGTCTGAATGCGCACATTTCATTCCTCTCAGCCCAGTCTCCGCCATTTCTCTTCTTGTAGGGGCGAGATTCGATCCATAGATATCGTCATCGAGCCATTCTTGCCAAGCCTCTAATTCCGGGATCTTCATCCTGATCCTTTCTCATCTCTTCCCACGCTATCCCGTGGGTCACGGCATTCCGCAGTTTCAGCGGTGGTTATTGAGCTCCTACCGAAATCATTGAAACCTTCTAACAGGCTTGTTTTCAAGGACTCACGAGTTCCATCGGGTAGCCCCTGAGCGTGGCCCAAGCTTTGCACTAGTGTAGAAATAATTGTTAAGCCATCCCGAAGGGAACGCAGTGATTATTGCCACAATCCGAATGCAAACAGATTCCGAGCACCGCCGTGAGTTGGTTCAAACCTTTAGGTCCTTGTATGAGCCGATCGTCAATGAGTTGGGGTGCATTTCCTGCAGTTTTTATAGCGAGATTGATAATGATGACGTCATGCTGTTGATTGAGGAATGGGAAAGTAAGGAGCAATGGAAAGTCCACCTCAAGTCGCAGGAATTTTCGGTGCTTCTCGGTGCGATGAGTCTACTGAAGGATCCAAGAACTCTACAGTTCAGGCTCCTATCCGAAGTCATGGGAGTGCAACTGTTGAAAAAGATGCGAACTACAGAAACGTAATGCTAATCGAATGACCGCGCTCCGAATTTTTTTCCTGGGATGCGAACTTAGCCTGAAGAATCAAAAACTCAAAGTAAGTATGCACGCAGTAGCTACCATTAAGAGAACTGGTTTCTCGCAGCTTGTAACGAAAACCGCGCCGTCACCCTGGCTGTTGCGATCGATATTCGACGCATACCCTTCGGCAGTGGCTGTTCTGGATGAGTCGGGAATCATTCTCCATACAAATCAAGTCTGGAACGTTGCCGGCCAAACCAGTCTTACTGGACCGCAACGTGGTGTAGGTCAGAACTATATCGAGTTGTGCGAAAACATCCAGGGTGAAGCGCGTCGTGACGCAAAACTATTGGCAAACGGAATACTTCGGGTAATCAAACACGACAAAGAGAGTTTCTTTTTCGAATACAGCAACGCAACACATTCGTTTTTCGTTCACTCGGTTCGCATGAACATCCCGGGATACACCAGCAATATTCTTGTGACGCACCAAACTTTGATGCGCGCAAATGTTGCAGCCCAGGTTTTGACGCTCGAGCAACAGGCCATCTGCAAAGCCTTTCATTTTGTCCCGCAACCGATGAGCCTGACGACGCTGGCAGACGGTAGATATATCGATGTCAACGAGACTTTCCTATCTATACTCGGGTTTGAGCGCGAGGAGGTAATTGGTCACACGTCGCTCGAGCTTGGCATTTGGGCCAGTCGAGATGAGCGCGCGCGATTTGTCAGTAAGTTGATCCAGGGAAGCCGCGTCGAGAACGAGGAAACGCGGCTGCGCGACAAGAGTGGTCAAGAGCGCGTGTGGCTCTCTTCTGCAGAGTTGATCGAGCTGCAGTCGGAAAAGTACTTACTGTTGGCGTCGAGCGATATCACTGAGCGCAAGCGGCTGGAGCAGGAACTGGGCGAAGTGCACGGCCGCCTACTCCGAGTTCAGGAGGAAGAACGAAGCCGCATAGCCAGGGAATTACACGACGACATAAATCAGCAACTGGCGCTTTTCTCTATTGAACTGGAGCAACTTAGTGAAGGCCCTGTGAGTCGGGCTCGCGAGGTCCGCAAGTGTGCTAAAGCGCTGTGGCGTCGCGCTCAAAAACTCTCGTCAGATATTCAACGGATTTCCTACAACCTGCACCCTTCCACGCTGGATCTTCTTGGGCTGGTCACAGCAGTTAGGAGCCTTTGCCAGGAAGTTTCTGAACATCGTGATTTAGAGATCGACTTTATTAGCCATGACATCCCTCAAGACATTCCCAGGGATATCTCCTTATGCATCTTTCGCATTGTTCAGGAAGCTCTGCGGAACGTAATTCGGCACAGCGGTTCTACAAATGCGCGAGTCGAACTGGCGTGGTTGCCGGACGAAATCACCTTGCGTATCACGGATTCGGGCTCGGGCTTTGAGCCAGATAAGGGCCAGACGAAGCTGGGCCTCGGACTCATCAGCATCCAGGAAAGACTCCGTCTAGTGGGAGGGAAGTTCTTGATTCGATCCAAGCCGTCACGCGGTACTCAGGTCGAAGCGCGAATACCCCTCTCTGCGCCGGAGTCTCGCGTTGGTTCGATGGAAGCGGACCCATCGAATAAATTCACACACAACTTCAGGAGACTCTAAATGAAACGTGCACGAATACTCTTGGCTGATGATCACGCACTCTTGTTAGAAGCCTTTGAGAACCTGCTCGAACCGGAGTTTGAAGTAGTTGCAACGGCCAATGACGGCCGTGAGCTTCTGCGAAAGGCAGCAGAACTCAAGCCCGACTTGATTGTGCTCGATATATCAATGCCTTTGCTAAATGGGTTGGATGCTGGGCGACAAATAAAGAAAATTCTGCCAACCGTTAAGTTGGTATACCTCACGATGAATCAGGATCTGGACCTCGTTACAGAGGCGCTGCAGATGGGAGCAAATGGTTATGTGCTGAAGAATTCAGCTGCCTCCGAACTGCGCGAAGCGATCCGTCGTGGCCTACGCGGCGGCACTTATGTGACTCCCCTGATAACCAGGAAGATGGACGGGTTCCTCTTGCAGGATCCGATGCGTCGAAAGCAGGTCATTAGTCTCACTCCACGCCAGCGAGAAGTACTGCAGTTGCTTGCTGAAGGCCGGTCGATGAAAGAGGCAGCCCATATCTTGAATTTAACGCCTCGAACAATTGCTTTTCATAAATATCGCATGATGGACGATTTCAATATTCACTCGACCGCCGAGTTGGTCAAATTTGCGGGCAGGCAACAGGTAGCGTGAAGCCATGCCACCGTTCCATGTCGTGATAACTGTGATCGACTTCACTCTGACGGTGCGTGAGGACTGGTAGTGCGTGAGGACTGGAAGTGTCCTGAGATCCCCACTCAATCAGCGACGGAGTCGCGGCAGAACGTAGCCAGGGGCGAGCGCGCTGCGCGCCGTCCCTGGATCATCACGCACCAGAATGGCGAGCCCTCCTAAGGGCGACAGAACATAGCGACTCACCAAACATGGCGCTCGTCATATTCAATTGCGCTGAGTTTTAAGAGCTCAAGATACTCCTTCCTGAAAACTCTTTTCCCGATGGTGCTTCTCCTGATTGAGAATGTACTTTCTGACACGCTCGATCTGCGAGGGACTAACTGTCAGCCCAAGGTAACCAGATTGCCATTCGAATTTTTTCTGACCCACCACCTGGTGAATCCTGCTCGAAGAGTCGGCTTTGACATCGCGCAGGACGTAATCCAAACGATGGGTGGCACGCAACCCGACAAGCAGATGAACATGATCTTCAATGCTCCCAAATCGCCAAGGGAACTCCTTTGTTCCCTAAACAATACCGCCAAGATAGGCATGTAAGGTTGCGCGCCAGTCTCTCACGATCAGAGGCACGCGATTCTTGGTACTGAAAACAAGATGGTAGTGCAGGCTCAGGTGAGTCGAAGGCATGAGGATAACCTCCGTGAGTTTGAGGTTCGTAGAACGTAGTGAGGGATTTTATCAGCGAGGCGTTGTTCTGTCGCCCTTCTCAGGGCTCGCCATTCTTTGACGTGATGATCCAGGGGCGGCGCGTAACGAGCTCACCCCCTGCCTACCTTCTGCCGCGACTTCGTCGCTGCTTGAGTGGAAATTGCGGTTTGTGCAGCTTCTAGGTCGCTGGTTGAGCGCGCAATTCTAAACTAGAAACGACCTGAAAGACTGTCAATGTTAACAGTGTTTCCTGGCGCCAGTCGCCGCTACTATCCTTCCTGATTATGAGACAGGCCTGGAGTCGATAGTCTGCCGATAATCTGAAGGGACAATTGCAGATATGGAGAATACAGCTGTCGTTAGCACCGACACCTCACCGTCTACCAGGCTCGCAGTGGACCGCACAGGACTGGCCCACGAGCGGACCTTGATGGCCTGGATCCGAACAGCCTTATCGCTGATAACGTTTGGGTTCACGATCTACAAGTTTTTCCAGTATCTAGTGGAGCGTGATCACGGTGAGCCACGCGGCAAACTCATCGGACCGCGAGGCTTCGGGCTCTTTATGATTTCCATTGGGCTCTTTGCCTTATTGCTTGCGACCATCAGCCACCGGCGAAACATGAAGGCAATGAGAGAGAAGTACGGTGGAGTCCCATACTCACTTGCCGCGGTGCTGGCGGCTGTAATCTCAGTGCTCGGCATCCTGGCCTTGCTCACCGTTATCTTCCGGCAGTGAGGTGGGCTACCCGAATCACAGCTTCTCACAAACCCCGTTAAATCCGCTCA
>WNFY01002709.1_pt1 | contig 16740 bp, 13 predicted proteins | sample 5400091 | NCBI WGS metagenome assembly WNFY01 (sample SAMN13153364, study PRJNA577476) | soil metagenome | isolation source: 60 cm soil or saprolite under grassland replicate 1 | place: USA:California | collected 2016-06-15
ATCTGGTAACTGAGGAGCTGGTCGCTGTCCTCTCACGGCGTTCGTCGTTCGAATTTAAGCAGTTGTTCGACATCGTGCACGAGAATCTTCGGGCCCGGAACGCTGCCAGCGGTGGCGAGGAAATGCTGCGCTTGCGAGCTTATGAGAAATTGCAAAATCTCGTGGCGCGGGGCGCGGTCAAGAAGAACGGCAAGAAATACAAGGGATTGCCTTCGGCTTTGGCCAGCGCGATTGCCCAGCAGAATGGCCATCTTGCTGGTGTAAAATAACGGAACCCTCCTGGTTTCAGGGAATCCCGGATGCTAGGCGAATACTTGCCGGTTCTCCTGCAGATTCTTGTAGCCATTCTCTTCGCCGCTTCCGCGTTGGTTGTCAGTGTGCTGGTAGGCAAAAGCGGAAAACGTACGCCCGCCAAGGATACCCCGTACGAATGCGGCATGATCCCCCAGAGTGAACGCCAGCCACGCTTCAGCGTGAAGTTTTATGTCGTGGCGATGCTTTTTATCCTGTTCGACATCGAGATCGTGTTCATGTACCCGTGGGCAGTCGTATACCGCGACGCCATCAGGCAGAGCAGCGTCATTTTCTGGAGCATGCTCAGCTTCATCACGATCCTGATGGTGGGCTACGCCTACGCAGTCAAAAAAGGCGCCCTGGATTTTAAGAGATAAGTCTTTCTTCTTACTCCCGCTCTTCCTCATGCTCTACAGAACCGGGATCCGAGCGTGAGCAGGATTAGGGACAAAGCGCGTGGTCCTGTATTTCAAGACGTTGCAAAAGGATGAACGCCTCAGGGCGATCTTCTGACGCCCCCCGATTTCTGCCCCTTCTCCTCGTGGTGAGTGTCCTTCTCTGGTGCTATACCACGACCGCGGGACGACAGGTTTTTGTTAAAGAGGTCTTAGGTGGCGCCTACGATTCCCAAGCGGAACATTTTCTGCAAGGCAATGTGGACGTCGACGCGGCGGCCATCGGCCATGAAGCAATGATCGTCGACGGTAAAGTGCGTATGTACTTTGGGCCGTTCCCGGCTTTCCTTCGGATTCCACTAAATTTCGTATACCGGACAGGACATGGGAAATGGTCCCGAGTTTCGGGATTTTGCGCAGGTGTTATTACGCTGTTTTCCTTTGCCGGTGTGGTGGGCACAGCCTTGCGCTTCTCACCGCTTTGCTCCCGAGGCCGCAAATGGGTGGGAAACGCATGCATTGTCGGGTTCGCTCTCGGCTCGCCGTTGCTTTTGCTACTTGGAAATCTTTCCATCTACGATGAAGCAATCATCTGGGGCCTGGCCTGGTCGCTTGCCGCGTCGTACTTCGCTCTTCGCTCGCGACAAGCTGAAGCCAGCGCCTTGACGTGTTCACTGTTGGGATTCTCTCTATGCGCCGCCGGAGCTTTGCTTTCCCGAGTTACCTTCGGCGTGCCGTTCATCTTAATCGCACTGCTTCTTGCTCTCCAAATACCAAGAGAGAATCGAATAACTAATCTTTTGGTCCTCCTTCTTCCACTTGGCGTTGCCTTTGCGTTTTATGTTTGGCTAAGCTACGCAAGATTCGGCAGCTTCGTTGGAGTAAATTATGACTATTACATCAACCCGGTTCACAGCGAATTCGCGCATAAATACGGGGTGTTTAACGCGCGTCGTATCCCCTATAGTTTCGCCGACTACTTCAGTCTGCGCTTTCCAAGACTCCAGCGTGAGCTGCCTTTTTTCCGGGCAGACCGCCATTCCTATGACTATCCTTCTCTCTTTTCCGATCCATTCAGCGAGGCATATATCTCTCTCCTCTGGTCTTCCAGCTGGCTCGTCTTTGCCGCTATCATGGGAATCATATGTCTCGTTCGACGCAAAGGGGCCGACCTCTTTGAGCGAGGTGCCGCCGCGGCTCTCTTTGTGCAATTTCTCTGCATCCTGTCGTATTTCTTGCTCGCCCAACGCTATGCCACGGACCTTTATCCTTTCCTGATCTTCTGCTTCGTTATCTTTCTAGGTTCAGGCGGGGCCATTGTATGGAGGTCGCGTCATATCTTAACTGGACTAGTTGTTCTTTCGATTGTTATAAACTCGCTGGCAACCGTCTCCTGGCTAGTTGGTGCTGACCAAAATGTGCCCGCTGAAACAAAAGCCGCCTGGGGAAAGCTGTTAGGCCGGGATTCTTATGAGAGATGAAAGTGATGCGGTTCGGGAGCACACCCGCTCCGGTTGCTGGTGAACGCGTCTCGCTGCCGCAATCACGGATCGTTGACATTCCTTCGTCATTCGTCATTCGTGCTTCGTCATTATGATGTTACTGAAGAGTGACAGTAGCCGGGAGTTTTCGGTAGCCATAGCGGTGTCGCTTGTTGCGGCGATCGCCTTTTATTTCTCGACCAAGGCAACCCTGCACGATCTGGATTATACAAATCAGATTGCTTCAGCTTTGCTCCACGGCCAGCTGGGTCTTCAGGAAAAACCGCCTGACTGGCTTAACGAGATGATTCCGTGGGAAGGCAGATACTACTCAGCCTTTCCGCTGGGAGCAGTGCTTAGCATGCTTCCCATAGCGCTTCTGCTAAACACGGGCCTGATCCAGAACTTTCCCGGACATCTCTTAGCAGCCTTGATTGCCGGCTTATGCGTTTACTTCTTTTTCGGACTCGCGAAGGCATTCGGAGCCGATTACTCCAGCCTCAAAACCAAATCGTTAGCTCGCCGGATCATGTTGGCCCTGTTCCCCATTTTCGGAACCTGGACATGGTGCAACCTCGGATTCGGCGGCGCCTGGCAAATCGCTCTCGGTTTAGCTTTGCTGGGGGAAACCGCAGCGCTGTACTTTACCTTGGCTCGACCATCGCCGTTCGTTGCAGGAGCGTTCTTTGCCCTGGCTTTTGGGAATCGCACCGAGCTACTCATTACGTTGCCTTTTTATCTTTGCTTTTTCTGGGGGCAGCCAACTGAAAGAGTAGTCGCCTGGAAGAATTTGAAGGCAGCAGTTCAGGAAAACAGCCGTATGCTTGTCCGTTTCCTGAGCGTACCCGTAATACTCGCGCTTCTGACCGCCGCCTATAACTTCGCGCGTTTCCAATCAATTTTCGATTTTGGTTACATCCACATCCCCGAAGTAGCCCAAGAACCTTGGTATCAACACGGGTTGTTTTCGATCCAGGCTATCCCGTGGAATATCTACACCATGTTGTTTCAAGGTTTCGAGAGTATTTCCTATTTTCCCTATGTCCGCCCAAACGGCTTTGGCTGCTCGATCTTCCTTGCCAGCCCTTTCCTATGCCTCCTGTTTCGCCAGGGCGGACGATACAAGGTAGTAGCTTGGGTGGCGATCGCTCTGTTGACGCTCGTGCTCTGGCTGCATGGAAACCCGGGGAGCTGGCAATTCTCCTATCGCTATGCCATGATCTTGCCTCCCTGGATGTTCCTTCTGCTGACAGGTAATGGCCCAGCGAAGATATCCGTGCCCGAAATCTCGCTTTTCGTTGTCTCAGTCGCAATCAACGCGATAGCCACCTGGCTGTTTCTCTGGACCGACCAGATCCAGCCCTAGAAAATCTCTTAATCTGAGCTATCCGCGTGAATCAATAGTGATTGGTAAGGCGTCACCAGCAGGGCGCGCCGAGGAAATCGCAAAAACGACAAATGTCTCGACCTCCCGCAGCGTTTGACGGAAGAAATCGTGCATTTAGAGTTCGCACCTGTGCGGTTCGTTGACGGGTTGAACACCTGCGTATGCTAGCGTTCGTCTATCTTGGATTGGCTGTTTGTCTCGGCGATTTTCTTTGCCGGCGCTTTTACCGGTTTGTGTCCGTTGCACACCGGTGCACGGCAGCCATCCTCGTAGGGCTACTGGTTAGCTCATGGTTCACGTATTTGGGTGGGCTCACATTCGCGTGGACGTCACGGCCGCTGCTCTGGGGTAATCTCTTGTTCTTTGTGACGGCTGTTGCGCTGCTGACTTGGCCCAGATGGAAACACAGAATTGTTAAAGGCTCGGGCAAAGCTCGCAGGCAGTTTCCAGCCGACTCGTATCTGCCGCGGCCCAAGGGTTCCGGCATAGCTGACTGGATACTCATTGCCGGATACCTCACCCTGGTCTCGTGGATGATGTTTGCCTCATTTAATTCGAAAGGCGGGAGACTGCAGATCGCTAACCCTGAGTACAGCGACTTCGGACCAAATACTGCGATCATGCAGAGCTTCGCCGTCGGCCACAATTTTCCCACGGAATATCCGCACTTCTCAGGGGACCGCATCCGTTACCACTTCTTGTTCTACTTTCAGGGGGGGAATCTTGAATTCCTCGGCCTCGATCCGGCGTGGAGCCTTAACCTACTCAGTATAACCACGCTGGTAGCCATGCTCGTCCTGGTGATGGTGCTTGGCCAGGTGCTGTTCGATTCGCGCGCAGTTGGGCGCGTGGGTTCTGCGCTCTTCTTCTTTTTCGGATCGCTCTCTTACGTCCCCTTTCTTCACAAGCAGGGTTCAGTCCGCGGCGCAATCCAAGCGATCACGCATTTGCGAGAATTTCTGCCAACTATCTTTCCCTATCGTGGCGAAGCCTGGGGCACTTGGTCGCAAGTGACCTTCCTTAATCAGAGGCATTTCGCGAGCGCCATTGGGATATTGTTGCTGGTTTTGATTTTTCTGACGATTCAATATCGCGCCTTCTATGCGAAGCGAGCTGCCGCGGCACCAGCTAAGACGCTGACGCCAGAGCCAAGCGCGTCGCCCGAGACTGCGGAGACAGTCTCCAACGATGCGGCCGGGCCAGACTGCCCCCCAGCATCAAAAAGCGAGATGCCGGGCGTTCCAATGCAAGAACCCAAGCAGCCAAGTGCCCTTGCCCCAAAAGCTTCTCGCTCTACGGCGCCGGGGTTCATTTTCTCGGGTGTCTTGCTTGGTCTGCTGCCAATGTGGAACAGCGCTGTGCTTATCGCAGCGTTCGCTATATTGGCAGTCTTATTTGTCGTGTGTCCTCTGAGGCCACAAATGCTCGCGCTTGCTGTTACCACGGGAGTGATTGCGTTACCGCAGATGCTGTATCTGAGCACTGGGAGCGGCAGGGCTCCGATGCCGCGGCTGCTCCACTGGGGTTATACCATTGACCATCCTACCGCTGAGAATGTGGCCAAGTATCTTGGCTTCACGTTTGGCTTCAAATGGTTGTTGATCGCGTTGGCATTGCTTTTCGCCACGAGCCTGCAAAGGCGCTTTTTTTTGGCAGCGTTAAGCCTTCTCGCAGTTGCGTTTTCCTTCCAGTTCACCATTGAGAGCCTTGCCAACCAAAAGTTTTTCCACATTTGGGTAATCATTGCCAACCTGTTCGTCGCGTTGGCGCTCTGGCGCTTATGGCGTCTCTCACTTGGCGGAACTACGCTGCCCGGGAAAGTCGTTGCGCTCGGTCTCTTCCTGCTGATCATTCCGGGCGGCCTGATCGATTTCTTCCCGATTCATAACACTGGCTGGAGCGAAGTAGCCTATAAAAACGATCCATTGATCGACTGGCTTAAGAAACAGACGAGCCCGCGAGATATCTTTCTGACAGATCGCTTCGTCAATCATCCTATCTTGATGGCTGGACGGCGGGTCTTGTATGGCTGGCCTTACTACGGATGGTCAGCCGGTTACAACGCGAGCAAGCACGACAGGGTTTACACAGAGCTGTTCGAGAGCAAGGACCCGTGGAAAGTGTTCCGGCTTTTGAAAGAGAACGGCATCAAGTACGTGGCGTATGATAACGCGGTTCGGCAGGGTCAGTTCATCAAGCGTCCAAATGAACAGGTTTATGCTACTTATTTTCCAAAGGTGTTTGAGGACAAGCAAAACAGGTACAATTCGCTGACGATTTATAAAGTACCAGAGGCAGCGCCTCCCCAGCTCAGCTTCCTGCCGGAAAATGCTACTAGTATGTTTGAAGGCGGCAGGGGAACTGGGAAAGGACAATTCGATGCACCACATGGAATCGCTGCGGACAGCAAGGGGAACATTTTCATAGCCGACACGAACAATGGGCGAATCGAAAAATTCTCACCGAACGGTGTCTTTATCACTAGTCTCGGTATCAAAGGCACGGGCTATGGACAGCTAGGAGAACCGAATGGGATCGCAATCGACCGCGCCGGCAACATCTACGTAGCAGACGCCTCCAATCACCGGGTGCAGAAGCTGGGGCCCGACGGAACTCTTATTGATGAGTGGAAAGGCCCGGACCCTGGATTCTACGGTCCACGAAGGATCGCCATTGGGCCTGATAACTCGGTTTATGTTGTGGATCAGGGACGCACTAGAATCGTCAAGTTCACTCCGGATGGACAAGTTCTCACGACCTGGGGCACCAAAGGAAATGGCAATGGCCAGTTTGACGATCACACTTCCGTGGCAGTTGATCCTTGGACGAACAACGTTTATGTGGCCGACCCGCGTAACAAACGGATCCAAATATTCGACTCAAACGGGAAGTTTCTAGCGACGTGGCCAGTGCCGGAGTGGCAACGGTTATATGGTTTCGAGGATTTGGCCATCGATTCCAAGGCAGGCAGGCTCTACGCATCAAGCGCTAATATGGACGCCGTACTCGTTTTCGACTTGAACGGCAACCGAATGGGAAGTGTGACACCAAAATCGCCGGAAAAACTCGACGGCCCATCCGCGTTGGCTCTGGTGGATCGCAAGCTTTACGTAGTATGCATGTCAGGTAATCACGTGAGCGAAATTGACCTGGGAACACGATACTAGCGAGCACAGCCATTACGGTTCTCGTCGATTGATTCCATAGAAGGCGCAGCCAATAGTATGGAGCTATCCCAGAAGGAGCGGAGATTCTGTATCCCGAGAATTGTCCTACTCGGCTTGTCATTTGTTAGCCTGGTGATTTGCGCCGTTGGAGCCACCGCGCACTATCTGAAATGGGCTTGGACAAATCCATGGCAGCCAATCGGATGGCTGCTTAGCATGCTCTTTTTGCTTTGCGCCTTCCTGCCAGACCCACGTGGCCTGGCGACCGGTTTCAAATCTTTAATAAAGCCAAAAACAGCATTCTTTCTTTTCTGGATCCTGTTCTTTGTAGTTTCGCACCTGTGGAATTTCCGCACGGCCCCTTGGAACGGAGACTCACTTTTTGACGAGTCCGCTAATGACCTCGGGTTTCTAAAAAGTTACGTTATCGGTCATCCATATCAGGCGGCCTGGTTTCATGGCATTATTTCGCGAGAGACCCTGTTTCATTACTATGTGTGGGGTTTTCTTAAGCTATTCGGCTTTAATATCCTGTCGTATGAAGCAGCGCTCTTTGTTATTTGGCTGACGGCCTTTGTGTTCACGCTCTTGCTAGTTGACCTGTTCTTTGGGTCTTACATTGTCACATCCGTCGCGGCGCTGAGCTTTAACTTCCTCCCCTTTGCATTCATTTACACTTTCGTTGGATACCGTTACCCGATGACGATTCTGTTCTGCATCGCTTCTGTCTATTTCCTGCATCTGGGGTTTAGAAAGGCTTCTTGTTTTGCCTTGAGTCTGGGCGGGATTGCAGCAGGGCTTTGTTTAGCCAGCTCCATACCCGGCAAGCAATATCTGCTGGCACTTGTGATTGCTGCGCCGCTGTACGCTGTGTTTTATTGGAGGAGCTTAAAGCGAACCGTCGCGTGGAGCTCTCTGGCCGTTATCGTTTATAGCTTTTTGGCGGCTGCCACGCCAATTCTCTGTTACATCATCTTCAATCGCGAACACTATACATATTATGAAGGCACGTACATTCACCGTTTCTGGGACGCGGTGCGGGGAACCCCGGCCCCTAATGATATGCGATATTATGTGACGGGGCTCTGGAACTGTTTTTTTGCTGCCCAGTGGTGGCCTCGGCTTTTGTTTCCGGATTTTTTGCCTATTCCGTTGCCATATTACTGGCTTTTACTGCCCGGCTTTGTGCTAGCTGTTTGGCAGAAGCGTTTTGAGGTCGTGCTGCTGGCAACGCTTCCAGTGGTAGGAGTATTTGTTTCGGGGGGACCTGCCGTTGAGCAGCGGCTGTTGCTTGCAATCCCATTTTGGATCATCCTGATCAGCTTCACGCTTGCTGGACTGTTGAAGCTTCGGCCGTGGCCAGGCGTGCAAATTGTGGTCGGCGTTCTGGCAGGCTTAATACTGTTGAAAGGCTTGGGTCCTTCGATTCGATATATCTATAGCAAGACGAAGAGCCCGTTTGCGATCTACCACTATGCGCAACATCAGGTCGCTGTGTCACGGTTCTTAAAACATGTCGTAGCTGGTCAAGAGCACCCCGGTCCTCCTCGCCTCGAACGCGACGAGTTTAATCGAATTAAAGGCATTGCCGATCCTCCTTACGACACATTCATCTGCCAAAATGATGCTTATTCAATCATTCATCTATTCTTGCATGATTACGATGATGCCAAGATCCTGTCTTTCTGTTCCGATTTGCCTTTTGGGGCTGTTATGACCGAGCAGGACGTATGGAATGCGAACAAGAAGGCCATCGCCAGCTATGTTCCCGGCACTAAGGATCTGAAGTTGATCTGGGAAAGAGATCCAAAGACAGCGAGAATAATCAGAATGTTCCAATCGCTCCGCGATCTCGGGACGGAGGACACCATTTCGTTCTTGTTTGGTGGAAGACTAAGGACGTTTTACGTCTTGAATATTGGCAACAAGGACATTCGCCAGTTTCAGGAACGCGTCAGGACGCTGCCGAATACTCCTCTTTAGGCCCCTACTAACGATCCAAAGCAGGAGACGAGCCAAAGCTACAACGGTCGAGACTAAACGGTCCTGACGCGGCCGCGTCGCTTCACGCAAAATCGAAACCTCCGGGAACTCCGCAGAATCTCGGTCTATGAAAGCGAGACGCGCGTCTTCAACCTTCATTTGGCCGCGTCCTACTCCGCGGCCCCGGCCGTAGCTTTACCCCGGCTTATTCTCGTCCGTATTGTCGATTGACTCCTGGACCAAGTAGCGGGGCCGACCTTTCACCTCTTCGTAAATCCGAGCCAGATATTCACCGATGATGCCAAGGCTGATCATCAGGAAGCTTCCTATGATTAGCTCTAACAGAATGACAGTAGCGAAACCGCTGACCGCTTGGCCCGTTAGCTTCAGATACAAAGTCTCAATCCCCAAGAGAACGGATAAGCCCAGGAAAATCACGCCTGCAAAGGTCACCAAATGCAGCGGGAACGATGAAAACGCAGTTATTCCGATGAGAGCTAGTTTCACGCGCCTTAACACAGACCAAGTTGATTGACCTGCGGAGCGCGGCACTACCTCGAAGGGAATCTGCACGGTTGTGAACCCCATCCAGACGGTCATCCCTCGGAAAAAGACGTTACGTTCATGCATTTTTAACCATGCATCGACCGCTTTGCGATTCATCAGTTTGAAATCCGACGCGCCTTTAAAATGGAATCCGGATAGTTTGTTCAGGATGAAATAGAACAGCTGGGCACCCAATTTACTGGATAATGATTCGCGGCCGCGCCGGCGTTTGACGGCTTCCACAATATCAGCTCCAGAATTCTGCCACATCCTCACCATCTCCGGAATAAGGGATGGCGGATGTTGCCCGTCGGCGTCCATCACAATAACGGCGTCGCCCCGTGCGTGCTCCAATCCTGCGCACAACGCCGACTCCTTGCCGAAGTTCCGACTCAGGCGCAGCGCTCGTACTGCCCGACAAGTTTTCGCTTCCGCGGCTAAGACGCGCCAGGTGTCGTCAGGCGAACCGTCGTCAACGAACACGAGTTCGTATGGCAGGTTGCACTGGCTAAGAGAGCTGCGCACAGCCGTCAAGAAGGTAGATAACTGCACGCCTTCGCAAAACACGGGCATAACAACCGAAAGGAAATGTTGCCCGGTTGGGATGTTAGGCGTTTGTGACTCTTCCATAAGCAGCAACTGTAGTAGCAGGCACCCATACCTTGAAGTGTCCAAGCCAGGGCGGTAGCTTGAAACCGAACTTAGCCGCGATCAAGCCCAATGGAAACGCATGCGGATAAGGAAGCCTGCGGATATCGCCCAGGCCAGCTCGATACATCAATGAGCTTAACGTCCAGTAATCGAAGTAGAGGACATGTTCGGGAACCTTGAAGGATGGCCAGCGTCGGCGCATCAGTTTTCTCAATCCACCTCCGATGTCGGGCGTAGCGAGAATAATGTGGCCACCCAGTTTTGTGCGGCCGACTAATTGCTTAACGAATGATAGTGGTTCGTAAATGTGTTCGATTACTTGTGTCGCAATTACACAATCGAATCTGGCGTCAGGCGGAACCTGTTCAACACCTCCAACGAACACCTCGGCGCCTGTTTCGCGCGCGATCTCTGCGCCTTGCGGCGAGAATTCCGTGCCGACGCGGAGCTGAAAAAACGAGCGTGCTTCGTCAAGGAGGTATCCATAGCCGCATCCGACTTCCAAGAGATCGCCGCTGGTCAATCCGCAGCTGGCGAGGTTGTGTAGAAGGCGTTTGAAAGTTGCTCGTAATGCGAATTCCTGGGCAGTGTAGCTGGTGTCCGCGTATCCGCATGTGCCACCTTCGTAGTATGATGATTCGCGATAGGCTCCCTGCATCGCGCTCTCGACAAGCCGCGGATAGAGATAGTACAGTCCGCATTCCGTGCAGCGAACGACGCTGTATGGTTGGTGCAAACGAAATGGAAACTCGCGCCGGTCGCTCCCACACAACGGACATGCCGGGTATTCAAGATTTGTGGAGATCTCTGCGGCTGGCTCTTTCAAGGTCATTGCCCCTTCAAACTATTCATACTCGACGCGTGCGGCGAGTCCGCATTTGAAATGACGACCGCAATGCCGATAGACCGCTTCGCCTAGGTGCGCAAAAGGGGTGGCAATCAAGGGACGATTGGTTTGCTTCCCTCGGGCAACGGATTCGGACTTGCGCGCCTTATCGGAAACGCCTATTAGCTTTACCCTCATGGTTCATCATATCGTCCTCTACAAACTCAAACCCGAGGTCACCCCTGCTCGCGTAGAGGCGATGATGATGAATACGCGCATGCAGCTTCTGAAAATTCCCGAGGTCTTGAACATTAAATGTGGGAAGCGGGTCGACCCCGAATTGCCGTGGCCGTTCTTCATTGCCATCGATTTTGAGTCGATGGACAAGTACGCAATCTTTCGCGAAGACCCCATTTTCGTGAAATTCACCGAGGAAGTGATCAAGCCGAACACGGAAGATTCGCTGGACCTGGACTTCGAGATGGATCCGGGCAAGGACGTTCGCTTTTCGTAGGGGTGCATGCGGCGCGCCCCGTGGTCGCGCCCTACCTATCATTGCTATTTTCGCGCGGAGCGCGTAATCATCCGATTTCGATGCGTCTCGGCTATCTTTACTCCCGGTATCCAGTGCTTTCGCAGACGTTTTGCGACGCGGAAATGCTGGCGCTGGAACGGCTCGGTTTCGAGCTTGAGATCGCCTCGGTGTACCCCCCGCTCACGAGCCTGCGGCACGAGCATATCGCCTGCTTGCGCGCGCCCATTCATTACGCGCCGCCGCAAGGAATCTTAAAGATTTCAGAAAAGAATGCGAAAACGGACGGCAAATGGCCGGGCGATCTGGTTGACCGGCACGAGCGAAAATATGGCCCCAGCGTCAAGCCAGAGCAGCGCGCGCGCAATGCCCTTTACTTTGCCGACCGTTTCAAGCGCCGCGGCGTCGATCATGTTCATGTTCACTTCGCGAATCGAGCGGCACACACCGCGATGTTCTTGAAAGAGATTTCAAGGATTCCATTCAGCGTGACGGCGCACGGACAGGATTTCATGAAGGACCTTGGCAATGACGATCTTTTGCGGGAAATCTGCGCCAACGCGGAGTTCGTTGCGGCCGAAACGGATTACAGCCGCGACCTGCTCCGCCAACGCTGTCCGGATTCCGCTGCCAAAATTCACCGTGTTTATAACGGGATGGACTTGACGCGTTTTCCAGTGACGAACGAAGAAATATCGATCAACCAAGTGCCGCGCACCATCAGCATTGGTCGACTGGTTGCGTTCAAGGGATTTGAGTACCTGATCGACGCTTGCGCCGATCTCGCGCGCCGAGGTCTTGAGTTCACCTGCGAAATCATTGGCGACGGCCCGCTACGCGGCGATCTCGAAGCAAGAATTAGAAAGTTGAACCTGTCGGACCGGGTTCACCTGCTCGGCTCACTTTCGCAGGAAGCAGTTCTGCAGAAACTCAAGGCTGCTGATATTTTCGCGCTCGCCTCGGTGACAGACACACAAGGCGCCAGCGATGTTTTTCCAACCGTGATCATCGAGGCGATGGCTGCTGCGCGTCCGGTCGTGTCCACCCGATTGGCTGGAATTCCTGAATCAGTCGTGGACGGAGAAACGGGGTTGCTCGTTTCGCCTGAGGACACAATGGCGTTGGCCGAAGCGCTGGGACGACTCATACAGGACGCCAAATTGCGATTGCACTATGGTCGCGCTGGACGCGCGCGAATCGAACAACATTTCCGAATCGAACACACGGTGGGGCCGCTTATCGAGCTTCTGCAGAAAACACCGGGCGCATCGGGCAAATCCAATCAGCGTCACGCTTCGCAGAGCGAAGGGGCTACAGGAATCGCCTACTTGATTGACAGCTGGCCGGATAGAGACTTGCCGCTCCTTGAACGCGAGCTTGAAGAAATGAAGCGACGTCATGTGCCGATCGTCCCAATTGTATGTGAATTGAATTCTCATGCGCGCTACACGCGAGCGATGGAAAAAATGGCGCCGTCGCTCGAATTTCTGCCAGACGCGATGGTCATCGAGGCCGAATGGCGCGCAAACCACGCACTCGCGCAAAAACTGGAAGAAGATCGCGCGCAGCGCAGCGCCCGGGCGCCAAGTGCTATCTTTTTGCGGCAGGCGCGTTTTGCTCTCGTGTTGGCCAATCTGCTTCGAGAAAAAAACGTGTCGCATGTCCACGCGACGAGTTCCAGTGCCTTCGTCTGCGCGCTCATCTTAAAGAAACTTCTCAATGTTACAGTGAGCGCCACGATCGAGGCGCGACCGGCCTTATCGCGAGAGTGGATCCAGAACGCGTTATCAGAGTGTGTAGGCGGTCGTTTAAGAGACCGAAAATTAGTCCGCGGCAGTTCGTTTCTTATTGATAAGACAACATTCCGTTCGGCTCCACAGCAAGCGCTTGGACTAGCCAGTCAAAAAACCGGGATCGATTTGACTGCTGGGACGCGTTTCTGGCAGGAATGGGCGGAATTACTTATGCGCTGGAGCGGCAGCGATCGAGAATCGAAAATCGAAAATCGAAAATGAAGAAAGCCATCCTTCTCGCCGGCGGCGCCGGGACACGTCTTTTCCCGCTGACGAAGATCGTCTGCAAGCAACTTCTCCCGATCTACGACAAGCCAATGATCTGCTATCCGCTGGCTACGCTGATGCTTGGCGGCCTGCGCGAGGTGCTGATCATTTCCACCCAGAAAGATTTGCCGATGCTGCGCGATTACTTGAGCGACGGCGCGCATCTTGGAATTCGGATTGAATACGCCGAGCAACCGAAACCCGAGGGAATCGCACAAGCTTTTCTGATCGCGGCAAAATTCATCGAGGCCTGCGGCGCGTCACTCATCCTCGGCGACAACATTTTCTATGGAAAACTCGACTTTTACCGAGACGCGCTGGCTATCGAGCGTGGCGCGTGCATTTTCGGGTATCAAGTCCGTGACCCGGAACGGTACGGCGTAGTCGAATTCGACGTTGATGGAAAGGCAATCAGCCTCGAGGAAAAACCGAAGCAACCGAAGAGTCACTTCGCAGTGCCGGGACTTTATGTCTACGACGAGCGCGTCGTCGAGTTGTGTCGGACACTGCGTCCATCGGCGCGCGGCGAACTGGAGATCACCGATCTAAATTTGCTTTATCTCGAGGAGAACCAGTTACATGTGAAGTTGCTCAGCCGCGGCGTGGCCTGGCTGGATACCGGCACGACGACAACATTGCTTGAAGCAAGTAACTACATCGCCACGATCGAACACCGGCAGGGATTGAAAATCGCGTGTCTGGAAGAAGTGGCGCTTCGGGCCGGTTTTATTACGGAGTCTCAACTCGCCGCTACCGTCGATCGACTGCCAAAAGGCGAATATCGAGATTATCTGCGAATGGTCTGTGACGAAGGCCCAAACGCAGGGCCAGAGCCCGGGGGATAACCAGGATGTCAGCCACCTTGGCTGACTCTCGGCCGCCGGGCTGCCAGGCCGGCGAATAGGCGTTCCCTGCAGGCTGGCAGCCTAACCTCCTATTTCGGCTGCTCGCGCAGCAGATGATTTGTGTCTGCGAGCAATTTCGTTACGGCGTCCGCTTCAGTGGCATCGTAATAACCGCGAATTTGACCGCGCCGATCTACAAGCACCATCCGCGTGCTATGCACGGGAATTCCCCGTTCATCGCTGCCGTCCGAAACGGCAAGTTTGAAACCATCGTGCGAGAGTTTGTAGATCGCGCTCTTTGGTCCTGTGAGGAAATCCCAACGCGCGGGATCTGCTTGCAATTTCTCCGCATAACCGCGCAGAACTTGCGGCGTATCTTTCTCCGGGTCGACACTAAACGAGACCAAACGCACATCAGATTTTTCCAATGGTTTCTGCAGTTCGCTCATCCTGCTACTGATCATTGGACAAGGTCCCGGGCACGTGGTGTAAATGAAATCGGCGATCCAAATTTTGCCAGCTAACTGCGCGGAGCCGAAGGTTTGCCCGTTCTGGTTCACCAGCTGAAAAGCTGGGACCGTTCCGTAGGAAGAAACAGTTCGTTGTCGAAGGGCTGCCACTTCGATGTGACGCAGCCAAAGTAACAGTAGCAAAGTAACAATCGGAATCAGAATCAGGGTTAGCTTCCAGGCAATGCCGCCGCGTGGCCGCGCCTGATTCATTGTAGTAGAAGTTGTATTCATGATTTCGTCAGGACGAGTGCGGCCAACAACAGCGGTAGGTAAACAATCGACGTAATAAACAACAAACGTGCAGCTTCTCTGGTGCGGACTCTCAAAAACCGCATGGCAACGGCAATAAATAAACTGCCAAGCACTAATTCGATCGCGAGATACGCGAACGTGACGATTCCAACAAATGCAGGCAGGCCTCCCAAAATCAGGAGCAGAATACAAAATAACACACTTTGACTGGCGCTGCGCTCGCCGCTCAGGTCATCGCTCGAAATCATGCGGAAACCCGCTCGCGAATAGTCTTCGCGGTACATCCAGGCAATGGCGAAGAAATGCGGCAATTGCCATAGCAAAAGAATTACGAAAAGGCTCCATGCGCCTGCGTCGATTGCGCCCCGAGCCGCTGCCCAGCCAATCACTGGCGGGATGGCGCCCGGGATGGCACCCACAACCGTGTTCGCCGTGCTGGCGCGCTTGAGCGGCGTATAAGCAAAGATGTAAATCGTGATCGTGATCGCAGCGAGCACTGCACTCAGTGCATTGCAAGCCAGCGCAAGATAGCCAACTCCAAAGATCGAGAGGAAAAGGCCAAGCGCGAGCGCTTCGGCCGGTCGCATTCGGCCCGCCGGCACCGGGCGCATTCTCGTCCGATGCATCAGCGCGTCCGCTTTGCGTTCCCACCACTGATTGAGCGCGGCGGCCGCGGCAGCTGCGGCCGCTGTTCCAAACACAATCCGAAACAATGCAGCATAATCGACCGACGGCCCCGATCCGAGATAAAAACCGACCGCAGTAGTCAGCAAAACAAGCGACGTCAACCGCGCTTTGACCAACTCGAAGAGATCGGCAATGAACCTCCTCCGCGCGAATGCATGCTTCGCGTTTTCGACTTCGAGCGCGGCGGTTTTCATGCAGCGACAGGTTCGCTATGCGGCGCGCCCGGGTCCGAGCCGGACTGGCTTTGTCGCGCCCTACCAAGGCTTGTCTTCGAAATGCGCAAGCAAACGGCCGAAATGCCCACACCAAAAGATAGCATGATCGCCCCCACCGCGACATGCGCCGTCGCGATGTCGGCGGCTTTGTTGCTCCAAATTGTCCAAGCGCCCAGCGTCAGCTGACCGAGAAGAAATACGACCCACCAGATCGACAATTTCTTGAGCGCGGCAACCTGAAGCGCGTTTCTCCAAACGCGCGAACAAAATGCAATTACACCGACTCCAATCAGCAGCGCGACAAAACGATGTGTCATTTGTAGCCAGATTTGGAAAGCGTCCACGTCCGACAAACCGCGCGCATCGCGCCAGGCGTTGATCTTTGCCAGCGCCATCGCGCTTGTATCTGGAATCCACGCGCCGTTTGCCGTGGGAAAATCGAGAATTGACAGATCGCGATGCTGATGACGCATTGTCGCGCCCAGCGCAAGTTGAACATAAATCGCGAGCGTGATTGCCATGGCCAGTCTTCGAATGGGCGCAAATTTTTTCTGACTGATATCAATTTCATCGAGAGACCGCCAAAAGCTTGTCGTTACAAGCGCGATCACCACCAGCAGCGCGAGAAAGGCCTGCGCGATGCACGCATGAAAGATGCCGATTTCATCTTTGAGCATCGTGACACGAAGACCGCCGAGAATTCCCTGCAGAGTTACACCGGCGAGCGCAATTAGGCCGAGGTTGCGCACCCATCGCCGGCTTTCGCTGCGCCAAAGCCAGATCGCCAGAATGATCGTGAGGAATCCAACGGCTGAAGCAATCAGGCGATGGGTATGCTCAAACAAAATTCCGCCGACCCACTTTGAGAATGGAAACAGAAACATGTTGTAGCCGAACGTGGTTGGCC
>WNFY01002714.1_pt1 | contig 16729 bp, 14 predicted proteins | sample 5400091 | NCBI WGS metagenome assembly WNFY01 (sample SAMN13153364, study PRJNA577476) | soil metagenome | isolation source: 60 cm soil or saprolite under grassland replicate 1 | place: USA:California | collected 2016-06-15
CCGCGCATGGGCGCGAATTTCGGACCATGCCCGTGGTCTGCTCACCGGCACGCGCCTTGCTCACCTTCGCCCCCATGACGTCGCGACGGGTCCTCGCGCTGGCCGCGGCCTCGCTCGTCGCCTGGGCCGCAGCGCCGGCGATGGCGGCGGGCGCCGACCCCGCGCCGGCGCCGCGGGGGTCCGCGCGGGCGGCCGCTGCGGCGGAGCTCGCGGCGCTGGCTCCGCGAATCGAGGCGCTGAAGCGGGAGGCCGCGGCGGGACGCGCCGTCGCACCGCAGCTCGAGCGCCTCCTCGCGCGCGCGCAGGAGCTCGCTGCGCTGCTCGATCGCTCCGGCGCGCCGCCCACCACCGCCGTCGCGCCCGAGCCAGAGGAGCTCCGCGAGCGCGCGGACGCGCTGCGGGACCGCGCCGACCGCCTCGCGGCCGCGCTCGCCGAGGTGGATCGGCGGCTCGGCGCCGCGCACCGACGCGCCCACCTCAGGGAGCGCGCCGACGCGGTCGGCGGCCCGGGCGATCTCTTCGCGGAGACGGCGCCGCGACGCGCGCTGGGTCCACCGGGCGCGCCGGGCGGGGCGGGGACGTCGAGCGCGCCGCCACCCGGGCCGGCGAGCCCGACGAGCGCGCCGGTCGGCGGATCGCCGGGCCCGGTGGCCGCAGGCGCGTCACCATCGCAGCCCGCCCTGGTCGTGGGCGAGCCGGGACTTCGTGCCCCGGACGCGCTCGCGCCGGCCCCCCGCGACTCGCTCGCGGAGCTCGAGCGCAAGCGCGGCGAGATCGAGGCCGCGCTCGCGGCGCTGCGCGCCCAGGTCCACGGGCTCGAGGCCGAGGCGAAGGCAGCCGACGCGGCGCGGTAGGGTTTTGGTACGATCACGACGCGTGAAGCGCCGACCTGTCCTGCTCGCCGCCGCGGTCGCCCTGGCGGCGCCCCTCTCGGCCACGCACGCGGATGGGGACGCGTCGCTGCACGCCGAGGGCGGCGCCGGCGTCGACACCAACCCTGGACGCACGATCGGCGGCGCGGGCCCGGCGGACGGATTCGCGATCGCGCTCCTGCGCGCGCGCGGGGTGGCCGGCGGCGGCGGGCTCCGCCTCGCCGCCACGCTCGACGAGGCCGTGCGGCTCTACCGGCGCGAGGCGCAGGCGAGCGCGATCGCCTCGCGGCTCGACACGGCCGCCCGGCTCCCGCTGGGGGCGGGGCTCGTCGCCGGGGCCGACCTGTCGGCGCGCGATCTCACCGAGCGTGGCCACGGCCTCGACCAGGACGCGCTGCACGGCGAGGGCTCGCTGGCGTGGACCGGAGGAGCATGGGGGGCGGCGCTGAGCGGCGGCTGGACGCTCTTCGCGCCCCGCGAGGCGACCCTGCGGCCATTCCTCGCCTCCGGCCCCGAGGCGGCCCTGCGCCTCTCCTGGGCGCCCTCCGCGGACGACGTGCTCTCCGCCGGCTACGGCGTGGCGTGGGCGAGCTTCCCGCGATGGGACGCCGTCGCGTCCGGTGGCCGCGACGACCGCACGCAGACCGCCTCGGTCGAGTGGGCGCGCACGAGCGACGACTTCATCGTCTCGGTCGGCTACGCGTACGCGTGGAACCGCTCGAGCGCCGACGGCGGCAACTTCGACCGGCACCGCGTCGCGGCGCGCGGCGCGGCGACCCTGCCGCTCGACGTCACGGTCGCGCTCCGGATCGCGCTGCAGTGGTCGTCATACCCGCGCCCGCTCTTCCTGCCGCAGCAGCTCCTGCTCGCGGAGGGACAGGAGAGCCAGGACGCGCTCGAGCTGCGGCTCACGCGACCGCTCGGCCGCGCGGCGGAGCTCGCCCTGGCGATCGCCCACTACCGCGCCGAGGCCGTCTCCGGAGGCGGTTCCGCCCTCGACTACCGGCGCACGCTCGTCTCCGCCACCGTGACGTGGCGCGGCGAATGGCGCCGCGATCATGGCGCGGCGAGCTTCACCATGGGTACACCGTAGGCGCCCGACGGCAGGTAGGCCCATCCGCCCCCGACGACGACGTCCCAGACCCACGCCTCCGTCCGGAAGAAGCGCTCGAAGGTCGGGTGCCGCGGATCGGCGAGGTCGTAGACGAGGATCCCCTGGTCCTGCCAGCTCGCCTGCAGGAAGAGTTTCCCGCCCTCGGCCTTGCGCAGCCACGCCCAGCTCCCCTGGACCCGCTGCCGGCTCGTCACCGCCATGAGCCCCAGGTCGACCGCGTGCAGCGTCGACACCGACCCATCGCTCGTCCACTCCTGCGTCGCCACCCAGGCGGTGCCCGCGCGCGCCGCGGCGCCATCCGGGTAGCCGGCGAGCTTGGCGCTGCCGTCGAGTCGCGCCGTGCCGTCCGCCGTGAGCGTGAGCCCGTTGACCCACGTCGTGGTCGCCGAGTCGGTCCACCAGGTCTCGAGCGTGAAGATGCGCCGGCCGTCGTCCGAGGCCGCGAAGAAGATGCCCGGCACGTTGATCTTCGCGAGCAGGACCGGGCGCGATGGGTTCGCGAGGTCGATGCGATCGACGTAGTAGCGCCCGAGCGTCGCCTCCGGCGCCACCTCGAAGTGCGTGATCCACGCGTAGCGGCCGCTCGCCTCGAGGCCCCATGACCACGCGCCGTCCGGGAGCGCCACGCTCGACGCGAGCTTCGGGTGGTCGGGGTCGGAGAGGTCGTACACGCGCACCTCGTCCGCCGGCACCGCCCCGCCGGCGGTCGCGCACACGCCGGGGCAGAACCAGCGCGCGTCGTGGACCGCGAGCGCATGGCCCACCAGCACCGCCTCGTCGCCGTACCCCCACCAGAGCGGGTAGAACCCTCCGCCCTGGCCGGCGGCGAGGTCGAGGCGACCGCGCAGGGCCGGGTGGAGCGGGTCGGAGAGGTCCACCGCCTGCAGCCAGGCGGCGCCCGATGCCCAGTCCCGCGCCATGAGCCAGGTCACGTCGCCGTCCTGGAACATCCGCGCGCTCGGCGCGGCCACGTCCACGCGCGCGAGCGGCGCCGCCGCATCGGGATCGAGCGCGTCGGTGATCGCGAGCTCCATCGCGCCGCGGTACCAGTCCCCGGCGAGCTCCACCGCCTTGCCGCGCACGAGCGCGAGCGTCGTGACGGAGCGGGCGAGGTCGAGGCGGGCCAGCTCCGCCGGCGCATCGCGGTCGGCGGCGTCGATCGTCTGCAGCGCGCTGTCGGAGAGCGCGATGAGGTGCGTGCCGGAGGCGTCGGCCGGGAACGACCGGGTCACCGCGCCCGGGTGGGCGAGGAACCCGCGCAGCGTGAGCGCGTCGCGCGAGAGGTCGAGGAGCTGGGTGCCACCCGCGAACCGCCAGGTCGTCTGGTCGAAGCCCTGCACCGGCACGAGGACGAGGCCGATGTCCGCGGGCGGCGGGTCGAGCACGATGAACGCCTTGCGCAGGTCGTCCACCTGCGCGCCGATCCAGCCGAAGCTCGCGCCGAACATGGCGCGGGAGAGGAGCTTCGGCGTCGCGAGCTGCGTCACGTCGATGAGCGAGACGGCGAGCTGGAACGGCTGTCCCGCCTCGCTCGTGTGCCCGAGCGCCAGGAGCCGGTCACCGCGCGGCTCGATGAAGTCGAGCTGCCCCGGCATGGCGAGCGAGCCGGCGAGCTGCGGATGCGCCGGGTCGCTCGCGTCGACGGCCCAGAGCGGATCGACGGCGCGCGCCGTCACGATGTAGACGCGCGCGCCGTCGAAGCGCGCCGCGGTGAGCGTCTCGGCCACGGCGATGGGGAGGCGCGCGAGCGGCTTCGCCGCGCCGGGCGCGGGAGAGGAGAAGACCTCCAGCGTGGCGCCGCCGTTCCAGACCTCGCTCGCCGCGACGGCGCGGAAGATCCCGGCCGCCCCGTCGAAGTCCATGCCCCAGCGATCGCGCACCATGCCCGCGATCGCGAACTCGGCGCCCGCCGCGAGGGCGCCGGACGGGTCGGAGATGTCGACCACGCGGAAGCGCGTGGTGCTCGACCAGACGCCGCTCGCGTCGGGCGCCCACCCGGCGAACGAGAGCGTGATCCGCTCGGGCGTGACGTTCGCGTGCGTCTCCCAGCCGCCGGCGGGCAGCTCGAGCGCGGCCGCGGCCCGCGGAGAGGCCGGATCGCTCACGTCGAAGCTCGTCACGGTGACGCGGTCGGGCCCGGACCCGGGGCTCACACCCACGCCCGGCGCGGCCACCGCGGCCCCCTGGACGGCGACGGTTCCGGCGGAGACGGCGCCAGGCCAGGCGTACCACCAGGAGTTCCGGGAGACGACGTAGAGGATGTCGCCCACGAGCCGCGTCTGCTCGACCTCGCCGTCGACCGGCAGGTCCGCGACGAGGCGGGGGCTCGCCGGGTCCGCCACGTCGATCGCGAAGAGGCGCGACGACCGGCGCGGCTGCGCCTCGCCGTCCACCTCGACGTACGAGAACGCGTCGCTGACGACCACGAACGCCGTCGTCCCGCGCGCGTAGAGGTCGACCGGCGTGCCGACGACGGGGACGCGCGCGAGGAGGCGCGGCGCGGAGAGGTCGGCGAGATCGACGACCTGCAAACCCCGGAACGCGTTCAGGACGAAGAGCGTCGAGCCGACCCGCTTGTAGATGTCCGCCTCCTCGATCGTGCGGCCGGCGCTCGCGCCCGAGGCCGGCGCCGCACCGGGCGCGCCAGCCGGCGCGGCGGTCCCCACGGCGACCCCGCCGCGCGCCGCCCCGTTCGGCGGCTGCGACTCGAAGCTCTCCGCGCCGGGCGGGTGCGGGGCATCGCTCCCGCGGTGCGTGCCGCAGCCCTGCGCCGCGAGCGCGGCCAGGAAGAGCGCGAAGAGGGTTTCGGGTCGACGCATGACGAGGGCCTCCCAGGTGTCCGGCGCGAGGAGAGAGCAGCGTCCGTGCCACGCGTAAGCGCCCGGACCGCCGTGCGAAGCGAGCCCTCCACCTTCTGAAAAGCGAGGGGACCATCGGTTTTCCGAGGCCCCCGTCCACAATGTCCACAAGCCATCCACATCGTCCGGGGGTGGTTACCCACACGGATGTCCGCCGGAAAATCCGACATCATCCACGTCCCCGTGCACAGCCTCGCGTCGGAGGTCGGCGCTACCATCCCGCCTCCGTGAACGACTCCGATCTCCCTCGCCGTGGCGGCGCCGCGCCGGCCCTGCAGCTCCGACCCTCGCGCGAGCTGCCGCACAACGTCGAGGCGGAGCAGGCCGTGCTGGGGGCGCTCCTCATCGAGGAGATGGCCTTCGACCTCGTCGCCGATCGCCTGAAGGCGGAGGACTTCTACCTCCAGGCGCACCAGCTCGTGTTCACCGCTTGTGCGGAGCTGGCGCAGGAGAAGCAGGCGATCGACCCCGTCCTCCTGCACCAGCGCCTCGAGGCGAAGGGGCTGCTCGGGGCGGCGGTCCCGCGCGACCTGCCCTTCGCGCTCGCGAAGGGGCTCGGCACCGCCGCGAACGTCCGCCACTACGCCGGCATCGTCGCCGAGCTGGCGCGGGTCCGCCGCGTCCAGCTCGTGGCGCAGGCGGTGCTCGCGCGCGGCTACGAGGCGGGCGCGAGCGTGCAGGAGTACCTCGAGACCTCCCAGCAGGAGATCTTCGCGGCGGCGCAGGGAGGCACGACCGAGACCCTGCGGCTCATCCAGGAGCCGATGATCAAGGCGATCGAGAGCATCGACGCCACCCAGGCGCGCGTGCGCGCGGGGCAGAGCACCATCACCGGCGTGCCGACCGGGATCAACGGCCTCGACCAGAAGCTCCTCGGCCTGCAGCCGGGCACGCTCGTCGTGCTCGCCGCGCGCCCGTCCGTGGGCAAGACCGCCTTCGCGCTCAACATCGGCACCTACGCCGCGACGAAGGCGCAGAAGCGCGTCGCCATCTTCTCGCTGGAGATGCCGTCCGAGCAGCTCGCCATGCGCATCCTCGCGGCCGAGGCGAAGCTCGACTTCTGGCGCATGACGCAGGGGCTGCTGCAGCAGAGCGACTGGGACCGCATCATGTCTCACGGCGACCGCATCGGCTCCTCGCGCATCTGGCTCGACGACAACTTCGTGCTCTCGCCGGTCGAGCTGCGCGCGAAGTGCCGCAAGATCAAGCGCGAGGGCGGGCTCGACCTCGTCATCGTCGACTACCTCCAGCTCATGAACGCGCCGGGCGCGCAGTCGCGCGAGCAGGAGATCGCCATCATCAGCCGCTCGCTGAAGAGCCTCGCGAAGGAGCTCGAGGTGCCGATCCTGGCGCTCTCGCAGCTCAACCGCGGCGTGGAGAAGCGCAAGGGCGAGCCGCCCATGCTCTCCGACCTGCGCGAGTCGGGCGCCATCGAGCAGGACGCCGACGTCGTCATGTTCCTGCACCGCCCGGGCGACGAGAAGGAGGGCGAGGGCGGATCGCACCAGAAGGTGGACGTGCAGGAGATCGAGCTGCACATCGCGAAGCAGCGCCAGGGCCCGACCGGCCTCGTGGAGCTCGTCTTCTTCAAGACGAACACCTTCTTCGCGGAGAAGCAGCGCGGAAGCTGAAGCCCCGGAGGGCCGCTCAGCCGCGGCTCTCCGCGTCGAGGTACCGCTCCACGAGCCGCTTCGCGCCGGTCACCGCGGCCTCGAGCGAGGCCCCCTGCGCCAGGAGCCCGGCGATCCCGCTCGCGAGCCGGCAGCCGGTGCCGCGCGCCGTTCCGGCTCGCCGGCGACCCTCGAAGCGGCGGACCTCGTGCCCGCGCACGAGGAAGTCCACCGGTGCGCCCCGCCGGTGGCCTCCCTTCACCAGCACCGCCGCGCAGCCGAGCGTCCGCGCCGCCTCCACGGCGTCGTCGTCCGTCGAGACCTCCCCCGCTGCGAGCGCCGCGAGCTCGGGCCAGTTCGGGGTCGCCACCGTCGCGCAGGCGAGGAGCGGGGCGAGCACGTCCGCGGGCGGCCTGCCGCGCGCGTCAGCGAGGAGCGGCAGCCCGGAGGAGGCGGCCAGCACCGGATCGACGACGAGCGGCAGCCCCTCGAGCGGACCGCCCGCAAACAGCCTCGCGATCGCCGCCGCGTTGGCGCCGCTCCCCAGCATGCCCGTCTTCACGGCCGCTGGCCGCGCGCCGCGCCCACGGAAGAGGCCCTCGATCTGCGCGACGACGAAGCGGGCTGGAACGGACTCGTAGTCGACGGCGCCACCCGGCGCCTGGACCGTGAGCGCGGTCGCGACGGGGAGCGCCCGCGCCCCCACGCCGAGCAGCGCCTCGACGTCGGCCGCGAGTCCTGCGCCGCCGGTGGGATCGAGCCCGGCCGCGACGAGCACCCGCGGCGCGCTCACCGCCGGAGGTCCTCGGCGGCCTCGACGAGGCCGCGCCAGACCCCGAGGTGGCGCCCGTCCTGCGCGAGCAGGCGCTCGGGGTGCCACTGCACGCCGAGCGCGAAGGGGAGGTCGGGCAGCTCGACCGCCTCGACGACGCCGTCGGGCGCCCGCGCCGAGACGAGCACGCCCGCCCCGGCCGCGCGCACCGCCTGGTGGTGCGTCGAGCTCACCGGCAGTGGATCCGGCCCGACGAGGCGCGCGAGCAGCGAGCCCGGCACGATGTCCACCGGGTGGGTGGGGACGTCCTTGGGCGGCGGCTGCTCGTGCGTGCTCGCGCCGAGGTCCTCGCGCAGATCCTGGTAGAGGGTCCCGCCGCGCACCACGTTCATGAGCTGCATCCCGCCGCACACGCCCAGGAGGGGGATGCGGCCGGCCAGCGCGGCCTCGCAGAGCGACCACTCGAACGCGGTGCGCCCGGCCTTCTCCGGCCCGCAGGAGGCGCGCCGCGACTCGCCGTAGCGCTCGGGCGGGATGTCGAACGCGCCACCGGTGACGACGAGCCCCTGGCAAAGCGCGAGGTAAGCGCCCGTCACCGCGTCGTCGCCGTAGGGGATGGGAATGGGGAGCCCCCCGGCCGCGAGGACCGCGTCGGCGTAGGCGCAGGAGAGCTGGTACTCGCCGCGCGCCTGGTCCACGTCGAGCGTGAGGCCGATGCGGGGTCGTCTCATGGATGCCCTCCGGCGCCGCGGGCGAATGCCTCCGACAGCGCCTCCGCCCGCGACCGCGGGTCGCCGTGCTCGAACAGGTCGCCGATGACGGCCGCCGCCGCCGCGCCTGCGCGCGCCACGAGCCCGACGTTCTCGAGCGTGATGCCGCTGATCGCCACCACGGGTGCCGGGACCGCCTCGCAGGTCGCCGCGAGCGCGGCGAGGCCGCGCGGCGCGACGTCCAGCGGCTTCGTCGCGCTCGGGAAGATCGGGCCGTAGCCGACGTGGTCGGCGCCCGCGGCCAGCGCCGCGATCGCGTCGTCCGCGGTGCGGGTGGTCCGGCCGACGAGGAGCGCCTCGCCGAGGATCGCGCGCGCCTCGCGCACCGGCAGGTCCTCGTCGCCGAGGTGGACGCCGTCCGCCCCCGCGAGGATCGCGAGGTCGGGGCGGTCGTTCACGAGGACGAGGGCGCGGCGTCCGGCGAGGGCGACGATGCGGCGGGCGGCGTCCAGGATCGCGCCAGCAGGCGAGCGCTTCATCCGGAGCTGGACCACCCGCGCGCCGCCGGCGATGACTGCCTCGGCCCGGGCCACCGGGTCGTCGTCGCCCACGATGGCGTAGAGGCCGCCGAGCCGCGCGAGCCGGTCCGCCCGGACCTGCCGGGGATCCTTGCTCACGGACGGTTCGGTAACACGCGCTTGACGTGACCGCAAGCACGCGCATATTTTCCCGGCCTTTCCCTTGCATCATCCTCAGGTGACCATGCCGGACGACATCGACCGCAAGCTCCTCGACAAGCGCGTCGCGCAACGCTACGTCGAGAAGGGCGTCCTCGACGAGAAGGCCTACGAGAAGCACATCAAGTCGCTGCCCGATCTCGCCGATCAGGCCGTGCCGATCGAATCGGATCTCGACGACGACGACCTCGACGATCTCGACGACGAGCCCGAGGACGAGGACGAGAAGGGGGCGTAGCGGTGCGCGCGAGCCACCTCATCGGTCCGCTCGCCCTCGCCGCCGCCCTCGCCGTCTCCGCCCGCGCCGCCGCGGGCGTCCTCCCTGCCACCCCCGCCACCCGCGCAGCCGATCGCCGCACGCCGGTGGTGGCGGCGGTGGAGCGCGTGCGCGCGGCGGTGGTCAACGTCGCGGCGGAGGAGCTGGTGCGCATCCGCGAGCCGTCGCGCGGCGGCGACACCATGGCGGAGCTCCTCTTCGGCGATCTGTTCGAGCGGCCGCGCTATCGGCGCGGCTACCAGGTCACCTCGCTCGGCTCGGGCGTCATCGTCTCTCCGGAGGGGTACGTCCTCACGAACAATCACGTGGTGGAGCGCGGCGCGCGCTTCCGCGTGCAGCTCGTGGACGGGCGCGAGCTGGGCGCGAAGACGGTCGGGACCGACCCGTCGTCGGACCTGGCCGTGCTGAAGCTCGACACGCAGGAGCGGATGCCGTTCGTCGCGCCGGGCCGCTCCGACGACCTCCTCATCGGCGAGACCGTCATCGCCATCGGCAACCCGTTCGGACTCGCGAACACCGTCACGACCGGCGTCGTCTCGGCGGTGCACCGCAACTTCAAGGCGGGCGAGCGCACGCTCTTCGACTTCATCCAGACCGACGCGTCGATCAACCCCGGCAACTCCGGCGGCCCGCTCCTCAACATCGAGGGGCAGCTCATCGGCGTCAACACCGCCATCCTCGGCGAGCGCAGCGCCGGGATCGGCTTCGCCATCCCCATCGACCGCGCGAAGCGCATCGCGGAGGACCTCATCCAGCACGGCGAGGTGCGCGAGGGCTACACAGGCCTCGAGGTGCAGGACCTCGCCGCGCCGGAGCGCGAGGGCGTGAAGAACGGACCGCGCGGCGCCGTCGTCGCGGTCGTCGAGCCGGGCTCGCCGGCGGCCGCCGCGGGGTTCCGGCGCGGGGACATCGTCGAGGCCCTCGACGGGCAGCCGGTGGAGGGCGCGGAGGAATACCGCTTCCGGGTGCGCGACCTCCCCATCGGCGGCACCGCCCGGGTCGAGGTGCTCCGGGGCAAGGAACGCCTCACGCTGTCGCTCCGCGCGGTCGACCTCTCGCCCGACAAGCTCGAGGACCTCGTCGCGCGTCGCACCGGCATCCAGTTGGGCGAGGCGCGTGTCGGCCGCGAGCGGTACGTCGTCGCGAAGGCGGTCCGGCGGAACAGCCCGGCGGCGCGCGTGGGGATGGCCGCGGGCGATCTCATCCGCGAGGTGAACTCGCGCGAGGTCTCGAGCGTGGCCGAGTTCCGGAGGCTCGCCGGGAAGGCGCGCCGCTCCGGGCAGCTCGTGCTGCTGGTCCAGCGCGGCTACGCCGCGGAGCGCATCGCGTTCGATCTCGACTGATCGGAGGGACGTATGAGCGACGAGCAGAAGACCACCCCGCCGATCGACTTCTACACGTTCTGCCTCTCCCTCGGCTCCTCCGCCTTCGTCCACCTCGGCGACGCGCCGCACCCGGAGTCGGGCGACGCGCAGGTGAACCTCGTCCTCGCGCAGCAGACCATCGACATCCTCGGCATGCTGCAGGAGAAGACGAAGGGCAACCTCACCGAGGAGGAGGCGAAGTTCCTCGACCACCTGCTCCTCGACCTCAGGCTCCGCTACGTGACGAAGACGAGCGGCAAGTCCGAGTAGGCCGCCTACAACCCGGCCTGCACCATCGTCTCCGCGAGCCTGCGGATGAGCTCGCGCCGTACGACGCGGCGGGTGCGCGAGAGCGCGTCGGGATCCCGGTGGCGGCCGCGGCTCTGGCGCCGCGCCGCCTCCACCACCCAGGCGATGCGGCGGCTGTCGAGGTGGGGGGCGCGGCCGCGGCCGGTCTTCACGAAGAAGCCGAGACCGCGCTCGGAGAGGACGCGGTGGAGCGCGCGGCGCGCCTCCGCGCAGAGCGAGAGATCGACGACGTTGGGCACGGCGGCGATCTCTAGGATCGATCGGCTGCTCGATCCATTTTTTCACCCTGCGGCCTAGAACTGGACTTTGCGCGAAAGCACTTCCGCAAAGCGGCGCTCGCGCGCCGCGATATCGGCCTCGTGCGGCAGCGCCGCGAGGACGCGGGCGCCGGTGAGCCTCTCGATCTCGCCCGCGTTGTGCGGCTCGGAAGGATCGGCGCCCGCCGAGGCGCGGTTCAGCACGATCCCGTGCACGGCGAGGCCCCGCGCGCGGAGCGCCTCGCAGGTGAGCGCGGTGTGGTTCACCGTGCCGAGGCCGGCCCGCGCCACCACCAGCACCGGCAGCCGGAGCGCCACGGCGAGGTCGGCGTAGGTCTCGCTGTCCGTGAGCGGCGTCAGGAGACCGCCCGCCCCCTCGACGACGAGCGCCGCGTGCCGCGACGCGAGCGCGCGCGCCGCGTCGAGGATGCGCGCGAGCGAGACGGTGCGCCCCTCGACCCGCGCCGCCACCGCCGGCGCGAGCGGCGGGCCGAAGGAGTAGGGGCAGACGAGCTCGGCCGGATCGTCGGCGCCGGCGGCGGCGCGCAGCCGGTCCGCGTCGGAGGGCTCGCCGGGCGCGTGGCCCGACTGCGCCGGCTTCATGGCCGCGACGTCGAGCCCGCGCGCGCGGTGGCCGCGCACGATCGCGCAGGCGACCTCCGTCTTTCCGACGCCGGTGTCGGTCGCGGTGACGAAGAGCCCTCGCACGCCCGTCACGCCGCGAGCTCACCGTCGAGCTCCGACGTTGCGCGGTCGATCGACGCGAGCGCGATGCCGGCGAGCTCCGTGAGCTGGGCCTCGGTCATGGCGAGCGGCGGCATGAGCACGACCACGTTCCCGAGTGGCCGCAGGACCGCGCCCAGCTCGCGCGCGACCATGCAGGCGCGGTGACCGGCGCGCGCCTCGTAAGGGTATTCCTCCTTCGTCGCGCGATCGCGCACGAGCTCGATCCCGACCATGAGCCCGCGCTGGCGAACGTCGCCGACGCGCGGGTGCTCGCGGACGGGCAGGAGCGCCCGGGCGAGCGCGCCGATCCTCGCCGGCAGCGACGCGAGCACGTTCCGCTCGCGGAAGAGGCGCATGCTGGCGATGGCGGCGGCGCACGCGAGCGGGTTCCCGCAGTAGGTGTGCCCGTGGAAGAAGGTCTTCTTCTCGCCGTGCGAGCCGAGGAACGACTCGAAGACGCGCTCGGTGGTGAGCGTCGCGGCGAGCGGCAGGTAGCCGCCCGTGATCCCCTTCGCGACCGTCATGATGTCCGGGACGACCCTCTCCTGCTCGACCGCGAACATGGTCCCGGTGCGGCCGAACCCGGTCGCGACCTCGTCGCACACGAGGAGCGCGCCTTCGCGATCGCACAGCGCCCGGAGCCGCGCCAGGTACCCCTTGGGCTGCGTGATCATGCCGTCCGCGCCCTGCACCAGCGGCTCCACCACGAGCGCCGCGATCTTTCCCTGCTTGCGGGCGAAGACCTCCTCCACCGCGTCCGCGCACTCCATGTGGCAGCTCCAGGGCTCCTTCCCGAGCGGGCACCGGTAGCAAGAGGGCTGCGGGGCGTGGTTCACCTCGAAGAGGAGCGGCTTGAAGATGCGGTGGAAGAGGTCGATGCCGCCCACCGACACCGAGCCGATGGTGTCGCCGTGGTACCCGCCGTGGAGCGCGACGAACTCGCTCCGCGAGGTGTCGCCGCGCAGCTGGTGGTGCTGATAGGCCATCTTGAGCGCGATCTCGACCGCCGTCGCGCCGGCGTCGGAGAAGAACACGCGCGTGAGGCCCTTCGGCGTCCAGCGCAGGAGCTCCTCGGCGCACTCGATCGACGCGGTGGACGCGAGCCCGAGCAGGGTCGAGTGCGCGACGCGCTCGAGCTGGGCGCGCACGGCGTCGTCGATCTCCTTCACGCGGTGGCCGTGCACGTTGCACCAGAGCGAGGAGACGCCGTCCAGGTACCGCCGGCCGAGCGTGTCGACGAGGAAGACGCCGTCCGCCCCGTCCACGATGAGCGGCTCCGCGGAGAGCCAGTCCTGCATCTGGGTGAACGGGTGCCACAGGCTCTTCTGGTCGGACTCCCGCAGGCGGGCGTGCCGCGCGAGGCGCTCGTCGGTCGTCATGGCGCCGCGACGCTAGCGCAGCGCCCGGCCCGACGACAACCCTGCCCCGCGACCCGTCCGCGTGGCGAGCGCGCGCTCGACGGCGGGCAGCATGAGGTCGGTCCAGCGCTCGTAGCCGCGGTCCGAGGGGTGGAAGCGGTCCTCCGACAGGAGGCCGCTCCCGCGCGCGAGCTCCTCCTCCGTGGCGGCGTGGAGATCCACGAGGGCGAAGCCATGGCGGCGCGCGGTGGCCGCGATCCGCTCGTTCACCGCCACCACGCGGGCGTGGATGAGCGCGCGCGCCTCGCCGCCGATCGCGAGCGGCGAGAGCGCGATGTCCGGGACGTTCACCACGACGACCGGCGCGCCCGTGCCGGCGAGCGCCTCGGCGACGCGGTCGAAGGCGCCCGCGAACTCGTCGGGGTCGGTCGCTCGCGTCACGTCGTTGATGCCGACGCCGAGCGTGACGAGGGCGGGCGAGGCGGCGAGCGCCCGGCGTAGCTGTCCCACCTCGACGTCCACCGCGCGCGCCCCCGATACGCAGAGGTTCACGAGCCGGAGCGGCTGCCCCGCGCGGGCCAGCCGCGCGGTGAGCCTGGCGGGGTAGCCGCCGCCTCGGCGCGCGCCCACGCCGACGCCGGTCGAGTCTCCGAGGGCGACGTAGGTGGGCTTCGCGGCGGCCATGCCGAGGGCGAGCGCGAGGAGGAGCGCGTGCACAGGGGACAATCTAACTGCGGCCGCGCGCCGGACCACGCCGGAGCCCCGGGTCGGGCCGCCGTCCCGCGTTGCGCTTCCAGGGGACGCCCCGCAGCCGGAGCCGCTCGCCGGGGCGCAGCCGCCCGGTGCGTCGCAGCGCCTCCTCCACCAGCGGGCGCTGCTCCGGATCCGCCCAGCGCAGGAGCGCTTTCTGCATCTTCTTCTCGTGCATGTCGCGCACGACGTGCACGGGCTTGCCGGTGAGCGGGTGGTAGCCGGACCAGTGGATGTCGGACGCGAGCGTCATCGGGGTCGGCGTGAAGTCCTGCACCTGCTGCGGCCGCCAGCCGTTCTTCTCGAGGTACTCGTAGAGCTCGACCGCGTCCTTCAGGCTGCACCCCGGGTGCGAGCTGATGAAATAGGGGACCAGGTACTGCTCCTTCCCCGCCTCCCTCGAGTAGCGCTGGAACTCGCCGCGGAAGCGCTCGAACTCCTCGATCCCCGGCTTCTTCATGACGCGGAGGACGTCGGGCGCGGCGTGTTCGGGCGCGACCTTGAGCTGCCCGGAGACGTGGTGCCCGATGAGCTGCCTCAGATAAGCCTGCCCGTTCGCCTCGTCGTGGTGGGCGAGGTCGTAGCGCACGCCCGAGCCGACGAAGACGTGCTTCACGCCCTTCACCTGACGCGCTTTCCGATAGAGCTGCACGAGCGGCCCGTGGTCGGCCACCCAGAAGGGGCAGACGCTCGGGTAGACGCAGGAGAGCCGTCTACACTTCGAGTGCGCCTCCTCGCTCGAGCAGTACATCTGCCACATGTTGGCCGTCGCGCCGCCGAGGTCGGTGACGGTGCCGCGGAAGTCGGAACGCTCCGCCATCGCCTGCATCTCGCGCAGGATGCTCGCCTCCGACCGGCTCGTGACGTCGCGCCCCTGGTGCTCGGTGATGCAACAGAAGGAGCAGCCCGCGCTGCAGCCGCGCAGGATCTGGATCGACCAGCGGATCTGCTCCAGCGCCGGGATGTGGGCGCCGCCGTACGACGGGTGGGCGTCGCGCGCGAAGGGCAGCTCACAGATGCGGTCGAGCTCCCCGGTCGTGAGCGGCGGCGCCGGCTCGTTCACCACCACCACCTTCGCGCCCGGCCCGGCCCCGTGGCGCTGCGTCATCACGCGGGCGTTCGAGTGGTTGTGCTCGAGGTGGTAGAGCTTCGAGAAGAGCGCGAACGTCTTCTTGTCGCCGCGCACCTCCTCGTACGACGGCAGCGCCAGCACGCCGCGGGCGCGCCCCTCGAGGCTCGCCAGCGCGAGGTCCTTCGGCACGAGCGCCGTGCCGGGCACGTCCGTGAGGCCGCACGCGTCCTCGCCCGCCGCGAGGCGGCGCGCGATGTCGAGGATGGGGCGCTCGCCCTGCCCGTACACGATGAGGTCCGCGGCGCTCGTCACCGCGAGCGACGGCAGGACGCGGTCGTCCCAGTAGTCGTAGTGCGCGATGCGCCGGAGCGACGCCTCCACGCCGCCCGCCACGATGGGCGTCGCGTCGCCGAAGGCCTCGCGGGCGAGCCGCGCGTAGACCGTGGCCGCGCGGTCCGGGCGCTTGCCGGCGGCGCCGCCGGGCGTGTAGGCGTCGTCCGAGCGGCGCCGTTTGTGCGCCGTGTAGTGGTTCACCATCGAGTCCATCGCGCCCGAGGCGACCCCGACGAAGAGGCGCGGCTTGCCGAGCCGCGCGACGTCGGCGGGAGACCGCCAGTCGGGCTGCGCCACGATCCCGACCCGGAGCCCCTGCGCCTCGAGCACGCGCCCGATGACGGCGGTGCCGAAGCTCGGGTGGTCCACGTAGGCGTCACCCACGACGAGGAGCACGTCGAGCGCGTCCCAGCCGCGCGCGCGCATCTCCTCGCGCGTCGTGGGCAGGAAGCGCGGGCGAGCAGGCGAGCTCTCGGGCGGTCGGGCAGGCACGGCGGGGTGCATACATGGCCCGCCGCCCCCGTGATTTCAAGCCGCACCCCGTCGCCGCCATTTGTCGAACGCCGGGGGCGCGGTAATATCGGCCGTCTTCCCGCGGCGCCTCGGCGTCTTCTCCGGGTCAAGGAACCATGTCCGATTCCGAGAGCCAAGCAAACGAGCTCCGCCTCCTCGAGGAGAAGCGGCTCACGGCCGGCCTCACACCGGACGAGGAGGCGCGCGCCGCCGACCTCTCGGCCGGTCTGGCGCCGTGCGGCGGCTTCGACGTGAACGCCGCGGCGGCCTCGGTCCTCGCGGAGCTCGACCCGGCTGCTCCGCTCGCCTACGACCCGAGCGGCTGGGCCAGCGCCGCCGGCGCGGCACCGCATGGCGATGACCAGGGCGCGTACGCGCCGGCCGCGGCGGACCCTGCCGCGTACGGCCTCGATCCGAGCGATCCCAATGCCGCCGCCTGGGCCGCCTGGTACGCCGAGCAGGGCTGGACCCCGGCCGACGTCGCGGCGCACTGGGCGCAGTCGGCGCAAGAGGAGGGCGCCGCGCAGCAGGACGCTGCCGCCCCGTACGATGCTCCTGCCGGCGCGCAGGACGCCGGGCAGGCGGTGGAGGGCGCGCCCTGGGACCAGGATGCGGCGTATGCGTCCGGGGAGGACACCGCCGCGATCGCCACGGCCGGAGCTCCCGCGGCGGGTGACGTGCCGCTCGACGCGCCGTGGGAAGCGCCGGAACCTTCGCTCGCGGCGACGTGGGACGCGCCGGTCGCCACGCCCTCGTATGCGCCCGACGGCGAGGAAGCGGAGGCGCCCGCGCCGCTCGACGGCGCGACGTCGATGTGGGACCTCGGCGCGCGCTCCGCCGCCGCGGGCGCGGCCCACCCGGGCTCGGCCGAGTTCCAGCACGTGACGCCCGCCGGCTGGCCCGGCGGTGAGGGCAGCGATCTGCTCGACGCGTTGCAGCTCGCGAGCGGAGGTTCATTCAGCGAAGGCTTCGCGGCTCCGGCCGAGCCCGCCGCGGCCGCTCCCGAGCTGCCGCCGTTCGACCTCGGCGCGGCGGCGCCGCCGGCCGACGTCCCGGGCGCCGACGTCTCGATCGACCTCGCGTTCGGGGACGAGCTC
>WNFY01002717.1_pt1 | contig 16724 bp, 17 predicted proteins | sample 5400091 | NCBI WGS metagenome assembly WNFY01 (sample SAMN13153364, study PRJNA577476) | soil metagenome | isolation source: 60 cm soil or saprolite under grassland replicate 1 | place: USA:California | collected 2016-06-15
CGCCGGCTCGATTTTTTCGACCATCGCCGCGTCGCATATCATTGTGGACATGATCGTGCAAAGCGCGCCAATCGATGGCGTGACAGATATTTCCTTCACCATTCACGAGGACGAACTGGAAGATGCTCGCAAGATCCTGATGCCGGTTATGAACGAAATCGGCGCGACTCAGCTGCGCACGACCAGTGGCGTGGCTAAGCTCAGCGTCGTCGGGATTGGGATGCGCTCACACTCCGGAGTGGCTGCTCGTTTATTCGAATGCCTCGGCGAAGGCGGAATCAATATTCAACTGATCTCAACATCGGAGATCAAGATTGCTGTAATAATTGACGAAAAGGACGCCGAGCGCGCCGCGCGGTTAACGCACCAAGAGTTTGGTTTGGCTAGTCTGACGCCCGCGGCCGGTGCGATGCACCCGCTAACGTGACTGCCTACCTGCGCACCGGATTGACATAGAACTCCGGAGTGCCCTCGACCCGCATCTTGTAGCCGAATACGCTGTGGGACACGAACACCGCAGGATGGTCGGTGACTTGGGCGCGGTAACGGTCGTCAAGGTTTGCCTGTTTCCAGACCGTGCCATCCTCCAGCTTGATTAGCGTGCGACCAGTTAGTCCGGTGAACGTCCCATCAACGCGACTGAAAATCTGGTCCATTTTTGCGCGCGACGTCTTGGCCGCTTTCTCGGTCGCCTCCGCCGTTGCCTTTTCAGCTGCCTTGGTCTCCGCGGTTTCGCGATAGCCTTGTAACCAGGCATTCAGGTTTTTCAATTCTTCAGAGGAAAGTTTCTCCAAGCCGGCCGCCTTGAATTCTTCAGCCGTCATCATGTCTTGAAGAACTTTACTGGACGGCTCACGCTCTGAGGATTGCTCTTTTTTCGCGGGTTGTTCATCACCGGTCTTTTCATCGGAGCTGTTCTTGGGTGTTTCTACCGTCGGGGTTTCCTCACTGCTTGGGGCGGATTCTCTCTCGACCGCCTGCTGCGAAACAACAGGCCGAGGATGGAACGCTAAGAGCGCAACTATTAAAGCAATCGCGATACGATAAGATTTCATGGTTTCATTGCCCAGTGCTTAGGGCGGCTGCGACAGGCTATCACCTGCGTGCCACGGGTCAAGAGCCACGCCGCGACGAAGAAGACATGGTCGTCTCTGCGAATGCGTCCAGACCCTTGCCCAACTGGCGCAACGATTCCCGAACCGTTTCTGTTGGCCCGCCCACGCCTATGCGAAAGCGGTCCGGACATTCAAAGAACCGTCCGGGAACCACAGAAGTCTCAAAACGCGTGCGAAGCAGCTCGCAGAATTGCTCTGCGCTTCCGCGGCGCAACCGAGGGAACACAATTGTTCCATATTCCGGCCAGTAACAATCCAGATCGTCGCGCGCGCTAAGAAATTGCCGGAGGAGTTTACGATTTGTCTCGAGCAACGTCTTCGTGTGCGCGGAGATTTGCCCAAGTTGTTCAAAGGCGATTACGCTGAGCAATTCTCCAGGATGGACAAAGGTGGCGCCGTGAAGATCATTGATGCGCCATATGCGTCGGGCGACGTCAGGCGGGGCAAGCACCCATCCGCAGCGCAACCCGCTCAAGCCATAAGCTTTGGTCAGGCTGTTGGTAATGAGGAAACGTTCCGGATCAATATGGAACGCGCTCCGGGGCCGCGTCTCAAACAACATCTCGCGATAAACCTCATCCACCAGTACATAAGTCCCATTGTTGCGAGCCAGAGCGGCAACTTCCCGCAAAGTGATCTCGGAACAAAATGCTCCGCTTGGATTATGTAAATTCGTAATCACGATCACACGAGTTCGCGGCGTCATTTGCCGTTCCAAGTCGGCCGAATCAACCGCGAAATTACTTCGCCTTTGAAAATGCTCGATCGTCAAACCGAGATATCGTGCCGTGCTCAAGAGCGGCTCGTAATTGGGACGCTCGACCAGAATTTGGTCGCCCGGTTCGGTGGTTGCAGCGAGCGCGAGATAGTTGCCCATCGAAGCTCCGATAGCGCTGACGATCGACTCTTGCGGCACGTTATAACGGGCCGCGATTTTTCCCAATAAAGGCTCGTAGCCGTAACCGCAGCCGCTGGGACCATTGATTTCCAGCTGGCCGATTTCGACGCCGAGCTCGGCCAGGGGAAAGGCGGCCATCCCGCTAGTCGCCAAATTATAACGAGCGGTGGAGCAAAGCTTGGCCCACTCCATGTATGGCGAACCGGCGGCGCTGCGACGACGATTCACGCGCGGGAAGTCCTTCTCCAAATGTAATATACAGGTACGCCGGAAACCAAGATGGCCATCCCGATGAGTGTATTGCTCGGATAGCGATAAATAGTGTTGGCCACCACGCTCCAGCAGACCAAACAGAAAAGCGCCGTTGTGATCGGGTGCAGGGGCATGCGGAACCGCGCGACTGCTCGTTCGCGCCGGCGTAAGACAAAAAGACAACTCGCCGTGAGTCCGAAAAAAATCCAATCCATCGCTGTCACGTAGTTGAGGATCTGCCCATAGCTTCCGGAAAACAGAATCAGCATTGTCCAGACACTCTGCAAAACAATGGCAAATACAGGCACACGCGTACGGGGATGCACCCAGGCGAGCTGCCGGAAGAAGACTCCATCTTCTGCCATGGCGAAGTACACACGTGGTGCGGTCAAAACACTCTGGCTCAGAAAGCCCAGAGTAGAGATCACGATACCAAGAGCAATGGCAATCGCGCCCGGTCTGCCCAAGGCAATTTCCATCAACGTCGACGCCGGAGTGTCGGTGAACGCCAACCCGGGAATCCCCAGCGCTCGCACACAAACAAAGTTCACTAAAGTGTAAAGGACGGCGACACCGGCCGTTCCCAGCAACAACGCCCGGGGCAGGTCGCGGCGAGGTTCTCTCAGCTCTCCCGCGACAAAGCAGCCAGTTTGCCATCCACCGTAAGCAAACAAAACAGGCACCATGGCCGCACCGAAAGAGGAGAGCAGCCCGGCAGAGACCGGTTGGTCGACGATTGGCGTGAAAGAAAAATCAGGCGCGCGCACCAACAACGCTCCCACCGTTACCAACAGACCGATCGCGCCGATCTTCATTATCATCAACGTGCTTTGCAGATTGCTGCCGCTTTTGACTCCGAGACAGTTAACGACCGTCAGCATGGTCAAGGTAACCGCTGCGATCAATGACACCGGCATTTTAACGCCGGTCAATTCGATGAAATACCTGGCAAACGTGACCGTCACTGCGGCCATGCCTCCGGTTTGCACGACAAGAAGCAATACCCAGCCATAAAGAAATGCCACTAATGGATGAAACGCCTCGCGAAGGTATGCATATTGTCCGCCCACCTGCGGAAGGCGACTCGAAATCTCGGCGTAGATAAATGCGCCAGTCAACGCGATGAGCCCACCGAAAACCCAGGCTCCCACAACCAGTGCAGGCGTGTGGATCTGCCTGGCAACGAGGGCAGGATTCATGAAAATGCCCGAGCCGATGGTTCCGCCCATCACTAGCATCGTGGCGTCAAAAACTCTCAGCCGACGGGCCAGCGGAAGAGGGGGACCTTGAATTTGCGCTTGCGAAGAGCTCAATGGTTCGGCCATGAACGGCTTCGAATTAGCGAAGTTTACAGGTCGATTTCTGTAACGTGAATAACATAATAATTTATATTATTAGTTCACAATCAGTGAATTAGAAGAGTCCATATCTGCTCATCAACCCGTCTGTTCTATGGAGATAAATCCTTCCGCATTCGGAAATGACGAACTTCGCCAAAAAGGATGTCGGCCGGGCCTTCAATACAGTAACCATGTCGGCGATAAAAATTAATGGTATTGTCGCGAGCATTTAGAACGACGCCAGTAACACGCTCAGAGCGTGCGCGATCTTCGAGGCCACTGAGGATCCGACTTCCAAGTCCACGGCCACGATGGCTTTCATCGACCGCCATGTAGCGCACTTGCGCTTCAGAGGGCGAATTCAGATGCAGTCGACCGACCGCAACCACAGCACCGGCCGAGTCGCGCAGGATAAGATGAAAGCTTTCCGCATCGAGATCGTCGCGTTCAGTGCCCCGCGGCTGGCCCCACGGCTCCCGGAGCGCCCGCCAACGTAGATCGAAATAGCTCTCCCATTCCTGCGCGATACTCGGCTCCGCGAGAGTAAATTCCTCCGGCTTTCGCGCAGGCTCATCCGGCTTGGGCATTTCAAGATATTACATCGCTAAGTCGGAAAGAGGGAGTCTGACGTAATCGTCCACTATTCCAGGGCATTCTTTCATGACATCAGACAATATATGTCATATAAAATCTACTGGTGTTGCCTCCGATTGGTTATGGAGATTCTAAATGAATCTCCTTTCTGGCGACCGGCTCCTTATTGAGCTAAAGAGAAGCGTGGATTCGGTAAACCTTTGGGGATTCTATGCCATTGGTGGCAATGTGCGCCGCCTTAATCTACTTACGGCGGAAACCAAGCTGGTTGATGCGAACATTGCTCTAACAGACGCCGAAATAGCCCTAAACTATCTTCTTTATGATCCGGCAATGGTCCCCCTGGAAGAATGTCGCGGTCTTGGCAATACCCTGTGGGTGCATATTACAGGGCAGATAAAGAGAGCCAAGGAGACGCCCGACGCCGAGCTTGGCGTTACGGCGGTAAGCAATTTAAAAGAAAGCCTAAATGCTTTCGACATCGTTTTGCGCAACGCACTGGCGTTTGTCCCTGCATATTGCGTCTCGCAGAAAGGCATCCTTTCATCTCAAAAATTGGTCAACAACGCAGACCAGATGTTTAACAACTCAATACTAAAAAGAATGTCTCAGGTTGCGATTGATGACGTTAAATCTTCAGGAAGATGTCTCGCGTTTAATCTCCCTACGGCAACCGGATTTCACATCATTCGAGCATTGGAAGCGGTCGTCGTGGATTACATAATTCGATAAACGGGCGAGAGGCCAGAAAGACGCGAGCTTGGGGTATATATTGCAATATTGAAGACCCAGAAAGCATCCGAGGATGTCACCTTTATCATCGACCAAATAAGGCGGCTTCACCGTAACCCCTTAATGCATCCTGAGGATACATTGACGCCAGACGAAGCTTTGGATTTATTTTTACTATGCCGCAGCGCGATCAGCACAACGATTTCAGATATGGAAGCGAAGAAGCTTTTCGACACGAAAGACGAGAAAGCGGTCATCGTAAGGGCGTCGCCATCTTGACAATGGTAGTATGCTTGTATTGTTAATTTATGACAGAGGTTGCTCGACAGATCATCTTGGGCATGGCGTCTATCGTACTTGCGCCAGCGGGAGGGCTGCGAGAGCCAGGGTATCGAATTACGTTGCCTCCAAATACATCTACAGATGCGATTTGTGGTGATTTTGCTCGCGTTTCGGGAGACTTGGGAGGCGCGATTCGTAGGGTAGAAAAAACCGTTCAACTCGAATTTGAGCATTTAGAGGTTGGCTAACGAACCCGAAAGCCAAAGGCGCATTCCGCCTCCGCAGCCAAGCGGGATGTCGGTCCCGCCGCAGTACACGCAGGTAAACATACTTTTCCCTGCAACGCAGGTAGAATTGCCACCAGCGGATAGATTCAACGCATTTCCACCGGAAGCTCAACAAGCGATAATCGCAGCGTTTAAGACTGAGCAGTTACAGCGACATACGTGGCTGCGGAATCAGCAGCACAACGATCACCAGCTAAATACGCTCATCCAAAACAATTACTTTAAATGGCGAATTGCCGGGTTGGTTTGCGGGACGCTTCTCGCGCTTGCAGTTTTTGCGATAGGCGCAATTCTAGTCCTATTTGGTGCGCCAATAATTGGAATCGCAACCTTGGTTACGGCGATAGCCGGATTGGTTGGAACGGCGATCTACGGTCATCACATTATGACCACACCATCATCCAACTCCTCGCCAGACGATAACCAGCCAGCGGAGAGCGCCTAAAAACCATACTCAATCAGAGGCAACACCAATCTACTGGTGTTGGTGCCGGTTCCTTTGGAAATTCAAATCTCTACCTTAATTAATCAGCGCCAACAGCAATCCACCAAGTGAAGCCGTAACCTGAGGCGATACCTGACCTCGCGCTGCGAGTCACCGCGCCGAAAGCATGTCACTCACACGTTGCTGCCACTCCACTTCAACTTCTGCCGAACAACACTGAAAAACGATACTTCCGGCAGGACCGCAAGCGGAAGAGTTTTGGCGGCTTTTCGAATCCGCACCACATCGCCGGTTGCCAAGGGCAACGGATCGCGGCCGTCGACCGTGAGATATACCGGATAATCCGGTTCATTCGGCTCGACTTCGATTGTGGAATGGTCTGCCACAATGATTGATCGGTTTGTGAGAACGTGCGGACAAATTGGCGTGATCACCAGGACCCCCGATTGAGGCGACAAGATTGGCCCGCCGGCCGAGAGCGAATAGGCCGTGGAACCGGTGGGTGTCGCAACGATTAGTCCGTCGGCATTAAATTCGGTCAGCGCTTCGCCATCCACACGCGTTCGCAGACGGATGAGACGGGAGAGCTCACCACGGCTCAAGACAGCGTCATTTAAGGCGATCATGCGCGTTTCGGATTTTGCGGTGGAGCGCACAGTCACCTGCAAAAGCGTTCGCGCGCTGAATTCAATGCGCCCGTTTGCAATGCATTCGACCGCTTCCCTATACCCCGATGAATTTGAGCACGTTAAAAAGCCGAGCGATCCCACATTTATCCCAAAAATTGGCTTGATCGCTTCGCCCAGTTCACCGGCCACATTAAGAATTGTCCCGTCGCCACCCAAAACGACGAGAAGATCGGCCTCAGCGCCAAGCTGCGCGATCGTAAAATCGGAGCGGCGCCCGGCAATCGCTGCGCTCTCTTTCTCGATCAAGATCGACATCGAAAAACGATTGAGTTCTTCGAGAACGGCCTGGATCAACTCGGCCACGCCCGGTTTTCCCGTGTGCGCGATCAATCCAATTTTCTTCGGAGACATATGAAAAACTCCTGATTACCGTCCGCGCCGGTGATTGTCGATGGAACGAGGCCGGTCACGCAATAGTTGGCCGCCTCCGCGAACTTCACGATTTTTTGTTGCGCCTTCTCATGCAAAGCCGGATCACGCACGATCCCTCCGCGACCCACGTCTTTGGGTTGCAGCTCGAATTGGGGTTTGATCAGCGCGAGAATCACACCATCTGGAGTTATCAACTCGAAAGCCCGAGGCAAGATCAAACTCAGCGAGATGAAGGAGACATCGATCACGCAAAGATCGACAAGCTCCGGAATGTGCTCACGCGAGAGAAACCGCGCATTTAACTTCTCCAGCACAACAACACGCGGATCGTTCCGGATTTTCCATGCCAACTGGCCGTGGCCGACATCCACCGCGTACACCTTGTCGGCGCCGCGCTGCAAAAGACAATCGGTGAATCCGCCAGTCGATGCGCCGATGTCCAACGCAATCTTATCGCGAACACCAATATCGAAACAATCGAGAGCGCCTTCCAATTTCAATGCGCCTCGACCGGCATAGCGAGGGCGCTGCGCGACCAAAATTTCTGCATCGGGCGTGACCAGGTCGGAGGATTTCGTGATTGCATGGTCCCCTGCTCTCACTTCGCCTGCCATGATCGCGCGCTGCGCACCCTCGCGGCTGTCGAAAAAGCCTCGAGCGACGAGGAGATTGTCGATCCTGATTTTTTTTGCCATTAAACCGGTCACGATTTCATTTTTGTTGGCCGCAAACATCGGCAATCGAGTCTCGAATTGCGTCAATCGCCGCCGTCAGTTGCGCTGACGTGATGCAGAGGGGTGGCATGAGCACGATGATGTTTCGCAGCGGCCGCGTCAGCAAACCGCGCTCTCGCGCTGCAAGACAAACATCGACTCCGAGCTTAGAGACGTCGGATGGCGATAAGCCTGGTTGAGTCGCCAATTCGATTCCGGCAATAAAACCGCACTGCCGCACTTCCGCGATAAACGGACGGCTCCGCAGCCCTTCCAGTTCTGCGCTCATTTGCCGAATCTTCGGCTGTAAATTTTCCAGGACATTGTCGTTTTCGAAAACCTCGAGACTTGCCTTCGCGGCGGCGCAGCCAAGAGCATTTCCAGTATAACTGTGTCCGTAGGCCAGCGCTTTGCCATCGATAACCGATCCATCGAAGCGCGAGAAGATTTCTTCGGTTACAAGCGTGATCGCGAGCGGGAGATATCCCCCACTTAATCCTTTCCCGAGGACCATAATGTCGGGCACGACCGGTTCGTGTTCGATCGCAAACATCTTTCCGGTCCTTCCAAAGCCGGTCATCACTTCATCGACAATCAAGAGCGCGCTGGCGCGATCGCACCATTCGCGCACGTTTTTCAAAGTTTCCGGCGGCCACAGTTTCATTCCGGCCACGCCTTGAATGAGTGGTTCGATAACCACCGCCGCGACCTTTGCAACTTCGGTCGGCGAAATTTGCTCGAGCGCTTTCATCCCTGGCACTTGGATCGCGGGAAAGTTCCATCGGCTCGGGCCGATCTGGAACATGGCGGCGGCGCCCAAACTGGCGGCGCCCGCTGTATCGCCATGGTAACCGTTTTGAAAGGCGATAAACTGATGTTTTCTCGAGTTGCGCAAACGCCAGTATTGGTCGGCAATTCGCAACGCCGCCTCGATCCCGGTCGAACCATCATCGGAATAAAAAACGCGGCTTAATGTGTTCTCAGGGAAAAGATCGACCATCGCCCGGGCCAGCTCAATCGCGGGCGGATTAGTCAAGCCGAGGAAGGACGCGTGCGCCATGCCCCCCAACTGTTTCCGAAGCGCGGCGTTGATATGCGGATGATTATGGCCGTGAATATTTGTCCAGATCGACGAATTCCCGTCGATGTATTCGCGGCCGCGGCTATCCCGCAAAATCGCGCCGTGCCCTTCCACCAAAACGAGCGGCTTGTGTTCCGCGGCGCACCATTCGCGCATGTTCGTGAACGGATGCCAGACGAACTTTTTGTCGGCGTCAATCAGCTCGTCGGTGTTCCAGTTACTCATGAACGCCGTGTCCGAGATTAATTTTTCCACACACAAAACCGCGCCGTAGCTTTAGCGAAGGCGGGTCCGCCGCTATCAATTCCTCGGTCTTCCACTTACTCATCGGCGTTTCGCTCGCTTATCAATTCTTCGATCGAGGCCACGTCTTCGGCTGAGGCGCGACGACGGCGATACTTCCGCTCAACGATTTGTTTCAACATCAACAAATCCTCAAGCGGAGGAATGTCGTAATACGCCCAGTCCGCTTCGCCTGCGATTTTAGATTGAAACCGCCAGACGCCGCCGAATTTTGTCGCACGGACCTCTCGCTTCCTTCCATCTCGGTCTTTCTCCGTCCATATGTGTTGACTCGGCATCGCGGGCAAACCTTACATTAGCAGCCTTGAAGGACGGAGTCAGATTGCTGGTTTATTTTGCGGCGACCATTTTTTTCGGCACGCTGCTTGCCCCCGTCCTGTTTTGGACTGCGCAATCACTGGCCGCGCACGGTTTGTTTTCTTTTCTCGGCAATTTCGATTTCGAGATTTTTTTTCATCGGGCGCTTCTGCTTGCAGCCGTTCTTTTGCTTTGGCCGTTGTTTCGCTCGATTCGTCTGTGCAATCTCGAAGACCTTGCGCTGAGGCGAAACGGACATTGGTCGCGCGATCTCGCAGCTGGATTCTTTTTGGCAGCGCTTCCCCTGCTCTGCTGTGGCGCGCTCTTACTCGCCCTGCATATTTTTTCACTGCGCTTAGCGATCAACTGGTTCTCTCTGACAAAGATTATTGGAGCTTCAATTGCTGCCCCCCTGATTGAAGAAGCATTTTTTCGCGGCCTGATCCTGGGCATTTTGTTGAGGAGCGGCTGCGCCAGCATGTCGATCTTTATTACGTCGGCGCTCTTCGCCGTCGTTCACTTTCTAAAAGCGCCGTTGCACACTTCCGCGGTTGTCACCTGGACTTCCGGATTCAATTCCATCGCTCACTCGTTTTCGCAGTTTTCCAATCCCACAATGGTGGCGGCAGGTTTCACAACTCTATTCGTGATTGGCTGGATTCTCGCGGACGCGCGCGTGGTTACGTGCTCACTGTGGTTGTCAATCGGTCTGCACGCTGGCTGGATTTTTAGCAGCAGCGGATTCAACAAAATTGCCCATCGCGAGATTCTGGCTCTTCCGTGGCTCGGCAAAAATCTGCTCGTTGGAATCGTGCCGCTTGGCGTCGCCTGCTTGACGTGGATGCTAATGCGCGGCTGGTTGAGATATGTTGGCGCTCGCAAAGTTTAATGGCCTCGCCGCGATTGCATCGCTGCTTTATCCGCCGGTCTGTACGATTTGCGCTTCCAGCGTTGCCCGTGGCGAATATCTTTGCGGCGAATGCGACACTAAAACTACGCGCATCGTCCCGCCGTTTTGCGCAAAATGCTCGGAGCCGTTTGCAGGCGCGATCACAAACGAGTTCAACTGCGCGAATTGCGAGCATCGCTCTCTGCACTTTGACGCCGCCGTCGCCGCCTATCGCAGCCGCGGGATTGTTCGCCGCGTCATTCTCGATTTTAAATATGGTCGTCAACTGCATCTGCGGCATCTGGTGGGGCGCTGGCTCTTTGCGGCCCTCGATGACGACAGACTTCGCTGCCGCCGGTTTGATATCGTCGTTCCAGTCCCGCTGCACCCGGCCCGGGAACGCGAACGCGGTTTCAATCAGGCGGCTTTGCTCGCGGATTTGTTGAGTGCGCAGCGGTCGATCCAAAACAAACCTGTGCTCGAGCGCATTCGTTACACCACCACCCAGACCGCGTTTGATCGCGCCGAACGCATGAAAAATTTACATGGCGCGTTTCGTTTACGAAAAAACGTGGACGTGCGAGAATTGCGCGTGCTTTTAATCGACGACGTTTTGACAACCGGCTCAACCCTGAGCGAGTGCGCGCGTGTTTTAAAAAAGGCAGGCGCCAGCTCTGTTCACGCAGCGACCGCCGCCCGCGCGTAGTTCCGATGGCAATTTTCAAGAAACCCGCAATGAAAGCGCAGAGTCGCAAGAAGCGCGACATCCCGCACGGGCTTTTCCAAAAATGTCCTGGTTGCGGCGAAGTGGTGCACGAAATCGAGCTCGTCGAAAATCTGCGGGTTTGTCCGCGCTGCGATTATCATTTCGCCCTCTCGGCCCAGGAACGGATCGACAATTTGCTTGATCCGCAAAGTTTCGTCGAAATGGACGCCGATCTAAAATCCATCGACACGTTGCGTTTTCAGGGAATGGCCAGTTACAAAGATCGCCTCAAAAATTATCAGGCGAGCACGGGGTTGCTTGACGCCGTCATCAGCGGACGTGGAATGCTCGACGGTTACAAAGTGTCGATCGCCGTAATGGATTTCGGTTTCCTCGCCGCCACCATGGGCTCGGTCGTGGGTGAAAGAATCACCCGCACAATTGAATACGGCACGACCAAACGTTCCGCCGTCATCATCATTGCCGCTTCCGGTGGCGCGCGCATGTACGAAGGAATGTTAAGCCTCATGCAAATGGCCAAGACGAGCGGCGCACTTTCGCGCCACGCCGAACAACAGCTTCCCTATATTTCCGTTTTGACGAACCCGACCACTGCCGGCGTCATGGCCAGTTTCGCTTCGTTAGGCGATGTGATCATGGCCGAGCCCAAGAGCATGATCGGATTTGCCGGGCCGCGTGTCATTAAGGAAACCACGCACCAGGATTTGCCGAAAGGATTCCAGACCGCTGAATTTCTCGAGGAACATGGATTGATCGACATCATCGTGCACCGCAAAAAAATGCGGGAACAAATCAGCCAGTTGCTCAGCTATTTTTCCTCCGCGCAGTGAACTACCGGGAGGCGCTCGCCTGGCTTTACAGCCTTCAGCGCTTCGGCATCAAGCTCGGACTGGAAAACATCCGGCGGCTGATCGACGAGTTGCATGTCGATCTGGCCGGCGCGCGCGTCATTCACGTCGCCGGCACCAACGGCAAAGGGTCGGTTTGCGCCATGATCGATTCGATCTGCCGCGCGCAAAAATATCGCACCGGTCTTTTCACATCCCCTCACCTCATCACTTTTCGCGAGCGCATTCGCGCGAGTGGCGAGATGATTTCGGAGGACGCGGTGGCGGCGGCGCTGACCAAGATTCGCGATCTCGTCGCAAACTGGGAACCGCATCCGACCTTCTTTGAAATCACCACTGTCCTCGCTCTGCAATATTTTGCCGCTGCCAGGATCGACATCGCCATTCTGGAGACGGGCATGGGCGGCCGGCTCGACGCCACCAATGCCGTGCAATCGCACGTCGCAGTGATTACGCCGATCGATTTCGATCATCAGAAATGGTTGGGCGATACCCTCGAACAGATCGCGAATGAAAAGGCGGGAATCATCAAGCCAAAGGTCCCGGTTGTCTCTGCGCCGCAACTGCCCCAAGCCGAGCAAGTCATTTTAGCTCGCGCTTCGAAATGCAAAGCACCGATTTACGTCGTGAGCGAAAGATACGGGCAAACACCGATCGCATTGCACGGAGCGCATCAAAAACGAAATGCCGCGATCGCAATTGCCGCGCTGCGTGACGCTAAGATCGACATCAAAGATTCGGCCATTGCCCGGGGCCTTCTCACCGTCGAATGGCCCGCGCGTTTTCAGCGTTGGGATCAACGCACGTTCCTTGACGGCGCACATAATCCCGCTGCGGCGCGCGCCCTCGCCAATACATGGCGGGAAAGTTTTGGCACTCAACTGACTTGCCTCGTCCTGGCCGTGCTCTCCGACAAAGATTTGCCTGGAATCTGCGAAGCGCTCGTGCCGATCACCGATCACGTGATCTTGCCCAGGATCCGAAGCGAGCGCGCTGCGAATCCACAGGAGCTCGCCAAGATTCTGATTAATCTTGGGATGAGATGCCAGATTTGCTCAACGCTGGCCGATGCATTGGAAAAGGCTGGTGCCGGTAACACGCCCATGCTGATCACAGGCTCATTGCATTTCGTCGGCGAAGCCCTCGCTTATCTCCAAGGCAAACCGGCCGCGTTCGAAGAATGCGCGCAATGAAAAGCTGCCGCGCGTTCGAACCCGCACGTTCTGGGGAGCGCACGCGCCCTCGCGTGCTCTCCCCAGAGTTACGTCTCAATCCGGGGAAACAGCGGTACCGGTTTCCCGACTACATGTCCGTCCGGCAAACCGCCCCACTCCGCATCTTTGAGTGAGAATCGTTCCTCTTTTCCGCTCAGCTCCGGCGCCATCTTCCAATTCAGTTGATCGAAAATTCCATGTGCGGCGCGTGGCAACACCGGTGAAATCAAGATCGCAATGATGCGCAGCGATTCGACGAGACCATAGAGAATTGCGTCTAATTGAGCAGCATCGTCGCCCGAATTTGACTTTGCTAATTTCCAAGGCGCAGTGCTGTCAATAAACCGATTGCAATGAAGGGAGATCGCGGAAACTGCTCGAATGGCACCTTCGACGTGAAAGGGTTCTATGTTTGGATATTCGGGAGCACCGCCATCCAACTCTGTCTTGTACAAGTCAATCTCCTTCTCTATTAACACTGCGAATTGAAGCAGGCCTTCTGGTCTTTGTTTTACATAAATTAGTTTCCCGGACCGATATTGATGACTCATTGCTACTACTCTGTTTAAGAGATTGCCTAAATCATTCGCCAGTTCAGTGTTGAATCGTTCGACGAGGCGTTGTTCCGCAAAGTCGGCATCCTTTCCGGTAACGATGTCGCTCATCAAATAGTAGCGGAGCGCTTCGGCGCCGTATTTATCGGCGAGCAAATTCGGATCGACAATGTTGCCTAACGACTTGCTCATTTTCGCGCCCGAGATGTTCCACCAACCGTGCACGAGCAGTTGCGGCATTTGATCGTCGGGAAAGCCGATAGCGTGGAGCATGATGAGCCAGTAAGTCCCGTGCGCCGGAATGAGAATGTCTTTGCCGATGATTTGTAAGGCCGGCCATTTGTCTCGGAATCCTTGCGGCTGATCGGCGAACGTTTTCGCCTTTGGATCGTAACCGGCAAAGCTGATGTAATTACTGAGCGCGTCGAACCAGACGTAAGTGACGAAATCTTTGTCGAACGGCAGTTCGATCCCCCAGTCCAATCTCGATTTAGGTCGCGAGATGCAAAGGTCGCCGGAAAGCCTCTCAACTGCGTTGCGCAACTCCGTTTGCCGAAAACCTGGAATAACAGCGTCTTGTCCCGCGCCTGCGGGATCGATGTAGCGCAGCAACCAATCTTTGTGTCCGCTCAGTTTGAAGTAATAATTTTCTTCTTCGCGAAACTCGACCTCGCCCCACTCGGGACCAAACTCGCCATCGGGCCCACGTTCCTTATCGGTTAAAAATTGTTCCTGTCGAACACTGTAGTAGCCGGCTTGTTTGTCCTTGTAGATTTGACCTTCGTTGAACAAGCGCTGCAGCATTCCTTGCACGACTTTCTTGTGACGATCGGCTGTTGTCTCCGCCCATTCGTCATATTTCACGTCGAGTTTTTTCCAAAGATCGACAAATTTTTGCGTGATGCCTTTGACGAATTCCGGCGGCGCCAGGCCTTCTTTCGCGGCCGATTGCCGCACCTTCTGTCCGTGCTGATCTACGCCGGTGAGAAAGAAAACTTTGTCGCCCTTGAGCCGATGATAGCGCGCGATTACATCGGCCAGCACCTTTTCGTAAGCGTGCCCGATGTGCGGCGCCGAGTTGGTGTAATCGATCGCCGTGGTGATGAAAAATTCTTTCGACATCCGCGGCTGAAAGTGATGGAACAGCGCACAATGCGCAACTGCGCAATGTAGCCACGTCGCTGTGTGCTCAGCTCAACTCGTCAACGCTTCAACCAAAGCGAGCGTTGAGACAACCAGACAACGCATGGTTGCGATGACCGCCCGGCTAAGTCGAAACTTTTTTCCAGATGCCGCCTTCTTCCTTCCAATTGTAAAGCGGTTTTCCGTTGATCTTGTGGACGGAAGTCTCGGTGACCTTCATGTTGCCCGGCTGCCCGGTCATGAAGAAATCGATGTCGTAGGTCTTGCCATCGGTTGCTTTCATATCGACACAGGCAAAATATTTTCCGCCGCCGATACTCGAGAGGCGATCGTCATGGACCCGGATCAAGTCGAGCGCCAAACCCTTGCCCCCGTACTTGACGTGGAACTTTCGATCGGTGGATTTCTTAGTCTCGCTGCCGATATGCTTCTTGATTCCATCAGAGATATCAGCCTTGCTCACTTCCTTCGTCTGGGTGCCGCTTTGCGAGGATCTTGTTGTTGTCTGTGGCAACTGTTGCAATTGTGGCCGCGGATGTTCTGCAGCGAGGAGCGGCACGGCGGGCGTGAAGAGCAACGCAACCACTGTTGCGATAATGAATCGTATAATCATAAGCTTAAGATGTTGCAGTTACGTCGCTTTGTTTGCACAAAACATTTTGCCGCGGTCTTTGATGGTTTGTGAAGCCAAATGTTTGCATGGCTTCGGCGCCAACTCCGAGACCTTCTTCCATTCCTACCGAACTGCGATTGGGTGCAGCCCATCGTTCATAATCGGATCCTTCGTAAACGCAGTGCATTCGCGATCACTGAGACTGAACTGAAACTCATCGCCGCGCCGGCGATCACCGGACTCAACAGCAATCCGAAAAAAGGATAGAGCGCACCGGCGGCGATCGGGATACCGAGGGCGTTATAAATGAAAGCGAAGAAAAGATTTTGCCTAATGTTGCGCATTGTCGCACGGCTTAAGTTGATTGCTTTCTCAATGCCGCGTAGATCGCCTCTTACCAGCGTGATGCCGGCACTTTCCATTGCCACATCGGTGCCGGTCCCCATCGCAATGCCGACGTCCGCGGCCGCCAAGGCGGGCGCGTCGTTGATTCCATCGCCCGCCATCGCGACGATGTGTTTTTGCTCGCGCAATTTCCGCACGCGCTCGTTTTTGTGCTTCGGTTCAATGCCGGCTTCCACTTCATCGATGCCGAGTTTTTCGGCCACAGCTTTCGCGGTGCGCGCGTTGTCGCCGGTCAACATGATAATTTTGATCCCGACCCGGTGCAGACGTCGAATTGCTTCGACACTCGATTCCTTAATTGGATCGGCCACCGCGATGATGCCCGCAGCGCGCCGATCAACTGCGACGAATATCACTGTTTGTCCCTGTTCTTGAAGCTCGCCCGCTTTTGGCTCAAGCAGTTCGATTCCACTCACATTCTGCGCGCGCAAAAATTGCGCCTTGCCGACGAGCACTTCGCGCCCGTCCACTTTACCGATCACGCCTCCGCCCGTTGTCGATTGAAAATTTCTCACCTTCGCGAGCGCGAGATGTCGATCTTGTGCGCCACGCACGATCGATGCCGCAAGCGGATGTTCGCTCTGCTGGTCAACTGACGCAGCAAATGAAAGCAACTGTTCTTCCGAAATAGAATCCCGCGGACCCGGGACAACGCGCGTCAGGCGCGGCTTGCCTTCAGTGAGCGTGCCGGTCTTGTCCACGACGAGCGTGTCCACTTTTTCCATCAATTCGATGGCCTCGGCGTTTTTGACCAACACACCAGCCTGCGCGCCGCGACCGACCCCGACCATGATCGACATCGGCGTGGCAAGTCCGAGTGCGCATGGGCATGCGATGATGAGCACGGCAACGGCATTCACGATGGCGTAAGCAAAGCGCGGCTCCGGCCCAATCGTGGCCCACACGATGAATGCAATTACGGCGATCGTGA
>WNFY01002719.1_pt1 | contig 16720 bp, 18 predicted proteins | sample 5400091 | NCBI WGS metagenome assembly WNFY01 (sample SAMN13153364, study PRJNA577476) | soil metagenome | isolation source: 60 cm soil or saprolite under grassland replicate 1 | place: USA:California | collected 2016-06-15
CTCCGCGCGTGAAACGCGCTACATCCCCTTCCCGCGATCGACCCCTCTCGCCGAGATGAGATTCCCCTTCGCGTCGCGGATGATCTCGATGAGCTCGCCCAACGCGTCGCGGACGACCTGCACCGACTCGCCGCTCGGCGTGTGCGCGTCCACGAGCGACCTGAGATCGTCGAGCCAGACCGCGACCACGGTCTGGACCCGCTGAGGAGGCGGCTCCGCGACCGCGACCACCGCCGCGGCGGGCTCGCCGAGCAGCGCCGGACTGGCCTCCTGGCCTGCGAGCGCGGTGTCCTCGGGCGAGGCGCTGTCGGGTGACGCGCCGGCGTCGCTGTCGCCATCGGCGTCCTCGGTCGCGACGGGCGCCGCGACGGGAGCAGCCTGCGCCTGAGCTGCGGGCGCATTTCGGCTTCCTGCCACCGCGAGCGCGGCGGGAGGGCTCCTGAGAGGGGCCTTCTCGGGCGCCGCGGCGCGCTCGCTTATCGTGATGACGTGCACCGGCTCGTCAGCCGCAGCCGCAGTCGCTGCAACGGCGAGCGGCGCGCCGCGCTCGTCCTGCAGCGCGGGCGGGGCCGCCGGCTCCGCGACCTGCACGCCAATGGGCGCGTTCACGGCGCTCCGCGCGCGCGCGGCCGCGGCGGCGCGGGCCTGGACGCGCGTCTTGGGGATCCGGGGAAGGAGCGACGGCGTCGCCCACGCCGCCTCCGCAGCGAGCGCGAGTACCACGGCGAGCAGGGTCTTCATGGCGGGCTCCGACAAAGGCCAGAGCACCTTTGCCAGCGCGCGCGCCGCCGGAAAGCCCCTCAGCGTGAGCCGCGTCGGGTCATCGTCACGCGGGCAGCGACGCGAAGAACTGCGACAGCGCCGCGTTGAACGCGTTCGGGTTCTCCATGTTGGGCAGGTGACCCGCGGCCGGGATGCGCACCAGGCGCGCGCCCTTCACGGTGTTCGCCATGCGCTGCGCCTCGGCGAACGGGATGACCTGATCCTCCTCGCCGAAGATCACCGCGGCCGGGCAGGTGATGCGGCCGAGGGTCGGCACCGAGTCGGGTCGCCGCGCCATGCCGCGCTGCGCGGCGGCGACGCCCTCCGGCGTGCCCTCCTTGATGAGCGACCTCACCGTCGCCTCGACGCTCGGGTCGGCCTGCGGCCGGAGCAGCCTGGGCGCGAAGTCGCTCGCCACCCAGCCGAGGCCCTCCGCGAGCGCGCTCGCGGCGTAGGTCTCGCGCCCCGCCTTCTGCTCCTCCGTGTCGGGCGTCGCCTTCGTGTCCACGAGGGCGAGGCCGCGGACGAGCTCGGGCGCGCGGCGGTAGAGCTCGAACGCGACGTACCCGCCCATGGAGGAGCCCGCCACGGCCACGCGCCGGATCCCGAGCTGGCGCAGGAGCGCCAGCACGTCGCCTGCCAGCAGGTCCATGGTGCTGGCCGCGGGAGCCGGGCGGCTCTGGCCCAGCCCGCGGTAGTCGGGCGCGATCACGTGGAAGCGCGACAGCGCCGTGAGCTGCGGTCCCCACATGGCCGAATGGAGCGGGAACGCGTGGAGGAGGAGCACGGCCTCGTTGCCGGAGCCGGCATCCCGGTAGTGGAGCGACGCGTCGCCGGCATGGATGGTGGGCATGAGAGAACGATGATCATGCCGCCGCTCGGAAGGACGGTTCTGCTACCCTGGTGGGGGCCGGGAATGAAGGTGAGCGCTCGCTCGTATGCAAGCGTCACCGCGGCTGGGGCTCGCTGCCGGCATTACGATCGGCAGGCCGCGCTCTCGAAGCGCCCCGTCGCGGCAACCCAGGGAGCTCTCGATGGCTTCGAACGGAATGGGGCGCCGGAGGTTCACCAAGATGTCAGCGGGCACCCTCATCGCCGCAGGCGCGGCCGACCTCCTCGGCTGCGCCGCCGGCCAGCCGCGGCCGGGCGGTCCCGGCCCGACGTCCGGCATCGGCTACTTCGCCCGCTTCGGCGTCACCGAGGCCATGATCGCCGAGGCGCTCTCGGCGGCGCTCTCGCGCGGCGGCGACTACGCCGACGTCTTCTTCCAGCACCGCGTCTCGAACGACCTCGCGCTCGAGGACGGCGCCGTGAACCGCGCCTACACGACCGTCGAGCTGGGCGTCGGCGTGCGCGTGGTGAAGGGCGACCAGACCGGGTACGGCTACAGCGAGGACCTCTCGAGCGCGGCGCTGAAGACGTGCGCGCAGACGGCGGCGGCCATCGCCGACGGCCCGTCGCGGCAGGCGCCGCAGCGCTTCCACGTCGCGTCGCGGCTGCCGCAGCGCTACCCGCTCAAGGTCCCCTGGGAGGAGATCCGCCCCGAGCAGAAGCTCCCCGTCCTCGACGGCGTCAACGGGAAGGTCTTCGCCGCCGACCCGCGCGTGAAGAAGGTCACCGTCTACTTCCGCGACGAGTCGGGAGCGGTGCTGCTCGCCGACAGCCAGGGCCGCATCGTCGAGGACCTGCAGCCGATGACGCTCCTCTACGTCTCGTGCGTCGCCGAGCAGAACGGCCACCGCGAGCAGGGCGGCTACAACGTGGCGGGCCGCGCCGGGTTCGAGTTCTACGCGCCCGATCGCCTGGAGCGCGTGGTGCGCGAGGCGGTCGCGCGGACGACCATCCTCTTCGAGGCGGTGCCGCCGCCGGCGGGCGAGATGCCGGTCGTCCTCGCCGCGGGCTCCTCGGGCATCCTCCTCCACGAGGCCATCGGGCACGGCATGGAGGCCGACTTCAACCGCAAGAACGTGTCGATCTACGCGGACAAGATCGGGAAGGCCATCGCGAAGCCCTTCGTGAACATCGTGGACGACGCCACGAACGAGAACGCGCGTGGCGCCATCAACGTGGACGACGAGGGCAACGAGGCGGGCCGCACGCACCTCGTCGAGAACGGGGTCCTCGCCACCTACCTCCACGACTCCATCAGCGCGAAGCACTACGGCGTCGCCCCCACCGGCAACGGGCGGCGGCAGGGGTACCAGTACGCGCCCATGCCGCGCATGCGCGCCACCTACATGCTGCCGGGGCCGCACAAGAAGGAGGAGATCATCGCGAGCGTGAAGAAGGGCATCTACTGCCAGAACTTCTCGAACGGCCAGGTCAACATCGGCGCCGGCGACTTCACCTTCTACGTGAAGAACGGCTGGCTCATCGAGGACGGCAAGCTGACGCGGCCGATCAAGGACGTGAACATCATCGGGAACGGGCCGAAGGTGCTGGAGAAGGTGGACATGGTCTCGGACGACCTCCAGATCGACGAGGGCGGCTGGACCTGCGGGAAGGACGGGCAGAGCGTGCCCGTCTCGCAGGGCCTCCCCACCGTGCGCGTCTCGTCGATCACCGTCGGCGGCCGCGGCGGGAAGGGGTAGGAGGAAGCCATGCCCGGCTCGCAAGGCTCGGAAAGCAGCATGCTCCCCGTCGCGCAGGACGCCGTCGCGCTCGCGCAGCGGAAGGGCGCGCGCGAGGCGGCCGCGAGCGCCTACCGCGTCCGCAACGTCGAGGTGCAGTGGCGCGACGGGAAGCTCGAGAAGATCAGCGAGGCGACCACGCGCGGGCTCGGCCTCGACCTGTACGTGGACGGGCGCTATTCGTCCGTCTCCACCTCCGACCTCCGGCCCGAGGCGGTGGAGCGCTTCGTCGAGGACGCGATCGCGCTCACCCGCAAGCTCGCGGTGGACCCGCACCGCGCGCTCCCCGACCCGGCGCTCTACGCCGGGCAGGCCAAGGTGGACCTCGACCTCGAGGACAAGCGCTACGGCGAGGTTGACGCGCCCCGTCGGCGCGCCATCGCGCAGGAGCTGGAGCAGGCGGCGCGGAGCGTGAAGGGCGCCGAGGCCATCCTCTCCGTCACGACCGGTTTCGGCGACACGCTCGCCGAGAGCTTCCGCGTCAGCTCGAACGGCTTCGTCGGCGAGCGGCGCGTCACCGACTTCGGCATGAGCGCGCAGGTCTCGGTGAAGGATCCGGACGGCCGGCGCCCGGAGGACTGGGACGCGGCGAGCGCGCGCCACTTCCACGCGCTGCCCGCGCCGGAGAAGGTCGGGCGCGGCGCGGCGGAGCGGGCGCTCTCGCGGCTCGGGTCGAAGAAGGGCGAGTCCGCGCTCTACACCATGGCGGTCGAGAACCGCTCGGCGGGGCGGCTCCTCGGCTTCCTCATGGGACCGCTCGCGGCCGCGGCGCTCCAGCAGAAGCGCAGCTTCCTCGACGGGAAGCTCGGGGAGAAGGTGGCGACCGCGAAGCTCGACCTCGCCGACGACCCGCTCGTGCCGCGCGGCCTCGGCTCGCGCCTCTTCGACGGCGAGGGCATCGCGGCGAAGCGCTTCCCCGTCTTCGAGGGGGGCGTCCTGCGGAGCTACTACATCGACAACTACTACGGCCGGAAGCTCGGCATGAAGCCGACCACGCGCGGCATGTCGAACCTCGCCTGGAAGCTCGGCGACAAGGGCAAGGACGCGCTCCTCGCGGACATGAAGGACGGGCTCCTCGTGACCGGCTTCCTGGGCGGGAACTCGAACGGCACCACCGGCGACTTCTCGCTCGGCGCGCAGGGCTTCCGCGTGCGGAACGGGGCGATCGCGGAGGTCGTGGGCGAGATGAACGTCTCGGGCAACCACCTCGAGCTGTGGCGGCGGCTCGTCGCCGTGGGCAACGATCCTTACCCGTACTCGTCGTCGAGGTCGCCCACGCTGGTGTTCGAGGGCGTGCAGTTCGCCGGGGTGTAGCTACCCCGCCGTCTCGCCTTCCTTCTCCGTCCGCGGCTGCCGCGGAGTGAGCGCCGAGAAGACGAGGGCGATCACGATCCCCTCCGGGCGCTCGCCGTGCCCGCCCGAGAGCGCGATCGTCCTCGCCTCGCACGCGGCCGCGGCGCGGGTGAGCCACCCCGCGACCGCCGGGTCGGCGTTCACCGTCTCGCACGTCGCCGAGAGCACCTCGACCAGCACCGCCCACTCCTGGGTGAGCTCGCCCGGCGCGAGCGCCGTCGCCCAGCGCACGAGGCCGGCGAGCCCGCGCCACACCTCCTCGGGCGCCGCGCCCGCGACGAGGAGCTCGCCCGCGCGGTCGAAGAAGTGCGGGACGAGGTCGTCGATGAGCCCCGGGAACACCTCCGGCCGCGCGGAGGCGCGCGCGAGGCGCCAGATGCGCGTCAGCTCCTCCGTCTGCTGGCGGAGGAAGGGCCCGACCTTGGCGGCCCCGAGCCGCGTCACGGCGCCGTCTCCCGCAGCCACCCGACGGCCGCGGACGCCTCGCGCTCGAACGCGGCAAGCTCCTCGGTGAAGAGGTGCGTCGCGCCCTTCACCACCGCGACCCGGCGCGGCCCCGCCGCCTTGGCGAGCGCCTGCTCCACCTCCGCCGGCGCGCCGAATTCGTCCCGCTCCGCCTGCACCACCGCCACCGGCTTCGCGCAGCGCTGCACGGTGGCGGCCGCGGCCTGGCGCAGCGAGAGCGCGAGCCCGGCGACGAGGACGCCGCGCACCGCCGCGTCCGGGCAGCCCGCCTCGAGCGCCATCCACGAGCCGAACGAGAAGCCGCAGGCGTAGCGCGGCAGGTCCGGGTGCCTCTCTGCGAGCCAGGCGAGGCCGGCGCGCGCGTCGTCCACCTCGCCGCGGCCCTCGTCGTGCTTCCCCGAGGAGAGCCCCACGCCGCGGAAGTTGAAGCGCAGCGACGCGCCGCCGTGCGAGCGCACCGCGCGCGCCAGCCGGTAGGTGGCGTGGTTGTTCATCGTGCCGCCGTAGAGCGGGTGCGGGTGGCACACCAGGGCCGCGAAGCGAGGCGACTCGGGCGCCTCGTAGAGCGCCTCCAGCCGACCCGCCGGTCCCCTGAGCTCGACCTGCACCGCGCCAGTTGTAATGCGGCCCAGCACCGTTCGCCCTGAGCGTGGCGGCGCCGCAGGCGACGCGAGGTCGAGGGCGAACGCGCCGAACGGGCGCGCCGCTCGCTACGTCCCGAGGAGGCTCTCGAACAGCTTCCGGCCGTCGGCGCAGCCCAGGATCGCCTCCGCCGCCCGCTCGGGGTGCGGCATGAGCCCGACCACGTTCATCCGCGGCCCGCTCGCGACGCCGGCGATGTCGCGCGCCGCGCCGTTGGGCGCCCCGCCCGCGTACCGGAACACGACCTGGCCCTCGCCCTCGAGGCGGTCCAGCGTCTCCGGGTCGGCGTGGTAGTTGCCCTCGGCGTGGGCGACCGGCATCCGGAGCTTCTGCCCGCGCAGCCCCGTCGTGAGCGGCGTGTCCACGCCCTGCACCTCGACGAGCACGTCCTGGCAGATGAACTTGAGTGACGCGTTGCGCAGCAGGGCGCCCGGCAGGAGCCCCGACTCGCACAGGATCTGGAAGCCGTTGCAGATGCCGAGGACCGGGCCGCCCGAGCGCGCGAAGCTCACCACGTCGTCCATCACCGGCGAGAAGCGCGCCAGCGCGCCGCAGCGGAGGTAGTCGCCGTAGCTGAAGCCGCCCGGCAGGATGACCGCGTCGAGCCCGGCCGGCAGCCGGTCCTTGTGCCACACGTAGTGCGCGTCGGCGCCGCAGACGTGCTTCACCACGTGGTAGACGTCGTGGTCGCAGTTCGAGCCGGGGAAGGTGACGATGCCGACGTTCATGGGCGCGCGCCTCGCCTACTCGAACCGGTAGTCCTCGATGACGGTATTCGCGAGGAGGCGCTTGCACATCTCGTCGAGCCGCTGCTTCGCGCCGGCCTCGTCCTGGCCGTCCTTGAGCGTCACCTCGATGTACTTCCCGAGGCGGACGTCCTCCACCTCGTCGTAGCCCATCGTCCGGAGCGCCCGCCCCACCGCGGAGCCCTGCGGGTCGAGGACGCCGCGCTTCAAGGTCACGTAGACGCGCACCTTCTTCGCCATATGGGTCGGGTCTTATACCAGATCGCCCGCCCGGACACTGCCCGGAGCGGCCCGTGACCGCGGCGATCGCCTGCTTGCCTGCCGGGTCACCTTTGGTCAATGTGCGGCCCTCGGCGGGCTTCTCCCGCCGCACACGGAGGGACGCACATGAAGAAGCTCCTGCTCCTCACGGCTTTGCTCGCGATGTCGTCCACGCTCTCGGGCTGCTACGCCGGCTTCGTCTACGGCGGGAAGGTCTCGAACGGCTTCCTCTTCGCCGAGACGAAGACCGGCGAGCAGATGGACGGCAACACCATCGGCTCGAAGACGGGCGAGGCCTGCTCGGAGTCGATCCTCGGCCTCATCACCACCGGCGACACGAGCTACATCACGGCCGCCAAGAACGCCGGGATCAAGAAGATCAGCACCATCGACAACCGCTACAAGAACATCCTCGGCTTCTACTCGACGTACTGCGTCGTGGTCACCGGCGACTGACGTCCTCCTATCGTCCTCCCCCCGCCCGCGGGGGGAGGGTCGCCGGAGCGCGCCGCATCGCGGCGAAGGTCTCGCGCAGCGCGCGGCCCATCTGGATCTCGCGGCCGTGGCGGCTCACCTCGGCGACCGACAGCGCGACGTAGGCCCAGGCCACCGCGAGGTGCGCCTCGATCGGCGGGAGGTCGAAGCCGGTGTCCGGGGTGCCGATGCGCGGCACGTCGATGGGCCCCTTGTAGAGGAACTGCAGCACGAACAGCGTCAGCATGACGACCGCGTTCACGCGCGTGAAGCGGAACTTGAGCAGGCAGGCGACGCCGTAGAGGGTCGTCGCGAAGGACAGGAAGATCTCCGTCCGGTGGAGCGGGTCCATCACGATGGGGGTCGGCTGCCCGACCGAGAGCGCGTAGGCGATGGGGATCATCGCCACGAGCGCGGTGAACTGGTTCACCGTCGAGCTCACCATGTTGAGGAGCGCCATCGGCGCGAGCTTCACCGTGCGTGACCAGTAGATGGCGGTCACCTTCTCCGGGAACTCGGTCAGGAACGGCGCCACCCACTGCACGAACGCGAACTGCGAGACGCCCATGGCGACGGCGACGTGCTCCATCGCGACGAGGAAGGGGTGCGCCACCGCCCACATGACGACGCCGCCGAGCGCGAAGAGGCCGATGAGCACCGCGCGCCGCAGCCACCGCCGCTCGAGCTCGACGATGAAGCGCGGTGGCGCGAGCAGCTCCTCCTTCCCCTCCTCCTCCTGGGCGGGCAGGCGGTTCAGGAGCCACAGGTAGCCGACGAAGGCGCCGCCGAGCACGGCGGAGTCGAGGAGCGTCAGCGTCTCCTTCCAGATGAGGACGAGGTACCAGCTCGAGGCGAAGAGGAGCGCGACGATCTCGATCGCGTGCTGGGAGCCGAGCCGGATCGCGTCGAGCGGCCGGCCGTGCTTCTTGCGGTGGTAGAAGTCCGTCACGAAGAAGATGAGCGGCCAGCCGAACCCGGTGAGGAGCCGGTTCGAGCCGCTCGCGTTCGCGAAGACGAGGTCCACCCGGCCGTCGCGCCCGGCCTGCCAGGCGATGACGGCCTCGACCATGAACTCGGGCACGACCTGCAGGAGGGCGATGAAGGCGACCGCGAGCCCCTGCGAGACGAAGAACTGCGCCGCCTCCGCCCCCCACGAGATGAGGAGCGCGGCCGCGACGACGGCGCCGAAGCAGAGCGGGGCCGTGAGCCCCGGGTGAAGCTCGGTCGCGCGGACGGCCAGGGAGGACGCGGCCGCGAAGAGCGCCAGGCCCAGGAGGAGGGCGACGACGCCGCGGTGCTTCGGGTTGGACACGCGCGCCAAGTAGCATGGCCGCGAAGCCGTCGCCAGCGGATGCGCCGTGCTACGTTTCGTCGCATGCAGGAAGGGAGCACCCACGTCGCCGCGCTCGCGGGGCTGGCCGTCGCCCTGCTCCTCGTGCGGGCGCTGGTGGCCGCCCTCGAGTCGGCGGTCGTGGCGGTGGGGCTGCCCCGCGCCCAGGCCCTGGCCGCCGCGGTGGGCGCCCCCCGGCGCGCCCGCGCCCTCGCCGGCCTCCTCGCCTCGCGCGAGGCGACCGGCGCGCTCGTGCGGGTCACCGACACGCTGACGGCGTTCGCGGCGGGGCTCGCGGCGGCGATCGTCGGCGTGCGGGCGCTCCCGGCGTCACCGGGGCTCGGCGCCGCGCTCGCGCTCCTCGCGGCGGCGTTCGTCTCGCTCCTCCTCGGCGCGGCCGGCCGCGCCCTGGGCGCCGCGCACGGCGAGCCGATCGCCCTCGCGCTGGCCATCCCCGCCCGCGGCCTCGCCGCGCTCGTGTCGCCGCTCGCGCAGGGCGTCCGCCGGCTGGCGCGCCTCCTCGCCGGCCGGCCCGGCGCGTTCGCGCTGCCGCGGCCGCCGCTCGCCGACGTCGAGCGCGAGCTCGCCGAGTACGCGAAGGGCGCCGGGACGCCCTCCGACCAGTCCACGAGCGAGCTCATCCAGGCCGTCTTCGAGTTCCGCGACAAGGTCGCCCGCGACCTCATGGTGCCGCGCACGGAGGTGGTGGCGATCGACGTGGACACCCCCGTCCCCGAGATCCTGCGGCTCCTGGCCGAGGAGGGCCACTCGCGGCTGCCCGTCTACCGCGAGAGCCTCGACCACGTGGTCGGGACGCTGCACGCCCGCGACCTCGTGCCGCTCCTGACGCACCCCGAGCTCATCGTGCTGCGCGACCTCGTGCGCCCGCCGCACTTCGTCCCGTGGTCGAAGCCGGTGGACCAGCTCCTGCGGGAGATGCAGAAGAACCACATCCACATGGCGGTGGTGGTGGACGAGTACGGCGGCGTCATGGGCATCTGCACGCTCGAGGACGTGCTCGAGGAGATCGTGGGCGAGATCGGCGACGAGTTCGAGGCGGAGGAGGGGAAGGGCGTCGAGGCGCACGCCGACGGGACCTACACCGTCCGCGCGGACACGCCCGTCGCCGAGTTCAACCGCCTCGCGGGCGGCGCGATGCCGGAGGACCAGCAGTACGAGACTGTGGGCGGCTTCCTGAACGCGCTCGCCGGCGCCATCCCCGTCTCCGGCGACCGCTTCTTCCACCGCGGGTGGCTCTTCACGGTGAGCGAGGCGACGCCGCGGCGTGTGCTCAAGGTGCGCGCCGCCAGGGTGAAGCGCCAGGCCGACCGTGACGCGCCGGCTCGCCCGCGTTAGAGGACGGGCATGTACGCGATCGCCATCATCCGCTACCGCAAGCCGCTCGAGGACGTGCTGAAGGTGATAGACGAGCACCGCGCCTACTCGAGGGAGCTGAAGGCGAAGGGCGTCCTGCTCGCCTCGGGCCCCTTCGATCCTCGCCACGGCGGCGCCTTCCTCCTGCGGGTGCCCGACGCGGGCTCCGACGCTGCGCTCTCGGCCGTGCGCGACGGCGATCCGTTCGTGAAGCACGGGGTGGCGCAGTACGAGCTCCTCCCGTGGGCGCCCGTCATCGGCAAGGACGAGCTCGATCGGCTGTAGCCCGCGGTCCCGCCCGGGAAGCGCGCGCGGCGCGGCGCGGCGCTATGCATCCGCCATGGCCAGGGCCGACGATCGCGTGCAGTGGAACCTCCACGGAGTCGAGGTGGGGATGGAGGTCGTCGACGCGCAGGGCAAGCCTCTCGGCAAGGTGACGCGCCTCGATCCCTGGGGCGTCGAGGTCGTGCGCGGCTTCTTCAGCCCCCGCGAGTGGGTCATCGGGTGGCACGAGGTCCTCGAGGTCTCGGGCGGGACGGTCCGCGTCGCTCGCAGCGACGACGATCTGCTCGAGCTCGCCACGGGCGGCCTCCCGCCGATCCTCCGGCGCGGGACGCCACCGCGCGAGGAGCCGCTCGATCCGCTCGCGCTCGACCGCCGCGGGCACGGCTAGCCGCTCGCGCACCGCGGCGGAGTGCAGGCGCCGTCGCAGGGGGCTCCCTACTGTTTACGAAGGGGGTGCACCGACATGGTGGACCGGAATCGCATCCGCGAAGGGATGGTCGTCTTCAGCTCCGAAGGCGAGAAGCTCGGGAAGGTGCTGGTCTGCGACCGCGAGACGTTCGTCATCGAGAAGGGCTTCCTCTTCCCGAAGGACTACATCGCCCGCTACGAGGACGTGGCCGACATCGCCGGCGAGGACGTGAGGCTCACGCGCACGAAGGACGAGTTCACGCGCGAGGCCACCATGTCCGGCGGCAGGGTGGGTGAGAGCTCGATGCTGACCGGCGGCGGGAACGTCGGCGAGCCGGCGAGCGAAGCGGGCATCGCGACGTCCGGGCGTGCCGAGGCGCGCGAGGCCATGGCCGCGCGGCGGGAGGCGGAAGGTCGCCACGCGGCGTTCGAGCAGCAGCACGTCACCAGGCAGGCGGTCGATCTCGAGGCGCCGGGCGTGTACCCGTTGATCGACGAGGACGCGGAGACGAAGCCGAACCTCGGCGAGGACCCGGGCACCATCGCTCCGCGCCGCGACGAGGACGTGTAGAGAGGACGTGGAGATCGGACGCGCCAGGCCACGACCCCGGCGCGAAGGGCGTGGGCGAGCGGCGGTAAGCGACGGCCGGCGTTCAGCGGTTCATCACACCGGAACGAGCTTCACCTTCGTGTCGTAGAACGAGACGCTCCCGCCGACCTTGTCGATGAAGCACGTATTCTTGAGGTGCGGGTCGACCCACATCGCGGCATTCGCGTGGATGCCACCGGTGCGCTTCGGGTCCGCCTTCAGGACGGTTCCATCGACGACCATGTCCATCGCGCCGTCCGCCCAGTGACCGTGACCGAGTGTGAACGTGATGACGCCGGGGCGGATGCCCTCGATGACCGCGACCTTTCCGACCATCGCTCGTCTCTTGCCGTTGCCGAGGTCCCAGACGCCTTCCGGGTTCGTCGCCGACACGACCTTCACGAGCTGACCGGAAGCGAAGCCCAGCCGCCTGGCGTCGCTCGCGTTCATGATGATTGCATTCTCCGGCATGTGCAGCGTGAGGTACGGCTGGCTGATCGTCCGGGACTTCGTCATCCGAATGTCGCGATTCGTGATGAGGTGCAGGTCGTGCCCGGCTTCCAGGCTCTTCGTGTCGCGGCCGAGCGTGTCGGTGAGCGCCACGTACCGGGCGAGCCCGAAGTGGTGCTTGCCGGTGAAGGCGTCCGTCGCCTTCGCGGTCTTCTCCTGGTACAGGTTCAGGAGCTTCGCGTACTTGTTGGCGACCTGGTCGCCCTTGTACGACGCCTCCTGCGTGTCGAAGCGCCCGCCTCGCGTGAGCACCGTGACGACCTTCCGCCAGCTCGGGCCAGCGATGCGCTCCCAGCGCGCGGCGTCGAACACGTTCTTCGGCAGGTGACGCCGGCTCGCCAGGAACACCCGCAGGTCCTCGTCGCTGGCGTCCGCGACGGGCTTCCCGTCCGTCGCGACGTTCGCGACCAACCGGACGTAGAAGTCGTCGGGACGGGTGAGGTCCTGTCCGGGCGCGAGGCCGTCCTTGCCGAAGCCCGGAATGCCCAGCCGCTCCGCGAGCGCGAGCCACACCGCCTCGTACGAGATCGGCTGCGCCTCGCCGAAGACCTCGACGACCTCGTTCGGTGACGCGATGACGGGGTTTCGCACCGGCTGCACCTTCACCGGCATGTTCGGGTGCGAGCCCTGCATCTCCCACCGCTCGAGATAGTGCAGGTCCGGGAAGACGTAGTCGGCGTACATCGACATCACGCCTATCGTGATGTCGTTCGCGAAGTAGAGCGGGATCCGTTCGAGATCCTGCAACGCCTGGATGTTCGTGTGGCCGGCCGGGAGTGAGTACGGCGCTGCCGCCATGTACGAGTACAGGATCTTGATCGGATACGGATAGGCGTCCTGGATGGACGGGAGGATCTCCTGGTACACGTCGGACGAGAGCGGCCACCAGTTCCGCTTCGCGGGGTAGCCGTTGAAGATCGTCGACTCCTCGTACTTCACGTCGTGCCGGATGACCGACAGCCCGAACGCCTTGCCCGTCTTCGGGCTGAGCTTCTTCAGGCTGAACGGCTGGGCTTCCGTCTTCGTGCCGTCGACGTTGTACGTGGACGCCGCGATCATCCCTCCTGCCCAGTCGAAGTTGCCGATGAGCATGTTGAGGTTCATGAGCGACGAGATGTTGTAGAAGCCGTTGGTGTGCTGAGCGGGTCCGCGATGCACGTCGACGGCGGCCTTCTTGCCGTGCGAGGTGAGCTCGCGCGCGACGCTCTCGATGACCTTCGGCTCGATCCCGCAGATCTCGGCGTACTGCGCGATGGTCTTCTCGGCGGCGACCTCGCGCATGATCTGCAAGGCGCTCTTCACCCGGATCGCGCCCTTCTCCGCCGGGATCTCGGCGTCCACGAACAGCTCGCCCTCGACCGCTTCCTTCTCGTCGTTGGGGTCGAACGCGACGGGCTTGCCGTCCCTCATCACCACGAGGAGCTCGTACGGCGGGAGCTCCTTGCCTTCCTTGTCCTTGCGGATCTCGGGTGGCTTGAGGCCGATCTCCGACGCTCGCAAGAACGCGCCGGGCTCACCGTCCTTCCCGACCTTCACGAGCCACGGCCCGTTCGACCAGGTCGGCTCCTTGTCGGCCGTGGCCGCCGCCTTGTTGGCGTTGGCCAGGTACTTGGCGTCGAACCGCCGGTTCTCCAGGATCCACCGGGTCATCCCCATCGCGAACGCGGCGTCGGTGCCGGGCTTCACCGGAACCCAGCTTCCGGGCGCGCGCGACGCCAGCTTCGTGAAGCGAGGATCGAGGACGGTGATCTTGAGCGACCCGTCGGCGAGCCGCTCCGTGATGCGCGGGCTGCGGTTCGGCGGGCCGTAGTTCGCGTCGAAGAGGTTCGAGCCGACGAACAGCACGTACGCAGAGTTCTCCGCGTCCGCCTGCCAGTAGAACTTCTGCCCGTCCTTGAACCCATCCCCACCGTACTGCTCGCTGACCGCCTTGCAGGCGAAATACAGCGAGCCCTGGCACACGGTCGTGTGGCCGTGCGCGTTCGCGGTCCCGAACCCGTCGACGAATCGCTTGGCGAGCTCGGCGCGGCCCGCCTTCTTTCGCCCCCACATGTAGACGAACTGGTTGTTCTTCGGGCCGAAGTCAGGGTGATCGGGGTCGATGAGGACGCCGAGGTTCGCGGCGTGCTTCGCCTTGAACTCCTCGACCGTCATCTTCTTCTTGCGAATCTTCGCCACGTCCGCGCCCATGTCGTCGAAGATCTTGGGGTCCTTGAGCGCATGCACTTCCTTCAGCCCGGCGACGACGCGGTTCTCCTCGCCCGGGACGTGGGCGAAGAGCTTCCCGCCGTCGACGATCTCGTCGACGGCTTGCGTGAAGGGGATCGACGCCCACTTGTTCTCGCCGCGCTTCCCGACCCGCTTCAGCACCTTGCGGATGCGGTATGGATCGTAGGCACCCTGGTGCCCGGCCTGCCCCTTGGGGCAGATGGCGCCGTCGAGCTTCGCAGCGGCGGCGAGGCTCGCCGTCATGGGGAGGTGCGGGTAGAGCGCGAACGGGTTGTACGGGCTGCCGTCGACCTTGACGGCCACTCCGTCGAGCACCTTCACCTTGATGCCGCAGCCGGTGTTGCAGTTGAGGCACACGGTATAGAGCGTGTTCTCGGCCTGCATGAGCTGGTATCGCTCGGCGTCGGTGAGCTCACCGGCTTCGGCTCGTGCGACGAGGGCGCGCGCGATGTCGAGCTGCGACGCGACGAGCGCCCCGCAGCCAGCGAGGGCGCTGTTGCGGAGGAACTCGCGGCGTGACGTGCCGTTGCGCTCACCCATAGATCACCTCCAGCTTCTCGTTCGCGACGTAGTAGACGCGTGGAGCGGTGCCCTTGGCGGCCTTCAGGATCTGGATCTTGCTGGCCCGCTTCACCTTCGCGATGAGGCTCTGCGGATCGCTCTCGTCGCCGAAGTAGCCGGTTCGCCCGACGCAGCTCGTGATGCACTGAGGGAGCATGCCGTTCGCGAGCCGATGCAGGCAGAAGTGGCACTTGCGCGCGTTTCCAACCGGGAGGTTCTTGCCGCTGCGCGGCCACTGCTTGCCGTATTCGTACGACGGCATCGTCTCGTACTTCTCCAGCTCCGGCGTGTCGTCGGAGTGGTAGGCGCCGGCGTCGAGCGTCCGGGCGCCGTACGGGCACGCCGGAACGCACTTCCCGCAGCCGATGCACTTCTCGTAGTTGATCGGCACCGTGCCGGCGCCGATGCCGGTCGTCTCCTTCCACGTCGCGCCGCCCTTCCCCTTCACGGGGCAGGCCGCGACGCACGGCGGCTTGTCGCACTGCATGCAAGGGCGAGGAATGAAGGTGCGCGAGACGTTCGGGTATTTCCCGCGCTCGTAGTCGTACACGGGCCGGTAGTAGAGCCGGGGTGGCAGCTTGTTCTCCGACACGCACGCGATGGTGCAGGCGTGGCAGCCGATGCACTTCCGCACGTCGAGGAGCATCGCCCAGCGCCGCTTCTCGGGCGGCTTCTCGAGAGCGCGCTCCAGGTCTTCGTGCATCGTGACGAGGATGTCTTTCTCCATGGTCGTCTCCACGCGTCGCGCGCTCAGCGGTGACACGTCCCGCAGTCGTCCAGGCCCGCCGCGCGCTTCCCGTCGTGGCAAGCGCCGCAGGACTTCCCCTGCGCCATCTGCTTCATGGTCGTGTGCTTCGTCCGGGTGGTGTCGAGGTAGAGCTTGGAATGGCAGTCGCGGCAGCCGAGCTTCGCCTTCACGACGTGCGCCTCGTGACTGAAGACCGCATCGCTCGCCCGGTTCACCTTGAACTTCACGTCACCCCCGCCGACGACCGCGACGACGGGGGTCGCGACTGCGAGCAGAGCTGCGATCAAGAGCGTTCTCATGCCCGGATTCCCCCGGAGTGTTCGGTTTGTGGCCGAGCACGAAAGCACAACGAGCGGTCAGTCGGCTATGGACCGGTGTCGTCGACATTGCCGTCACAAAAGGAGAAGCGACGTCGGGCACGCTCCGCACCAGAACGCGCGTGTTGCGTGCCGCAAGGTACGCCTGCGCGCGTTCGTCGCTCGCTACACATTGGGCGCAGGAGGACGCCATGAAGCTCACGGTGCTCGGTACCCTTGGGACTCTCGCGTTTGCCGCCGCAGCGCGCGCAGGAGACGAGAAATCTCCAAGGAATGTGCAAGATCCACCCGGCCGGGTATCCGTGGACCAACCGGCGGGAGTCGCTTTCGACGACCGCGATACCGAGCGCGATACGACCGACCCCATGCACGGCTCCACGTACGGCGACCTTCGGAAGGCGCGCGTGATGGAGGTCGTCACAACCGAGCAGTCCCCCGCCGCCGTGCGACGCACGGCGGAGGCGTCGGGACCCGCCGCGACGGCTCCTGCGCCGACGCAAGTCTCGCGTCAGCCGTCCAGCGCACAGCCCCAGCCCGGACGCGACGTCCGTGCGAGCCAGGACGAGCCGACCCGGACATTGACAGGCACCCCGGATACCAGCCTCGGCACCGACATCGGCTACGGCACCGGGACGGAGCCAGAAACACGGCAAAGGTGAGGCGACGGCACGCGCTATCGGCGCAGGAGCTGCGTCAGCGCATCCCGCGTGAGGACGGTCGGACCTCGTTCAGACTCACGTTTCACCCTTTTCGACCGCCGCAGTGGGGGGTCTGGGGGGAGCTGCGCTCGCTCCCCCCAGCTGAGGTCGAGCTACGCGAAAGCGCAGCTCGACCGGAAATCGCTCTGACTCGCCGAGAACTGCGTTTGCGAGCACGAGAAACGGCGAAAGGCGAGTCAGAGCACCGCGTTGAAAAGCCATCCAACCGCCAGGATCCCGGTCGCCACGACGCCGACGAACGCCGCGATGAGCGTCGGCCGGAGCACCTTCCGGAGGATGATGATCTCCGGGAGCGAGAGCCCGATCACCGCCATCAT
>WNFY01008992.1_pt1 | contig 16716 bp, 11 predicted proteins | sample 5400091 | NCBI WGS metagenome assembly WNFY01 (sample SAMN13153364, study PRJNA577476) | soil metagenome | isolation source: 60 cm soil or saprolite under grassland replicate 1 | place: USA:California | collected 2016-06-15
CGGCTACGGCGCGGCCCAGCCCACAATGCCGGACAGCATGGAGGCGGTCATTCCCTGGCTGGAGGCGCACCACCTCACCCATGGGCTGGGCACCTACGCCGAGTCGAACCTCACCACGATGGACAGCGGGGGCCGCGTCGAGATCAGGGACGTAGCGTGGCGCTCCGCCGGCGATCTTCCGCGCCACTTCGAGACCAAGTCGTCCTGGGACGACCCCCGGCACAGCTTTGCCAACTTCATCCTGACCAACAGCGCCGACCACTGGGGTATGGACGGCGGCCCGAATCGCCTGGTATCCATGATCCCGCGCAGCGCCATCGAGGCCCTGCACGCGGGTCCGCCCGCGCACGTCTACCACTACAAGACGTTCACCATCATGGTCTGGAACCATAATCTCCTCGAGAACCTGGGCAGTGCCCCGGGCATCCTGCCCGGCGAGATTCCCTGCATGCACGACTGCGTGTAGCCAATCGGCGAGCGCGGCCCGGGTCACCAGCTGGTGGCGATGTACTTCGTCTCGGTGAATTCCAGGAGTCCCTCGTGCGCGCCCTCGCGGCCGATGCCGGACTGCTTCACGCCGCCGAACGGCGCCGCCGGGTCGGACACGATGCCGCGGTTGAGGCCGACCATCCCGGCCTCGAGTGCCTCGCTGACCCGCAGCCCGCGGCTCAGGTCGCGAGTGTAGACGTAGGAGACCAGCCCGAACTCGGTGTTATTGGCCCAGCGGACGGCGTCGTCCTCGGCGCTGAACCGGACCACGGGCGCCACCGGCCCGAAGATCTCCGTGTCAAGGATCGCGGCGCCCGACGGCACCTGGTCGATGACGGTCGGCTGGTAGAAGAAGCCCTTCCGGTCCGGTGCCCGGCCGCCGGTGACCACTGTGCCGCCGTCGGCCGCCGCGGACTCTACCAGCTCGGCCACCTTCGACCGGGTCGGCTCGTTGACCAGCGGGCCGATGTCGGTACCCTCATCCAGGCCCGGCCCCACCTTCATGGCGTCCAGGCGGCCCGCGAACTTGCGGCTGAACTCGTCGGCGACCGCCTCGTGCACGTAGAAGCGGTTGGCCGCGGTGCAGGCCTCGCCCCCGTTGCGCATCTTGGCGATCAGCGCGCCCTCGACGGCGGCATCGATGTCAGCGTCCTCGAAGATGATGAAGGGGGCGTTGCCGCCGAGCTCCATCGAGGTGTTCACCACGGTCTCGGCGGCCTCGCGCAGCAGGATCCGGCCTACCTCGGTGGACCCGGTGAACGAGAGCTTGCGGACCCGCGGGTCGTTCAGCATGGCCGAGACGACCGCGCCCGACTTGCGCGAGGGCAGCACGTTGACGACACCGTCGGGAACGCCCGCCTCGGCCAGCAAGCCGGCTATGGCCAGCGCGGTGAGCGGGGTTTCCGAGGCGGGCTTGAGCACCACCGTGCAGCCGGCCGCCAGCGCGGGCCCGATCTTGCGGGTGGCCATCGCGGCCGGGAAGTTCCACGGCGTGACCAGCACGGAGACCCCGACCGGCTGGCGCATGACCAGGATCTTGTTCGCACCCGAAGGCGCGGTCATCAGCACGCCCTCCATCCGCACCGCCTCTTCGGCGTACCAGCGGAAGAACTCGGCCGAGTAGGTGGCCTCGGCTCGCGCGTCGCGCAGCGCCTTGCCGTTCTCGGCCACCATCAGCTTCGCCAGGGACTCGGCATGGGAGGTCATCAGCTCGAAGGTCCGGCGCAGGCACTCCGCGCGCTGCCGTGGCGGCGTCGCCGCCCAGCCGGCCAGAGCGCCGGCGGCCGCGCCGACCGCGTCGAGCGCGTCCTCGACGGTCCCGTCGGCTACCTCGGTCAGCGCATCCTCCGTGGCCGGGTCGACCACCGGCATCGTGCCGCCGCCGCGCCCGCTGGTCCACTCCCCGCCGATCAGCAGCCGGGTGGGGACGTCGATGCCGGTCAGTTCGGCCAGGTTGATGCTCACTGGACTCCTATAGCGCTTTAGACACGGTCTCGACGATCCTATCCACCGAGGGCAGTACGTGATCTTCGAGCCTATCCGCGGCCGGAAGCGGGATATGCGGGGTGGTGATGCGGACGACCGGGCCGGTCAGCGCGCCGAACGCCTCCTCGGCCACGATCGAGACGATCTCGGCGCCCCAGCCGCATAGCCGCGGGTTCTCCTCCACCGTGAACAGCCGGCCGGTTCTGGCCACCTCGGCCAGGATCGTCTGCGTGTCCAGTGGCACGAGCGATCTGACGTCGACCACCGTGGCCTCGATGCCGTCCTCGGCCGACAGCTTCCCGGCCGCGGCCAGCGCCCGCGGCACCATCGCGGCCAGCGCGAGGATCGTCGCGTCGCCGCCCTGGCGCAGCACGCTGGCCCGGCCGAGCTCGTCGGTGATCTCGCCGTCCGGCACCTCGCCCTTGCTCGGGTACAGGCCCTTGTGCTCGAAGAAGATGACGGGGTCCGGATCCCGCACGGCCGCGGCGAGTAGCCCGATGACGTCGCGCGGGTTCGACGGGGCTACCACCTTCAGCCCGGGCACCGCCATGGCCCAGTTCTCCACCGACTGCGAGTGCTGAGCGCCGAACCGCAGCCCGGCCCCGTTGGCGCAGCGGACCACGAGCGGCAGCGTGAGCTGCCCGTCGGACATGTACCTGCTCTTGGCCATCTCATTGGCGATCAGGTCCCAGCAGACCGCGAAGAAGTCGCTGAACATGATCTCGGCGATCGGCCGCAGGCCGGTCATGGCGGCGCCCATCGCGGCGCCGAGGATGGCCTGCTCGCTGATCGGGGTGTCGCGGACACGTTTCGGCCCGAACTCCTCGAGCAGGCCCGGTGTGGTCTTGAACACGCCGCCCGCCGCGGCGACATCCTCGCCGAGGAATACCACGCTGGGGTCGCGGCGCATCTCCTGGGAGATTCCCCGGGTCACCGCGTCACGGTAGGTAATTGCAGTCACATCGGTCCGTTCGGTATCAATCTAATTCCGCCAGGCGTTGCCGCCGTCGGCCCACACGTTCGTGCCCGCCAGCTCCAGCCGGGGCAGGGGGCCGGCCTTGGCCTCCTCGGTGGCCCGGTCGACCGCCTCGCGGGCGTTCTTCTCGATCTCGTCCAGCGCGGCCGCGTCCACCCCGCGGCCGGTCAGGACCGCCCGGTAGGCCGGCAGCGGATCCCGGGCCAGCCATTCCCTCACCTCCGCGTCGGGCCGGTACTTGCCGGGATCGGCCCGGGAGTGACCGCCGTGCCGGTAGGTGAGCGCCTCGATGAGCGCCGGGCCGCCGCCGTCCCTGGCCCGGCCGAGCGCGGCCTGCGCCACCTCGTAGACCGCCTCCACGTCGTTGCCGTCCACCACCACCGGGTCGAGTCCGTAGGACGCGGCCCGGTCCGCGGCGGGCCGGGGCACCGCGGTCACCGAGCCGATCGGGGTGTACTCCATGTACTGGTTGTTCTCGCAGATGAAGACCACCGGCAGCTGCCACACCGAAGCCAGGTTGAGCGCCTCGTGGAAGGCGCCGATGTTGGTGGCGCCGTCGCCGAGGAAGCAGACCGTGACCTGCCCGGTGCCGCGGTACACCGCGGACCAGGCGGAGCCGTTGGCGATGACCAGTTGCGCGCCGATGATCGCGTAGGCGCCGAGGATGCCGCGCGAGGTATCGAGCAGGTGCATGGAGCCGCCCTTGCCGTGCATGAGGCCGTTCTCCCGGCCGAGGAGTTCGGCCATCACCTGCGTCATCGGCGTGCCGCGGGCCAGCACGTGGTTGTGCCCGCGGTAGGTGACGAACATGTAGTCGTCGTCGCGCATGACCTGCGACACGCCGGCCGCGACCGCCTCCTGGCCCGTGCCCAGGTGCGTCGTCCCCTTGACCAGGTTCTGCATGAACAGGTCGTATGCCGTCTTTTCGAACAGCCGGATCTCGGTCATCTTCCGGTACAGCTCGAGGGAGGTGGCTTCGTCTATTTCCGGCACGTGATCGCCTTGTCAGTAGGGGTTGGTGACGTACAGCTCCTGGGCGGGGAACTTGGTCAGGATCTCGATCCCGGCCGGGCCGACCACGACCTCCTCCTCGATCCTGGCGGCCGAGCGCCCGTCGGTGGCCGGGCAGTAGGTCTCCAGCGCGAAGACCATGCCCTCCTTGATCTCCATCGGGGCGTCCAGCGAGGTGAGCCGGGAGATGATCGGCCGCTCGTGCAGCGCCAGCCCGAGCCCGTGCCCGAACAGCAGGCCGAACGCCGTCTTCTCGTCCGGCAGCCCGATCTCCTGCGCGGCCGGCCAGAGCCGGGCCACCTGGTCGGTAGACACCCCGGGCTTGATCATCTCGATGGCGGCGTCGATCCACTCCCGGGCCTTTTTGTACGCGTCTTTTTGCGGCTGGCTCGCGCGGCCGACCACGAAGCAGCGGTAGTAGCAGGTCCGGTAGCCGTTGTAGGAGTGCATGATGTCGAAGAACGCCTGCTCCCCCGGCCTGATCATGCGGTCGGAGAAGTTGTGCGGGTGCGGGTTGCACCGCTCGCCGGAGACCGCGTTGACCGACTCGACGTCGTCCGAGCCCATCTCGTACAGGCGCTTGTTCGCCAGCGCGACGACCTCGTTTTCTCGTATTCCCGGACGCAGTGCCTCGGCGATGTCGGCGTACGTGCCGTCGACCATGGCGGCGGCGGTAGACAGCAGGGCGATCTCGTCCCTCGACTTGATCTGCCGGGCGTCCAGCATCACCTGCTGGCCGTCCCTGATGTCGATGTGCTGTTTCTGCAGCTCAAAGAAGGTGGGGACCTCGGCGAAGTCGACGCCGACAGGCTCGTCTTTGACGCCGGCGCTGGCCAGGCGGTCCTTGATCTCGGCGACCTGCTTGCCGGTGAGCCCGGACGCGGGCGGGGCGGCGCCGCGCATCGTGGTGTAGGAGGCGATGCAGTTCTCCGGCTTGAGCCACGGGCAGTACAGCCGGTGGTGCACGGCGGCCGAGCCGAAGTCCCACAGCACCAGTTCGCCGGTCCGGGTGTACAGCGCGTACCGGCACAGCTTGTCCCTGGTCCACTCGCCGATCGCGACGCCGGTCAGGTACCTGATGTTGTTGTTGTCGAAAACGAGCAGCGCGCCGAGGCCGGCCTGTTCCATGGCCTGCTTCGCCCGGTCCAGCCGGTACCGGCGGAGCCGGGCGAAGTCGACCCGCTCCTCGAAGTCGACGTTCATCCGGCCCGGCGCCGGGGCGAGGGGAAGATCAGGCATACGGGGCTCCTCGGCTCGTGCACCTCGGCTCGTGCACCTCGGCTCGTGCACCACAATCCAAAGACTTGTGCAGTGTGCCTGTCAACCCAGCCCGGTCATGGTGTGCAGTGTAGATTTACATCATGGCGGACTTCGATCCGGGCACCGGGCTCGGGCCGCGGCTGCGGCTGGTCCGGGGCTCGCGCCAGCTGTCCGTCCGGGAACTGGCGCGGCGGGTGGGGTGTTCGGCCAGCCTGATCTCGCAGATCGAGCGCGGGGTGTCGGTGCCGTCGGTGGGCGTGCTGTACTCGCTGGCCACCGAGCTGGGCAGCTCGCTCGACTACCTGCTGTTCGGGTCGGGTGCCGGGCCGGACGGCGTTTCCGCGGAAACGCCCGCGGCCGGGGCGGCCGGGGATGCCGAGGGCTCCGAGACGACCCGGGCCGCCGAAGCGGCCGAGGGCCGGGCCGCCGAAGCGGCCGAGGGCCGGGCGGCCGCGCCGCCGGCCGCGATCGTGCAGCGGGGCTGCGACCGCCGGATCATCGACCTGGCCAGCGGCGTGCGCTGGGAGCGCCTCACCCCGCAGTCCGAGGCGATGACCGACTTCCTCGAGGTGATCTACTCCCCCGGCGGCCATTCCACCGACGAGCGGCGGCCGCTGCGGCACGACGGGCGCGAGTACGGCCTGGTCATCAGCGGCACGCTGCAGGCCAACGTCGGCTTCGAGAGCTACGAACTGTGCCCCGGCGACTCGATCGCGTTCGATTCCTCGACACCGCACGAATACCTCAACAAGACCGGCGAGGTCGTGCGCGCGATCTGGGTCGTCGTGCACTCCGAGCCGGGCCGCGCGTGATCGAGAAACATCAGCGGTCACGCCAGCCTCACAGGAACAAGGCCTGGCGGGCACGCGAATCACCGGGGTCACAATCCCCGGCCGTGAGGCATGGCCGGCCAGCGTGCTAGCGGCGCGCAGTGGCACGCAAGGCGCAGGAAGCGCTTCGGCGACTGTGGCACCACCCGTGACAGAGTCATACTGCATGGATGCCGCAGCCATGCGCCGCTGACATGATTGCGGATCGCCGCGCCCACGTGATCACGGGGTGCGGCGATCCGCATACGGGATGGCGTCAGGGGTAGCTCACCAGGTCCACGGGTTCTACTGTGCCGGGATTGGTCGAGGTCACCGGGCCGCCGACGCCGTTGACGATGGAGTCGAGCCCGCCTGAGCCGCTAATCCACACGCCGAACACGTTGTGGAACTGCACGCCCGCGGCGTGGGGCGCCTGGAAGGCCTCGGCGTCGTGCAGCGTGGCCGTGGTCTGGATGAACACGACGTAGCTGCCCATCCCGTAGCCCTGGAAGGTCCTGACGTTGGGGCTGACCAGGAAAGCGGGGTAACCGTTCTGGGTGGGGCTGGCCATCCAGTCCGCCTGGCTGGGCGGGTCGTACGGCAGCTCGTTCTGGAAGAAGATGTCGGTGCCGCCCTGCCCGCTCCAGACCACCTCGTTCTTCTGGTAGTGCTCCACGGCCAGGCCGTAGGCGGTCACGTTGGCGCCGGTGACGACCAGGCCGGTGCCGGCGGTGTTCTGGGTCCAGCCCACCGCGTTGCCGTGGTCGGCGCGCCAGGCCCACACGTCGTCGATGATCGAGTTCGAGGCGTTGTCCAGCAGGCTGACGGTCGCCGAGGTGGGGGTGGTCTCGGCCCCGCCGATACGGAAGAACACGTCCTGGATCACGTCCGGGTCGGTGGTGCTGCCGCCGAGCCCGGGGAGGCCGACCGAGACCAGGACCGGCGAGTTGACCGGGCCGGCGTCGACGATCAGGCCGGACAGCTTCACGCCGTGGTTCGGGGTCACGACCATGGCCGGGTTGCCGTGCTGCGGCACCAGCGTAGCCAGGCCCAGGCCGAGGACCACGGTGCCGGGACGGCTGACGACGATGGGCTGGTTCAGGTTGTAGACGCCCGGGGTGAGGATGAGGTTCTTGCCCAGGGCCAGCGCGGCGGTGATGGCCAGCGCCGGGGTTGACGGGCTGGCCACGAAGAATTTCGACAGCGGCAGGGTCGTGCCCGCTCCCTGGCCGCCTGCCCAGGACGGGCCGGACGAGGCGTGCTGGACCGCCGGGACGAACACGTTGTAGTTGCCGCCCGAGTCGGTGAACAGGAACGGCTCTTCCTCGGTCACCGGGCTGGTGGGCAGCACCGTGTTCTGCTGGCACTGGCCGGTGAAGACCGCCGCGGGCGCGCCCTGCACCCCGGAGTAGACCATGTTCCACAGGCCGTTCGGGCACCCGGCCGCTCCGCCGATGGCGCTGTTGCGGACCAGGAACTGCTGGTTGCCGAAGAAGTTGAGGTTGCCGCTTACCTTGCTGTCGGCGATGAAGCCGCCGCTGGCGAAGTTGTGGTTTGCGCAGTAGTCCTGGAAGACGACGCTGCCGTTGATGATGGCGCGCCTGATCGGCGCGGCCTGAGAGGCCGACCACATCTCCGCCGAGTTGGTGCAGCCGGTACCGAACGGATCGACGATCGGAGGCGCGTAGGCCGGAGGCGAGCTTGGCAGGTCCACGTTGAGGGTCAGATTGGACAGCGACCGCCAGAAGTTGTCATCCGAATTGCAGTCCGAGGTGCCTGCGGTGCACAGGTTGTTGAACACGTCGATGGCGCCGTTGACCACCGTGTCCTGCGGCATCGCGCCCAGGCCCGCGACCTGGGTGTAGTAGCCGACCTGGAAGACCAGCGGATTGCCGGCCGACCCGTAGGTGCCGGGCCGGAACTCCACGGCGTACCGCTGGCTGCTGAACTGGCTCGCCACCGGGACCTGCTGGGTGGCGATGCTGTCGAGGTCTTTCTGGATGGCCGCCTGGCTCATGGTGTCGGTGAAGACACAGACGTTGGGCCCGAACGCGGCCACGTTCGCGTCCGGGCAGATGGACGAGGCCGCTGTGGCCGCCTGGGACGGGACGGCGGCGAACCCCACCCCGGCGACCAGGGCCGCCGCGGCCAGAATCCGGCGCCACCGCCAGCGGAGGATAAGACCTCTGGTGATCCTGTTCATTAGTGTTACCTTCGACCGGTTCGTGAATTACTCAACCTTCCGTCGATATCCTGCAAACGACATCGGCTCTTAACCTAGCGGTGACTATGTTAACGAGCCATAAACATCAATGCCCGGCCATCAAAAATCCGTTAACGGGCTTAAGTCGACATTCTTTCATGGTTTTCAGGAAAGGAAGTCACGGCCGAGACTAGCCTGCCGTGACGCGCGCGGGTAGGTGCCGGGCGAGGCTGACCACATGGTCGCAGCGCGCGACGACTTCGGGATCATGGGTGGCAAGCACGAGCGCGCCGCCGTCCGCCGCGACGCCCAGCAGCCGGGCCGGCACGAGTTCGCGGGTGACCGCATCCTGCTCGGCGGTCGGCTCGTCGGCGATGAGCAGTTCCGGCCGCGCCGCCAGGGCCCGCGCCACCGCGACACGCTGTTGCTGGCCGCCCGACAGTTCCTGCACCAGGTGGTCCCCGTAGTCGCCGAGGCCGAGTTCGGCGAGCGCGGTGTTTGCGGCCGCCATGGCCCGCCCGGCGGGCATGCCCCCGGCCCGCAGCATGATCTCCACGTTCTCCGCCGCGGTCAGCAGCGAAACCAGCCCGTAACCCTGCAGCACCGCGGCGGTGCGGGCGGGCAGCGTGCCCGCTGTCACCAGTTCTCCGCCGCGCCGCACCGTTCCCGCCGCGGGAGCGGCGAAGCCGGCGAGCACGGAAAGCAAGCTGGTCTTGCCTGACCCGGACGGACCGGTAACCGCCACCCTGTCGCCTGGCCGCACGGACAGGCTGACGCCCTCGAAGATAACCCGCCCGCCTCGTTCGAAGCGCAGGCCCTCGGCCTGCAGCAGGCTCATGTCTCTTCCTCGTCGCCGATAGTGCCGGGGTCGACCCGGCGCAGCAGCACCCCGCCCTCGGCGCGGCTGGCGGTGGCGAGTGAGCCAGGCGGGAACTCATCGAGCAGATCCGGCGGCAGGGTCACCGTGCCGTCCTTGCCGACCACCATGAACTCACGGCCCCCGTGGCCAGCCGCGCCCACGCGCCCGTCCCTGATCGTGATCGTGCGCCCGAGCGCCGCGGCAACCTCGGGATCGTGGGTGACCGCCACGACGGTAGTGCCAAGGCTCGCGTTGGCGGCCTGGATCAGCTCGATCACGTCACCGGCGGACTCCAGGTCGAGCTGGCTGGTTGGTTCGTCCGCTAGCAGCAGCCGCGGCCCGTTGGCCAGCGCGACCGCGACCGCAAGCCGCTGCTGCTCGCCGCCCGACAGCAGTCCGGCGGTCCGGTGCGCCGCGCTCGCCAGACCCACGCGATCCAGCAGGTCGGCGGCCCGGCGGCGCTTGACCCGGCGACTGCGCCGGGTCGGCGCCTGGGCGAAGAGCACGTTTCCCGTCGCCGACTGGCTCGGCAGCAGGTTGCTGGCTGGATTCTGCAGCAGGAGGCCGACCTCGCGCAGCCGCATGCTGGTGAGCGCCCGGCCGCTGAACCCGGAGAGCGGCCGCCCGCCGACCTCGACCGTTCCCGCGGTGGGCTTGAGCAGCCCGGCCAGGTGCCACAGCAGGGTAGTCTTCCCCGCGCCCGACGGGCCGAGCAGCGCCACCATCTCACCCGGCTCGATGACCAGATCCACTCCCCTGAGCGCGGCCACCTCATTGCCCGGGGTGCCGTACACGTGCACCAGGTTCTCGCAGCGGACGGCGGGCGCAGCCGGGGCGGTCATGGCGGCGCCTCCCTGAGCAGTTCGGGCCGGGCCGACCGGATCAGCCGCACGGTGGCCACCGCGACGGCCACCGCCAGCAGCGCCACGGTGACCACCAGCGGGACCACGACCTGCGTGGCCGACGGGACGAAAAGCAGCGACGGCGCCGCCGGCGGGGCGAGGAACACCGGCAGGTTGCGCAGCACCAGGACGGCCGACCCGATGCCGGCCGCCACCCCTGTCACCGCGCCGAAACCGAGGACGACCGACTGCTCGATGAACACGGAGCCACGCAGCGACCTGCGCGGAACGCGCCCGGCGATCAGGGCCGCGTACTCATAGCTCCGCCGGCGGCCGGCCTGGTAGAGGCCGAGCACAGCGGCACCCCCGGCCAGCAGCGCGGCAGCCGCCGCGGCCGCCAGGAACAGCACGCTGGCCAGCACGGGACCCTGCCGCATGAGCACCGCCTCGGCATCCGCCGCCGTGGCCACGCCCTCGATCTTCACGCCGTCCGCGGCGAGCCTGGCGCGCACCGATGCGAGCGACCCCGGCGCCACCCACACCTGCTCGGTGACGAGGCTGTCGTCGGCGTAGAAGGCCTTCCGCTGCGCGTACGTGCGATCGACGACGACGCCGACCGCGGGCGCGCCGGGCACTGCGGCGGCCAGTGCCACGGGCCTCACCAGGAGCTGCCGGCCATCAAGCCCCACCGTCGGGAAGGTCTGGAGACGGCTGGTGAGCTGACTCGACACCAGCGCAGGCAGTGTGGCGGGGGTGTCCACCCGGCGGAGGGCGGGGCTGCAGGCGCTCCCCGAGCGGAACGACCAGCGCAGGCCGGACGGCCCCGCCTGGACCTGGCCGCCGGTAGTGGAGCAGCCGACCGGGTCCTCGGCTCCCGCCGCCCAGCCGGCCGTGCTCGCCAGCGCCGGCAACCCAGTCCAGGCGCCGGTGGTCCGTACGGACAGGCCGGACAGCGTCACGCTGCCGTGTTTCACGCCGGGTGTGACGGTCGACGCGTCGATGCTCATCGCGGTCACCTGGCACGGGCATCCGGTGACCGCGGCGGACAGCAAGCCCTGGTGCAGGGCGCCCAGGCTGACCGGTACCTGGCCGCCGTCCTGCGCGGCGACCGGTACGACCCAGAGGGTGAGATCGGTCCCTGGCGCGATCCCGGTCGGGCCGGTGACCCGGACCCGCACCGCCGCGGACCCGGCCGGCAGCGTGACGGCGGGGGGGACGCGCGGATCCAGCGCCGCGCCGATCGACGCGGGCGGCCGGTCAAGCGAGCCCGATGGCCACAGCGCGATCCGCATGAACCGTTCCGGCTGCACGGCCAGCAGCACCGAGCCGTTGTCCGTGCCGCCCGCATAGCGGTCCACGGCGGCGGCCTGGCCGCCGCCCGGGTCGATGCGGTCGACGATCGTTCCCAGATCCTGCCGGGCCGGAGCCGTCACGGTCAGCACCGCCGCGGCGCCCGTTTGCGTGGTGGCGACCCGGTTGACGTTGCGCTGGTCCACGGAGAAGGCGGCGATCGCGAACGTAGCCAGCGCGAACGCGGCGGTGAGGACAATGGTGGTCCTCGTCCCGCCGGGACGGCGGGCGATGTGCCGCACGGCGAGGAACAGCCCGGTCTCGCCGCGCCGGCGCGTGGCGGCGAACGCGAGCCCGCAGGCGACCGGAAGCAGTCTCGAGGCGACCACGGCCGCCGCGAGGCCCAGCAGCCCCGGAACGAGCAACCCCAGCGAGCCCGACCGCGCCGACGTCACACCCCCGGCGGCGATCAGTTCGGCCAGCCCGGCCAGCGCCCCGGTGAGCAGCACCGCGTCGAGCACCCAGCCGCGGTCCACGGCGCGGGCCGTACGCCGCCATTGCTCGGTGACCGGACGGACCAGGGCGCGCCGGGCGGCGAGTACCGTCGCCACCAGGCCGCCGAGCGTGGCGGCCGCGGCGGCGGCGATCGCGAGCGCCGGCAGCCCGGCGTGCGTGCCGGGCCGCAGCAGGATCCGGGCCAGGCCCGCGGCGGCCGCCCAGCGCGCGAGCAGGCCGGCCGGAAGTCCGATGGCGAGCAGCAGCACCGGCTCGGACAGGCCGAACGTGACCGTGCTCAGGCGGCCGTGACCGCGCAGTTTCGCCAGCGCGACCTCCCCGCCGCGCGCTTCGGCCGCCTCGGTGACGATGAGGAAGAGCAGGAGCCAGGTGAGCAGCAGGAGCTGACAGGTGATCAGGAAGACCGGTACGTCCAGCAGCCGCCAGCTGGCGCCGATCTGGTCGGTCAGCTGCGGGATGGAGCTGGTCGGGCTCGCGTTGAGTTCTTGGAGGCTCGGGTCGGTGAGCAGTTCGTTCACCGCCGTCTTGAGGGCCGGCAGGTCCGTCGGCCGTACACGACCCGGCGCGAGCACGTCGAGAACCGTGGCGCTGCCCTGCTCGCTGGACGGCGCGTTGGCGAAGGTGGCCGCCGCCGTGAACATCGCGTCCCAGGGTGGGGGGCTCCGGAGGCACTTCGCGTTCTCGAAGATGAAGTCGGCGCACTCGGCGTTCAGCCAGTACGCGGCCCCGAGTTGCGGACCGGACGGGACCGCGTACTCCCCGGTGACGGTAAGGCGGCCATACCCCGAGGCGGTGGCGATCGTGTCGCCGGGACGGACATGGCTGAGCCGGGCGTAGGAGGTGCTCACCAGCACCTGGCGTGCCTCGCGCGGGCAGGAGCCCGCGGTCAGCCGCAGGTGCGTGCACGCGTCGGTGCGCCAGGTGAGTGGCGTGACGTGACCGCCCGTGCTGACCTGGGCCAGGATCGCCTGCACCGGAGGCTGGAAGAGTCGGTTCACGACCGCGAGCCCGCCCAGTTGTGCCGCCAGGACACTGGTCACCTGGGCGCTCAGGCTGTCGGCAAGGCCGACCACCGGCCCGCTGCCGTCAACCTCCACGGCTCTTCTCCGCCGTGCCCGGCAGCCATGCGGCCGGCTGGCCGGGCGCGGTGACGTCATGCACCCGGCCGGAGCGCAGGTCGATCACCGTCCAGCCGTGCTGCAGCTTGTCAGCCTGGGTCAGGCCCCGGTCGGTCGCCCATGCCGAATAGATGAGCTGGCTCCCGTCCGGCGACCATAGCAGCTGGTTGCACCCCACGTCGTGGTGCCCGGGGAGCACGATCGTCCTACTCCCCCGGCCCACGGACCAGACGGTGACACTGGACGGAGTACCCGGACTGGCCCGGCAGAAGGCGATCCGCTGCCCGTCCGGTGACCACTGCATGATGCTGGTGGCCGCCGGGAGGGGCATGTGCGCCAGGATCCGGCCCACCCGGCTGATCACCACGACGGCCAGCCGCGGGACTTGCGTCCCGAGCGGGGTGTCCTCCAGGACGCGCAGCGCCAGCCTGCTCCCGCCGGGGCCCGGATCCACGGATAGCCGGATCGGCATCGCCGACGGCCAGCCCAGTGTGGCCTTGAGCGTGGCGGCGGTGACGAGGGTGCGGTTCCCGTGCCCCGGCACCCGAAGCTCGACGGCCCGGTCCGGTGCTGTATCCGTGCTGAAGCACTGGAATGCAGACGATGCCGCCGACGCGCTGACCGGCACGGACACGATGGCCGCGGCGGAGCCCGGGTCGCCGACCGCGTCGGTGACCGTGCCGAGCATATGACCCTTCCCGCCAGCGGCCAGGATGAGGTCCGCGACCCAGGACTGGCTCGCGGGGCTGGCCAGGTGACACGTGGTCGCGACCACGTACCTGCTGCCGTCGGCGAACGATGCATCCGCCCAGCCGTAACTTGCTCCCTGGTCCGTGGCGCCCAGGCCCGCGCTTGCCCCCAGGTCGCTGACGGACGTGGGGCCCGCCGGTCCCATGGTTACCAGCTGCCCTTCGAGATTCACCAGGTGACGCCCGTCGGCGGCGGCGACCGGAAGGTCGGTGCCCTGCAGGGCGCCGACCTGCCTCAGCGTCACCAGGTGGCTTCCATCCGGGGCGGCGGTGCCGAGCATCCCGCTGGGCTGTTGCTCGAACACCACCAGGCCGTCACGGTCGGCGAAGGGGGCCCGGGCTGGCCTGGATGCTGACTGCGACGACGAAGGCCAGGTCAGGAACGCCGCAGCCAGTGCCGCGGCGGCCAGGCAGGCCACGGCGGGCCAGCGCAGGCTGCGCCAGGTCAGGCGCCTGGGCGGTTCGGGGTCAAGTGCGGGAAACGGCCGGAGCGCTCGCCCTCCCGACGCTTCTGCCATGCCAACATCATGAGGGATGCTAAGAAACTATTCGGTTAAGGTTCGGTCGCATCCGCATCGGGCGGCTGGCCCCCGGCGGCTAGGCGGCGGCGTTGGGGGTCTGCGCGTCCGGCTCGTCCGGGGACGTCGAGACGCCCTGGTCCTGGTTATCGCGGGGGCGGGCCGGGGCCGTGGCCTGGCTGATCCAGCGACTGATGCGGTCGACCAGTTCCTGGCCGCAGGCGGACTCGGCGTGGCCCATGTCCGGTATGAGCCAGAGCTCCTTGGGTTCCCCGGCCGCCATGTAGAGCTGGCGCGCGTGCTCGGAAGGGAAGTAGTGGTCCTTCTCCCCGTGCACGATCAGCAGCGGCACCGGCGAGATCTGCGCGGCCGCCTCGGCCGGAGGTACCGGCACCAGCTTCCAGCCTTCCGGGCTAATCCGAGTCCTCAGCCACCGGCGGGTGACATACCGGCCGACGCGGTGTTCGACCGCGCGGTGGACCCACCGCATCGACTGTGTGCCGCGGTAGTACCAGCGGCCGGGACCGCTGACCGAGACCACCGCGTCCAGCCCGCCGACCAGGCCCGCGTACCGGAGCACGATGGAGGCGCCCATCGAGAAGCCGACCGCGGCGACCCGCTGGTAGCCGAGCTCGCGAGCCCAGCGCACCACCACGTCGAGGTCGTTGATCTCACGATCGCCGAGCGTGGACAGGCCGCCGGAGCGCCCGTGGCCGCGGAAGTCGAAGGTGAGTACGCCGGCCATCCGGTTGAGCCGGTTGGCGATGCGCCAGACGTTGGGCCGCTGCCACGACAGCGTGAACCCGTGCGCGACCACGATCGCGAGATCTGAGTTACCCGGCAGGTGGATGGCTTCGATCGGCACGCGGTCGTCCGTGACCAGGGTCGATGCCATCACGACGGGTTTGGTCATGCTGTCACTCCGAGGGTCAGGTCCGGCAGGTTCCCAAGCAGTAAACGACGGCGGGAACGGTATCAATCCGGTCCGGGCAAGATCGGCGCGGGGACTAGCCGGCCAGGGCGATCATGGGGAAAGCTTCGGGTAGCTGAGAACGCTTGAGAGCTTGAGAGAAGGAGCACCATGTCTGTGCTGCAGGCCCTGACCGACGCCATCCGCGACAGCTCCGTCGAGGTGATCGATCTCACCGCGCCGCTGAGTTCCGAGACGCCGATAATCCAGCTGCCCGAGCCGTTCGGCAACACGGCCCGCTTCGGGCTGACCGAGATCAGCCACTACGACGACCGCGGCCCCGCCTGGTACTGGAATGACATCGTGACCGGGGAGCACACCGGCACCCACTTCGACGCCCCGGTGCACTGGGTGACAGGCAAGGACGGCCAGGACGCGGCACAGGTCCCGGCGGCACGGATGATCGCCCCGGCCGTGGTGCTCGACTTCAGCGCCGAGGCGGCCGCTGACCCGGATTTCCTGCTCGAGATCGAGCACGTCAAGCAGTGGGAAGCCGAGCACGGGCCGCTGCCCGAGGGCTGGCTGCTGTACCGGACCGGCTGGGACGCCCGGTCCGGCGGCCAGGCGGAATTCCTCAACGCGAACGAGACCGGCCCGCACACGCCGGGTATCAGCGTCGCCTGCGCCAAATGGCTGGCCGAACAGTCGCCGGTGATCGGGCTGGGCACCGAGACCGTGGGCACCGACGCCGGGGCGGCGCACTCTTTCGACCCGCCGTTCCCCTGCCATTCGATGCTGCTCGGGGCGGGCAAGTACGGCCTCACGCAGCTGCGGAACCTGGCCCGGCTGCCGGTCACCGGCGCGGTCGTGATCGCGGGGCCGCTGCCCATCGTGGGCGGCTCTGGGTCCCCGTGCCGCGCGCTGGCGCTGGTCGAGCGTTCCTGAGCATGCGGGTCGCGGAGGCGGTCGGCCGCGGGCTGGCCGGGCTCGGGGTGAATACCGTGTTCGGCGTGGTCGGCAGCGGCAACTTTCACGTCACCAACGCGCTGGTGGCCGGCGGGGCCAGGTTCGTCGCGGCCCGGCACGAGGGCGGCGCCGCCGTGATGGCCGACGCCTGGGCCAGGACCACCGGGGTTCCCGGCGTGGTCACCGTGCATCAGGGTCCGGGGCTGACCAACGCGATGACCGGCATCGCCGAGGCAGCCAAGAGCCGGACCCCGCTGCTGGTCCTGGCGGCCGAGGCCCCGGAGATCCGGTCCAACTTCCACGTCGACGTGGCCGGGCTGGCGGCCGCGGTCGGCGCGGTCGGCGAGCGGCTCTACTCCCCCGCCTCGGCCGTGGCCGACGCGCACCGCGCCTACGCCACGGCGCTCGGCCGCCGGACGGTGATCCTGGCCCTGCCGCTGAATGTCCAGGACGTGGCGTGTGAACCGGGGCCGGTACCGGCGCTGCGTCGGGCCTACCCGACCGCCCCGGCCGCCGAGGCGGTCACGGCGCTGGCCGAGGTGCTGCGCGGGGCACGGCGGCCGGTGTTCATCGCGGGCCGGGGGGCCCGGGGCCGGGCGGCCGAGCTGGAACGGCTGGCCGAGGCGTGCGGGGCGCTGCTGGCCACCTCCGCGGTGGCCAAGGGGCTGTTCCGCGGCAGCCCGTGGAACCTGGACGTGAGCGGCGGGTTCGCCAC
>WNFY01003114.1_pt1 | contig 16711 bp, 14 predicted proteins | sample 5400091 | NCBI WGS metagenome assembly WNFY01 (sample SAMN13153364, study PRJNA577476) | soil metagenome | isolation source: 60 cm soil or saprolite under grassland replicate 1 | place: USA:California | collected 2016-06-15
ACGCAGAGGACGCAGAGTTTTTCGCAAAGGAACGCAGAGAAAGGCCTTCCTTTGCGTACCTTTGCGAATGCCTCAGCGCTCTCTGCGTTTAAGAAAGTCGTTTTCGTTAAGCTCATGACCGAGTTTTGACACAGACTCTGCCGCTCCCGGTACTGACTACATGTTTCTCAAATAGCCATCAGTCTAAGTTTTGACCGTTTGCTACCGCGAAACTTGGGATGCTCACCCCATTATTTTGACCGTCGTCGTTTCACGCGCAATTGTGCCAGCGAGCGAGCTATAGCAGCATTGACCGAAGCGACTTCCGCGGCAGAAATTTTTTCATGAAGTCTGGCTTCGGCTCGTTGACGTGCTTCTTCAGCCTTTGCCTCGTCGATGCTTTCGACAGCGATTGCCATGTCAGTCAGAATGGCAACCCGGTCGCTGGTAACTTCCACCAGACCTTCGCCCACAGCCAGAAACTTGTCTTGCCCTTCTTTGCGCACCAGCATTTCGCCGGGCAGCATCTGCGTCATCAGGCGGATGTGATTTGGCAGAATTCCAATCTGTCCTTCCACCGCGCGCAGCCCAACCAGCTCCACATCTTCCGAGTAAGCAACGCCCTCAGGGGTGACGATTTGCAGATTTAGCGTCTTCGGCATGTTCATTTAGCCGCGGATGAACGCGGACGGCATCGGCTGACCCGGTCGCTACCGCTCCCGGTTCTGACACATCTGCGGCTCATTCTCCTTCCTTCACTGCTTAGCCCTTGATCTCCTCAATACCACCCTTCATGTAGAAGTTGCCTTCCGGCACATCGTCGTGCTTGCCGTCGAGGATCTCCTTGAAACCACGAACGGTTTCGGCCACCGGAACCTGTTTACCCTCATGGCCCGTGAAAACCTGGGCCACACTGAAAGGCTGACTCAGAAAACGCTGAATCTTGCGCGCACGAAAAACTGTCAACTTGTCGTCAGGAGAAAGCTCATCCATTCCTAAGATAGCGATGATGTCCTGCAGATCTTTGTAACGCTGCAACACCGCCTGCACTCGTCGCGCCACGTCGTAGTGTTCCTCGCCGACGATCTCCGGTGCGAGCGCTCTTGACGTCGAAGCCAACGGATCGACCGCCGGATAGATGCCCAACTCAGCAATCGCCCGGTCCAGAACGATCGTCGCATCGAGGTGGGCGAAGGTCGTGGCCGGCGCCGGATCGGTGAGGTCATCAGCAGGCACATACACTGCCTGGAAGGAAGTGATCGAGCCGTTCTTCGTGGACGTAATGCGTTCCTGCAGCGCGCCCATCTCAGCAGCCAGCGTCGGTTGATATCCAACGGCGCTGGCGGTACGGCCAAGCAAAGATGAAACTTCCGAGCCCGCCTGAGAAAAGCGAAAGATGTTGTCGATAAATAGCAGCACATCCTGATTCTTCTCATCGCGAAAATATTCGGTGATGGCAAGCCCCGAAAGCGCCACCCGCAGACGCGCCCCGGGCGGCTCATTCATCTGGCCATAGACGAGCGCGATCTTCGATGACTTCAAGTCTTTCTGATTGATGACTCCGGCGGTGGACATCTCGTTGTAGAGGTCGTTTCCCTCGCGCGTGCGCTCGCCCACACCGGCAAACACCGACACGCCACCGTGCAACTTGGCGATGTTGTTAATCAGCTCCATGATGACGACTGTCTTGCCGACGCCGGCGCCGCCAAACGCGCCGACCTTGCCACCTTTCAGAAACGGACAGATTAGGTCGATGACCTTGATACCCGTGGGCAAAACTTCCGGCGAAGTGGACTGGTCTATAAGCGAAGGGGCCGGGCGATGAATCGGATAGTATTTCTCAACCTCAACGGGGCCGCGTTCGTCGACTGCGTCTCCGGTGACGTTGAACATCCGGCCCATCACGCCTTCCCCGACAGGCATCTTCATTGGGCCACCGGTATCGACGACTTCAAAGCCGCGTTTGAGACCTTCCGTGCCGGCCATCGAGATGGCGCGCACCCACCGGTCGCCGAGATGCTGTTGCACTTCGAGAGTTATCCTGACCGGCTGGTCCTTGACCTTATATTCGACCGACAATGCGTGGTAAATTCCCGGCAGCGCGCCGGGAAACTCCACGTCCACGACCGGACCTGCGACTTGAACGATTCTGCCTGTATTCATACTCAAACCTGCCTTCAATTAATTCGTCAGATTAACCAGCCTGCCCGCCGGCAATCTCCAGCAACTCTCTTGTAATATTGCCCTGCCGTATTTTGTTGTATTCGAGCGTCAAATCTTCGATCAGGTCGGTGGCGCTATCAGTGGCGTTCTTCATCGACACCATGCGCGCGCTTTGTTCACTGGCCCGTGTATCAAGCAAGAGTTGATAGACATAAAAGTTGAGATATTGCGACAGGAGATAGCCGAGCACCGCCGCGGGACTCGGCTCAAACAATGATTCCTTCTCGGCGGCGAGCTGACTTTCAGGTTCCGCTCCCGGAATTCTGATCTCCTTAATCTCACCTACGGGAAGCAACTGCAGATTGATGGGTTCCTGAGTCAGCGTGTTAACGAAGCGCGTAGCCAAAATTCGAACTTCGTCCACTTCCTGTTTCAGAAAAAGGTCGCGCCCAAACGCGGCTATGGCCCGCGCTTCGGGGAAGCGCGGCGAATCGCCATAAGTAAACTCGGCCACCAGCTTCCGTTGACTATTGGCCACAAACTGCGCCGCCTTGCGGCCGACGGTGATGAAGACTGTCGATTCGGGATCGAATTGAGCAGCCAGCCGAAACAGATTGTTGTTGAGCGGCCCGCACAATCCTTTATCGGAAGCGATCACGATCACCGCGCGCTTGCGGACTTCGCGAATCTCAACTAACGGATGGTGAAACTCACGCAGTTGCGTGGTGGCTTCGCGCTGGAAACGATACATGAGCTGCACAAAGGGAAGGCCGGCGCGGGCGGCCTCCTGGGCCTTGCGCATCTTCGACGCCGCCACCATCTGCATGGCTTTGGTGATCTGCGCCGTACTGCCGACTGAGCGGATGCGTCTGCGAATGTCTCGCGTGCTATGCATGCTCAGAGATTCCTTCTATAAAAAAAGCCACAGAGGCACAGAGGCACAGAGTCGGAAAATTGATTAAGTGATAATCCATAATGGATCCTTCTTTTACTTTCATCTTTCTCTGTGCCTCTGTGTCTCCGTGGCTAATCATTTCCAGGTTTGCTTGAACGCATCGGCCGCCGCTTTCAATTCGGCAGTCATCGTATCGTTGAGCGCTTTTTCAGCGCCGATCTTTTGGAGCAAATCAGCCTTGCGCAGGGTCAGGAACTCCGTCAGCTGACGCTGAAACTCCTTCGTCCGTTCCACCGGCACGTCATCGAGGTATCCGTTCTTGACCACCCAGAGCACCGCCACCTGGACTTCGACCGGGATAGGGCTGTATTGAGGCTGCTTGAAAACCTCGACGATGCGCTTACCACGATCGATCTGCGCTTGCGTCTTGGCGTCCAGTTCCGAACCGAATTGGGCGAAGGCCGCGAGTTCGCGAAACTGGGCCAGCTCGCCTTTTAGTTGTCCCGCAACTTGCTTCATGGCTTTGACCTGCGCTGCCGAACCCACGCGAGAGACCGAAAGGCCTACGGAGATCGCGGGGCGGACTCCCTGATAAAACAAATCCGTCTCCAGATAGATCTGTCCATCGGTGATCGAGATAACGTTCGTGGGAATGTACGCAGAAACGTCGCCTGCTTGCGTCTCGATGATCGGCAAGGCCGTAAGCGAACCGTTGCCATACTTCTCTCCGACTCGTGCGGCTCGCTCCAGCAAGCGGCTGTGGAGATAGAACACATCGCCCGGATAAGCTTCACGACCTGACGGTCGCTTCAACACCAGACATACCTGGCGATAAGCAACAGCATGTTTCGAAAGATCGTCAAAAATGATCAGCGCATCCATGCCGTTATCCATGAACCATTCGCCCATGGCGGCGCCTGCGAAAGGCGCGAGGTACTGGTTCGTGGCTGAGTCGGATGCCGGCGACGCAACGATGATCGTGTAGGGCATCGCGCCGGCGTCTTCCAGCACGCTGATCAGACGAGCAATACTCGATTGCTTTTGACCAATCGCGACATAGATGCAGTAGAGCGGTCGATAGTCTTTATCGCCCGCGGCCGCGGCTGCCTGGTTGAGTCGAGCCTGATTGATGATGGTGTCGATACAGATCGTCGTCTTCCCGGTCGAACGATCGCCGATGATCAATTCACGCTGTCCGCGGCCAACGGGAATCATCGCGTCAATCGCCATGATGCCGGTTTGCACGGGCTCCCTGACGGGACTGCGTTTGATGATGCCAGGCGCTAGTTTTTCGACCGGATAGGGCACATCACTCTGCACCGGTCCGCGACCATCCAATGGTTCACCCAGCGTATTCACTACGCGGCCGAGCAGTCCTTTGCCGACCGGCACTTGCAAGAGTTTGCCCGTGGCACGAACTTCGTCGCCTTCCTCCAGCTTCGTGTAATCGCCGAGAATCACCACGCCGACTTCGGTCTCGTCGAGATTAAGCGCCAGACCGGTAACGCCGTGGCCCAGATCGATCATCTCGTTGAGCATGGCGTCGCTAAGACCCTCAATCCGAGCGACTCCGTCGCCGATCTCCCGAATGACACCGACGTTTTGCTTACCCGCGGTGCGTTTGGCTCCGGCGATTTGCTCTTCAATTTCCAATAGAAGGTTAGCCATTTTTCATTACCTCAATTAGCGCAAACGACCGTCACAACAGAATTCAGAAACTCTCTTGCAGTGCAGCCAACCCGGCCTTGACGCTCCCGTCGTAAACATCACTGCCAACCTTTATGCGCATACCCCCAATCAGCGTCGGGTTCGTTGCGAATGAAGTGGTTATTTTGGGACCATACGCTCGCACCAATTTCTCCTGAACGCTGGCGCGCAGTTCTGGAGTCAAAGGTATGGCAGTTTCCACGGCGGCGGCGTGCTGTAATCGATCGAGAGTAACCAGGCGCTGGAACTCTCCCGCCACCGACAAGGAGCCGCGGCGTTTCGATTGCAGCAGCCCCTGCAGCACGCTGCGCACGCGATCTTCATTCAACGCCCCATCAACAAAACACAGTCGAAACATATGCTTCGCCTCACGTTTGATTTCTTTGACGGTCTTCATCGCTTTCTTCCTATTGAGCTGGTAAGACTCGGGCCGTTTCCTCAGTTAGGCGTCGCTGATCTTCTTCGGTCAGGATCTTGCCGGTAACCATTGCAGTTGCGCCGACGACCAATCGGCCCACTTCCTGCTTCAGCTCAGATAGCATCCGACTATGATCCTGAGCGGCCGTCTCGCGCGCCTTGGCAATGATCTGTTCTGCGGTAGCGATCGCCTTCTGGGCTTCCCGCTCTCGCAGGCGCGCCGCGGCGTCGCGAGCCTCTTCAATGAACTGACTTGCCTCGACGTTGGCCTGCGCCATTACTTCCTGGCGCTGGGCCTCGGTTTTCGCCAATTCAGCCTTTATCTTTTCGCTGTTCGCCAGACCCTGGGCGATCAGTTCGCGGCGCTGGGCCAACATGCGCAGTACTGGTTTGTAGGCAAACAAGTAGAGCACGGCACAAACAATCGAGAAGCTGATCATCTGCGAAATCAGATGAGGCCAATCCACGCCAAAGGTAGCGGCAATCTGCTGGATCTGGCCGTTACTTTCCGCTCCCGCGAACAAGAAAAGAGCATTCATAATCGCAACCTCGCAAAGTTACGCGCGTAACGCGTCCCGCCGCTCGCGGCTATTTCACCAGGAACAGGGTGTAGAACACGATCGCCTCAGCGAAAGCGATGGCCAGAATGGACTGAACCAAAACTTTCGTGGACGCCTCGGGATTACGACCCACTGCTTCTGACGCCCTCATGCCGATAATGCCGACAGCAATCGCGGCTCCCAGCGCCGCCAGACCTACGTGTAAGTTTCCACTCATCTTCATCATTCCTTTCTCAGCGATTTATCCGTGTGCGGCCTGAGACGCTGTTTCGTCCTGTTGGCAAATCAGCAGCGTGAACACCGCTGTCAGCAACATAAAAACCAGCGCCTGGACCAAACCAACCAGCAACTCCAAAAAATAAAAAGGGACCGGCAACAACCACGCGAGACTTGGCACCAGATTGGCCATCGTTTCCAACATGCTCTCGCCGGCAAACGTGTTGCCGTAGAGACGAAAACTTAGCGAGACCGGACGGAACAGAATCGAAACGATCTCCAGACATCCGATAACGAAGAACACCACTGTCAGAACTATCCTGAGCAGGCCGGTGCTCTCCCCCTTGGGCGCAAACAACTCCTTGAGAAATCCCACGAGTCCGTCTTCTCGGAGCGCCCAAAAGATCCAACAAGCAAAGAAGATCAAGGCCATCGCCAGGGTCATGTTGACATCGGCATTGGCGCCGCGGAGCAAGGGCTGGTCGACGCGAAAGCCATTCGCCGTTGGATGTCCCCAGCCAGTTGCGCCAATCCCCGGAATGAGACCGACCCAGTTCGCGCAGAGTATGAAGATGAACACCGTTGCGAAGAACCAAAACGTCCGTTTGACCAGATGCGGCCCAAGCAAACCCTCGAGAAAACCGTAGAGACTCTCGACCAGCCACTCCAGGAGATTCTGTGCACCGCTGGGTACCTGCTCCATTTTTCGCGTAGCAAGCTGCGCAAACGTGATCAGGCCCAGTGCCGCGATCCAACTGACGAGCATCGAATTGGTAATCGGGAAACCAAATACCCGGCCGATCTCAACTGCCTTTTGCGACAGCCCATGTTCCGCCGATTCAGGATTTGCCACTGGCCCATTCGTGGTTCCGGTCGAAGTCACCGGCGTTCTTTCGGATTGCGCACCGATCGCAACGGTGAAACTCGCGCTTGTTCCGATCAGCAAGACCGTAAACAGCAACGCGATGAATCGTACCTTCGACTTGAGCAGTACCTGTGACATTCGTTTCCTTGGCGATTTGTTAAAGCCCGAAATAGACCTTAATCAGTACCAGAAAGATCAGCAGTGCAATAGCTATCACTTGCGTGCTCGACGGTTTGCGTTCGACTCTCTCGACCTTCACGTTCGAGTCGGCAACCGCGTAACCGTTCCTTTTCGCTAAGATTTCAAACGCGCTTAGTTGATCATGATTTGACAAAGCAATTACCTCCAGCGAATGCGTGCCTGCCTCGCGGGTGTTAACTAAGCAAGGAAAAGGCCGGAGTTCGGCCGGGTAGGAAAGCGCGATTTATTGGTCTATTCGAAGAAGGGGCTCGTTGAGATGCCGGGAATTATCATTGCCGGTAGTTGGGTCACCCGGCATTTCCGGCGCTGTTCCGCAAGACTCGTTCCGCCAGTTTCTCATTCACGCCAGGCTTTAGCCCGGCGACCCTCGCGCGTGTAGAAATCACAAGGAAACCGTTTCAACGGTTTCAATTCGTGATGGCTCACGCGATTCGCTCTGCTGTACAAAAGCGGTAGTTCGGACTGAGAGGAAACCGTTAAAACGGTTCTACGGTTATCTTCGCGCAAGCGTCACCGGGCTAAAGCCCGGTGTGAATGAGAGGCGGGTTTACAATCTCACCTCAATCCTTCAACCAGGTAGAGTTCAGAGAATTTCCGGTTGACTGAGTAAGCACAGCCCTTTCCGTCAGAGGTCATGAAAATCCTCTTCTCCGCATGGATGCCGGCCAAATCGGGAGGCATGACCTCTTTCAGAAGGTCTCGGCGTCCGGTCTTGATGTCAAACCGATAAACTTGGATCGGCAACTCTTTGGTGCGCGCAAGGTAGAGCGAGCGACCGTCGCTGCTCCAACCAGTGATCTCGTCTTCGCTCTGCAGATTTTGAATCGGCTGCGGCGTACCACCTTCCACCGGGTAGAAAGAGAGCTGACGCTGGGCATCCGCAGCGATGATCCGTTGGCCGTCTGGAGAGACAAACGTTCCGTTCGAAGAGGGTGCGGTTGTACCCTCGGGCGTGATGGCGCGAGGCGGCCCCCCGTCGATGCTCTGGACGTAGTAGCACCAGTCGTGGCCCGGCTCCCGACCCTGGAAGACGATTCGCTTCCCATCGGGAAACCAGTTCGCCGGGTAAGCGTATTCCTCGATTGGACCGCGCGGTAACGATCTTGGGTCACCTGCGCCAACCGGCAGCATCATCAGTTGAGGAGGAGTGAGCAGTACCGTCAGCGCCCACTTGCCGTCGGGCGAGAGCTTCCCTCCCGCGCCATCACCAAGTCGAACCGCGGGTGAGCCATCCGTCTTGCGCGCATAAACTGCATAGTTGACTCCGGCGCCTTCTCCATCGTACCCAATCAAGGTCGTTGCGCCGTCGGCTGCAAGATCCGAAAGAAATCCTGAATCCATCCATGATAGATCGCGCGCTTTCGTCTCTCCAGGAAGCTCTGCAAGTATTGTGGCCGGCGAATCGTATTCCGAAATGAGCACACGCCCATCGCGAAAAATATCATGCAGCATTAGACTGCCGGGCACGCGCAACACTAGTCGTTCTTTTCCAGCGAGCGTCACGGCATAAAGAGCATCCGCTTCTCCATTTTTGTTTGCCGTGAACCAGACTTCATTTCCGGTGGCCGACCAGGCCAGCCCTTCTTCACCGCTCCATTCACCCGAGAGGATCGTTTTCTTTCCGCCAAGGTCGACGACGGCGATCCATCCGCGGTTGTCCTGTTCAAGCTGATGATCCATGAAGGCGATCCGGTCACCCTTTGGTGAGAAACGTGGATGGCTGATATAGCCCGCGGTTTCGTATAGGACTTTGCCAATCGGATATTCGAGCCGGTCACGACCATTTACCAGGCGGACTACCGCGAGTTGCGCCCCATCCGGTGACCAGTCCGCCTCCTGCACGTCTTCGACCAGATCACGAGGAGCGCCACCACCGACGGGCATCCGCGCCAACGTGCCGCGACTAACAAAGTGATGTTGATATTGAGCGTTGCGCAATATGGCCATCTCGTTGGTTGCGGAGATTGCCAAAAGATCGGTTTGCCCCAAATTGAGCGAGCGCGATTCATACCGTGTCTTGCGGATTGCAAATATGTCCAACGGATTGCCATTCCAGCGGGCGCTGTAAAAAAAGGTCTGGCCATCCGGTATGAATCGCGCATTAAACATGGTACCACGGCTAAACGTGAGGCGTTGATATGAAGGTGGCGCGGTCTTCCGAAAAGACCTGAACAAAGGAATTCCAGCAGCTACGCAAACTGCAAGAGTGAGAACCGCGAGACCTAATAACATTAGCCAGACTCGCCGCTTAAGCGGGATTGGGCCCAGTATTAAGTCAGGCCTGCTCGAGCCGGAGATAGCTGCGAGCGACTCGATCGCGAACGCTAGATCACTCGCCGACTGAAAGCGTTCCGCCGGATTCTTTTCCAGGCAGTGACGCACACAGCTTTCGAGCGCCGGCGGAATGGTCCTATTCGTCTCCGAAAGATCGGGCGGGTCTTCTCGCAGGATGGCGCTGATCGTCTCGCCGGCAGAATTGCCGCGAAACGCTCGCCGGTCCGAAAGCATCTCGTAGAAAACCGAACCAAATGAAAAAATGTCCGACTGACGGCCAACGGGCTCGCCTTTCACCTGCTCGGGGGACATGTAACCAATCGTGCCCATCAGTGTCCCGGCGTCGGTATGGACCTGCGTGAATACTTCAGTTGTTGCTTGTATTGTCTCAAGGCGGCGCTCACGTTTAGCCAGTCCGAAGTCGAGAATCTTTACGCGCCCATCCTCCGTAACGAAGATGTTTTCCGGTTTGATATCGCGATGCGCGATATCTTTCTCGTGCGCGGCAGCGAGACCTTTCGCGATCTGTAAGGCATAATCAATCGCTTTCCGTTGCGTCAGCGCTCCGCGATCCATTCGTTCTCGCAGCGTTTTGCCTTCCAGAAACTCTGAGACCATGTACGGGGCTCCTGCATGTCGGCCGGTGTGATGGACGACGAGGATGTTTGGATGATTCAGTTGGCCGAGGGCCCGCGCTTCCTGCCGGAAACGGTTGAGCCGATCAGCGTCTGTCGAGAGTGAGACCGGCAGTACTTTGATGGCCACGTCGCGGCCTAGTTTTTTGTCGCGGGCACGATAGACCTCGCCCATGCCGCCTTCGCCAATCTTGGAGAGAATTGTGTACTGACCGATAATTGCCCCGGAGGATATGACTCTCCGCACCCGCGTCTCTTCTGACGCGACGACGGTTGATTCAATCAATTCCTGGACCGGCATAGAACACCTGTAATCTTATTTTGTTGGCGGTGGCGCATTCTCATTGAAGTAGATCTTCATCGGTTTCATGAAAGCAACCAGGATGCAGGCCAGTGCGGCCACAAACGCAATCGCCAGGTAGCCGTCGCTGTAGGCGAGCGAATAAGCTTGTAACTTCACCTGTCCGCCCAACAACAAAGCCGCTCGTGCTTGTGCCTCTTCAACTCCGCTGGAACCGGAAAACAGCGCGTGCGTGAGACCGCTAAGACGTTCTGAGGTCAACCAGGTTCCTGCATCGACGTGGAGACCAATCATGTTTGAGTGAAATTGTTCCCGCACTGAGACCAACCGCTGCAAAATCGCCGTGCCAGCCTCGCCACCAAACAGGCGAATCGTATGAACGAAAGCGGAGTAAGTAAGGAGATTGGTAGGACTGGAGAGCGCGCCAGTATCGAAGGCATTTTGGACAAACGATCCCACCAGTGCGGTGAAGGCTAGAGCCAGCCCTAATCCGATCACGATCTGCGAGATCAGAAAATTATCGCCGGACCACATAGTAGTTACTTGCGCATTTAGTAAAGCCGCGATTGCGACCACCGTAAAACCCGAGGCGAGCACTAATCGGTTATCGAACCGCCGCATCAAGCGGGCAGCAATCAGGCCCATCAGCACCAGAGGCGCGATTAACCAAACCAGCACTTGTCCGGTCTCGAGTGGTCGATATTGTTGCGTGGTGGCGAGAACCGCAGGTAACAGAAAAGCGATGGCCAGCAGCACGAACCGGAAACAGAAAAGACTGGAAACCAGCATGAAGGTGTTGCGATTGACCAGGAAGATGGGATTTACCATGGGATTCGGCGAAAGCCACCTGCGAATCACCGCTACGGCGAGTAAGAAGCCTGCAGTGACAAGCATTCCGACGATTACGCCTGAATTAAGCCAATCCAGTCGCTCGCCTTGATCGAGAGCGCCGTAGATCAGACTCAGAGCCAGACTGCCGTAGAGAAAGCCGCGCCAACTAAGCGCTGGCTTTGGCCCCGGCCTGGGCGCCGGCCGCGGGATCGCCAGATAGACGCAGCCCATCATCAGCGGTGTGACGAGTGCACTCTGCCAGAAGATCCAGTGCCAGGACAGGTGTTCCGTGTACCAGGCGACGAACGACGTGGCGATGCTGGTTGAGCCGACGATGTCCATCGCATAGACGCCGATGGCATAGATCACGAAACGCAAAGGCAACGCTCGCAGCGCAAAGCTGAGGGTCAACGGATAGAACGTGCCCGACGAGAGACCGCTGATTACCTGCAGGCAAAGCATTACCTGCAGGTTTGGCGAGAACGGCAAAAGGATCGAACAGATAATGAAGATCGTCCCGGAAAAGAGCAGCACTCGCCTTGGACCAAGCAATCCGCCCAGGAAGACTGAGAACGGCCCAATGAACATCAGGGCCATGTTGTAGGACGTGGTGATCCAACTGGCCTCATCGAATCCAAATCCAAGCGCGCCTCGCAGGTCGGGCAGAGCCACGCTCACCAAGCGGCCATTCAAAGTGGCTATGCCGGCGCCAAGAAAAACCCCCAACGTTCCGATATAAACATTCTGATGAAGCGAACCTATGAACTGCGCAAGTCGGAGCTGCAGCACATCAAATGGTCCAGATGCCGTTTGATCAATCGCTACGCTCATTAATAATTCTCGCTCAAACTTTGCTCCTGGAGTTTGTTCTGATTTCGGCGATAACCGACATGCCGGCGCGAAGACGCTCGGCGATAGCCGGATTGGGATCAAGCACGATCTTTACCGGAATGCGCTGCGCAACTTTAGTGTAGTTTCCGGTGGCGTTATCAGGCGGTAGGAGGGCGAATTGAGATCCACTGGCCGGAGCTATCTCTTCGACATGCCCTCGCAGCACGAGACCGGGAAATGTGTCTACGGTTATCTCGGCGCTGTCTCCCTTGGCAACGTTTGTTAGTTGGGTTTCTTTGTAATTCGCCTGCACCCAAATGGTGTTTTCGACGAGAGAAATGACTTGAGTGCCCGGCGAGACGAGTTGCCCAATCCTCACCTTTCGCTCACCCACAATTCCGTCGGTGGGGGCCACGATGCGCGTGTACTCAAGATTCGTCTGCGTGACCTGCAGCGCATCCTGCTTCGCCTGAAGGTCTGCCAGAAGTTGCTGTTCCTGCGCATCTAAGACCGCGCGCTGTTTGATCTGTGCTTCAACTTCTGCCGATCTCCCGGACGATTGAGCCCGCGCTCGCTGCCGTTCTGCCTGGCGCGACGCTACTCCGGCGTGCGTTTTTGCAAGGTCTGCTCTTCGACTTTCGAGGTAGGCTCGCGCCTGCGCTAACTCTGCTTTCCGACTATCAAGGATCGCCGCGAAGCGTTCCTGATCGGCGACTACCTGCTCGAGTTTCTGTTTGGTGGCAGAGCCCATTTCAACCAGCGCTTCCTGACGCTGCCTCTCCAGCAGAGTTCTTTCGGCGTCGGCCTGTGCCGCCTCCACCCCAGCCTGGGCATCGGGAATTTTCGCCTGCGCGACTTCGATGGCGGCCTGCGCATTGGCGACGTCAGCCTCGGCGCCATTTATCGCGGCCCCGCTTTGCGCGATGTCAGCACTGGCGGCCTCAGTTCCAGCTTGTGCTTGCAAGATTCTCGCGTTCTGTAATTCTTTCTGTTTCGCATTGTTCTGGAGAGCCGCTTGTGCAGCTGCCACGCCGGCTTGGGCTTGCGCCACCTGGGCCTTGAAGTCGTCATCCTTCAACTGCACGAGCAGGTCACCTGCCTTAACGTGCTGATAATCGCTGACGGCAACTTGTGCCACGGTGCCCGAGACACGAGTGCTCAAAGGAGTGATATCCGCGCGCAGGTAGGCGTCGTCTGTCTTCTGTTTGCCAGCGCCTCCTACCCATCGATTCCAGCCACCCGTGATACCTACCAAAATGGCGGCGGCCAGCAAGAGCACCAACACCGGAACGATTTTCTTAAGATTGAAGTGACGCTTCACTGAGGTGTGAAGCTCCGTCGGCGCTTTTGGAGTGCTCGTTCCGCTTGGTGAGTCCCCATTCGGTGTCGCCGCAGCCTGATTCTGATCCTTCGCAGCCGGCGGCGTTCCGGTAGCGGCAGCTTTCTTTGACTTGTTTTCATCAGGCATCTCATTTGTCCTCCCCCAACGCTTTCTCAAATTCCGCCTTGGCTGTCCAGAAAGCTAACAACGCTTGTTGATACTCATGGCTCGCTTCGGCCAGCGACGCCTGCGATTGAAGCACATCCGAAAGCATCGCGGCCTGCAGCTTGTATCTACCAGTACTGACGCGCAGATTCTCTGTGGCCGAATCCTCGTTCAGCCTGGCCACGCGCAGCGCCTGACCACTCTGTTGCAGCTTTCGCAACTTATCGCCGACATCGATCAGTACCTGATCCTCTGTCTCTTTTAAGCCGGCCTTCGCCTGCTCGATGGCCATCTCTTTTTCGGCGAGTTGGTGCTTCTTTCGACCCCAGTCAAAAAACTCCCAGCTTACCGACACACCCACATTGGCGAAGTTCTTTGGAACTATGGAAGCAAAGTTCCGAGGGGTCAGGTAGACAAAACCTGCACTGACGTCTGGGATGTATTCCGACTTCTTGATGCGACGGTCGAGTGTTGCTTGCTCAACCGTCAATCGAGCCTGTTGTAGTTCAGGCCGACGCTCAAGTGCGATCTTTCTGGCTTCCGTCAGCTCAGTCGCGAACGACACGAATTCGGGAACGGGCGCGACGTCAAACTCATTAACAACACTGCGGCCCAGCAGACTGTTCAGCTGCTCTTTCTGCGTCGCCAGGCGGTTAGTTAACTCGAGTTCCTCGTACTCGGCTTGCGCCAGGCGCGTTTGGACAACCAGATGGTCCGCCTTGAGCGCAATCTGCTTGATGACGTAATCGCCACTCACTTTATCCAGTTCATGGTAGGCCTTGACCGCTTCGCGCACGCTGCCTAATGCGCTGCTTGTTTGCAAAATCGCGTAATAGGCCTTCTTTACTTTGTCGATGGTCTCCTGCTGTTGTAGCCGGAACTTCGCCTGGGCCACATCGCGCGAAAGCTTCTCCAGCTTAATGTGTAATCCGATCCGGTATTGCTGTGTTAGCGGTTCGATTGCGGTCGCGGCAAATATTGCCGTTGGCCGGCGCTCCTGATTCAATGAGAAGAACGGACCAATACCGGGGAATAGATCGGACGCAAGATTCGGCACCTTTATTTGATTCGTCGCGAGATTTCCTGAGACGAGCGTATAAGTGTGAAAGGCAGGGAGTCTTTGCGTCTTCGCGGCTGAGATGTCCTCGTCAGCCCTTCCGACCGCGAGGCCTGCGATCTTCATACCATGATTGTTCCGCAGCGCTATATCAATAGCCTGATCGAGCGTAAGTGAGTCTCTCGGGGCAGACGCGCCCACTTGAGCGTGAGCCTTTCCTTGAGCACCGAGTATTAGTAGGCCCGCCACCAGGACGACTGTCAGATACTCTTTAGCGCGTGCGCAGGCTGACTGGAGCGCGACCGTCTCGGTTGCAAACACGGCAAGCGGGCACGCTTGCGCTCCAGTCATATTCTGCTTCGTGGCGGCATTTCCAAGCGCGAAAGGACTACTTGGATTGAGATCCTCGCAATCGTCTTGCGTGTGTCTGAAGCTCAACGCGTTGAACAACTCCGCCTGCCGGCGCTCGCGAGTTGTCGCGATCCAACTCTTGACTGTTTTGACTATCGCGGACGTCTGTGATTCTTCGGGGCGCGAATCCGCGGTTGCGCGCGAGATGTTCGCCTCTCTTTCCTTGCGCTTCACAATTCTTATTCGAGAATTCATAACCTGCTCACTTAGGTGTCATTCACACATTCTTTGGACCTTTGGTTCGGCTCGGACCGGGGGAAGCGTTTGCAATAGGGTTGCCAAAGCTTGATGTGTTGTCGTCCAGCGCAATGTCGCTGAATTAAGAGCTCTACAGCGGGCTGGACCGCGGGAAGTGCCGGAAGTACTTCCGGCAATCAATGAGTGCGTCCGCCAAATCCGACAACAACGCCGGCAGCACATTCATCGCTTACCAATTTCGCGTTTTCCCGATCGATGTGTCTGGTACATGCGTTGCCCTCGCATGCCAGCCGTCAAGCAGGGTGTGGTTGATCAAGATCTGGACGTCGCGGAAAAGGAGAGCGGAAAGATGCTAAAGTGGAAGAGCGCATCTCTACGTCGAAATGTATTATTGGCTGGTCTGTTGGCCCTGCTCATACCGGTTGGAGCGAGCGCTCAAAGCTCAGCCCAGGAACCGAGTGTCACTGATTTACAAAAGCAGCTTCAGGAAATGCGGACACTAATGGATAAGATGCATGCCGCAGGCTCCGTCTTCCCCGCACGTTGGCGAAGCGACCGCTAACTACGAAACATTCTCAGAGGACCCCGTTGCAGCGGCCCGTTACAACAACGTTCCACTCGATCCGAAATATCACGGATATTTCATTTTGCCGGGAACACAGACACTCTTGAGAATTGGGGGTTTCTTCAAGACCGACCTTTCCTATGACCCGAAACCTGCGGGAGATCCCGACCAGTTCATCCCCTCGTCGATGCCGATTCCTGCAATCAGCGGAGTGCGCAACTCAAATGTGATGATTCGCGCCACGCGACTCAATTTTGATTTCCGCATTCCCAACACCCGCTTGGGAGACGCGCGTTTCTTTATCGAAGGAGATTTCTTCGGCACCAATGCGACTACGCCACGACTGCGCCACGCCTATGCGCAGGTGCGTAACCTCCTTTTAGGTCAGACATTCTCAAACTTTATGGACCCGGACATCACGCCTGACACTTTGGATATTCGCGGACCCACAGGCTGGGTCAACCTTCGGAATCCGCAAGTCCGCTATGGGTTCGCGCTTAACAAAAGAACGACGCTATGGGCATCTTTGGAAAAGCCCACGTCAGACCTCGAGGTCAAAACACCCCAATTCACGTCGCAGCCTAACTCGCCAACACCGGACGCGACGATTCGTTTGCGACAGGAATTCGACTGCGGGCACTGGCAGGTGGCCTCCGTATTTCGATCGATTGCGGCCTTTCTGCCGAATGGGCAAACCGGCAAAGTTTTTGGCTGGGGCGTCAGCGGTTCCGGGAAGTTTCGCATCCTGGGTAAAGACAACGTGCTCTTTCAAGGAGCTTATGGGCGCGGCATTTCCCGATATGTTCAGGACGCGTCGGGCCTTGGGATCGATGCGGCCGTGGTTTCGGTCGCTGACCCTCATTTGCGGGCAACACCTGGGGTTGGAATCGTCGCGGCCTACCAACACTACTGGAGCAAATCTCTGCGATCCAACGTGATCTATGGACAAGCCCAGGTCACCAACACGGCATTTCAACCGAAATCGACCTTCCACAAAACCCAGTATGGCTCTGTGAACGTAATCTGGAATCCGTTCGGGTCACTTGAGGTGGGAGCGCAATACCACTACGGATGGAAGGAGCTCAAGGATGGAGAAAAGGGGAATGCGTCTCGGTTCCA
>WNFY01002726.1_pt1 | contig 16695 bp, 23 predicted proteins | sample 5400091 | NCBI WGS metagenome assembly WNFY01 (sample SAMN13153364, study PRJNA577476) | soil metagenome | isolation source: 60 cm soil or saprolite under grassland replicate 1 | place: USA:California | collected 2016-06-15
CCAGCTTTCAGCGCTATGTGAGGGAGTTTTGCGGAGATCTGCTCTGAGAGACTCCCTTTGGGAATGCACATAGTGCGTGGATTTGCCTTTCGCCAGCGTCTTTATTGTTCAGCTATGAAAGCTCGTTGCGCATCCCGTGGGGGCTTGCACCACGTGACTTGGCGTTTGGGGAGCCTCTCGACAGGTCGTTTCTAGCCATTGGCGTACGGGTTCGCGCAGTTTGGCCGGATGTCCATGCCTGCCATCCTGCAATGCGGCTTCTCCCCGCAAATGCACATCGCGCAGCAATTGGTAGGCTGCTGATCGACCAATCCGCACGCCTGCCATCGCAGCCGCCTCTTGCCAGGAGTGACCTGCCTGCATGAGAGCAATCATCTGCCTTTTCGCAGCACGTCGCTGTTCCTCTTCCATCACAAGCTCCTTGTTTCGTTCATGAGAGATGCCAACCGTCCACAGGAAGGACCATGAGCACAATGGCGCGGTGGCTGGCGGTCATGCTGGTTTGAGATGAGATATGGGGGGAGAGATCGAGCAGAGACGCTAGATCTGCTCGATCTCTGAGCCAACCGCCTGCTCGTCGTTTGCGGCTGCACGGTCGTAGAGTGTGTTCCAATACTGGAGCCAGGAGGCCCGAATCTCCTCCTCCGTCTTTCCCTGGGCATATGCTGGAGAGATCAAGGGCATGGCTCGTTCGACCTGCACCAACACGATACTGCGGATGGGGCTCATGGTTCCCCGTTGCCGATAAAATGCGAGCCCTTGCTCAAAGATGGGTCCCTGCTGGTGAATGGTCGCAGAGCCTTTGAAGCGATAGCCCTTGCGCCTCACGGGATCAACCACATTGATCTCGACGATGGGATGATGGCGGATATTGGCGATCGTCCCTGGCGAACAGATATCGGCGAAAACAATGTGTTCATCGTCCCAGACGGTGGTGGTCCCCTTGGGCGAAAGGTTCGGAGTCCCATCCTCGCAGACCGAGGCCACAAAGCCGAGCCGCTGCTCGTTGAGGATTCGTTGCATGTCTGCGGTTAACTTCACTGAGGCTGCCATGGTTCATTGCCCCTCTGTTTCTTCCTAGTCGCACTCTCGGAGCCTACTGTGACTCCCTACCAAGTTTAGCACACCTGTCCAGGTCTAGATGTGCAGAGGGAAATTTGGCCTAAAACCCTGACATAGTCTTTGAATCGAGAAACGCTGAAATAATTCTATTTTTGGATAACAAAAGCCGTATAACAGCATCATAGGTGAAAAATGAAACGACAAAAGTGGCGACTGGACTCCCGCTCGCTACTCTTCCTGATACATGTGCAACGATTTGTTTTTCTCTTCCTCGATGGAAAAACCCTCCCACCGGCAATATTACCCCCACTTCGGTGGATTGAGAACAATCTGGGTGAGGTCGAGTGTCACGTTTTCCCGTTCTTCGGGCTCAAGAAAGGTCACGTGCTCCTCCAGCACCCACTCATTTCCCGATCGTTTCATGAGGACCACTCCCATTCGTTCAGACCACCATCTCCATACCAGCCCCTGTCCTCTCGGCGTCTGAACAATGAGTGGCGACTGAATATTCTCCTTTTTGAAAACCGGTTCCAACCGGGCATAGGCGATAAAATACGATCGATAGGGTTCAGGACGGTCCCCTGGCCCAAGAAAAGGATTGTCTGGATCTTTTTGGACAACGCGCTCTTCAGGAAGCAATTCCTCCGCTGCCACTTTTCTGAGGCGTAGCAGATGCTCAGCCATGCTCGTCTCCTTTGTCTTCCCATGTATAGGATGCGGCCTCTACCATAGCAGAAACCGCCTTTCCTCGCAAGCAACCACCCTGGCAGATTTCTTCACGGTCCGCATCTCCATGGCTCATAGATATATGACCTCCTCCAGGCAGCCCCAGAGGAGATCGTGCCTCGTTATGACGTTGTGCTCTTATTCATCATAGTATCCGGAACTACACCCATCGCTCTCGTCGCTTCCACTCCCCCTGGCAAGTGTCATCACGTCCCCAAATACCAGGATGTGGGGAGCATAATACATTTCCCTGACCGGTTTTTCTACCGCATCTTCTTTTGTCTGTTCCATCGACGTGTCATTATTCATCATTTCACCCCCTTTCCCTCTTGCGATTTCATTGAGACGCTGTGAAAAAGAACTACTCATCACTCAGATCCGCATGAGACAAGGGCTGATCCCTGTTTTCAAGGTTCGCTTGAGAGTCTTCCTCCTGCCCAGGGCAAGCGATGTGCCCAGAAGACCAGCGCCAACGCGCTCAAGAACGTTGACTGATGGACATCATCGCCTAGGGCTACGCGGTCCAGTGACACGGCAAGCAGCTCCGCATCGATATATGGAGAGAGAAGCTCTGGCATATGGAGAATGAGTTCTCTCAACGCATCCCGGTAGTCAGCCACCCCGCGAAAGAGAATCCGTGCAATACGGCCTTTCTCTCTTCTTTGCCGAATTGGCTCTGGAAGGATATCCTCCATCGCTGCCCATAGCAAAAACTTGCGCTGGCCTGGTCGAATGAGATACTGAGGTGGCGTTGCGAACATCCATTCGATCAGGCGCATATCTGTATAGGGCTCACGGGTCTCCACACCTGCCGCGACTATGCCATCTTCCTGCATCGAGACATATTCTTTGTGATATCTCATCCATCGGAACAGTTGACGGGCAAGCGGGTCTGGGCACTTCTCTCGAAAATAGGTTTCATCTTCCCGAAGTAACTCAGCACGTCGCTGCCATATCCACGGCTTGACCCAGGGAGCAAGGCGTGACCGTTCCGCTGACGGCCTGCGACGATGATGCTGGGGTTTGATCACCCAGGTCGTAAAAAGATCATCCCGCTTCATACCATGCATGCGTTCCCAGATGGTCACTTCGCGCCAAAACTCATCCTGGCGGTTCTCATCCCAATAGGTTGTCAGATAGCTGAGCGATGCACAGAAAAGTTGATCCCCAAAATCTCCTCGCAGATGAACGCGCGCACCAAGAGTTCGCGCAATGTGCCATTGTTGTTGATAAAGCCTTGTAAGGAAGACGGTCGGGATAGTCGGCGTACTGGCCCATCGACGTGGATTCCATACCCCATCGAAGGCCGGAAGCGTATCATAGGACAGATGCTGAAGAGTAACTCCATATCTTTCGGCTACCATGTGTGCATAGGCGAGGTCATCGACCTCCCGGTAGCGGCTGGAAGAGACATGAAGTGCTGTGATGGGCGGTAACGTCTGTCCTTGCTTTGCAAGCGTCCGCGCGATACACACCAGCGACGACGAATCCAGCCCACCGGAAAGATCAAAGAGCACGTGACGGTCAGACTGCATCTGCTCCTGCACGACGGCAAAGAGCAGATAGCGGAAATCTTCAATCGCGTCCTGTGGTGATGGATAACTGCGTTGCTCGCGCGGAAACGATGTCCAAATTGGCGTGATCTGGATACCCTGTGCATCAATGAAAAGGGTGTGTCCAGGAACAAGCTCCTGGATGTCACGAAAGGCGGTCCCATTCCAGGAGTCGATCCCTTCAGTCAGCCACAAGGTCATCCAGTTCTCATTGAGGTCTCTAGCGACTGTGGGATCTGTCAGCAGTTGTCGCGGCTCGGAAGCGCAGATAAAACGGTGTTTATTAACATGGTAGACCAATGGACGTAATCCCATCGGACTGCGCGCCGCAAAGAGACGGTGCCGCCGTTTATCCCACACGACAAACGCGAAATCGCCCTGCAGATGCTCGACGCAGCGCTCACCCCAGAGATGATACGCTGCGGCAAGCAACGCGACATCAGATGCTCCCCTCGAAGGTATTTGATGCGTCTGTAGGACTTGACGCAGAGCCTCTCGCTGAGAGAGACGAACATCCGCCGCAAGACGATAGTCCCCTGCCTGCCAACAATACGGCAGCGTCTCAGAGTGCGGCGTTTGATCCTGCTGCCATACCGTCATTGCCAGCCCTACCGATCCCTCCGACCAGACCCCTGTCACGTCTCCTCTGGTGGCTAGAGACAGGCTCATGTGTTGGAATAGACCACGATGACAAAGCTCACCATTCATCGCGTAGAACGCACCGATCCCACTCATGCTTGTTGTCCTTCTGCTTGAGCTGTCAGCATCCCCGTGTGAAAGATCACCGACATCGCTTCGATCCGCCGGAAATCGGCAGAGTATCCCATTCCCGCCTTCCATTGAACAATATGCCCATCACTCTCTAACCAGACATGCGCGGAAAAAGGATGGGTATACATTCCCAGAACCACCTCAACGTGCATATGACGACGGCGTAGCATCCAGGCAAGTGCCAGACACTGATGAAGACAGGCCGCTTTGAACGGGAGCCAATCGGCGGCCTCCATCACGGCATCCGCTACCAGCTGCACTTCTGCGTCCTCGGCTTTGATTATTCTATGAGCTGGCAAGGCCATGAGTGCATGCGCAAACATCTTCAAACCCACCTGCTTGAGCAATTCATCGACCCGTTGGAGTGTGGCGAATGCCTCTCGCCGTTCGGGCTCCTGCCACTCTCGAGCATCTCGTATCTCAAGAGGAAGAGCTACGATTTCATCAGATCCCCATCCTTCAAGCGTGATAGTCTCGACGGGCGGGGGCGGCGCTGGCCACTCCTCGTCGCAGCATGCAAGCAATCCTCGCTCTTGCATCATATGGATGAAGTGCAACACATCAGGAAGCAGCCGCCCAGGCTCAACCTCATAACGCCGCGCCAGCAAAGAGGCAACCTCCAATGGAGTTTTACCTTTGGCTACGTACATCCATATGTGTCTTGCCACCGCGCTTAATCCGAGAAACGCATCGCTACACAGATCAAGGATAACTCCCATCTCATCAGTGAGAATGACATGAGCAAAGGAAGTGGGAGCGAAGCGTTGCGATCCATCATTTCTTTCGTCTGTATTCACATATCCTCGCCTTGTATGGGTATAAATGCCAGGCTGCCAATGATGCCACTGCTCTTCTCTTGCACGCTATGGAAACTGCGTACCATAGCAGTGACTCATCATTCGCTCGTCTCTTTATTGATCCCTGTGCTCATAAAAGATTTTCTTCTGTCACCTTTGGATGGCGAAACTGCTAGAGAACACATCCATAGATGAACGATAGGTGCTGTGGGAGAGCATAGCAGATGAAGGATGTGAGCGGCAGGTGGTTCGCTAGTGGTTTGAACGTGGTTGGCTGGTGGGGTCATGTGTTGCCAGTTCTGTCATCTCAGCTCTGCTTATGCCGCCATCGGTATGGGAGAGAACCTGGCTGGATACCGTCTCCCACGACACCTCGCCGCAGGCGCTCACCATCGAGGCCCCTGCACTGGGCGTCAATTGGCTGTAGCTGAGGTGCAGCACGGTCGGATGCTGATGCAGCGAACTCCCGAGCATGAGACGGGCCGAAGGATCGCTACTGACTCCCTTTGAGCTTGCGCCACCCACCCGCGCGGTTATGGGCGATAATAGCTTGAAAGAGGTTCAAAAGGGCGCGCTTGTTGATGGTTTCGTCCTGACGGACTTGAATCGCCCGTGCTGTCAGGTTCCCTTGTCCCTGGTTCATAATGCCCTCGGGATCGGGCACGGTGGGATCGTAGATGAAAATGTTGAGGTGATCCTTCGCTCCCAGCAGCGCGCAGATGTTGCCGTTGAGCGTAAAATAGGGCTGCTTTGTGCGTTTGATCGTCTCGGTCACCTCCGGGTCGGCGGCGTGCACCAGATCTCGCACCTGGCGGCAAATATCCTGCTGCCAGCCAGGGAGCGTCTGAATATATTCATCGATGCGGGAGTCGGTCTGGTATGCACTCATGGAAGTATGATACCACGAGAATTTAGAATTTAGTAGAGGTGCAGCAGACCAAAGTATGCAATTCCAAGTGCCACGATAGGGCCAAAACCACAGACGATGAGCAACCATACTAAGCAGCCAAAGCCTTCCACATGGTCATAGCCATCACTTTCAAATGCGGCTATTAGTAGCTTAATCAAATTGAAAATGAGTTCTGGAAACCAGCCCATGAAGTAAAGAATGAGGATGAGGATTGCAGCAGGGGTATAGTCACGTGTTCGATAGTACATCTTACTGTTTCCTTTCCAGCAGACAGATCGGGATCGACATGTCTCGATACCAGTATACATGGGTATCTGGAAGAACATGCTTATTACTGGAACTGCACAGTACTTTTTCGTATATCAAGGTGTGTCACTCTCTACCATTCATACCCAAAGGCGTGCTACAAGCCGTTGCCTGGCAAGAGCGAAGGCTATAAAGCATGATGTTTATGGCGCGATTATCTTTTTCGTTCAAACAGGCCAAAAACTCCAAAAAAAACCACATCTCCCTCTTTTCTGGCTCATCCCTTCTAAAAGTGTGCTTTATTTGCCTATACACAACAATTTGGAAGAGTGAAAGAGATACGCTCATCTTTTACGAAATCTGCGTTAGAGTCAACTCATACGTCAATGCAGGCAATAGTGCCTGGCAAAGCACAAGAATGAAGGCTCTTAGGCACTACCTGCTTTATAACAAGCATGTTTGATGGTAGAATACAAGCAGATGAGGAGCGAGGAGGCGAATCGTATGGCAAATCAGGAACATCTTGATCTGCTCAGGCAAGGGGTAGAGACGTGGAATCGGTGGAGGCAAGAGCACTTCGATATCCAACCAGATCTGAGCAAGGCGGATCTGCGCCACATTATCCATCGCGATGCTAACTTACACGGAACGAACCTTGCGAAGGCGGATCTCAGAAGAACTGACCTCCGGTATGCGAATCTGACCCAAGCCCGGCTGAGTGGAGCCAATCTTACAGGAGCCAACCTCAGCGGGGCACATCTGAGCAGATCTGATCTCACGAGAACGAACCTTACCAACGCTGATCTCAGTAAAGCGATTGTCAAACGAGCGAATTTGACGGACGCCAAACTTGTGGGAACCCAACTCATTGAAACTGATCTTGGAAGAGCTATTCCCACGGGATGCGCAATGAGATTTGATAGCTGAACAGTAAGAGAAAAAACCGACAGAATACATCTTTTAGGGAGCTTGTTTGCTAGGATTAGCAACACGCTCTTGACGTGAGAGAAAACATATCGTCTGCTCTCCATCGAAAAAAACCTCCCTCATTTTTGGTTGTAACGCCTACCTGTATACTATGGTGCAAAACCTGAGAGTCTCAGAAAGGAGCTATCGTAAGCGCTAATGCCGTTCTCCAACCACAAGCGCCGACAGGATCGCTTGAACTGGCTGACGGAGATGTACCGCGCGTATGCCGCCGATCTCCAACGCTTTATCTCCAACAAGGTCGGCGATCCTACTCTGGCCGAGGATCTCACGAGCACGGTCTTTCTCAAGGCGCTGCGCTGGCTCAGGGAGGATCAGAGCCAGATCAGCGTGCGTGGGTGGCTCTACGCGACGGCTCGTACCACCATCGTCGATCACTGGCAGGCGCAGAGTCAGTCCGAGATGCGTTCGCTGAACGGCCTGGAGGAGCAGTTGCGCAATCGCGATGACCCCGCAGAGGCTTCCCAGCAGGCCGAGATGCGTGTGCAGCACCTTCTCAGCCTCTTGCCAGAACGCGACCGCCGCATTTTGACCCTGCACTACCTGGAGGGGTATAGCGCGGCTGAGATTGCCGAGGCGTTAGGAACCAGCGCGGGTCACATCCGTGTGCTGCAACTGCGAGCGCTGAGGCGTGCGGCACAGGTAGAGACAATGGAAAGGAACAGGATGCAAGAACAAGAATCGCTCTTCGACTCATTTGCTAAACTCATGACACCAGAGAGCCGCCGGGCGCTCGATCTGGCCCGCGAAGAGATGCTAGCACTTTCGCACTGGTGGCTCGGCACCGAACATCTGCTGTGGGGCCTGGCGAGCGAAGGCAGCCTCGCCTCGTTTCTCGCTCCGCTGGATATTACGCCTGAGCGCATTCATGCCGGGATCGTGTTTATCTTCGACCGCCAGGCGCAACACGGCCAATCGGGCAGCGGCTCTCCACCGGTTGCGAGCGTCTCATCCGATGCACTCAAGCTGTTCACACCCCGCGCTAAACAGGTGATCGTCCTGGCAGGAGAAGAGATGAAGAGCCAGGGAGAGCAGAGGCTACGCCCGATGCATCTGCTGCTTGGCTTGATGAATGAAGGGGAGGGAATTGGCGCAGGCTTGCTTCGGACGCTCGGCATCAGCCTCTTACAGGTACGCACGGCGCTGGTACCTCCCACTGCCAATCAGATCTGCTCTTTCTGCGGGCGCAGCGGTTCCCAGGTTTCCCGCCTCTTCCCGACAGAGATCGGCATTGCAGAAAGGAGCGTACCCTCGTCCAGCACCTTCATTTGTGATAGCTGTGTGAAGCGTTTCCACACCATGCTTGGAACGGCTTAACCCACATCCTGACAGCAAAGTGAGAAAAGAAGGAGAAAACATATGTCACAGGAACAGAGTCAACCAGTGCCACAACGGCATTCATCAGAAGTGGCGGGGCACTGGCAGCAGGAAACCGAACAACGACAGCAGAGTATGGAAGAAGCGACCCGACAAATGCTCCTGGCAGCTTCACTCAAGCCGGGAGATCGTGTTCTGGACATTGCAGCCGGTACAGGTGACCAGAGCATGCTCGCGGCGCGTATAGTGGGGCCAACCGGATTGGTCCTGGCAACCGATATCTCTGCTGAAATGCTTCAGGTGGCAGCCAGTCGCGCCGAGCTTGAGCAACTCACCAATATCCGCACACAGGTGATGGATGCCGGGCAGCTTGATCTGGACGATGAAACCTTCGATGCAGCCATCTGCCGCAATGGGTTGATGATGTTAGTACCCAGGCTCGGCCAGGCCTTGAGCGAAATCCATCGAGTGCTGAAACCCGGCAGGAGCCTCACTGCCCTGGTCTGGTCAGCCCCTGAACGCAATCCCTTGCATGCGCTGCCGCTTGCCGCGATCGCAAAATACACCGGAGCATCTTCTTCCAACGCCTGTTTTTCCCCCGGTCCCTTTTCCCTGTCGGACCCCAGGCGCTTCGAGCAGGCACTTGCCGACGCTGGTTTTCGTGATGTCGCGATTCAAGCCATCCCGCTCCAGCTCCACTTCGCATCGGTTGAAGCATATCTAGAGAGCAGAAGGATGCTGGTGGCAAGTATGATCGGGCGGCTGAGTGAGCCTGACCAACAGCGGTTAATGGAGGAGGTACGACAGGTGTTGAGCCAGTTTGAGGGGCCACAGGGTCTTGTCGTCTCCGCTGAAACACTGCTTGGCGTGGGAACCAGATAAGATCTGATGTGTTGGGTATGAGCCACCCCCGATGCCGGGATCAAGCTCATACCTCAAAACCGAGAAGTGCGGAAGGCCGGGAGCGAGCGACCTCCGACGTGCGCGTTTTCCCGGAACGCATCTGTCCATGTGAGCGTGATGTCGAGCAGGGATGTGAGAACGCTGTAGCTGACGCGGCTCTCTTGCGCGAAGAAGAGTTCACTCACCCAATGATCCGATTTTCGCTCGACATCCCGCCCACATGGACACCAGGGGTTTCAATCATCACTTGGCGAGGTGTCGTACCTAACACTCTGACCCAAAATCATGAAGGAGGTCCCATCCTGGGTACACCACCTGCGACAGTCACTGTCCAGATCACACCGGAATCGAAGCCTGCCATGCCTTCCTGGTTGGGAGAAGCGGCAGTCTTTGCGCGCGTGCTCTCGCACACTGGTATCCTGCAAGCTATTCAAGAACGGGTGCGCTTTGCCCGCGCACGCTTTGGACACTACGACCTCATCGATTTTGCCGTGGTGCTCATCGGGTATGCCCTCTCGGGCGAACCAACGCTGTTGGCCTTTTACGAACGGCTTGCTCCGTTTGCTTCATCGTTCATGGCCTTGTTTGGCCGAGATCGGTTGCCTCATCGCTCCACCCTGTCTCGTTTTCTTGCTGCCCTCGATCAAGCTTCCGTGGAAGCCCTCCGAGCGCTCTTTCAAAAGGATCTGCTTGCACGGAAGCCATTTCCTTCTCCTGGGGGCTTGTTCGACCGGACAGGCGAGCAGTGGCTGGTCATCGACGTAGACGGAACCCGACAAGCCGCCCGGCAACGTGCATTGCCGCAAACGGATACCTTGCCTGCTCCCCATCGCCGGTTTGATCAGGTGTGTGCTCCAGGCTATCAAGGGCGCAAGCGGGGAGAAATGGTTCGTACCCGGACAGTGATTCTCCAGACACATACGCATCAGTTTTTGGGCACGTTTGGCGGACCTAGCAATGGGGATTACCGGGGCGAATTGCGACGAGCCACCCAGGTTATCACAAGCTACGCTACCAAGTTCGGGTTTCCTCCCACCTCCATCCTCATGCGGTTAGATGGCTTGTATGGTGATGCCGCTCCCCTCCTCGATGTCCTCTCGGCGAGCCTTTCCGTGATCGCGAGAAGTCGTGCGTACCATCTGCTGGATCTGGAGATCGTCCACCAACGGCTGGTGGGTGCTCCAGATCAGGTGAGCACCCATCCGGAAAGCGGCATGACGCGGGCACTCTACGATTGTGTGTCTGTTCCCTTGACGCCAACTGGTCCCCAGGTGCGCCTGGTGGTTGCTACCCATGCTGCCACTGGTGCTTCTCCCACCGTTGGCACCGAGCGCGATGGGACGGTCTACGAACTGTTTGTCAGCACGCTTCCCTCGCCAGCCTTTACGGCCTCAGACGTGCTTGACCTCTACCTGCATCGTGGCTCGTTTGAGACCGTGCTGGCTGATGAAGACGACGAGCAAGATGCGGATCGCTGGTATTCTCATACTCCATGCGGTCAGGAGTTTGCCCAGATCATCGCGCAATGGATTTGGAACCTCCGCCTGGAGTTAGGGCAAGCGCTTTCTCCTGACGCCCTGCGCACCACCGAATTTGCTCCCGCAGGTGAGATGAACCCGGTCTCAACTGATGAGCCTGCACTGGCGGAAGCGCCCACGCCTGCGATCACCTATGGCCCGCCGAGATTCGCGCGCCCCTCTTTCACGCATGGTTTCCCTGGTTCCGCATTTACCCCGCAACCCGATGGCACCCTGCGTTGCCCTGCCAACCACTCGCTCTATCTCCAGGAACGGCGTCGCGAGCACGATGGCTCCCTACGGATCTTGTATGCGGCGCGCATCGGTCATTGCCGTTCCTGTCCCTTGCGAGCACAGTGTCAAGAAAGCAGTACGACGCTCAAACCACGACGCGTGAGTGCCGTGTTGTGGCCGCTCTCCTCCTCTCTCTCGGATGCCTCGCCCCTTCCTGACACGATCCTCGCAGCACCTCCTTCTGCTCCGGTGCTGTGGCGCGACTGGTCACGCTGTGGCATCCGACGGACCTGGCTCAAAGTGATCCGCAGCCAAACCATCTGCCTGGAAAGCTCCTCTCAGCTCTCGCCATCACTTGCACAAGCGCCCACGGAGAAACTGTTGACGCGAGCGGAGCGCGCACATTGGCGTCTCTCCTGGGAGCTGCGCCTGGCGCGCAACGCTCGTCCATCGGACGCTCCCCGACTGGTCGTCACGCTTCACGGACTGCCTGCCACATTTGCTTCCGCCTTTGGCTTTGATTTGCTTGCCACGGCCTAACGCCTGACTCCACATCTTCTGACATTCCTCAAAAGGATCGAACGGAGCAGCGCTCTCTTTATCGATCTCGCTCAATGATGGAACCGTCATCTCTGCCTCTTTCCGATGAGACTACACGGCAAAGTTCCTTCTCTCCAATTTTGCCTGAGCTTATCTCGTTGCGCAACCCGTGGGCTATTCTCACGGGAGCCAACCTCAGTGGAGCAAATCTGACTGGATGCTTTATTTACGCGATAGCAGCCTGGGATGTCAGATTAGAGAATACTCTCCAATCTAATCTGGTCATTACACGTCTTTCGCAAAATACGATCACGGTCGATCATCTGGAGGTTGCCCAATTTATTTACTTGTTGCTTAACAACCAGAAAATTCGTCATGTGATTGATACGATTACCTCGAAGGTGGTTCTGATTCTTGGACGCTTCACTCCTGAACGCAAAGCCATCTTGGACGCCCTCAGAGACGAGCTACGGAAGAACAACTATTTGCCAGTGCTCTTCGATGTTGAGAAACCAGCAAGCCGTGATCTGACAGAAACCGTCAGTACTCTCGCACATCTTGCTCGCTTCATTATCGTTGATCTCACTGACCCAAGCAGCGCTCCACATGAAGTCGCAACGATCATCCCTCACACGATCGTCCCGATCCAACCGCTGCTTTCGAGCAAGCCACTGCTGCTTGATGGTGAAACTGTGGAGAGACGCGAATTTGCCATGTTTGAGGACTTAAGACGCCGGTATCATTGGGTCCTGCCAACGTTTCGCTACCAGGAGACGGCTGAACTGCTCGCCTCTCTCCACGTACAGATCATCGGACCAGCAGAACAGAAGGCCAAAGAATTGATGCACCTGTCGTCTAGCTCATAAATCGGCTCTGACACAGATGAGGTGATAGGTTCTTCGGATCTTACGCAACCTCGCTGATCCCAGCTGTGGTATGCTGAGAGTTTGTGCCGCTTTTCATCATCTTCGGTTTCTTCAGACGACCCATCTGTTGTCCTTGATTGTTCTTCTTCTTGTCCTTTCTATCCTGATTCTTTTTGCTCCGATGAAGCACGCGAAGCTTGAGAAGATCGAATTCGGCGCGACCATACATGCTTCTTTTAATGAGCTTCAACCGATTTACATTCCCTTCTAAAGGACCGTTTGAACGAACTGTCAACTACACCTGATGATATGAATGGTGAACAGAGCTTTACTATCACTCACCCTTTTCATCCTTTGTATGGGCAAACTTTTCTTCTGCTGTCCCAGCGTTTTGCCTGGGGAGAAGAGCGCGTCTTCTTTTCTGATCCGCAGACCCATCACGTTCGTTCCTTGCCTCAGGCGTGGACAAGTCTTGCCCTGCCAGATCCTTTTCTGGTTGTCGCTGCTGGTCAAACCGTGCTACGTTTTACTGACTTACAGCAACTCGCGCAGCTACTCAGGCAGAAGCAGACTCACGGTCAGGAGGGACACTGATATGGTTCAGCATGTGACAGCTCATCATCTTAGTCGGCTCGCATGTTTGTATGTACGTCAAAGTACGTTGCAACAAGTGTTAGAGAACACGGAAAGTACCTCCCGCCAATATGCGTTGCGTGAGCGCGCTCGCGCATTGGGATGGGCAGACGAGCGCATTATGGTCATTGATCAAGATCTGGGCCACTCGGGAGCTTCCACTGTCGACCGCCTGGGCTTCCAGCGACTCGTTGCCCAAGTAGGACTTGGGCAAGTCGGATTGGTCTTGGGGCTGGAGGTCTCCCGGCTCGCACGCAACTCGAGCGATTGGCACCATCTGCTGGAGATTTGTGCGCTCACCCACACCTTGATTTTGGATGAAGAGGGACTCTATGATCCTGCTACGTTCAATGATCGCCTTTTGCTGGGTTTGAAAGGAACGATGTCAGAGGCTGAGCTCTTTGTGCTGCGTGCCCGTTTGCAAGGGGGGATCCTCAACAAGGCGCGGCGTGGAGCCCTCAAACTTGTCTTGCCCATGGGGTTGTGTTACACCGAAAGCGATACCGTTGTTCTTGACCCGAATGGGGCCGCGTGCAAGCCACCATTCGCGAGGTCTTTCACCGCTTTGAGCAGACCGGATCGGCGTTTACGACGGTCCGCCACTTTCACCAGGAACGCCTGCTCTTTCCCAGGCGCATTCGGTGCGGGCCGCATCAGGGAGAAATTGTGTGGGGAGAGATAGAACATCATGATGTCCTGCGCATTCTGCACCATCCAGCCTATGCAGGAGCCTACGTCTTTGGACGCACACGTTCCACGAAAACCGCGGATGGCAAGGTGCATATTGTCGATGTACCTGGCTCCGAGTGGTTTGCCCTTGTGAAGAATGCTCATGTAGGGTACATTACGTGGGAGGACTACGAGAGAAACGAGGCACAACTGGCAGTGAATAGTCAAGCCTATGCTCCCGAGCGCTTTTCTCCGCCACGGGAAGGACCGGCGCTCTTACAAGGACTCATCATCTGCGGCAAGTGCGGAGAACGGATGACGGTGCGCTATCATCAGCGCCGAGGCCAGCGCATCGTGCCCGATTATCTCTGTCAGCACAAAACTATTCAACAGGGAGAGCCTCCCTGTCAACGCATTCCTGGGTCCGACGCAGGACCCTGGCCATTGGAGCACTGCTGGAAGAGCGGATAACTCCAGAAGCAGTAGCGATGACGATTGCCGTGCAAGACGAGGTCGTGAACCGAGCGGCAGAAGCACAGCGCTTGCGGCATCTGCAAGTCGAACGCGCGCAATATGAGGCCGATCTAGCGCAACGCCGCTACGCAGATCAGTGGATCCGGACAATCGCCTGGTCGCGATGGTCTTAGAAGCAGAGTGGAATACCAGGCTACGCGAACGAGAAGAGGCGCGAGCTGTTGAAGAGCACTACAACAGAGCCGATCAGCACCAGATGAGTGCACAAGAGCGTGCAGCGATCGAGGCGGTTCCAGAACGCTTTCGCCAGTTCTGGAATGATCCCAAGACCACCGCGCGCCAACGTAAACAAACGCTTCGTCTCCTAATTGAAGATGTGACCGTCCATAAAGCTGATCAGATTATCGCGCATATTCGTTTCAAGGGGGGAGCAACGCAGACCATCACGATTGCGCTTCCTCCGCCGTTTGCCCAGTCGCGCTTGACGGCCCCATCGACGCTGGAAGCCATCGATCGTTTGCTCGATGAGTATACCGATGCAGGGGTCGCTGAGCAGCTCAATCGAGCCTCGCTACCGCACCTTTGATGGCTTGCTCTTTGAGAGCATGCATGTCTGCCAGTTGCGTCGACATCATGGTCTCCCTGATCGCTATACACGCTTGCGTGCGGAAGCGCATGCTGACCGCCGAAGAACTGGCGCAACGTCACGGCGTCACAGCTCAAACCGTTTGGCGTTGGTATCGGCAGGGACGCATTGTGGGAATATGTTACAATGATCGCAGATCATCTCTCTTCCCTCCTCAAGAGGTGGATCAACAACGACCGACCGAGTTGAAATGAGAGTGATCCAAGCAACGAGGTGCATTATGCAACATGATCGTTGCTCCACGAGAGCGTCAATCCCGCAAAAACCGCATCTTTGTCTTGTTGTACGCCAGTCACAAACGAGTCAAATGCTTTAAGATGGCTGGCTTCCACGAAAGCGAGCCATGCGTCAAGCTGTTCTCCCGTGCGCGCACGTAGCATCTGCAGAAATTTCTCCACGAGGCAGTAGGCTGTCTCAATGTGTGGGCTTGCTTGCTTCAACTGCCGGAGGCTCTCTTGCTCCTCTTTTGTCAAATCGTCTTGCTTGCGGAAAAAGAGCCAGGTTGTCTGTTGTGTGGAGAGAGCCAAGAGCGGATTGGGCTGCATGGCGGTCTCTCTGGCAGCGGATGAAGAACCTCGCTTGGAGGCAGATGGTTCCAATGTTGCTAGATAGCGATACATCGCACGCCCGGAGCCTTTGTAGCCTTTGGCTCTCAGTTCTCTTTCCAGTTGTGATCCCTTGCGACACCCCTGCTGCCAGCGTGAAAGCAGGTAGGTCTTATACGGATCAATCAGACTCGCCCGTTCCCGGCGGGGACCAGAATAAGGAATGTCTCCACGACTGAGCCACCCTCGAACCGTTCGCTCGGCCATGCCCACTTGAGCAGCAATGTCAGTGCTCGTTAGGCCTTGTTCTCGTAACATCATCATGTGCTCGTAACGAGCTATTCGCTCGGCCTGACGAGCATGCTGTGCCTGTTGGACGGCTCGTGTCCTTGCAGGGCGTTTCTCTTCGCTCAGAGGTTTCTCCTCTGCAGAGACCTTGGCCTTTGTCTGCTCTGCACGACGGATCTGAGCGAGGCTCTGGGCAAGCTGGACCGAGACGCAAGCCGCAAGATTCTTCACCAGATGCCAGCGGTCGCTCACTTGTCTGGCCTGGGGAGCCCCTTTGGAAATCGCCGAGGCATACTCAGATGAACCATCGCGGCTCACGATGTCGATGTGGGGATGGGCCTGCAACCAAGCTGAGACGGTCTCAACTCTGCGGTCGGGTAAAAGATCAATTGGTCGATGCTGCTCCAGATCACAGATCAGGGTGCCGTAGCGGCGTCTACGCTTCCATGCCCAGTCGTCCAGTCCAATTACTCTCGGCTCTTGTGCGGCAGGCGGTTCAAATTTTCGAACCAGGCGTAAGATGGTATCACGACTACCACTCATACCCTGTTCGCTGCCTATATCCTCTCCGGCTTGGCCGCCTACTGCAAGCCCAAGCCGACAGAGTGCTTCTTGCAAGCGTTTTGTGCGCTGCGCGTGAGGATGACAGAGCGCTGGAAGCTGTTCTGCAAAGATCTTTCGCGCACACGTGCTCTTTTTGCAGAAGAAACGACGAACCTCAACAATGAGACGGACGAGACGGCCACTCATTGGAAGATCGTGCAAGGTTCTGCTATAGCGACTTTGCACGCGTTTGGAGATGGTCCCACAACAAGGACACGTCGCTGTTGGCAAGATTGTACGCAAGGTAATGGTGATCTCATTGACAACAGTGACCTGCGAAATTTGCAGATTTTCATCGATGAGTTCTGGAAAGATGATCATAGTTTTCTACTCGGATAGGGAAATGTGGAAAAATTGTTCAACTTTGTAGTATACCACATTTTTCATCAGCGAGGTTGCGTAAGATCC
>WNFY01003621.1_pt1 | contig 16694 bp, 17 predicted proteins | sample 5400091 | NCBI WGS metagenome assembly WNFY01 (sample SAMN13153364, study PRJNA577476) | soil metagenome | isolation source: 60 cm soil or saprolite under grassland replicate 1 | place: USA:California | collected 2016-06-15
TCCAGCAGTGGAAGCGCGAACGTGCGGCCGATCACGGAGGCGACCGCGACGACTTCCTTCGTCTCCGGGCTCAACCGGTCGAGCCGTGCCTGCAGCGCCTCCTGCACGAGCGAGGGAACCTGGAGCTCGTCGATGCCGACCGCCAGCTCGTAGCGCCCGTTCTCGCGCCGAAGCGCCCCGCGCTCGACGAGATCCCGCAGCGCTTCCTCGAGGAAGAACGGATTGCCGCCCGCGCGGGCGACGAGGAGGTCCGCGACGCTCTCGGGAAGCTCGGCCTCCGCGATGGCGAGCGCTTCGTCCCGTTCCAGGGGGCCGAGCTCGAGCTCGCGGTAGCGGTGCGGGTAGCGCTGTCGCGCGAGCTGGCCGAGCTGCCAGGACCGGTGTTCCCGCTCGCTCCGGTAGAGGAGCACGAGTGCGACCGCATCGTCGTCCGTGATCGGAAGCAGTTCCTCGAGGAGCTCGAGGGTCGCCTCGTCTGCCCAGTGCAGGTCTTCGAGGACGAGGCAGAGAGGTTGATCGCGCGCAAGTGCGGAAACGAGCTCGTAGAAGGCCTCGAACGTCTGGCGCTGAACGCTGTCGCTGGAGAGCTCGCCGATCTGCTGGGCAAGATCCGGCTCGAGCGCAACTCCCAGGAGCGTGGCGAGGAAGGGATAAGCGTTCTCTCGGTTGTCGTTCAGCCGTGCGAGCGCGGCCTTCAGCTCGAGACGAGCGCGCGTCTCGGGATCGGAGATCCCCAGGCCGAGCCAGTCGCGGAGCACGTCGCGCACCGGCCAGTAGGCGAAGCTTTCGGCGTACGCGGCGCCGTGTCCTACGAGGAAGCTGACCTCGTCCGCGAAGCGCGCTCTCGTCTCCGCGACGAGCCTTGACTTGCCGATTCCCGGCTCGCCCGTAATCGAGACGACGGCTCCGCGACCCGTGGTGAGGTCGGCAAACACCGCCTCGAGCGCCGCCCGCTCGGCTTCGCGGCCTACGAAGGGTGTCGCGGCCTGCGGCTCGTCGCTCACGCCGCGCTCTCCTCCCACGAGGAATGCCTCCACGGGTGAGCTCTTCCCCTTCAGCTCGACCTCGCCGAGCGGCTGAAGCTCGAAGCGGCCTTCGATCTGTCGAGCGGTCGACGGCCCGACGGCGACCCCGCCCTCTCCGGCGACCGCCTGCAAGCGCGCCGCAACGTTGACGGTGTCGCCGAGCGCGTTGTACCGCTCGTCCGCAGGTGCCTCGGTGTCCATGAGGACGACCGGCCCGGTGTTGATCCCGAAACGCGCAGCGAGCACGACGCCGTACGCCTCGCTGACCTGTCCCGCGTAGTCGCTGAGCGTGTCCTGGGCAGCAAGCGCTGCGCGCACCGCCCGCTCCGAGTCGTCCTCATGAGCGTTCGGCGCGCCGAAGAGCGCGAAGAGGCCGTCCCCTGTGAGCTGGGCCACGGTTCCTCCGAAGCGGCGCACCTCCGCCGCGATCAACCCGGTGATCTCGTCGAAGAGAAACTTGGACCGCTCCGAGCCGAGCTGCTCGCCGATCGTCGTCGACCCGGCGACGTCCGCCATCAGCACAGTCACGATCCGCCGCTCCCCGGCAGGCTCGTTCATATTGCGATTATCGCCTGCGCGCGCCCAGGCTTAGGGGTGCGCGGCGTGCACCCAGTGCGGCCCGCCCCAGCTCAGGTCGTACGGGTAGTGGTGGATCACGTGCGCCCAGATCGTCCACGCGATCCAGCGCGAGGTGCCGTAGAAAAACGCGGCGCGGTAGATCGTCAGCAGCGCCCCGCGCGGTACCCAGCGGTTGATCCAGGGCCAGAAGCGGTCACCGCGGTAGATGTAGTTGTCGAAGAAGTCGCTCGTGAGCACGCGCCAGCTGTAGAGGCCATAGACCATCCAGACCGCGTCCCACATCGAGCCGAGCCCGCTGAAGTACGCGGCGGCGTCGGTCATCCGCCCCGTCTGGCCCGCGTAGGCCCAGGTGTTCAGGTGGAAGTGGAACGTCCACGGGAAGAGCAGCATCGTCCCGACGGTGTCGCCGGTGTCGGTGAGCGCGTGGGCGAACTGGCCGACGACGAAGCTCAGGCCCCAGAGCTTGCTCCCGAAGACCTTCCAGATGATCAGGCCGATCACGAGCCCGTAGAGCAGCGAGTGCGTGAAGCCGAAGCCCGGCCAGCCACGGTGGAACTTGGCCGGGTCGGTGGCCTTCAGGTCCCACGGGCCGATGTGGATCCCGTAGACGAACCACTTGGTCATCATGTCCGGCGAGTACGAGCCGATCAGCAGCGGCACGAAGGCGACCTTCAGCTTCAGGTGCCGCTGGAAGGCGTACGGCTCGAGGTCGTGTGCGGCCCAGCTCACGAGAGGCGCCTGACGATGGTCGGCACAGCCCAGGCAGCGAGCACGATGTACGCGACGCCGACCCAGAACGAGAGCAGGAAGTCGGTCACGGCGACGCCGATCGCGACGTAGACGGCGGCCGCAAGGACGTACCCCGCGAAGACGCGCAGGTCGGGCCGGTTCGGGAGCCCGTCCTTCAGGAGTCGCAGTCGCATGTGCGCTCGCCGAGGAGGATGCGCCTGCCGCACGACTCGCAGAAGCGCTCGCCGCGGCGCAGCGCCTTGCGCAGCCGCGGCACCGCGAGGGCGCCGGCGAGCGCGAAGGCGAGGAGCACGGAGGCGAGATCCGGGTCGAGCACGACTCGGCGAGAGGCTAACGCGCTAGATCCGAGAGCGCGTCACTTTCGTATTGATAGTCATGGACAGGACGATCTCCCTCTCAGGTGGCGTCGCGATCATCGCCGCGGTGCTCGCCGGTTGCGGCTCGACCTCCGGACACCGAAGCGCTGCGGACACCGTCTCGCTCGCATCGGTGTCTGGGGTCGGCAGGGTACTCGTCGATTCGAAGGGCTTCGCGCTCTACAGCCCGAAGCAGGAGAAGGGCGGATCGATTCGCTGCACGGGCAGCTGCGCCACGATCTGGTTGCCGCTGACCGTCAAGGGCAATCCGACAGCCGGCTCCGGACTGACGCTCGGGACGCTCATGCGCCCCGACGGCAAGACGCAGGTCACCTTCGACGGCAAGCCTCTCTACCGCTTCGCCGAGGACAACTCGCCGAAGAGCGTGAGCGGCAACGGTGTCTCCGACAACTTCGGCGGCAAGAGCTTCACCTGGCACGTCGCATCGCCCGGCAAGACGACCGCGAGCACGGGCGGCGGGAACTACAGCTCCGGCTACTAACGTCGGCCGTTAGGCTCGCGGCGTGTGCTTCGAGCTCGACTCCTCGCCGCCGATCCCCGCGATCTCGGGCGCGGCAGTCTCGCACCGGGAGCTCGAGCTCGAGGCGGCCGACGGCAACCGGTTCGCCGCCTTCGCCGCCGAGCCGGACGCGCCGACCGGCGCGTGCGTCGTGATCCTCCCGGACGTACGCGGGCTCTACCGCTTCTACGAAGAGCTCGCGCTGCGCTTTGCCGAGCGCGGGCACCGGGCGATCGCGATCGACTACTTCGGCCGCACTGCGGGAGTGGGGAAGCGCGGAGAGGACTTCGAGTACCGCGAGCACGTCGACCAGACCATTCCGGACGGCATCCAGGCGGACGTGCGCGCCGCGGTCGAGTGGCTGCGAGGCGAAGGCTGCGGCGCGATCTTCACCGTTGGCTTCTGCTTCGGCGGCCACCACTCATGGCTGGCAGCCGCCGGCGGCCACGGCCTGGCCGGGGCGATCGGCTTCTACGGCGTCCCGGGCGCGCGCGATGGCCATCCCGGGCCCAGCCAGCGGGCCCGGGAGATGGAAGCGCCGATCCTGGCTCTGCAGGCGGCTGCCGACGCGCACATCACCGCCGAAGCGAATGCCGAGTTCGAGCGAGCGCTCGAGACGGCCGGCATCGAGCACGAGCTCGTCTCGTACGAAGGCGCCCCACACAGCTTCTTCGACCGCAAGCAAGAGGACTTCGCCGAAGCGTCAGAAGACGCCTGGAACCGAGTCCTCGACTTCATCGCGCGCCACACCGCCTAGACTAAACTGGATCCAAAATCGGGTGTTTTCCTAACCAAAAGACGGGAAAAGGACTAGGTGTACTCGACTTCGGATCCGAAATCTGGGAGGATCAGCCAATGACCCGCTTGCTTTCGAGGCTTCGCGATCGCGTTCGGTTCAACGGGAACGGCCATGCCAACCGGCCGCGGCGCGTTCATCGCGAGATCCGGATGCGCTACGTCGTCACTGCTGCTGAGTCGGCGCCCTGCACCTGCCCCGACTTCTGCGAGCGTGACCACGGCGCCGAATAACCCCATGGCATCGGTAGCAAGAGCCGAGATCGCGCCGGCTGCAGCGCCGCGCCAGGACGAGGTCCTGACGCCCGAGGCGATCGAGTTCGTCGCGGAACTCGAGCGCCGCTTCGGCGCGCGCCGGCGTGAGCTCCTCCAGGCCAGGGCCGAACGGCAGCAGCGGCTCGACGGAGGCGAACTCCCTGACTTTCTCTCCGAGACGCGGGAGATCCGCGAGGGGGACTGGACGATCGAGCCGGTCCCGGCCGGCCTGCAGGACCGCCGCGTCGAAATCACCGGCCCGACCGACCGGAAGATGGTCATCAACGCCCTCAATTCCGGCGCGAAGATGTTCATGGCCGACTTCGAGGACGCGAACTCTCCGACCTGGGCCAACATGGTCGAGGGCCAGGCGAACCTCGTCGACGCGATCGAGCGGACGATCGAGCTCGAGACCCCGGACAAGACCTACCGCCTCGAAGACGAGACGGCGACGCTGCTCGTCCGCCCACGCGGCTGGCACCTCCCCGAGCGGCACGTTCAGGTCGACGGCGAGCCCGTGAGCGGGAGCCTGTTCGACTTCGGCCTCTACGTCTTTCACAACGGCAAGCGGCTCATCGACCGCGGCGCCGGCCCGTGGCTCTACCTGCCGAAGCTCGAGAGCCACCTCGAGGCGCGGCTCTGGAACGACGTCTTCACGCACACCGAGGACGCACTGGGGCTCGAGCGCGGCTCGATCCGCGCGACGGTGCTGATCGAGACCGTCCTCGCCGCCTTCGAGATGGACGAGATCCTCTGGGAGCTGCGCGAGCACATGGCAGGGCTCAACGCGGGCCGCTGGGACTACATGTTCAGCGTCATCAAGAAGTTTCGCGACCGGCCCGAGTTCGTCCTCCCCGACCGGAACAGCGTGACGATGACCGCCCCGTTCATGCGCGCATACACGGAGCTGCTCGTCAAGACCTGCCACCGGCGCGGGGCCTACGCGATGGGCGGGATGGCCGCCTTCATCCCGAGCCGCAAGGACGCGGAGCTGAACGAGAAGGCGATCACGAAGGTGCGCGAGGACAAGCAGCGCGAGTCGGGCGACGGCTTCGACGGGACCTGGGTCGCGCACCCGGATCTCGTGTCAGTGGCGCTCGCCGAGTTCGACCGGCCCAACCAGCTCGACCGGCAGCGGCCCGAGGTCGAGGTCGGCGCCGCCGAGCTGCTCGACGTCGCGTCGACTCCGGGCGAGGTCACCGAGGAGGGCCTGCGCAACGACGTCAGCGTCGGGATCCAGTACCTCTCGTCGTGGCTCCGCGGAACCGGCGCGGCCGGGATCAACAACCTGATGGAGGACGCCGCCACCGCCGAGATCGCGCGCTCCCAGGTCTGGCAGTGGATCCGTCACGGCCGCTTCGAGCGCGACCGCGTGCACGACGTGATCCGCGAGGAGCTGGCCAGCCTGCGCGAGACCTTCGGCGACGAGATCTACAACAAGAGCCGCGCGGACGACGCGCGCGACGTCTTCGAGCAGGTCGCACTCGGGGACGACTTCGTCGAGTTCCTGACGCTGCCGGCTTACGACTACCTGGAGGGGGACGATGGGCGGTAACGGCAAGGCCAACGGACGCTGGACCGGGATCGAGAGGCCCTACACGCGCGAGGACGTCGAGCGCCTGCGCGGCACCGTGCACGTCGAGCACACGCTTGCGCGGCTCGGCGCCGAGCGGCTCTGGGAGCTGCTCCACAGGGAGCCGTACCTCCCGACCCTGGGTGCGCTGACCGGCGGCCAAGCCGTCCAGATGGTCAAGGCCGGCCTCAAGGCGATCTACCTCAGCGGCTGGCAGGTCGCCGCCGACGGCAATCTCGCCGGGCAGACGTACCCCGACCAGAGCCTCTACCCGTGCAGCAGCGCTCCCGCGCTCGTGCGGCGGCTGAACAACGCGCTGCTGCGGGCCGACCAGATCCACGCGGCCGAAGGCGACACGGATAGGTACTGGCTCGCGCCGATCGTCGCCGACGCAGAGGCCGGCTTCGGTGGGCCGCTCAACGCGTTCGAGCTGATGAAGGCCTTCATCGAGGCCGGTGCGGCGGGCGTGCACTTCGAGGACCAGCTCTCGTCCGAGAAGAAGTGCGGGCACCTCGGCGGGAAGGTGCTCGTGCCGACGTCCCACTTCCTGCGGATCCTCGCGGCCGCTCGGCTCGCGGCCGACGTCTGCGGCGTGCCTACGGTCCTCGTCGCCCGCACCGACGCACTCAGCGCGACGCTGCTGACGAGCGACGCCGATCCGGCCGACGAGCCGTTCCTGACCGGCGAGCGCACTCCCGAAGGCTTCTTCCGCGTCCGCGAGGGGCTGGACGCGGCTATCGCCCGCGGTCGTGCCGCGGCGCCGTACGCCGACCTCGTCTGGTTCGAGACCTCGACCCCGGACATGGGCGAGGCCCGCGAGTTCGCGCAGGCCGTCCACGAGGAGTTCCCGGGCAAGCTGCTCGCCTACAACTGCTCGCCGTCGTTCAACTGGCGCAAGCACCTCGACGACTCGGAGATCGCTTCCTTCCAGGAGGATCTCGCGGAGCTCGGCTACCGCTTCCAGTTCGTGACGCTGGCCGGCTTCCACTCGCTCAACGCCGCGATGTTCGAGCTCGCGCGCGGCTACGCGGACGAGGGGATGAGCGCGTACGTCCGTCTGCAGGAGAGCGAGTTCGCGTTCGAGGAGCACGGCTACACGGCGACGCGGCACCAGCGCGAGGTGGGCGCCGGCTACTTCGACGCGGTGGCGCAGGCGCTCGGCGAGAGCTCGACGCTCGCGCTGGAAGGCTCCACGGAGGCCGCCCAATTTCGGACCTGATCGCACCGGAGCAAGAAGGCGGCACCAAGGCCGACGAGATCGCGCTTGCGCTCGAGGATGCGATCATCTCGGGCGAGCTGACTCCCGGGAGCGTCCTGCGCCAGGAGCAGCTCTCGGCGCGGTTCGAGGTGAGTCGCACGCCGGTACGGGAGGCGCTGCGCCGGCTCGCCGCGACGGGTCTCGTCTCGTTCGTTCCGAACCGCGGCGTTCGCGTGCGGACGATCGCGCGGGACGAGCTGCGGCAGGCGTTCATGGTGCGGGCCGAGCTCGAGGCGCTGGTCACGGGGCTTGCGACCCCGCGGATGACAAAGGCGTCGCTCGAGGCGCTCGCGGCCGCGGAGGGGCAATTTGCCGAGCTGACCGAGGAATTGCTGGACCGGCGGCGCAGCGAGGCGGAGCGCACGCGCCTGACCGGCGACTGGGTGCGCGCGAACTACCGCTTCCACGACGTCATCTACGAAGCGGCCGCGGTGCCGCTGGTGGAGCGAATCGCAAAGAGCGCGCGCCGCACGTTCCTCAGCCGCTGGAGCCCGGGCGGCCCGGAGATCGACGACCTCTACCGGCAGAACGTCTATCAGCACCGCGCGATCAGAGATGCGATCGCCGCCCGCAGCGTCGAGGGGGCCCGGGCGCTCGCGCACGAGCACGTCCTTCATTCAGGCCGCCTGCTCGAGGTGATCCTCGAGCACAGAAGCGCTGCTTAGGACTGCGCCGCAGGTAACGCGTCGGCCGTGGGGCGGGCGCGAAAGTCGCGAACGTCGCGAACGCAGAGCACGAGCGCCGTCGTGACGACGATCCAGGCGGCGCCGATCCACAGGGTTGTCGACATCCCAATCACCCCCGCGACCGGTCCCGCGATCGCATAGCCGGCGGGCAGGAACGCCATCGCGCCGAACCAGTTGTACGCGCCCACACGGGAGAGCTTCTCGCGGGGGATTCGCTCCTGCAGGCTCGTCTCCCAGACCACGGTTCCGAAGGAGAAGGCAAACCCGGCGAGGACCGCCGCCGCGCCAATCGCAGGCGCCGGCGCGCGCAGGGCAAGCAGCACGCATTGAACGGAAGTGACCACGAAGAGGGGGCCGATCACGACCCACGAACGCGCAGGCCGCAGGCGCAGACCGGCGAGGCCTCCCGCAAGCGAGCCGATCGCCTCGCCGGTGACGACGATCGTCCACGCCGCGGCACCGCCGAGGGAGTGCTTCGCGATGTAAGGCCCAAGCACGAAGAACGGCGCATAGGTGATGAGGAAGTAGAGCGAGATCCAGAAGGTCAGCAGCCAGACCCAGGTGTGCTCGGTGAACGCGCGCCACCCGTCGACGAGCTCGCGGAGGAAGTTCGGCGCGTCGGTCTTGGACGCCAGAGCCGGAAGGTGCATGCGGGCGAGCAGCAAGGCGCTGACGGCATAGGTCGAGGCATCGAGCAGCAGCGCATAGCCGGAGCCGACCGTCGCGACGAGGGTTCCGCCGACGGCTGCTCCGAGCGGGAACGCGGCATAGCGCGCGATACTCATCAGCCCGTTCGCCTGTTGGAACAGCGACTCGGGAACCGTCTCGGCCACGAGCCCGGTCGAGGCGGGGGAATGGAAGGCAACCGCGGCGCCGCCGACCGCCTGGAGGAGGACGAGCTCCCAGACGTGTGCGTGGCCGCTCACCAGCAGGGCGCCCATCGTGGAGCGAACGCAGAAGCTCGCGGAGTCCGAGGCGATCATCACCAGGCGCCGCGGCAGGCGGTCGGCGACGACGCCGCCCACCAGGAGCGTGCACACCTGCGCCAGCGTCCAGGCAGCGAAGGCGAGCCCGACCTCGGAAGCGGAGTTGCTCAGGCCGAGGATCGCGAACGCAACCGCGATCGGCGCCAGGTTGGTGCCGAAGAACGAGATCGTCCGGGCCGAGAACAGCAACCGGAAGTTGCGAAGGCGGAGGACGTCTCGAGGGCCCGGCATGAACAGATGATCGCCGACGGTCTGGTCGGGGGTCTAGCCCGGGGTCTAGCCGAGGAACGTCTGTGCGGCGGCGTGGTCGTCGCCGTCGGGCTCGTGGTGGTGCAACCACGGCCCGGCCATGGAGTAGGTCGCTCCGGCGAGGACGAGACCCGCTGCGATCGAGGCTCCGACGAGCGTAAGGCGGCGCGCCACGCCTACCTTCGCGAGCACGAGGCGCGGCACCCGCGGCAGATACGCGAGCACGTGCACGCCCGCGACCGCGAGGAAGACGATGAAGCTCAGCTTGTGGAGGCCGAGCACGATTCCGCGCCCGCTATGCGGCCCGAGCACGAGCAGCGCGACGCCGGTCGAGAGCAAGCTCGCCGTTGCCACGACGAGCAGCGGCGCGAGCGCCCGCAACAAGATGTGCGGCGGCCCGCGATCGACGTACGCTGCGTGCCCGGTGTAGTAGCGGAGCATCCGGTAGCCGGTGGTCGCGAGCTTCAGCGCGACCGGCGGGATCAGCAGCATCCCGACGAAGATGTGCACCGGCAGGAGAGGTCGCAGGAAGAGGATGGTGACGCCCTCGATCAGGAGCAGAACGATCAGCACGACGCCATTCGTCGCGGTCAGCCGCTCGTTCCTCACGGTTCCCAGCTCCACCTGAGAAGTGAAGCAACGGTTTCTAAGTAGCCGCTAAGAGCGGCGCTCGTTCAAGCGAGCTTCTCGATGATGCGGAGCAGTTCCTCGCGGCGGTAGCCCTGGCTGCGCGCGAACTCGACGAGCTCTCGCGCTTTCAGGATCACGGCTCCACGCTCGGATGTGCTTGCGACGGTGATGCCCCGGCCGCGGCGGAAGTCGAGCAGCCCCTCGTCGCGGAGGAGCCGCAGCGCACGCAGAACCGTGTTCGTGTTGACGCCGAGGACCGCGGCCAGGTCGCGGGCCGGCGGTAGCCGTTGCCCGGGACGCGCCTCTCCCTCCGCGATCGCCCGCCGCACCTCTGCCGCAACCTGCTCGTGGAGCTCGAGCGCCTCGCCGCGATCGACCTTGACGTCAATAATGGTGCTAACGATACTAGCGCCATCGACCCATGACAGCTACCTCGCCCGCACGCCCTTCGACGCCCGGCTTCATAGCGCTAATCAAGGAGGCGCGCCGGCGGGCCCGCCGGCGCTGGGCCGCCTACGGCGCTTTGACGCTCGCCGCGCTGGTGCTCGCCGGGGCGGTCGGCTTCTTCATCGGCCGTGGCGGTGGATCCGGGGCAAGCGCAGGCGGACCGGGACCGGGTTCCTCGAGGGGCTCCGCCGCCGGCAACGTCGACTTCCGTCCTGGCCCCGTTCGCTTCCTGCGGCAAGTGACGCTTCCGCCCACAACGGCTCCGGCGGCGGTGCGACGGGCTTTCGCGGCTCGCCGGTACTCAGCAGCTGCGCCGCGCCGGGCAGGTCGAGCGCACACGCCGCGTGGGCGGGTCGTCCTCTGGGTCTCTCCGGCCTACGGAGGCGGCTGGTGCGAGGGCCTCCAGCAGCCGCGCCTCGCGTTCAACCGGATGTCGGTTTCGTGCATCTGGCCGCGATCCTGGATGCGGCGCCGGATCGGAATGACGGGCGACCTGCCGCGCCTGTTTTGGGGACGCGTGCCCCAGCGCGCGGCGCGGCGCCTCGGCGTCCGCCTCTCGGATGATCGCTTCATGTCGGAGACGATCAGGAGCGGGTTCTTCCTCTTCACCGTCTCCGATCCGGTGCTCGCGCATGCAGGGCCCCAGGCGCTGGTTGCCCGCGACGAGCAGGGCCGGCTGGTGGCACGCGAGGAGATCGGCGACTTCTATTCGGAACCGTTCGCATTCGGCGGGATCCAACGACCGCCAGGAGGCGCCGACCTGGCGCGCAAGCACCGGCTGGTCGCGGTCGGAGAGGCTTCGATCTGGGCCGCCCCATCGTCCCTCCGGCCTGCTCGTTGCACGTGGCTTCAGATCGGCCGTGGCATCTACGGCGGAGGCTGCCGCCGCTATCAGGCACCCGCTCGCGGGCTGGCGGAAGTCGTCCCGCTGCGGCTTCGGGTCAAGGGGAAGGTGCTGACCGTGCTCTGGGGGCAGGCAGGCCGCGATGTCGCCCGGCTCGAAGTCCTCTTCCAGGACGGAAGCCGGGAGAGCCTCTCGCACGCGAACGGCGTCTTCCTCTATCCGGTGCCCGCGGAGCGCTGGCGCTCCGGCCACCGTCCCGCTTTCCTGGTTGCCCGCGACCAGCAGGGCCGGATCCTCGGCAAGCGCCTGCTCTACGAGTACACGCTCGCGCCCGCCTGAGCGCCGGCCGCTACAGCAGCATCAACCACTTGGAGCTGCAGCCGCAGTCCTTGTTCTTGCGCTGGCATTTGCGGCAGTCCCAGTACGTCCACCAGATCCACTTGAAGTGGTTGATCTCGACGACGATCAGGACGACACACCAGATGAAGATCTGCGTCCGGCTCACAGCTCCCAGCCTCGCGGGACCGACCGGTGCCTGTCAATGGGCCGTCTGGCCTATCGCCGGCTGGGCGTCCTTCTCATGTTTCGTTGCTCCAGCAGATCTTGATGAGTTGCCGGTTATGCGGCACCGCGCCCCAGAGACCGCCGGTGAACGCGGCGACGTGGTTCGGGACCACACCGAGCCGGACCGGCTCCAGGGTGATCGGGTGCCGCGCGGCAACGATCCGCGCGAGTCCGCCGGGCGCGGACATCCAGACCACGCCGCTTGCCGACGAGAGCAGCCCCGGAGGCGCGTCGAGCTCGTTGACCGTCAGGCGCGGCGGGCTGATCGTAGCTTCGAGCAGCTTCCGAACGGGCCGCTGCGTACGCGGATTGCGGTTCCCGGAGAACGGCTGTGCGACCCAGACGGCGTTCGGCGAGCGCGCGAGCGACCAGCCCGAGCCGTAGAAGCGCTGCTGGAAGACGACGCGACCACGAGCGGAGAGCTTCACCACCGCGCCCCAGCCGGTCGCCCACAACCCGCGGCCTTCGCCGAGCAAGTCGATCACGGTCGTCGACCTGAGGCGGACCCGCTGCACGACCGCATTGCGCCTCGGGTCGATCCTGAAGACGAACCGCACGCCGGCTTTCTCCGGATGCCCCTTGGCATAGACATCGCCTCCACCGACCCACACGCCGTCGCGCGTCGCGGCGATTGCGGATCCCAGAAGGATCGGTCCGTGGATTACGCGCACGACGCGGCCTGTACGCGGGTCGAGGCGTAGCACTGCCCCCGCATACCTCCGGGTCGAAGGGTTCGCCTCGCCGGTCACCCAGAGCGAGCCGAAGGCGTAGGCGATCCGGTAGGGGTTGGTCGGCAGATGGAAGAGACGCTGCACGCGGCCGGTGCCGGCGTCCACCCGCGCCAGCATCCCGGGACGGCCGGGGCCTGGACCGGCGATCGCGACCCAGAGCGTCCGCTGTCTGAGCAGGAGGAATCCCGGCCTGCCGGGCAACGAGACGGTCCGGACGATCGCATGTGGCGAAGGGCTCGGGCACAGTGCTCCTGGGCTCGCCGGCGGTGCCCGAGCGTCGAGTGGAGCAGCGGCCGGTGCGCAAGCTGCCGCTACCGCGGTTCCGACGATCACCTTCGCCGTCACGAACCGCTCCGCTCCCGGCCTCGCCAGTACGCGACGGCAGCCACCCAGGCGCTCGCGACCTCTTGGCCCTGCTCATCCACGGCAACGAGCTTCCTGGGCTGCATGAAGTCGTCGATGCGATCTGTGGGCACGGCGTAGTCGTAGCTTCCGTCGGCCTGGATCGGGATCAGCGCTCGCGTTCCGTCACCGTACTCCAGCTCGAGCCGCGTCGCTCCGGGCGCGCTCACGTGCCCCTCCAGTCCGTAGACCTTCGTGAAGTCGGACTCGTCCGAGCGCGTGCTGACGTTGAGCGGAGCCTGCTCGTCGGGCACGGCGGGGTCGTCCCAGTCGGCCGGGACCGGCGCTCGGCCGACCACCGCGCCACGATCGTCGGACGCGACGAGCTCGAGGCCGGACGCGTGGACGGTGGCACGGTGCGCCGCGGGTATCTCGAAGAGGAAGTAGCGGTTCTCGCCGAGGGGGATCCCATCGCTCGAGCCGTCGGCATAGCGCACCTGCAGACTTGCCGCGCCTGCGGCGTTGACGCGGCCACCGACGACGACCGGCGAGTCCGAGCCAGACTGGTCGTCGAAGGGCATCACGACGTCCAAGGGGCGCGCGCCGGCCTGGGCACCGGTGGTGCACGTAGCTCCGCGGCCACGCTCGCCGGCAGTGACGATCTCGGAGCAGCTACCGCCGCCGCGCAGTGACGCCGCGTAGAGCGTGGCCGTCTCGGTCGCGGCCACCGCGCGGGCGTGCTCGACGTCGGGGTTCAGCCGCAGGTCGGCCGGCAGCCCGCGGTCGACCGCCGCGATCTCCTGCTTGACGTGTTCCGGGGCAGGCCATCCCAGGAGCGCGGCGCCGAGACCCGCTCCCGTCAGCGAGAGCCCTGCGGCCGATGCGACGGCCACGATCACCCTTCGGCGGCGCCTTCGCGCGAGACGCGAGCCGTAAGCGGCGAGGAGGTCGTGGTGGAGAGTGTCGTGCATCACTTCTCCTCACATATGCGCCGAACCGTTCCCCGCGTTTCGGTCCGACGGAAACAGCGCGGCCTCGCCGGTGTATATGCGAGTGAGGTGTCCGAGAGCGACGCGCAGTTGCTTCGCCGTGCCCGTGCCGACCCCGAGGCCCTGGGCGAGCTGTATGTGCGCTACCGCGACCAGCTCCACCGCTGGTTTCGCTCCCGTGTGCCGGAGAGCGACGCCTCGGAGCTGACGGCCGAGTTGTTCGCGCAAGTGGCCCTGAGCCTGCGCCGCTTCCGTGACGAGGCCGGCGGCTCGGCCGCCCCGTGGCTCTACGGAATCGCGAAGAACCTCGTGCGCCGCTACCACGAGCGCGGCCGCGTCGAGACCGCCGCGAGGCGACGGCTCCGGATGCCGCTCCGAGCGTACGAGCTCGATCTCGACGCGATCGACGACCGGCTCGTGGCCAAAGCGGCAGAGCCAGCCCTGGTGTCTGCGCTCGAGTCCCTCCCTTCGGGACAGCGCGAGGCGGTCGAGTTGCGCGTCGTCGACGAGCGGCCCTACGAGGAGATCGCGGGCAGGCTCGGGTGCACGGAGACCGCGGCCCGTCTCCGGGTCATGCGCGCGCTCGGGAAGCTCGCCCGGCTCGTCGGTGCCTAGGCTTGCGCCGGACCAGGTCGAGCGCGGCGGGGCGGCTCTTCGCGGCCGCATCGAGACGCTCGAGCAGGCGCCGAACGCGCGGGTCCCCGGCCGACCCGGCCCGGAAGGCGGCGTGGATTCGCCGCTTCGGGGGATTTGTGCGGACCGGGCGCGCGACCAGCGAGTCGGGCAGGTCGAGCTGCGAGAGCAGCGGCACGAGCGCAAGTCCCACGCCCGAAGCTCTTGGCAGCCGCCCGGTGCGAGGCCGGCAGGACGACCTGGATCGGGTCGTCGAGCAGTGGCACGAGCTCGATCCCCGCTCCCGGCTCGAGCGGCACGAAGTCGTACTCCCAGAGGATCGCGAGGTCGACCTCGCCGCCGCGCAGTCGCGCGAGACCGAGCTTCGGGTCTGAGTCGAGGATGTGGACGTCGAGACCGTTGTCGCGCACGGCGTCAGCGACGATCGTTGCCGCGGCACTCGCGAACGAGGCGATGCGCAGTGCGGGCTCGGTGCCGCTCGCGACCGCCTTGGCCTCGGCCTCCGCGGCGGCAAGCTTGACGAGGATCTGCTCGGTTCGATCGACGAGCACCTCCGCGGCCGGGGTGAGACGCACGCTCCGGCCCCGGCGCTCGAGCAGCTCGATCCCGAGCTCCCGCTCGAGGGCGCTGAGTTGCTGCGAGACGGCGGAAGGCGTGAACGAAAGCGAGCTCGCTGCGGCGCGGATCGTCCCGTGCAGGGAGACCTCTCGCAACATGCGCAGGCGCCGGACGTCGAGCATCAGTTCTGCTTAACGATAGGGCAAGCAATCGCACTTGGTGTGTGGCGCTGCGGCTGGCAGCGTGTGCGGGGCGGTGACGACTCTCCGGCGCCTCGGCTTTGCGTTCTGGCTGACGCGTGTCCGGCTCGCGCGGCGCGGCGGGCGGTTCCTGCTCGTCGCGGTCGGGGTAGCCACCGCTGCCGCAATGCTCGCCGCCGTGGTCGCCGGCGCCCTCGCTGCGCAGGACCGCGACGTCGCGAAGCGGGTCTCGGCGATCGACGAGGGCTCGCGCTCCATCCATGTGACGTGGTTCAGCGTCGGCGGCCAGGCGGCGCCGTACTCGACGCTGGACCGGCACGTCCGCGGGAAGCTCCGGACGGTGACCGATCGCCCGGCGGCGGCGACCTCGCTCTACCGCGAGAGCCAGCTCGGCGGAGCGTTCCTCAGCCTCGGCGCGGTCGACGACCTCGGCCGCTGGGTGCGGGTCCGCTCCGGACGGCTGCCGCGTCCGTGCACGCTGCGCCGCTGCGAGGTGCTCGTCGTCCGAAAAGGCGGGCGGCTCCCGGATGTGCCGGGCCTGCGCCTCGTGCCCGTCGGCGAGGGGGACGTCGTCTCGGCCACGCTCTTCGGCGACGCGGTTCCGTCGCTCGGGCTGCATCAGTCGACGTTCGTCCGCCAGATGGCGCGCTACCACCGGCCCGCGCCGCCGCCTCTCGTGCTCGCCAACGGCGTCGCCGGGCTCGACCGCTGGCCGCGGCTGCACGACGCCTACCGCACCTACAGCTGGGTGGTGCCGCTCGACCGGAAGCTGGTCCATTCGTGGTCGGCCGGATCGCTGGCGACGCGGATCGACCGCGTGCGCTCCGAGCTGCAGGGTGAGGATTTCGACTTCGTCGTGGAGGCGCCGACGGACGAGCTGCGCACTGCCGTCGACTCCGGCCGGGTCGTCGCGCGCCGGCTGTTCCTGCTCGGCGGCGAGGCTGTGGCGCTGTTGCTCGCGTTCGCGGTGCTCGCGGGAGCGCGGCTGCGGCCGGACGTCGAGGCGTCGCGGCAGCGGCTCGTCTCGAGCGGTGTCCGCGGCTGGCAGGTCTGGTTGCAGACGGCGAGCGAGGCTGCCGTGCCCGCGATCGCCGGGACGGTGGTCGGCTGGGTTGTCGGAGCGGCGGCGGCAGCGATCGTCGCTTCGCGTGCCGGCGAGCCCGTCGGCTCTTTGCTGCGGCACTCGGTTCTGTCCGGACGCGGGATCGCGGCAGGGGTACTGCTCGCGGCCGCCGCGGCCCTCGTGCTGGTCGTGACACTCGCGATGCGGCCGGTAGCTCTGCGCGGGATCTCTGTCACGCCGCTCGACGTCGCGGCGCTCGGGGCCGTCGTCGCGGTCGCGGTTGCCCTGGCGCGCGGCGCGGCGGACGCGAGTGCTTTCCTGGCCGGGAACGGGACCGGGGTCGTCCTCCTGCTCTTGCCCGTGCTCGTCGTCTTCACCGCAGCGGTCGTGGTCGCCCGCGTACTGCCGCCCGCCCTACGCGGGCTGGAGCGCCTCGTTCCCCGGACGGCGCTTCCGCTCCGTCTCGCGTCGCTCGCGTTGGCGCGCCGGCCGGGCTACGCGTCGGTCGCCGTCGGCTTCGTGGTCGTCTCCGTCGGCCTCGCTCTGTTCGCGGAGACCTACCGCTGGACGCTCGTCCAGGGCCAGCGGGAGCAGGCGGCCTTCGCGGTGCCGGCCGACTACGTCGCGAGCGAGGACATCTCGAAGCTGATCCCGGTGCGGA
>WNFY01004647.1_pt1 | contig 16693 bp, 8 predicted proteins | sample 5400091 | NCBI WGS metagenome assembly WNFY01 (sample SAMN13153364, study PRJNA577476) | soil metagenome | isolation source: 60 cm soil or saprolite under grassland replicate 1 | place: USA:California | collected 2016-06-15
CAGGTACATGTCCGCGCATTTCAGGACAATAGCGGCGACGGAATCGGCGACTTTGGCGGGCTGGCGCAGAGACTGGACTATCTTCAGCGCCTGGGGATCAACGCTCTTTGGTTGATGCCGTTTTTCCCGTCGCCCCTGCGCGATGACGGCTACGATATTTCTGACTATTATTCCGTCCATCCCAATTACGGGAGTCTGGACGATTTCAAAACATTTCTAGGCGCCGCCCACCAGCGCGGCATCCGCGTCATTATTGAGATGGTCCTGAATCATACTTCAGACCAGCATCCCTGGTTTCAGGAATCACGCAAGTCGCTGGATAATCCACGGCGCGACTGGTACGTGTGGAGCGATACCGACAGCCGCTACCACGGCGTCAGAATCATTTTCGTCGACACCGAGCTCTCCAACTGGGCCTGGGACCCGGTTTCCAAGTCTTACTACTGGCATCGTTTCTTCAGTCACCAGCCTGACTTGAACTTCGATAACCCGGCCGTCCGCGAGGAAGTGTGGAACGTGATGAAGTTCTGGCTGGAAATGGGCGTGGACGGCTTCCGCCTGGATGCGGTGCCTTACCTGATGGAGAGGGAAGGTACATCCTGTGAGAATTTGCCCGAGACCCACCAGGTCCTCAAAGAGTTTCGCGCCAAGATCGACCAGAATTTTCCCGGAAGGATGTTGCTGGCGGAGGCCAATCAATGGCCGGCGGATTTGCGGCCTTACTTCGCCGACGGCGATGAATTTCACATGGCCTTCCACTTCCCACTGATGCCGAGGATGTTCATGGCAGTGAAGCTGGAAGACCGCAAACCCATCACCGAGATTCTAAAGCAAACCCCGAAAATCCCTGACATTTGTCAATGGTGTTTGTTCCTGCGGAACCATGATGAGTTGACCCTGGAGATGGTGTCCGACATAGAGCGCGATTACATGTATGACGAGTATGCGCGCGACCGGCTCATGCGCCTCAATGTGGGGATCCGCCGCCGGTTGGCTCCGTTGTTGGACAACGACCGGCGCAAGATCGAGTTGATGAACGGGTTGCTGATGTCGCTTCCCGGCACTCCAATCCTTTATTACGGCGATGAGATCGGTATGGGCGACAACGTTCGTCTCGGCGACCGGCACGGCGTGCGCACACCCATGCAGTGGAACGGAGGATGGAATGCCGGCTTTTCCTCCGCAGATCCAGAAATGCTGTATTCCGCGGTCGTCTTAAATCCGGTTTACGGATACCAGGCGGTCAATGTAGATGCCCAACATCGTTCGCCGCATTCGTTGTTGTCATGGATGCGCCGCATGATTGAAGTGCGCAAGTCGACTCCCGTGTTCGGTCGCGGCACGATTGAATTTCTGTCTCCCAGCAACCACCGGGTATTGGCATACATCCGGCAGTTTGGCCGGGAGACGGTTTTGGCAGTGAATAATCTGTCCGATTCCGCGCAGGCGGTGGAACTCGACCTGAGTCTCTACAAAGGCAGTATCTTGGTAGAGATGTTCGGCAGAAACCTGTTTCCCCGGATCGGTGAGCTTCCATACTTGCTGACGCTGGGCCCCTATCAATTCTTTTGGTTTCGTCTACGCAAGATTTGAAGATGTACTCAGAACCTAGCGGAATTGTATTCACCCGAGGAGAATCGGCTTGGCCGAAGAGAGCATTTTGTCGGATGACCTGCTCCGCCAATTGATCAGTGTTGGCGAGTTTCCTCGTGAGCGCACTGCCATCTTTAACGCCGATGCCGCGTCGCGAGACGGGACTTCCGATTTAGTGAAAGCGGCCTCGATCAGCGACGCCAGAGAACCTTCCGCACTGCAATCGCTGCGGACCTTGCATTGCATCAGCGCCCGTCTGCCCGGAACTCCACACAAGGGGACAGCACTACAGGCGATTGTTGCCGCGGCTGATCTGTTGCGGGCGCGGGTGTGCGCTGTGGTTACCCCCGAGACCACGAGCATGACTCCGGAATGGATTGACCGGCTAGTCCGTCCCGTTTATCGGGACTCCATTGATCTGGTGACGCCGGTCTATCGCCGCCATGCCTTTGACGGAATTCTGATCACCAATTTGCTTTATCCGGTGACCCGTGCCTTGTATGGAAAACGGATGCGCGAGCCGAGTCCGGGCGATTTTGCTTTCTCGGAACGCATGGGCGCTTACCTCATGGGCCAGGACGCCTGGCGGCAGGAACTCGGGCAGTCGGGGGCTGAATTCTGCTTCGCTTCGGCCGCTATAGCGGCAGGCTATCGCTTGCAGCAGAGCTTCCTGGGAGCGAAAGAGCGCGCGGAAAACCACTCGACCGATCTGGTTTTAGCCATGCGTCAGACCTTGCGCGCGCTGTTTTGGTCATTGGATGAGTATTACCCCGCATGGAGCGGCGTCACCCAATCTGAGCCGGTGCCCACCCTCGGGTCCGAATACGAAGTCACGTTTGAGCCGATGCGCGTCAATCGTAAGCGCCTACACGAAATGTTCCGTGCCGGAGTCAACGACCTGGGGCCGGTTCTCGCCTCTATTCTCACCGCTCCCACATTGGAGGAACTCAAACGATGTGCCAACACAGCAGATGCGACGATCCCCTATTCGGACGATCTCTGGGCCACGACAATCTATGAATTTGCCGCATCGTACCATCGCACAGTGATCAGTCGCGACCATATTATCCAGGCCCTGGTGCCTCTGTATCGAGGCCGGGTGCACACATTTCTGGAGCAATGCCGGGGAGCTTCCGCGCAAGACCTGGAACAGAACATAGAAGTTCTCTGTCAAACATTCGAACGGTTGCGTCCCAATTTGCTCGCCATTTGGACGAAGCCAGAAGGAGGTTCATGATGCGGGACCTGATCGTCAGTGAACTGAGCAAGGCAACGCAGGAGTTTGCGAGAGGGGTGGCCGAATTTCTTCCTCGCTTGCTGGTCATGTTGATTATCGCCCTGGTGGGATGGGTGGTCGCACGTCTGGTAAAGGTCGTACTGCGAAGGATCTTGCGTCTGGTGAAATTCGACCGCCTCTCGGAAAACGCTGGCGCGTCGCAATTGCTGACCCAGGCAGCTTTGCCTTCTTCCTCGGAGCTGTTATGCCGCCTGGTGTTTTGGGTGACATGGTTTGGATTTATTCTTGCGGGTCTCAGCGCGCTGGGCATCGTCGGGATGGAAGATCTTATTTCCCGGTTCCTGCTGTTTCTGCCTCGGTTGCTTGCCGCGGTAGGGATTTTCTTCCTCGGCATGATCGCCGCCAGCTTTTTGTCTCGTGGAGCTTTACTGGCGGCCGTGAACGCGAACTTGCCTTCCGCCCGCATATTGAGCTATTCGCTGCGGGTCATCGTTCTGTTCCTCACCGTATCGATGGCTCTCGAGGTGATCGGGATCGCGGAACAGACGGTCCTGGTCGCCTTTTCCATCGTGTTCGGAGCGGTAATGTTGGGTCTCGCCATCGCTTTCGGATTGGGAGGCCAGGATCTGGCAAAGCGAGTTCTGGAGAGAAGATTCCCCGATCAAGAGGGAAAGCAGGCGAAGGAAGACGAGCTTTCGGCATTGTAATCCACGGTGGTAGTGCCGGCCCGCGCACTGACTGGGAGCGAACCGGCTAGGCCGTCTGCGGCCTCGAGCGAACTTACTGTGAAATTTCTCATCTGCGAAGAGTGTCTCTGTAAGCTTCGACGCTGCGCAGCCGTGTCCCTCCTGGCGCTGTTTTTGGTGGGAGCGGGCGATTCGGCTCCACCTTCGCAGGCAACTTCAACCGGGGTGGCAACCAGCGGCCCGATCACGCTCGACGAAATTGCCGCGCAGAGTGGCATCCATTTTTCAATCGACAGCTCGCCGACCCCGCAAAAAAACCAGGTCGAGACCATCGTTGCCGGCGTCGCCATGATCGACTACGACGGCGATGGCTACCAGGACATCTTCTTCGTCAACGGCGCCGCGATTCCGTCCCTCAAGAAAGAGGGGCCGCAGTATGACGATCGCCTGTTCCACAATAACGGAAACGGCACATTTACTGATGTCACCGACCAGGCAGGCGTGAGCGGTGACGGTTACGACATGGGCGTGGCGGTCGGCGATTTCGATAACGATGGACGGCCGGATCTCTATGTCGTCGCCGTGACCAAAAACCACCTCTTCCACAACAACGGCGAAGCCTGGGTGGACTATAACAATGACGGATTTCTGGACCTGTTCGTGTCCAACTACGTGAAGTGGGAAGTCAATAAGGATCCCGAATGCATCGTCGCCAACATTCGCAACTACTGTAGCCCGCTGCTCTATGAGCCTCTCCCCAACACTCTTTACCGGAACAATGGAGATGGCACCTTCACTGACGTTTCAGGCGAGGCCGGAATCGCGAAGCATTTGGGGCGCGGCATGGGCGTGGCGATCGCCGATTATGATGCCGACGGTTTCATGGACGTCTTCGTGGCCAACGACGATAGCCCGAATTTCCTGTTTCACAATCTCGGCGGGAAGCGCTTCGAGGAAGTCGCCGTTTCGTCCTGGGTCGCCTATAACGCGAGCGGCAAAACCGTCTCCGGCATGGGCGCCGATTTCCGCGACGTCAACAACGATGGTCGTCCGGACATCTGGTTCACGGCGCTACCGACGGAAATGTTTTCTCTTTTCCTGAACAATGGCCAGGGAGGGTTCGAGGACAACACCACGCGCAGCGGCCTTGCCTGGGCCACCCAGGGCATGGCGGGATGGTCCAATGCCATGGTCGATCTCGACAACGACGGCTGGAAGGATCTGTTCGTGGCGCGATCCAATGTGCTGGATCCGATTGGCGCCCGCTCCTACAGAGAACCGAATGCTGTTTTCAAGAACCTGGCCAACGGCAAGTTCCAGGACGTAAGCGCAACGGCCGGGGCCGCCCTTCAACTTCCAGCGCTTCACCGGGGCGCGGCCGTCGGCGATTTAGATAACGACGGCCGGATGGACGTGGTCGTATCGGTCCTGAACGGTCCCGCCAAGGTGTTTCGCAACATCACCAAGTCCACGAACCACTGGATGCTTCTCCAGTTCCATGGCACCAGGAGCAACCGCATGGGAATCGGCGCACAGATCAAACTCACTACGCCGGATGGCGCGCAACAATTCAATGAAGCGACCACAAGTGTTGGCTACGCATCTTCCAGCGACAGCCGTGTGCACTTCGGACTGGGAGCATCGAAGACGGCGCGGCAGATCGACATCACCTGGCCAAGCGGGATTCGGCAGACGCTGCGGAATGTGCTGGGAGATCGCGTGGTTGAGGTTGAGGAGCCGGGCGCGACTGTGCCGCGGAAGAAATAGAGTAATGTTCCCAGAGTGCCTGCGGAGCGTAATCGCCGTGAAGTCCCGTGAGGCAATTCATTCCACTGTAAAGAACGTTGTGCGCCATGTCGTATGGTTGTCCGCAGAATCTGACGCTTGGAGTTCCAAACGGTACATGCCGGTTGGCAACTTATCAATTGCAATCTCCTGAGCGATAGCGATGAACGGACTCCCCGGCCGCACGAATGACTCCGCAGAACGCAAGCCCGTATCTGCCTTTACTTCCCCGGTCTTTGAATCTGCGATCCGCATCTGAAACTGCACCTTGGTGGGATCTGGCGCGGTTCCTGCGGATGACACTTCAAAATAGCCGAACATGCGGTCCCCTCTTCGGAAGACCGTGTCCGCAGCCGGCACGAATTCAACCCCTTTGCTGACCAAGCGCCGGTACTGCTCCGGTTCGGTAAGGACATCGTGGAATCGCTTGCACAGAACAATGCCGCTGACCTCCAGTTGACTCAGGTCATAGCGCTCCACCGTGAACGGCACTTGCACGCGCCCAAATCCTACTCCGTCAGAGACCACGAACCTGAGGTCATAATCACCCGCAGGTAAGCGGATCTGTGTTAGATATCCATTGGGTATCTCGTCGTACTCACCTACAAGCTCGGAAGCACAGTGATTGCCGCAAATATCCGTGTCTTTCCCAGAGCGGTAGAAGGGAGTGTCACCGAAGCGCGTAACGAGCGTGCCACGCTTGTCGTACACCAGACCCATCAACCCAATATCTGCGTACAGGGTACCGCCCCTCCATCCTCTTCTCAGCGCCTTCCACGGGAAACTGGTGGCAATTTGAACCCGGCTCGATCCCGGCTCGCCAAATAGCGCGACCACCTGTGATGAAACAGGAATGTTCCCCTCTTTGTCGGAATTTAGGTAACGCTCCATTTTCACCCCGAGCTTGGTCCCGCTCAGAGGATCGAAAAGTGGTCCTTTGGTGTTGCAGTATTGGTCGCGGGCAAACGCCGTGGCCTTGGGCCGGTAATCCACTTGAACCCTGATACGATGGCAGGATCCCTCCGGAGATGGCGGCGGCACATAGGAGACTAAGTAGTAGTGAAGACTAGACTGCTGAGTGGATCGAATGCGAACTACGGATAATGGTATGTCAGGCCCCAGCCAGATGCCTGCTGGTGTCCAGGATCCCTCTGCATGGAGCAAGGCGGGGGACAGGTTATCTTGTACAGACCAATCAAGGAACCGCTTAGCGATGACTTTTACAATTGGCTGTTCTTTGCCATTCTCAAAGACGTGAAACTGGTTTGAGGTCAGACCCAGGACTTCATAGTCATCGCCACTGAATGGTCGCACGGCAACCAGAACTGGAACCACAACCTCGCGCGATTCGACGCGAATATCCGGCGTCCCCCCGCTCTGACAGAAGGACGCTGGCAGCATGGCCCAGACCAGCAGGGAACCAAACAGTATGTACCGACACCGGCGAAACCTTCTTCCAGTGACAATGTGTTTCAAGAATACCTCGGGAGGGAGATCCAACACGCTGGAGACGGCTCCTCCAGTTCCCGCCTTACCAACCTCGTTTTTTGGCCTAACTATTCCTGGACGGTAGCCTTGCTGAACTCGCTCTTCTGTTTCTTATCCAGGCGTTCGAACTCCGCCATTTCCTTGCTTGCCAGAAGCTTGTTGCCGGCTCGTTGATAGGCCTGGGCCAGGAGAAAATGGGTCTGAGGAAATTCAGGCTGGAGCCGGGCCGCAATTCCCAATTCCTGAATCGCGGCTGGAACCTCCCCCGTTTCGAGCAGCGCCTCTCCCAGGACCCTGTGACCTGCGGGAGCGTTCGGGTCTGCCTTTACCGACCGGCGAGCGTAGGCCAGGGCCTTCTCCGGGTCTCCTTGTTTGATGGCGAGTCTCGCCAGCTGCAACAGCGCGTTGGCATTGGATGGATTGAGTTCAATTTCGCGCCGGAATTCCTGTAAAGCCTGGTCGGGGGCGATTTCCATCAGGAAGGCGCCGCGCGCAAAGTGTACATTGGGCCGGTCAGGATACGCGGCCACGAGCTCATCGAACAGGCGCGTGGCGCTCTCCGTGTCGTGCGCCACATACGCGTTCATGGCTTCGCCTGCGCGGGTATAGAGATCATGGTCCTGCTCCGGGATCTCTTAGGGCAGCAGGGGAGTGCGGAGCAGGCTCAAGCCCAGGGCTTCGATCACCTCAGGGTAGGTGCCCTTGGCGGCGATTACCATGAGCCGGTCCAGCGCCTGCCTGGGTTCCCCCGCGCGATTCAGCAGCAGGGCAATGCGGAAGTGGACCAGGAAGGCGAGTTCCTGCTCCTCTGCAAAGCCGGTGCTTTCGGCGCGCAACAGATATTCCAGTGAGCGCGGATAGTTTTTGAGTTCGAACTCACACATTCCCGCCAGGGCCCATGCCTGCCCATTGTTGGGCTGCGAAATTGCCAGGTGCCGGAAGGCATCGCGGGCTTCGGGGTACCGCTTCAGTCCATAGAGGCTCGTGCCCAAATACCAGCTTCCTTCCTTCCAGCCGGGTCTTAGTTTGAGCCCTTCGCGGTAGAGGTCCACCGCTTCCTCAAGCCGCTTGCCGTCGCGCGCCTCGGCTGCCTGTTTCTCAATTTCCGCAAATGTTGGCTGGGTTGGAGCCTGCGGCCAAAGTGGCGAGGCGACCATCAGCATCAGCACGAACCAGACGGCCGCGGGCCGGGTTTTGGGCGAGACTTCGCAACACGCTTGGGTGCGGCTGTATTTCGCCACGTGCTTAGACATGGTTCAAGTCCTGATGACCATGAGTCTATCAGCAGGGCAACGGCGGGATTACTAACTTTGGCCCTCGGGGTCACCGTTGCGGCACGGCTGAAAACTCCAGAATTGCCAAGCTACAAACGATGTTTGTATGATCAGGTTCGCGCAAGGGGATACCACTCTGAGTTTTCCATTGATGCCTCCGGATTCGCATGCTCAATTCGCCGAAGCGGAACGGGCGGAGTTAGAGCGCGTGGTAGATGCGCTCTCCCGGTGGCCACGACTGTCCCACCTCCTTCAATACATGGGAGAGAAGGTGTTCTCCGGGCAGGCCGACCAGCTCAACGAATACAACATCGCGACCGAAGTGCTCGGCCGATCCAAAACTGTCTTCGATGCAGGAGAGGATGCCATCGCGAGGGTCGAGACCCACCGGCTTCGCAGGCGTCTGGCGGAATTCTACGAGAGCGAGGGCAGAGATCATCCCATCCATGTGACGCTTCCCGCTGGAAGCTACATTCCTTTTTTTACCCACCAAGCTGAAGGAGTATCTTCGCCGCACTCATCCGATTTTTCGCCGGCGGCACCACATTTCGACGACGACCTCAGGCGACCATCGGAGAGGAACCGTCGCGCGTGGTACTACTCGGCGGTGGCAGCTGGCATCGTCTTTGTGGCTGTGGGCGCTTATCTCTATTTTCGCACCGGTGTGTTCTCGACCGATGACAAGCCGAGTACGAATCCGGCCGCTGCTTCGGTCTCGGCGCCGTCCCAGTCCGGGGCATCCTCTGCACCGATTCGATTGCTGGCCGGATATAGTGGTCCACCCAGAACCGATAGCGCCGGCAGAGTGTGGAATCCGGATCAATATTTCACGGCTGGAGGCGCCTGGCGACGGGCGCCGGCGTTTATCGCAAGAACCAACGACCCTTTCCGCTTTGAGAATTCGCGAACTGGCGACTTCTCCTACAACATTCCGCTCAAGCCGGGACTCTACGAACTGCACCTGTTCTTTTCCACCCCGGTTCGCGCCACCGAAGGCAGTACCGCATTCAACGTGGCGATCAATGGCGAATTCTCACTGGTGGCTTTCGACGTCAACACGGACGCTCTTGGAGAAAATGTTGCCGATGAGCGTGTCTTCCGCGACGTTTCTCCGGACAAAGACGGATTTCTTCGAATTGTCTTTTCTGGGGCCAATGGAGTGCCAACGCTGAGCGCCATAGAGATTTTGCCGGGAGTTCCTCACGCCCAGACTCCCATCCGGCTCATCATGCAAACCACGCCGTACACGGACCGCCAGGGCCGGCTCTGGCAACCTGACGACTATTTCATGAACGGGCGACTGTCCTCGCAATCGCATCCCCTCCAGGATTCGCTCGAGCCGGATCTGTTTTCCGGCGAGCGCTTCGGGCATTTCACCTACGCCATTCCGGTCGATACGCGAGGTACATACACGCTGGTCCTCCATTTTGCCGAGTTTTACTTCGGCTCCGGCGCGCCCGGAAATGGAGGAGCAGGCAGCCGCGTCTTCAAGGTAATGTGTAACGGGCAAACCTTGCTCGACAACTTCGATATCCTCAAGGAGGCAGGTGGCCTTCACGAAGTCACCAAGACCTTCCGTCATCTGAAACCAAGTGCGCAGGCTAAGCTGAACCTTACGTTTGAGCCTATTGTGAACAATGCTACGGTTTCCGGCATTGAGGTTCTTGACGAATCCCGGTGAGTGCCGGCTTCGCTCGAGAGGTGATGCGTCTCACCACCCCTTTTGTTGAACAACACCACGTTCCGCATCATCTAAATCGATACTAAATCGATGAAAGGGTCTCGCTGATCCCAACTACGATTTATGGAATCAATGTCCTTTTAAAATCAATAGGATGTAGCTGTTCTCCTGACTCACATCCTTTTCCAATACCGACGCTGCTTTCCGCATCCGCGTAACAAGTACCGAACTACTGGTACGTAATCTGTTTTCAATTACGTACGGCATGTTACAGCAACTGTACAAGATTGAACTTCACCAGTATTTCGGTTGCGTGCAGAATTCGTCCGGACTTATCTACTGGAAAACATGCTCCACGACGAGCAAAGGCGAGACGCGGGATATAGATGCAATCGTTTACACCGCGCTTCCGTTTACCTACCTTCGAGCCAAGTCACCAACGGGACAACGGCAACACAACCAGGTCTTCTCTCGTTCCGCGGCGCGTTGAGCAACGTTTTCCAGAACCCCCATTTAATTGGGAACTCCCTCCTCGGGGCAACTCTCCTGGGAGGCTCGGGAGCCACTCGAAATGTGTAAATCACTTCTAAGAGTCGTGTTGACGGCAATCACTCTGGCTGCTCTATCATCATTGCTGTTCGCTCAGCAGACTGGCAGCGTGGTTGGCACGGTGACGGATAAAACCGGGGCCGTTGTTGCCAATGCCAGCGTCACGCTGACCAACGGCGCAACCAAAGACATACGCCACACCACGAGCAATGGTGAAGGATTCTTCGCCTTCAGTGGCGCTGTGGCCGGAGACTATACCGTAACCGTTGAAGCGGCCGGCTTTCAGCAGATCGAGCAATCCGGCATTCACCTCAGTCCTGGCGACCGCCGCAATCTGAACGTTTCACTGGCGGTTGGCGCGGCAACGGAACACATTACAGTTGAGGTGAACTCGTCTCAAATCCAAATCGTGGATTCCGGCGATCTATCCAGCACCCTGAGCTCAAGAGAAATTAGAAACCTGACCCTCCAGGGCCGCGACGTTACCGAACTGGTCAAGACGCTGCCCGGCTTTAACGTCAACACCAGTTATAACGGACTACAGAACAAGACTGCGTACGACACCCAAATCACCACCATTGCCTCGGCTGTGGGCCGGGGCTACACCGCCAATGGCGCTGTCGAGCGCGCTGGCGGTGCGGACTTGGTCTCGGACGGAGCCCACCTCCTTGATGCAGGGTGTAACTGCAACGCCACGCAAACCATCAATGCCGACATGGTGTCGGAAGTCAAAGTTACGACTTCAGCCTACGGCGCTGACGGTGTGAGCGGACCGGTGGTAATCTCCGCCGTCAGCAAGTCGGGTTCCGCCGAATATCATGGCGGCGCATATTTACACTTCCGCGACTCCGCCCTGAACTCCAACGACTGGAACTACAAGTTCAACAAGTTGGCCCGGCCGAATGACCGTTACTGGTATCCTGGCGGGCAGTTCAGCGGCCCCGTTCCCCATACCAATAAGAAGCTTATCTTCTTTGCCGGATACGAGTATTACAACCAGACCTTCCCTGAAGGGAGCACCGGCGGCATCATCAAGGCCCAGGTGCCGACTGCGAGTATGCGCGAAGGCCTGTTTGACCCCACCCTGGCCGACAACGCGGCTCTCTGCTCTACCCTAACCAATTGGCCTGCCAATCAGGATCGCTGCCAAACCATCGATTCTATCCACACCATGAACGGTGTCGTCACTGGCATCACGAACAGCGATATTTCGGCCTACATTGCTCCAGGCGCCAAAGCGCTCCTGAACCTGATCCCGGCTCCCAACCGCACACCGACGACGGCGGCTAACTACAACTTCGTAAAGCCGCTGATCACAGACAACATCGGGTACATGTTCCATACCCGCGTGGACTACTCCCTCAACGACTCGACCAAGCTCTATGTAAGCTTCAACCAGCAGCACGAAAACTATGGCAACCCGATGACGCGGTGGTGGGCGCCCGGCGACGGGCTGGATTACGCTGGTGATCCCGCGCAATCGCCCATTTCCCGGACCATCTCCGGCAACCTCGTCAAGGTATTCAATTCCACGACAACCAACGAATTCCTTGCCGGCCTGGCCTTCCTGGATTCCCCGATTTCACTGAGGAATCAGAAGGCTGTAAGCAGGGATGGGAGCGGCTATCCGTACAAAACCCCTGGCACAACCTCGATCATGCCCGGCTTCGTGAATTCCTGGTGGAACAGCGATTTCGGTATCCCACTGTTAGTCGATACCGGACGGGCTGACTACGTCGCGCGCAAGATGCAGCCCTCCATCACCGACAACTTCACCAAGGTTATGGGAACTCATACGCTGAAGGCTGGCGCCAGCTGGATCCGCTCGGGAAACCGGGAGACCAACGTGGACCAGGGCAACGGACCCAATGGCACTGCGGTGTACGGAATGATTGACGACAACAATGGGCCGGGCGGGACCCAGATCCACTCGGCGCGCGACACCGTGGCTAACTTCCTGTTGGACCGCGTGGTTGGGTTCGGCTATATACCGACCACCCTCGCCGATATGAGAGGTTCGGGCTGGGGATTCTATGCCCAGGACGAATGGAAAGCGACCAAGCGGTTGAGCCTGAACTTTGGTATGCGCTTCAACCATGACAGTCCTTTCCAGGACGCAACCGGCAAATACGGCTCGCCAGCGTGGACGCGCGCCTGGTACGACGCAGATGTCGCGAACGGTGTCACCAGCTTGCCTGGTCTGCGGTGGCATGCAAAGGACTCGTCCGTTCCGTTGGCGGGGCATACTCTGAATGCCATGTTCTACGCTCCCCGGTTTGGCTTGGCCTATGATGTCCACGGCAACGGGAACACGATGGTTCGCGGCGGCATCGGCCTCTACTACTATGGGGACGGTCTGGGCGGCTCCCCAGGGGTCAGCATCCCGTTAGGCGGGACCCTTTGCAGCCTTAAAGTGGGCAACGCTTTCCTTTCGCAAATCGACTCCGACCCGGCAACCAACATGTCATGTGCCGGCACGACCGGCGGCTTTACCAGTGCAACCGCGGCCGATCCCAGCGATCACGCAGAGCCCCGCACCTTAACCTACAACTTCACCATTTCGCAGCAGATGCCTCTTAAATCTGTGCTTGAGATCACCTACTCCGGGAATCAGACCTCGGATCTGATCAATCCGTTGAAGGACATCAACATTACTCCGATTGGCGCCTTCATGGGGCCGGATCCGAACCCGAAGCACACTGGCACCTGGAACGATAGCCAAAATGTGCCGCACCCGTTTTATGGGCAGGTGGTGCCGATCAACCTGATCAACAATGACAATTCCCTGAAGCAAGACTACAAGCCCTTCCGCGAATACAAGCAGTTGTCATTGATCCGCCATAGCGCCTGGGCCAATTACAATGCTCTCCAGGTTTCATGGACGAAGCAGCGCGGTTCTTTCACCTACAATCTGAATTACACCTGGTCGAAAACTCTTGGCATCGGCCCGATATCCGACCCGGTCAATATCCACAACGATTACGGAATCCTTAGCCAGGACCGCACCCACGCATTTAACGCCTCTTACACTTATGAAGTGGGCAGCCGCTTCAAGAGCAAACCCGGCGCCATCGCCCTGAACGGCTGGACGATCTCCGGCATCACCGGCCTACAGAGCGGCGCTCCGCTACAGCAGAGCTACAACTCATCGAACTTCAATCTCCAAGGGAGCAACGCTCCGAGCGGCAACAACACCATCAACCCCGTGTACTACCTTGGTACAGCCGCCGGCGACGGCGGGACTGAATACAAATTGATGCCCCAGTTCACCTGCGATCCCAGTCAGCCGGCAACTCCCGGAGGCTACATCAACCCCGGATGCTTCTCTCTCCCGACGGCCCCTCAGTTCGATAGCGAAAACCGGCTGATCCAGCTGGGAGGACAGGGGCAATACCAATGGGCATACTTGCGCGGTCCGGGGTACCTCAGCAGCGATCTATCCCTAGCCCGGACGGTCAAAGTCACCGAGCGCCAGAACGTACAGATCAAGTTCACGGCGATCAACTTCCTCAACCATCCGCTGAAGTCGTTTGATCAGAACGCCCCCAGCAACATCAACCTGAATTACAACTCGGGCGTTCTAAAAACACATGATACGGACTGGATCTATGGCGTCCCCAACGAGAAGTTCGGACGCCGTGTTCTGGAAATGACCCTGAAGTACAACTTCTAACCAACTTGAGCGGCCGCCGTGAGGCGGCCGCTCTTTCAACCGACGTGTCCCGAGGCTCCCACATGCCTTCCCCCGGGATGGCAAATCGCCATCCCACCTTTCTGGAATGCAAAGGCGACAATGCGTTTTGTTTGCGCCTTGGCGGAAAGGCGAAACCATGATCACAATGAGTGCGCAGCAGGCATCAGGACAGATCAGCGCCAGCGGGTTCCTCGCCCGTAGTCTTGCCGCTCTTTTGATCTTGGCGTGTTCTCTATCTGCTTCGGCCCAATCCGATGCCAGCGGCAACGACGCAGGACAAACCGGGTCACCGCACGTTGACCGGAGAGACGCCAGCACCGGCGCGCGCTGGGATCATGACGTAGCAGACGTGCCTTCCGCGACTGCCAGCGTGGCCAATGTAAAGGTCTCGGTGGATGCCTCGAAGCTGCGGAACGTCGTTGGCTACCGGGCATTCGGAATTCACACCTCGGTTTACGACGGGAACCTGATTCATCCTGACGCGGTGAAAATGTTGAATGCCTCCGGCATCAACACCCTTCGCTATCCGGGAGGAGGCTACGCGGACAACTATCACTGGTCCACGTACAAGTCCACAAGATGGCAGGCCGAGGAACCGCCCAAGTACGGCTACTACGCGCCCAACAACAACTTTGGCAACTTCGCCATGCTGCTCGACTACGTGCAGAACGGCACGGCCATCATAACGGTGAATTATGGCAGCAACCTGGCAGGCACGGGCGGTGGAGAACCCGCGGAAGCGGCTGCCTGGGTCGCGTATTGCAATGGCGATCCTTCCGACAGCAAGGTCATCGGCCAAGACTCCACTGGCTATGACTGGAAAACTGTAGGCTATTGGGCCACGATGCGTGCTACACAGCCGCTTGCCGGCGATGATGGCTTCAACCTTCTTCGCATTGGGCATCCCAAGCCTCTCAATATCAGATATTGGGAAATCGGCAACGAAGTATTCGGCAACGGTTACTATGTGGACGACTCGAACGGCGGATACGAAGAAGACCTGCACGCGCCCTATGCGTTTCCGGTGAAGGACTCCGATAAGCTCCGCCACAGCAACCCGGCGCTGTCGCCCACAGCCTATGGCAAAGGTGTAGCTGCGTTTTCGAAAGCCATGAAGGCGATCGATCCTGGCATCAAAGTTGGCGTCGTTCTGTTCAATCCTAACGTGGACAAAAAGGCGCCCGAGTGGAATCCCGCCGTGATGTCCGAGTGCGGTACGATCGTCGATTTCGTGATTCTGCACTGGTACACCGGAGGCATGCTGCCGCCCGATTGGAGGACTCTCGACGAAGCCAGTCTATTGCGCGCTCCCCAGGAAGAACTGCCCAGGATGGGAAGCGGACTGATTGAGCTCCTGCATAAATTTGCCGGGGAGAACGCCGGGAAAGTCCAGTTCATCGTCTCCGAGACTGGTCCGCGGCCGCACGCGAAACTGACCACACCTCTGACGCTGGGTCTGTTCGCGGCGGATACTTATGCGAGCCTGATGGAGATGGGCGCAGCCAACATCGACTGGCTTGAGCTTCACGCAAACTATTTCCTGGACGACAAGAACGTTCAGGGGCCTGCCTACTACGGTATTCAGATGGCGCATCTTCTGGCGAGCATCAATGATCAACTGGTCGAAGCAAAAAGCAACGCCGGACTGCTGACGGTCCATGCAGCGAAACGCGCCGATGGAAGCCTCGCCGTGATGCTCATCAACAAGAGCCCAAAGGAGAAGTCCACGGTGAAGTTGCAGATTGCGGGCGTCAAGCCTGCCGCCGACGGTTTCCGTTTCGACTGGGGGCAGGGCAGCCCGGCCAACAAGTACCCTGTGACTCGCGAGCCAATCACCGGCATCGGCAACTCGTTTTCGGTCGTCGTGCCTCCTTACACCATCACCAATGTAGTGATTCCAGCAATTCCATCAAAATGATTTGTTGCAGCTATTTCATCGAACAGTTGAGCGTGGTTAGCACCCGACGGGAAAGAAGAACATAAATCTATATGTCCTCCTATATGAAGAACTCCAAGAACCTGCGTATGAATCGTGTGGCTGGGCTCGTTCTGTGCCTGGCTGTTCTCTCCGCGACTTCAGCCGCGCAAGCGAAGCCAGCTCCACGTCACATTCGGCTCGACATTGCTCAGGCAACCAAGCCGATCGACCGTTTTTTCGATCTCGCGGTAGGCTCCGATTTTCCGGGCACACTCATTCGCGACGACAGTCAGGCGCAGTTGAAAACGGCCGTCGATGAGCTCGGGTTTCGCTACCTCCGTTTCCACGCCATTTTCCACGATGTGCTGGGCACAGTGCGGGCCGAAAACGGAGAAACGATCTATGACTGGACCAGGCTTGACCAGCTCTATGACGACCTGCTGGCGCGTCACATCAAGCCCTTTGTGGAACTCGGCTTCACGCCCAATGCGATGAAGACGTCCGACAACAAGATCTTCTACTGGCAGGGAAACACCTCGCATCCAGTGCCGTTGGCCTGGAAAGCGTTGGTGGACGCGTTCATCCGCCACATCGAGCAACGCTACGGGCAGGCCGAAGTGCGAACCTGGTACTTCGAAGTCTGGAACGAGCCCAACCTGTCCGGCTTTTGGGAAGGCGCCGATCAGAAGGCCTATTTTGAGCTCTACGACCTCACTGCAAACACCATCAAGGCGGTGGATGCGGATTTGCGAGTGGGAGGTCCGTCAACCGCCGGTGCCGCCTGGGTG